>Ga0302046_10004608_pt1 | contig 12256 bp, 9 predicted proteins | sample RVTome_11_FD_200261 | JGI IMG/M metagenome (GOLD analysis project Ga0302046, IMG submission 200261) | Soil microbial communities from uranium-contaminated site in the Upper Colorado River Basin, Wyoming, United States - RVT147D111 (version 2) ... | reverse complement strand
GGCCAAATCCCCCCCTAGCCCCCCTTTCATCAAAGGGGGGAGCCTGACCTGAGGAACTCTGAGCCCCCCTTTAAGAAAGGGGGGTTGGGGGGATTTCTCCTGGTGCCAAGCTCCCGGCCTTGATGAAGGTCCTCAAGTTCGGGGGCTCCTCCCTGGCGACGGCCGAGCGCATCGCCGGCGTGGTCGGGATCGTGGTCGCCGCCCGCCGCGAAGGCGCGGCGGCGGTGGTGGTCTCGGCCTTGGGCGGCGTCACCGACGCGCTCCTCGACGCCGCCCGCCGGGCGTCCGCCGGCGAGACCGTCTACGCCGACGCGCTCGCCGCGCTCGAGCGCCGCCACCTCGAGACGCTCGAGGCCCTGGCGGCCCCGGACGAGGCCGCGGCGGCGCCAGCAGCAGCTCCCGGCGGACCATCCCGACGTCGCCACCAGCGCGTCGGCTTCGGGAAAGAGCCCGCTGTTGTGGTAGACGCGGCCGAGGGTGCTCGAGTCGCCGCGCACCTCCTGCGGCTCCACCGCTTGACGCGGCCGCCCGAATGGAACACCCTATCCCTCGCGCCGGGCCCGTCGCACTGAGACCATCGCGCCGCACCCATGACCTTCTCGGCCGAGCGAAACGCCCAGATCGACGCTCTCTTCGACCGAGCGCTCGATCATCCCCCCGAGACGCGTGCCTTCTTCCTCGAGGGGGCCTGCACGTCGGACCCCGCACTGCTCGAAGCCGTGCAGCAGCTCCTCGACCTGGTCGCAGAGGACGACGCCTTCGCGGCAGCCGAGGGCGTCGCCGCCTTGTGGGAAGCCGCGGCCGAGGACCAGGACCTTGCGGAGCCCCCAGCCGACTCCTTCGGTCCCTACCGGGTCGTCCGCGAGCTCGGCCGCGGCGGCATGGGCGCGGTCTACCTGGCCGACCGGGTCGACGGGGAGTTCGAGCAGAGGGTGGCGATCAAGGTCCTTCCCACTCCCGTTTCCAGTGAGGAGCGGCTGCGCCGCTTCGAGCGCGAGCGCAGTCTGTTGGCGAGGCTGACCCACCCGAACATCGCCCGCCTGCTGGGCGGAGGTCGCACTCCCGAGGGCAATCCCTACCTGGTCATGGAGTACGTCGAGGGGCTGCCACTCGATCGCTACTGCGAAGAGCGGCAGGCGGACCTCGACGAGCGAGCTCGGCTCGTCCTCGCGGTCACCGACGCAGTCGAGTTCGCCCATCGCAACCTGATCGTCCATCGGGATCTGAAGCCGTCCAACATCATCGTCGACCGGGAAGGCGTGGTGAAGCTCCTGGACTTCGGCATCGCGCTGCCGCTCACCGAGGCCCCCGAAGACGGCCTCACCAAGGAGCTCGGGAGGCCGATGACACCTGCCTACGCGAGCCCGGAGCAGTTCCGGGGTGAGGACATGACGACCGTCTCCGACGTCTATCAGCTCGGCTTGATCCTCTACGAGCTGCTCACCGGCCGGGCGGCACAAGCGCTGTCGACGGGCTCTCCGGCGGACTGGGAGCGGACGATCTGCATGGACGATCCCGGTCGCCCCAGCGAAGCAGCGGCGGCGCATCCCATTGCCTCGCGTTGGCAGCGCCGGCTGCGCGGCGATCTCGACACGATCATCCAGCGAGCGCTCCACAAGGAGCCGGACCGACGCTACGGTTCGGTGGCGGCGTTGGCAGCGGACCTGCGGCGGTTCCAGCAGGGGTTTCCCGTGGCGGCCCGGCCGGACGCCTTCTGGTACCGGGCCGACCGCTTCGTGCGTCGGCATCGGCTCGCCGTCGCGGCCGGGCTGCTCGTCATGCTGCTGCTCAGCGGGTATGCCGTCACCGTCACCGTCCAGCAGCGGCGGATCGAGACGGAGGCCAAGCGGGCCAGGGAAGCGATCGAGTTCCTCACCGGGAGTTTCCGGGACTTCACCCGGGCGGGCTTCACGGACCGGATCGCCTCGTCCGGACTGGTCACCGGCCGCGAGCTGGTCGACCGCACGGCGGCACGGGCGAGTGAAGAGCTCACCGACCAGCCGCAGCTTCAAGCGGAGGTTTTGACGCGGGTCGGAGAGCTCTATCTGCAGCTCGGGGACTACGACAAGAGCATCGAGGCGCTCGAGCGTGCGCTGGCGATCCGCTCATCGGGGCTTGGTCCTGCCGACCGGCGGCTCTCCGACACCAACGGTCTGCTCGGCATCGCCCTCCACTACGCCGGCCGGCTGCACGAGGCGGAGCCGCCGCTGCGGCGGTCCTTCGAGATCGCCGTGCGCGCTCACCCCGCGAGCTCTCCGGAAACCTGCTGGAGTCGACGCTACCTGGCCGACCTGCTCCACAGCCTGGGGGACCTCTCCGCCGCCGAGGAGCTTCTCGTTCCGTCGTCTTCGGCTTGCAGGTCGCCGTCCTTCAGGCGGGTGATCGCCGGCGTCCTGCGGGATCAGGGACGCCTGTCCGAGGCCATCGCCCACTATCGCGCGGCGATCGAAGAAGAGGGGGCAGCGGGCCAGGCGGTCGGTTTCACCTGGATGGAGCTCGGCTACACCCTGACCTCGAGCGGCGACCTGCGAGAGGCCGGGGAGGCTCTGGAACGAGCCGGGGCCGTCTTCGAGCGGGAATACCGCGGTGACCATCCTGTGCGTTTCATTCGCTCGCGCTACGTCGCCCGTCTCGCCCTGGCTCGCGGCGACCTCGCCGAGGCGGAGTCGGGGGTCGATCGCTCCCTCGACCTGCAGCGACGCTGGGTGGGCGACCAGCACCACCTGGTGCCGCGGTGGATGGTCGACAAGGCGGCCGTCGCGCTCGCATCCGGGCACCCGGAACGAGCCCTCGCGGCAGCGACCGACGCCCTGAGGCGCTACGACGAGCTTCGACTTCCCGAGCATCCCATGGCCGCCGAGGCAGGACAGATCGCGGGCGCCGCGGAGCTCGCCAACGGTGCCTTGGGCACAGCGATAGCGCGGCTCGGCGAGGTGATCGCTCGACAGGAGAGGCTGCTCGTCGCCGGCGATCCGCGCCTGGGGGTGTCCTATGCCCTGCTGGCGGAGGCTCTCCGTCGCAGCGGCGACTCGGTGGGTGCACGGAGCGCCGGCGGGCGTGCCACCGAGATCTTCCGGCGCGTTCCGAACGCCCTGGTCCTGCCGTGCGTGGTGTTCGGTGCGCCGGTCCGCGAGCTGGCGCCCGCGGATGCGCCCGCCGCCTGCCGACCCTGACGGCCGCAGGGCCTGAGCGGGAAGCTACTCGAGCTCCAGGCGCAGCCACGCCCGGGCGCGCTGCCAGTCGCGCTGCACGGTCCGGATCGGGGCTTGGATGGCGGCGGCGGTCTCTTCCTCCGTCATGCCGGCGAAAAAGCGGCACTCGACGACCCTGGCCAGCCGCTCGTTGAACGCCGACAATTTGGCAAGCGCTCCGTCGACAGCGAGCACCAGCTCGACCTGCTGATCGACCGCGGCCATGCCTGGCACGATCGTCACCTCCGGCTCGCCCCCGCCTCGCTTCCGCGCCCTGCGATGGCGAGCGTGGTCGATCAGGATGCGGCGCATGGCGCGGGCGCAGACGGCATAGAAATGCCCCCGATCCTGCCACTCGACCCCGGTCTCGGCGACGAGCTGGACATAGGCCTCGTGGACCAGGCCGGTGGTGTCGAGCGCGCCGCCACGGCCGCCGCGCCGCACCTGGGCGCGAGCTAGCGTTCGCAGGCGCTGGTAGACGAGGGGCACCACCGCCTCGAACGCGTCGCGGTTCCCCTCGCGGTGGGCTCGCAGAAGGTCGGTGATGCCCGCGGCTTCGCTGGACTCGGTCATCGGAGCTCCTGAAGATCGTACCATCGGCCGCTCGCTCGACGATCATGGGGTCTCGAGCTCCGGACTGGGCGGCGTCGCTGGCACCAACAGCTCGGGCGGCCACAGCGCAAACGGGTTGGCTGGCCAGCCGACGGAGCACACCCCATAGAGCACGAAGTGCTTCAACAGGTCGTAGGCGGCGCTACAACTGTAGTCGTCCGCCTCCGAGCACTTCTTGTCACTGCTGGTGTTGAGGGTGACAAAGACGTCCACCCCGGCGGGGAGGTCGCACTCGACGTCGTGCAGGTCGGCAAAGTCGTCCTGGAGACGTCCGGTCGCTGGATCGATGGGCGGCAGGTGCAGCGTTACCGTCTTCGGGCCGAGCTGCATCACAAGGGACTCGGTGCCACCCCTGGCCCCATTGTGAGTGGTGGTCGAATTCCAGATGCACGAGCCTCCCGGGCAGCGGGTCTCACCGTAGCGCGGGTTGCTACCGTCGCCTCCCACCCAGAACTTGGCCATGAACCGCAGGTAGGCCGCCGGAGTCGCGGCGAGACCGCCAGCCGCACCGGTACTGACGGAGGCGGCACCGGTGTAGGTGCTGAGGCCCTGCTTCGGCTCGTCGGCGGAGAAGTCCCACGGGAAGTCCCAGTCGGGCTTCTGTCGGTCGTCGCTGGGGTTGGCGATCCAGTCCTCGAAGGAACACTCGCTGCCGAGCCATCGACAGTGTGGACGCTTGACGTCCCAGGCGGGCTCGTAGTAGCTGTCGCCGTTCCACGTCCGATAGATCGGCTCTCGCGGATCTCGTCTGCGCAAGTTGTTTTGGCTGAAGATCATCCCGGCGGTCTCTGGAATCGCCCCGATCAGCCCGAGGTCGTCCGCCAGGAGGCCGTGCAGCAGTGAGCCGGTGTGCTGTCCGGGCTTGCCATCGGTCGCGGCCAGCGGTTGACCGCTGACGTGCTCGGCGATGATGCCGAGCATCCCGTAGTTGGTGTTCGAGTACCCGCCAGAGCTATCGGGAGAGTAGGCCAAGCAGGCTCCGAGACGGAGCCCGACCGCCTCCGGACCGCTGATGCGCGGCGGGAAGATGCTGCTCGGCCAGATCGCCTTGATGGCGGGGAAAGCAGGGAACTCACTGTCGAAGTCACCGTCGGGGAAACCGGTCTCGCTGGTCAGGTCGAGCTCCTCGGACAGCCAGCCCGCCAGGTTGGTGCGGTTGCGTATCAGCCCGAGGTTTGGGTATCCGAACTTGTCGATGTCCGGGACCGAATGGGGCATCCCCGAGGTGTGTCCGAGTAGGTGCCCAACCCGCATCTGAGCCCAGCGGCTGTCGGCTGCCTGGCTGATGTCAGGGCAGTGGTTGAGGTCGATCGAACAGTCGAACCCGCTCCTCCCGGCCGGACATCCCACACAGATCTCCACTAGGCCTATCGCCGTGCACTGCCCTCCGTAGGGGCAGGGCAAGCTGGACGAGCAGTTGACGGTGTTGCCGCTCAGCGAGAAAAGCGGCACGAGCGGTGGAGCCTCCCCACGCATCACGCCGAGCATCGCGGGCGGCAGCAGATCCAGCAAGGGCGCTACCAGGAGCGTGCTCTCGATCTCGTCGTCGCTCGGCGGAAGGCCGCCCTGCTGCGCCTGAATGTGTTCCTTCAGTGCTTTGCGGGTCATCGCCGCGGTCAGCGCCTTGCTGTTCGAGCCGATGCGCATCGGCGTCGTCGGCAGCACCGGCGCCGGCGGCGGCAGGTCGTGGCCAGGCACCAGGTCGCTGACGTCGACCTGGTCGCCACAGGCTGCCAGGTACGCTGAATCGCTCGTCGGGGCGCCAGAAAGGCTGCCGAACCCCCGCGTGTAGACCTGCTTGCCGAAGACGTTGACGCCGAGCGTCGCGCCCCCGATGCAGCGGTAGCGCATGAAGTCGAGAATCGCCTGGTCGAGGGGTTTCATGACCGCCTTGCTCACCCCGGTCGTGCCGATTCCACCCAAGGGGATCAGGGTCAAGTCGAGATCGATCACGTCGTCGGGACAGCAAGAGGCGATCACCTCGATCGTCGCCACGTCGATCCCTCCACCATCTGGTGAGGAAAAGGGCGCCCGATAGGTCACCACCAGACCGGAGCTCTGCAGGAGAGTCCCCGGACCACGAGCGATCCGCCATTGCAGATTGGTGTCGATGTTGCCGCCGCCAAATGGGGTCGCCGTCAGCCGGCGTTCCTCCCCCGGCTCGACGGCGGTGTCGATCCCGTCGACCTCGAGTCGAGTGGGTGGGCGCAGCGGACCGTTGAGGGGACCGCCGTTCTCACAAGCGTCACCCGAGGCTCCGACATCGCAGATGCAGGAAATCGCATCGCCACCGTCGACGCAAGAACCCTGGTCCGAGCAGCGCCGGAGACCACACTCACGACCCAAGACGCAGGCTCCGTCCTCCACCTCGTAGCCGACCGCGCAGCGCTCGCAACGGTCCCCGGCGTACCCCGGGAGGCAGGCACAAACAGCTTCGCCACCGACGACCTGGCAGGCGCCGAAGGAGCTGCATCGAGATCGCTCGCAGACCTCGTCGGCAACGCACGAGTACTCCGCCCATTCGGCGACCGTGGCACCGAAGGTGTCCGGATTGAAGATGCCCGGCAGGCCCGAGCGATGCTGCAGGTGCTCGCCGGCAGCACATTCACCGAGAAAGACGGGCGGAACGGTTCTGCTCCAGAGCAGTGTATGCCCGTGCTCGAAACCATCGGCGAAGATCAGCTCGCCCTGGCCGGCGCCGACTCGGCCTGCAGCGAGCAGCATCGGGAGGGTGAGAAGCCAGACGATCAGACGCTGGTCCGTACGACGGCTCCTGATCGGGCCGGTCTTTAAGGTCGGTCCATCGGTGTCGATCGGGGTGTTCATCATTGACTCTCCTTGAGGTTGTCCAAGATCGCTGGCTCGCCGCCGCAACGCTGGCCCCGAGGGCAGCACCTGCTGCCGCGACCTCGCCTCACCGGCGGTCGAGGGCTCACTTCTTTCTGCTAGTCGGATTGCCCACGACAAACCCGCCATGCCTCAGGGCACCGTCGAAGACCAGAACGAGGTGTCGCCGGACTGCTAGATCGGTCAGACCATCCGCGTTGAAATCGCCAGCGGCGAGCGCGAAGCCCATCTCGTCGCCCGCTTGGGAAAAGTCGGAGACATCGGTCACGTCCTGGCTCCAGGTCTGCTCGTTGTCGGTATCGAGGACCTCGGGGTCGTCCAAACAGTCGGAGCAGTTTTCGTGCACCAAAAGCTGAGCTCCATCGATGGTGAGCTGCGCCGCCGCGGTCCCAAACCCAGCCATCCATCCGATGGTGAAGAGCGCGCTAGCCCAGATCGAAGGGCGTAGGTCGACGGCGGGCCGCGTTCGTCGGGCGGCTCGCCATGACATCCTCGTTCGAGGCAGTGATGATCGGAACATGATTTCCTCCACGGGGCGTTTGCGATGGGTCCGCACCAGCCTCCGACTACCTAGTCGGAAAGCGCGGCGAAGATCCGCCACGCGGAGCCGGAGCGCCGAGCGTCGGGCTACCGGACGCCCGAGCCGCGGCGGAGAAGGAGATCGGCAACGTCGGCCTGGGACTCGCCGATCGCGGTGTTCGACCTCCTGATGCCTTGCCTTCTCGTCGGGACGATGTCGCCGCGAGTGGCGGTGCTCGGCAAAGGCACCGAGTCGAAGACCCTGGCAGACAAGCTCGCCCTGGGCGCGGACGGAGAGCCCTACGACCTCGACGAGCTGACGGCGGCGCTCGTCGGCGCCGGTGGTCCGTGCCGGGTCTTCGTCGACGCCACGGCACGCCTCGAGGTCACCCGCTGCTACGACCGCCTGCTGGCCTCCGGCGTCCACGTGGTGACCGCCAACAAGCTGCGGCTGGCGGGCCCGCGGGAGCAATGGGATACACTGCGGCGAGCCGGGCCGGGTCGCCTCTACTACGAGACCACGGTCGGCGCCGGGTTGCCGGTGACCTCGACGATCCAGTCGCTTCTGGCGACGGGCGACCGCGTACGGCGGATCGAAGGCGTGCTCTCGGGCACGCTCGGCTATCTCGCCGGCGAGCTGGAGGCGCAGCGTCCGTTCAGCGCGGCGGTGCGCAGCGCCCACGAGCTCGGCTTCACCGAGCCGGATCCGCGCGAGGACCTGAGCGGCCGCGACGTCGCGCGCAAGCTCCTGATCCTCGCCCGGCTCTCGGGCCGCGACCTCGACGACGACGAAGTGGCCGTCGAGGCCCTGCTGCCCGACGCGAGCTGGTACGACATGACGATCGAAGAATTCTGGCGCCGTCTCCCCGAGCTCGACGCGTCCCTGGCCGCCCGCCAGGCCGCGGCGGCGGGCGTCTTCAGCGACGTGCTGCGGGCGGCGGTCGAGGCGTGAAGGAGAGACGAGATGTTCTGGGAACGTGAAGCGAACCGTGACGATCCGAAGTGGACGGACCTCGCCCGCCTGGCCGGCGGCCGGGCGGGCGTGGCGGTGCTCGGCGCCACCGGCAGCGTGGGCCAGCGCTTCGTGCAGCTCCTCGCCGACCACCCGTGGTTCGAGGTCCGGGCGCTGACCGCGTCGGAGAGCTCGGCGGGCAAGCCCTACGGCGAGGCCGTGGCCTGGGCGCAGACGACGCCGCTGCCGCCGGCGATCGCCGCGCTCGAGGTGCGCTCCACCGACGCGGCGAGCGCCGCGGCGTGCCGCGCCGAGGGCTGCCGGCTGGTCTTCTCGGCCCTCGACCCGTCGGTGGCGGGCGAGGCGGAGACGGCGTTCGCCGAGGCGGGCTGCACGGTGGTGTCGAACGCCAGGAGCCACCGCATGGACCCGGACGTGCCGCTCCTGGTGCCGGAGGTCAACGCCGACCACCTGGCGCTGCTGCGCCGGCAGCGCTTCGCCTCCGGCGGCGCCATCCTGACCAACCCGAACTGCTCGACGATCGGCCTCGTGCTCGCGCTGAAGCCGCTGGTCAAGGCGTTCGGCGTCGCGCGGGTCCACGTGGTGACGATGCAGGCGCTCTCGGGCGCCGGCCTGCCGGGGGTGCCGGCGGCCAGCGCCGTCGACAACCTGATCCCCTACATCGGCGGCGAGGAGGAGAAGCTCGAGACCGAGACGCGCAAGATCCTCGGCCGGCTCGACGACGGACGGATCGAGGAGCACGAGATCGCGGTCAGCGCCGCGTGCAACCGCGTGCCGGTGATCGACGGCCACACTCTGTGCGTGTCGGTGGAGCTCGAGGCCAAGGCCTCGCCCGCCGACCTGCGGAAGGCCTGGGAGACGTTCTCGGGCCAACCGCAGCTCCTGAGCCTGCCGATCGCGCCGGCGCAGCCCGTCCACTACCTCGACGCCCCCGACGCGCCGCAGCCGCGCCTGCACCGCGACCTCGAGCGCGGCATGGCGATCACCGTCGGGCGTCTGCGCCCCTGCAACCTCTTCGACTACAAGTTCGTGACCCTGTCGCACAACACGCTGCGCGGCGCCGCGGGCGGCTCCCTCCTGGTAGCGGAGCTGGCGATCGCGCGCGGCTACGTCGACGGGCTCAAGGTCGAGCAGTAGCCCCCGCCTCCACCGGGCCGCCTCCGGCCGAACGTCGGCCCTCCTCGTTGGCCGATCGGCCGAGTTTCGACTTTTTTCCGAGTTGCCCTTGACAAATCCGCCCGGACTATGACATACTATATAGTAGGGTAGTTTTTACCCGTCTCATCACAGCATGGCGTATTGCCATCTCGGATCGGGGGGATCCGGCCGAGATCCTCCCTCATCCGCCGTGCCGATGCCATACGGCGGCCCTGATCGACTCCGGGCCGCCCGCGGTGCGTCCGTCAACCAGGAGTCGACCGGAAAGGAGAAGCCATGACGAGCAGGCCGCGCGGCCCGCCACGGAGGCGGTAGACCGCGAGAAGCAGGAGCGAGCAAGCTGGCGCCAAGCGCCACCCAACGAACCAGAAGGAGAAACCAAATGGCAGAACAACTGACCCACATGATCCTGCGGCGGGTCGAGCTCGGCAAGACCGTCGGGGCGGGAATCGACGCCCTCCTCGACGAGGCCGCGGCCGGCTACGGCGCCTACCTGGCGCCGGTCACGGCGGACGGCGAGCCGTCCGTCGACCTCCGGCAGCAGCTCGTGCTGCTGCGCCGCAAGATCGACGCCCACGTCGAGGCCCTGAAGGGGATCGACGTGGGCGTCCTCACTCAGACGAGCGAGAAGGACCTCGTCAAGACCGAGCTCGACGAGCTCACCGGCAAGGTGATCGTCAAGCTCCGCCGGGTGATCGACACCGCGAGCGGCGTCTTCGGCAAGGAGATCCTGCCGGCGATCGGCCTCAGCGGTTCAACGAGCCGGGCGCCCCTGAGGCTCTACGAACGCGGCCGCCGCGCGCAGACGCTCCTGAGGGGCCCCGACCTGAACCTCCGGCCCAAGGCCGGATTCGCCCTCGGTCCGGACGGCGAGAGCGCCGTCTCGGCGCTCGCGCTGGCCGAGGAGCTGGAGCCCGAGCTGACCGAGCTCGGTCTGCTCGTGGACACGCGCTTCGCGGGCGACCGCGGGCAAACGGCCGCGCGCACGCGGCGCGGCCGGGCGGTGGAGGAGTTCGACCTGGGGATGCGGGGCATCGTCCGCATCGTCCAGGGAACGCTCCTCGCCGCCGGCCGGGAAGACCTGGCGCGGCAATTCCGGACGCGGCTTCGCCGCCTCGCCCGGCAGCAGCGCGACACGACCGAACCTTCCACTTCCACGCCTTGATCCCCCTCCCGCCTCCCGGCCCTCGCGGGCCGGGAGGCCCTTTCCCCGACCTGGATCCACGGATTTGAATCGCGCTCCCGAGCAAACAGAGTGCCGTCTTGGCCGGATGAGCTCTCTCGGCGGTCGGAACGCGCGCCGTTCAACGCTCTAAACTTTTTTAACCGTTGAAACGAGTGCCGTTTCGGCCGGAAAACTTTTTCTGCGGCCGAAACGAGTGCCGTTTTGACCGGAAAACTTTTTTTACGGCCGAAACGAGTGCCGTTTTGACCGGAAAACTTTTTCTGCGGCCGAAACGAGTGCCGTTTTGACCGGAAAACTTTTTCTGCGGTCAAAACGGCACTCGTTTCACCCTCGGAACTTTTTCAGGGGCCGGAACGAGTGCCGTTTTGGCCGTTGAGCTCTTTCAGCGGCAGGATCGGGGGTCGTCTGGCCCGCTGAGCGTCGTCAGCGGCCGGATCGGGGGTCGTTAGCCACCCCTCCTGTCCTGCCCTCCTTCTGGGTTGCACTCCGCGGTGACGTTCGGGTAGGGTCGGATTCGGCGCTGGAGAAGAGGTGGACAACCGGTCGAGGAGCTGCTCCAGCCCGGAGCGGTCTCGGGAGGATTCTCATGGTCTCTCAGCAGGGAAGATTGCCGCTCGTCCTGGCTCTGGGCGGGCTCGTGCTCGGCGCGACGCAGGCTCGGCCGCAGGTCTGCAATCCGGGCGGATTCCACGGCTACGACCCGCTCCCGACCTCGGTGCCGGCGGCGAAGAACTGCGTCGGCCTCTTCTGGTGCCACCCGCCACAGTTGGTCTTCGAGGGCTACGAGCCCCGGCCGGCCGCGTGCGACCCGGAGACCGGGACGTGCGTGGTGCGGGCCAACGTCCTGGGGACGTTCCCGGGCTCCTCGGGAAACTCCACGGCGATCGGCTTCTCCGACAGCCCCACCAAGCTCATCTGGACCCTGGGCGGCGGCTTCGTGGGGGCCTGCGGGAGCTTTGCCGGCCGGATCCAGAACGACCAGGGCCGGGTCTGGATCCAGGCGGGCAACTTCTCCTGCGACAATCTTGGAGGAACCACCGGCACCGGCGTCTATACCCTCACCGCCCTTCAGTGCGACGGCGCCTGCCCGCACACGACGACCCTCGACGTCGACCTGACCGCTCCCGCCATCGCCGCCTCGCTCTGCTCGCCCCCGGTCGATTTCACCTGCAACGAGAACGACTGCGAGACCTGCCTGGCGGCCGGCGGCGGCGCCGGCGGAGCGAGCGTCGGCGGCGGCCCGAGCGCGGGCGGGCCGGGCACCGGCCCCAAGGCCCTCCTCTACTACCGCGCCGGCGGCGTCGGCCACCCCGGCACGCCGGGCGCGGCCGACCACAACCTGATCCTCGGCCGGTACTGGTCCCACAGCTACGCCGAGCGCGTGGTCGAAGACGGAGGCGTGGCCTGGCTCCTGACCCGCTTCGGGGCCTTCGCCACCTTCGTCGACGGTAACGCGGACGGTCTCTACGATCCGGTCTCGCCCGGCGACGAGTACCGCATCCTCGAGAAGCTCCCCGACGGGAGCTTCGAGCTCCGCGACTTGGACGGCACCGTCGACCGCTTCGACCCTGGCCACCCGCCCGAACCGGAACGTGAAGCCGAAGCTCGTCGAGCTTGAGGGCTCCTGCCCGACCTGCGGCCTCGGCCCCAACACCCAGCTCGCCTACGGCGACGCTGCCAACCCTTATCGCCCGACCCAGGAGATCGACGGCAAGGGGCACGTGACCCGCTTCGCCTACGACGTCAACGGCCAGGTGACCTCCCGAATCG
>Ga0302046_10004607_pt1 | contig 12259 bp, 9 predicted proteins | sample RVTome_11_FD_200261 | JGI IMG/M metagenome (GOLD analysis project Ga0302046, IMG submission 200261) | Soil microbial communities from uranium-contaminated site in the Upper Colorado River Basin, Wyoming, United States - RVT147D111 (version 2) ... | reverse complement strand
GGATCCTCGATCGGCGTGAGAGTCCTTCATCTTCCCTGCACCTCGATTTCCACTTCCTCGCCGCGGCGGTTGGGGACCTTCGGGAATCGGATCCGGAGGAGGCCGTCGACCAGCGCGGCCTCGGCGCGATGGGTGTTCACCGGCGCGCTGAGGTGAATCGCCCGCCGGAAGCGCCCGAAGGCGCGCTCGGAGACCGCGGGCTCGGTTCCCGCGTCGAGCTCCGCGGGGCGTCGCTTCACGCCCTGCAGGATGACGTGGCCCCCGTGGACCGACAGGCGCAGGTCCTCGAGCTCGACGCCCGGGATCTCGACCTTCACGACCAGGCTGTCCGCGGTCTCCGACACGTCGGTGTTGGGCATCCACGCGCCGGTCTCCCCGCCCGGGGTTCCCAGATCGAGGAGGTTGTCGAACAGGCGGTTGATCTCGCTCTGGATACGGGCGGCTTCGAGCCACGGGCCGAACGTCTGCGCCATCGGCGCTCTCCTTACTTGCGGGTCTGCAACAGCTCGCGAAGCTCCGACATGAACGCTTCGATGTCCTCGAACTGGCGGTAGACCGAGGCGAACCGGACGTACGCGACCTTGTCGAGCTCGCGAAGGCGCGCCATCACCCGCTCGCCCACCTCGCGCGCCTCGACCTCGCGATCGGGCGCGTCCTGGATCATCTGCTCGATCTCGTCGACGATGTCGCTCAGCGCCTTGGCGGATACCGGCCGCTTCTCGCACGCGCGGTGCAGGCCCGACAGCAGCTTCCCGCGGTCGAAAGCTTCGCGGCGGCCGTCCTTCTTGACGACGAGGTACGGAACCTCTTCGATGCGCTCGTAGGACGTGAACCGCCTCCCGCACCCGAGACACTCGCGTCGCCGGCGAATCGCGTCGCCGGCTCCCACCTCGCGGGAGTCCACCACCTTGTCCTTCTGGTGGGTGCAGAACGGGCACTTCACGACGCTTCCTCCACCGGCCGGCCGTTTCCGGCCTCGCGCCCGGCGACGAGGTCGCGCACCTGTCGCCCCGCGCTCACGATGTCCTTGAACGACAGGCTCTCGGTCCAGACCAGGACGATCGCCAGGACGATGACCGGGAGCGTGATCACGACGTGCATCAGGATCCCCGTGCCCACCGCGACCGCCTCCCCGACGCCGAACGCCATCAGGCCGAACTTCATCGCGCCGTGGTACGACCCCGCCCCTCCGGGGGTCGGGACGGCGACACCGAGGGCGAGCAGCGGGAGGATCGCGAGCATCGCCGGGAAGGAGATGTCGGCCCCCACGGCGCGAACCCCGATCCAGGTGGCGAGCGCGATCGTCAGCCACGCCGCGAGACTCAGGACGCAAACGCGCGCCAGCAACCTCGGCGAGCGCAACGCCGAGACGCCCTCGGCGAACGACACCAGGGTCCGGCCGGCCCAGCGCAGCGGTCCGGCGCGGCGCTCGATCCACGGAGTGAGCGAATCGCGGTACGCGGTCGCGGCAAGCAGCACGGCGATGAACGCGCCGAGCCCCACGACGAACGCCATCGACGCCGTCCTGAACACCGCGACGTAGGCCGCCGCATCGCTCGGGGGAGGACTGACCCAGATGCCCGCCACGAACAGCACCACGACGGTGGCGGCGTCGAGGAGGCGGTCCGCGAGGACCGAGCCGAGGCACGGCCCGAGGGGGATCCTCTCGCGAGCCGAGAGCAGGGCCGGACGGACGAATTCCCCGAGGCGTCCCGGGACGACCCACGTCGTCGCGTAACCCACGATCACCGCCACGAACATCGGCCGGAAGGGGATTCCCGCGCGCACGGGCTCGAGCAACGCCTGCCAGCGCCACACCCGGAAGACGTTGTGGCCGACGGTCAGGACCGCCGCCACGGCGAGCCCGAGGATCGAGGCCGCCTTGACGGTTTCCCACAGGGCGGCGGGATCCACACCACGCAGCACCCACCACAGCAGGAGCCCCGCGAGGCACAGCCCGCCCAAGAACTTGGCGCCGTCCTTCATTCCGCGGTGAATCTAGGGTACCTGGACAGGGGGGTCAATAGCGCGCGGGCGAGTTGTTGACCGATTTCGGGCCATCCCGCTCGCATTCGAGCCGATCCTCGACGGGATTCGGCCCAACTCGGCTCCAGCCGGCCCGCAGTCGGACCACATCGGGTCCTGATCCGACGTTCTCTTGCCCTTCGGCGGCCCCTCATTCCTCGCGAGGCGGCCTGGGACGGACCCGGACCGTCTCCGAACGCTTCACGGTCACCGTCCCGGGCGGGGCCCCCCGGACGCGGCGCACGTTCTTGCGCCGTGTCCAGTGAACGTCGACACCCGTGTCCTCTCGACCGGTGCTGAACCAGGCCGCGAGGATGGCAGCCTGCTCGAGGGTCGCGCGGGCCGGCTTCGCACGGCCGTCGGGATTCCGGATCACCACGTGCGCGCCGGGCCGGTCGTGGACGTGCAGCCAGAAGTCCTCCGGAGCGGCGACCTTGAAGGTCAAGCGGTCGTTGGCCTGCCCGGTTCTCCCGACCAGGATGGTCTCCCCCTCGGGCCCCGTGAACATCCGGACACCCTCCACCCGCACGACGGGATCCGGGGCCTCGCGCCTCCGGCGCGGTTTCGCCAGCCCCACGGGAATCCGCTCGGCCCTCATGGACTCTTCGAGATCACGAGCACCCTCGGACCCGCGAGCTTCGGCGGCGACCTGGCGCAGGCGATCCAGGCGGACGCGCCGAGCGGCGACCGCCTCCAGACGCCTGCGGGCCGCGTCCCGGCCCCGGCGGGCGCGACGGTGGGCCCTGAAGTGGAGGTCGGCAACCTGCGGGAGGGACAGGCCGCCGGGGGCCGGAATGACGAGCCGGGACCCGGGGTCGTAGGGATCCGGCACCCGGACCTGTTCGCCGAACCGCTCCGCGGCGTGAAGCCCGGCCAGGAGCGCCTCACCCCACCGCCGCAAGCGGTCCGGGTCGTCGAAGCCGCGAAGGTCGGCCGAGACCTTGTTCTCCACCCCCAGCAGCCGCTCGGTCTCCTTGTCCAGGATCGACCGCAGCGCCTCGAGTCGCTGGGCGACCTTGGCGGCGAGCTCGACGGCCTCGTGGTACAGGCCCGCGGTGGCCGCCGCGTCATCGAGTTTCAGCGCGCGCTCGCATACGAGCGGTTCCCACGGAAGCAGGCGAACGGCCTCGACATCGACCCCGTCCGCGGATGGAGAAGCAGGATCGAGAGGGCCCACGACGACCGGATCGAGCTGTCCGAGTTCCAGCGCCCGCAGTCGTTCGGACAGGATCGAGCCGGGCGAGCGCCCGGTGTTGCGGGACTCCGCGACCACCAGCTCGGCGGCCGCCGTTCCGATCCCGAACAGCTTGCGCCGGATCGACTCCACGAGGGACTCGCCGTCCCGCATCGAGCGCTCGAGCACCCCGTCGAGGAACTCCGCGTCGGCTCCGTACGGGTCGACCAGTCCGCGAGGCAAGTCACGCGGCCGATACACCTTCCCGGGCTCGAGGCGCTCGCGCGCCGCTCTCGGGTGACGGGCGGCGCCCAGGACCTCGTCACCGGCTCCCAGGAGGACGAGGTTCGCGCCGTGCGTGGCCAGCTCCGCCACCAGGGCGTGACCGTCTCCGAACCGGAGCATGATCGATCGCTCGGGACCGAGCTTCTCGACCGCTCGGAGAACCGCTCGCTGGAGCGTGCGCCTGCACTGCGCAGCGAACGGCTCCTCGCGCCGCCACGCGCCACGGCGAGGACGACTCGGGCGGCCGATCCACGGAAGCTCGGGTCTGAGGGACACCACGAGGGTCGCTCGCCCTCGCTCGGTCCCGAACCCCAGTCGGAAGCGATGCAGTCCCTCCGCGCCGATGTCCTCCAGCACGCCGCGCTCGAGCGCACGGCTCAGGACGGCCGCGACGCGGATCAGGACCAGATTATCCATCGTCGGCGCACGAGCGGAACGGGTCGTCCTGGCGGGGCCCCGTTGGGACGAGATTTCATGGGGCGCTACGGGGGTGATGCACCCCGCGCGTCAGTGGTCGACCTTCGCCTTGATCCCGCTCGAGGCCACGAGCGCGTCGTCGATCTGCTCCTCGACCTTGTCGGGGGTCTTGTTCGACGCCTCGGAAAGCTCGGAAATCAGGAGGAAGCGAGCCCGGTCGAGCATCTTCCGCTCGCGATACGACAGCGGCTTGACCTCGGCGAGCATCGTGAGGCTCTTGAGCACCTCAACGACGGCCATGATGTCACCGGTCCGCATCTTCTCGGAGTTGGCCTGGAAGCGTCCCTTCCAGTCGTCGTAGGTGGCGACCTCGCCGTTCTTCAAAAGCTTGAAGACACGGGTGTATTGGTGACGCGTCAGGACCTTTCTCAGGCCGACCGCAGTGGTATTGTCGACCGGCACCATGACCATGCTGTCGGTGGAGAGCAGTCTGAGGCGGTAGTACGCCGAGGTGGTCCCGCCGATGGCCTTCTTGGCGACCTGCTCTATAACCCCAACGCCGTGATTCGGATAGACGACTTTGTCCCCAACCTTGAATTCCAACAACCGTCCCTCCCTCAACGTGCGGCGAGCCGGCCGGACCACGGGTTCCCGAGTGGTTTCGAACCCGACGCATCATAGCGCAGATCGCTCGAACTGTCAACGGTTTATGCGTTCGGCTGGAGCCGGGGCGTGCTCGCGACGCTGCGCACGTCATGATCTGTCGGTGGCGCCGCGAGCCACGTTCATTGGGAACCCGTCACGCCCACCGTCTCCCCTTTTCCTGCGCTCTGCTAGACTACCGGCCTGCCCGCCGGAGTGGCGGAATGGCAGACGCAGGGGACTCAAAATCCCCCGCCCCTTGCGGGCGTGTGGGTTCGACTCCCACCTCCGGTACCACCGCCACGAACCCGGTGTTGTCCCATCTCGCCGCTCGGCGTACATGAAGCGACAGCCGATCGCTGCACATCGGATCCCGGCGCCCTCGTCGACGGCGAATTCCGGCGACGGTCGGCTTGCAGGAGGGGCAGAGAGGTGACCGCCCGGTCCGACCGCCGGCGGATGCGGTACGGGCGGGTCCGTGCGTGCGTCGTCGGCGTCGGGATACTGTCGGTCGCGACGCCATCTTCCCCGGCTCAAGAGGCCCAGCCCGTCCCCAGCGGCCTGCATGAGACGATCCAGGTCCGCCTGGTCGAGATGCTGCTTCTCGCGCTCGACCGGGACCAGCAGCCGGTTCCGGATCTCGCGGCGGAGGATCTGACGCTGCGGGTCAACGGCTCACCGAAAGAGATCGCCTTCGTCCGCCCCGCCATTCCCATCCCCGAGCCGGGGGTGGTCCTGCCCCGCGTGCGTCTCGGTATCGAGACCGGCGCCCCCGATGAGGGCGCGACGACGGGCGCCCACGCGCCGCGCTACTACCTGCTGCTTCTCGATCTGACCAACGAGCCCCTCCCCAAGGGATCGGGGGCGCACGAGGGCATCTCGCGCTTCCTGAGCGAGGGAGTGGCCGAGAACGACTTCGTCGGCGTCATGTCCTACGCGGGCAGGGTTCACCTCGATCTGCCGTTCACCTCGGAGCGCGACCGTCCCGTGGAGGCGTTGGCGCGCGCGTTCGAGCGCCCGCGGCCCGCCGCCATGACCGCGCGCCAGCGGGTGGACTCGACGGCGCGCATGCTGGAACAGTGCAATCACATCTTCGACTCGCCGGTCCTTGCCGGCGAGGAGCTCGAGGAGCGGCTGTCGGCCGGAGAGGACCGTCCGGTGGCCGAAGTGGGGTGCGTTCGCGGAGTGGCGATGGGTTTCCTGTCGGACATGCAGTCCCACGGCCAGCGGTTCCTCGCGGCGGTCGAGGCCGCGATCCGCTTCGCCGGCACGGTGCGCGACGGCGCGACCGTGCTCGCCGTTTCGCACGGGGTCAGCCTGCAGCCGACGCTCGAGCTCCAGGAAACGTACCAGTCGGTATTCGGGCCGGGGCAACTGTGGAAGGTGATGGACGGCTCGGCGGCCGACAGCCAGGTCGGACAAGCCCTGGAGCGACTCATCGGGATGGGAGTCGATCAAGGGGTCAGCGTCAGCTTCCTCGATGCTTCACGGCCTCCGACGGGAAGCCGGGGAGCTCGGCGTGGTCACCTGATCGCGGCGGGCACGAACCCGGTGGAGGTCGCATACCTCGCGCCGCAAACCGAGCTCCGGCAGATCGCGACCGCAACCGGAGGCGTGTTTCTCGCCAACACGGATCTGTACGAAGGGCTCCGCCAGGTCACGGCACGGGAGCGAGGGCGTTACGTCCTGGGGTTCTACACGGACCGGCCGCTCTCGGAGACCGACAGGCGCCGGATCGAGGTTTCCACCGCCACCCGCGGCATCGAGATCGAGGCGGGACAGGCCTACGACGTGCGGCGGCGCTCGGCGCGACGCGCCTCGGGAACGTTCGTGACCGGGGACTCGCGCGCGCTGGGAGAAGGGCGTGAAGGCCGCTTCATCTCCTTCCGCCTCGACGCGCGCCAGGCCGATCTCGCCTACGAGCCCAGCGGCGCGGAATCGGCCGCCGACCTCTCCCTGCACGTTCGCGTGCTGACCGCCGACGGCCGCCCCTTGATCGATTCGTTCCGCTTCTTCCGCCATACCGTGCCCTCGGATCGGCAGGCGAACGGGAGGATCCCGGTGCTGGGAGTGCGCGGCTGGCTCGAGGCCGATCCGGGGATCTACCGGCTCGAGGCGATGTTCCGCAACCCTCGGAGCGGAAGCGAGGTCGTGATCTTCCACGAATTCGAGATCGCCGCGTCCGACACGGCGGCAACGCTCGACAACGGCTGATGCGGGCTCAGCCTCCCGATCCTCCGATCTGACGGAGACGGGTCTGGAGCCGGCGGCGCGCGGCGGTATCCGTCGTCGCCGCCAGAGCTTGGCGCAGCGCCGCCACGGCCGCGGCGGTCTCGCCACGCGAGAGCAACGTCGATGCCTCGGCCATCCGCTCGTAAGCGGCGGCATCGTCCGTCTTCCCCTGCCGGTGTCGCAAGTCCGCCATCGCCGTCAGGGACGCGGCATCCTCGGGATCGAGCGCGAGCGCGCGCGCGAAGTGTCGTTCGGCCGCGGCGTGGCCTTCCGGGCGCCCGTTGGCGAGCAACCGGCCGAGGCTGAAGTGCACGTCCCCGTCGGTCATCTCGCTCACCACGATCGCTGTCTCGGAAATCGGTGCCGCGAAGTCGATCGTCGAGTTGGGAAGGACCCCCTTGCGCAAGTAAGTCGCGAGATCCGCTTCGAGCGTTTCGAGGTCGGTCGCGACGGCCTCCCCGAAGGTGGAGAGATCGGCGGAACCTCCGCGTACCGCCTGCAGGTAGCGCGGGATCGCATCGCGCAGCTCGGGACGACCCTGCAAGAGGTAGTGGGTCAGAAGCCACGACTCGGCGTGGAACAGCTTCTTGGCCGCCACATCGGTGTACGACACCGACTGCGGCGTCACTTCGAACAGGATCTCGAGCGGGAGGAGCGTACTGCCGGCGAGAAGGTCGAGATGTTCGGCGATCGGCGCGCCGATCTCCGCCTGATAGCCATTGGTCCAGAACGTGCTGAAGAACTCGGCCAACCCTTCGTTGAGACACAACGGCAAGCCCGGAAAGCTGTCGACGACGACGTGGTGCAGGTACTCGTGATAGAGGACGCCGAACGTGTGGGCCTCGCCTCCGGCGTTGATCATGATGTAGTCGCCGTCGGCCCCGCTGAAGGACAACCCGCCGACCCCGCGGTCGGCGCCCTGCTTGCTCGCGTAGGCGCCGAACGACGCGTCCTCCCCGAACACGTACACGTACAGCGGCCGGGACGAGTCCGTGCGGAGGGCCGGTGCGACGCCGACCAAGACGTGGCGCAAGCGCTCGAGCTGCAGGGCCAGGGTCCGGCCCTGGGATTCGGCGATGTCGCCGAACAAGACCACGCGCTCGCCCTGCACCGCAATCCACCGATCGTCGGGCTCGCGCAGCGCCCGGGCCGGTCGGTTGGCCCACGCCACGCACGACAGCGCGATGCCGAGGGCGATCCCGGACCGACGCGACAATCCCATGGCCGTGCTCCTCCGGCCTCCATGGTACGCCGATCGCTCGCGGCGACAACCGCGACAGCTCGCCTTTCCTGGGCTACCGGGTCCTGTTCTTGCTCCTGCCGCCGGCTCCGCCCTGCGGTTGTCGCCGCTCGACCTCGGCCACCGACACGCGTCGCGAGCGCGTGTCGATGTCGATGCGCCGGCCGGCGAGTAAATCGAGCCCGACCTGGCCGGAGATCTCGACCCCACCCAGACGGCTCGGCACCGCGAGATCGGTCGCGTTGACGGTCGTGCCGGGAGTCGCGCCGCCTTCGAATTCCACGCCCAGCCCGTGCGCGACTCTGGCCCCCGCGAGGGTGCCTCCGTAACCCTCGATCCGAACCGGCCGGCCGAGGGTGACGCCCGGGCTGTGCTGCGCCAGATCGAGGGAAACGGAGGTGCGCGTGGCACCGGTGTCGAGCAGGAACAGGCCGCCGTCTCCCGCGGACGTCGAGGCCCGTACGAGCAACTGTCCCGACACGTCCCAGTAGGAGCCTCCCGCCGTCTGCTCCGAGACCGTGCGATCCAGGATCAGCCGACGCTCGTCGAGGTCCAGGGTGATGCGGTACCCGTCGAAGATGGACAACCCGAGGAGCCCGTGGAACCGCCCGGTGGGATCGATCTCGTGAGCGGTGGTGGTGGCGAGGGCGCCGGAAAAGCGCAGGCCGCCGAGCGCGAAGTCGGGGAACAGGCCCCGCGGCGATTCGTGACGCCTGTCCCCGCCGCCGCCGAACACCGTCTCGACCGCCAGGGGCTCGAAGCCGTGCTTGCGGGCGATCCGCTCCAGGACGAACAGCCCCGTGCTCCCCGAATCGAGCATCAGCGTCACCGGCCGCTTGGGTCCGAGCGCGACGTCCACCGTGTAGCCGAGAACGCCGCCGAAGCCGTCCCCGATGGCGCCGAGCGGAACCTCGATCCGTTCCGGCCGGGCCTCGACGACCCACACCTCGCTTTCCCCGAGCGCCTCGTAGAATCGGATCTTGCCCCGCGCCGCCTCGATTCGGTCCGGGTCGTCGCCGGCACTGAGCGCCAGATAGCGCTCGAGCCTGGCCACGATCGCGGCGCGATCGGGAGCGGCCCCGGCGGACTCGTAGACCACCCACGGATCGTCGGGAGCCAGCGCCGCGGCGCGGTTCACGTACTCGTACGCGACCGCCCCGCGGCCCTCGGCGGCGCGCAATCGGCCGAGCGCGAGCAGCGCGCGCGCCATCGTCGCTTCGGGAACGCCGCCACGATCGGGCAGGCCCAACGCCGCCACGACCGGCGACAGGACGGCGTCGACCTCCTCGAATCGGCCGGCACGCAGCGACGCCTCGCCCAGAACCGTCGCGACGACGGGGGACAACGGCAACTGCGCGGAGAACCGGGTGGCCTCGGCGAGCGCCTCGCGCCAGCGATCGAGCGCCAGCAGGCAGCGCACTCGGCCCGCTCGGCTGCGCGCGTCCTCCGGATTCGCCTCCGCGAGCCTCGCGAACATCTCGGCGGCGCGCTCGACCTGCCCACCGCGGAGCAGGAAGTCGGCGCGCTCGAGGCTGGATCCGGCGCCCTCCTGTTCCTGGGCGGCAGGCCGCGACGACAACGCTCCCAGCGCCACCATCAGGACCACGGTCGCCGCCGCGCCTCCGAGATCGGCGAGCAACCTGCGGCCGAACGCGGAGCGCCGCCGACCCGCCGCCGGCAAGGCGGATCTCCCCCTCACCGTTCGTCCTCGGGTCGCCGCACCGCGACGTTCCGGACGTCGGCCTCGGCGACGGTCGTCGCCAGGACCAGCTGCGGCGTGAAATCCACGGCATCGGCCGCGACGAAGTGATACCGGATTCCCGCGCGCTCGCCGGTGACCGCAAGGCGGTGGTCGTCACCGTGGAGGTGGCCGTAGACGCACACCCGAACCCCGGACCTCGAGAGGATCTCGACCACCGAGCGCGGTTCCTGGCCTTCGACCCACGGCGGGAAGTGCAGCATCGCCAGTCTCGGAAGCTCGCGACCGAACCGGCGGTCGGCGTCGGCGATCGACATCCGGAGTCGCTCGACCTCACGCCGAAAGAGCACCGCGTCGTGCTCCGCGGCCCCCGGGTCGTCGGGGGAGGTCCACCCCCGCGCTCCCACGATTACCCAATCGCCGACCCGGTGAGCGTCGTGGTGCAGCGCCTCGCAGCCGGCGGGCAAGGCGGCGCGAAGGGCTCGCGGTCCGGGCCACCACGAGTCGTGATTGCCCCTCAGGAGCAGTTTCCGTCCGGGGCGGGTCCCGATCCACTCCAGGTCGGCGCGGGCCTCGCCCAGCTTGCGGGCCCACGACAGGTCGCCCGGGAGCAGGACTGTGTCCTCGGGCGCGACGATGCGGTCCCAGCTCGCCGCCATGCGCCCGGGATGGTCGCGCCACGCCTCTCCGAAGACGTCCATCGGCTTCTCCCCCGACAGCGAGAGATGGAGATCGGCGAGCGCGAACAACCGCGGCATGAATCCCCCGGCCACGACCGGGGCCAGGATAGCAGCGCCGGGGAAGGTCAGCGGTCGGTCGGGAGGACGAGCGTGAAGGAAGCACCGTGATCGGCCACCGATCGGTACCACACGCTGCCGCCGTGAGCCTCGACGATCATCCGAACCAGGGGCAAGCCCAGACCGGTCCCGCCCGGCTTGGTCGTGACGCGGGTGTCGAAAAGTTGATCGGCGAGCCCTTGAGGGAGACCGGGGCCGGTGTCCGATACGGTGAGACGCACGACGCCCTGCGAAGCGTCGGTCCTGAGAGACAGCGAGCCTCCGTCGGGCATGGCCTGGATGGCGTTCAGCACCAGATTCAGGATCGCCTGCTGCAGACGATCCGGGATGCCGCGCACCGGCGGCAGGGGTTCCTCGCCCTCCAAACGGACGTCGATTCGCGACTGCCGTGCGGTGTAGCCGACCAGCTGGATCACGCGCCGCGAGAGATCGCGGAGATCGACGGTGACGATCTCCTTCTCCGGGCGCACCATTCCCAGGTAGTTGTTGAGCAGATCCGTGAGCCGAGAGGTCTCGCTCTTGATCGTGTGCAGCGACTCGGCCACTTCCTTCGCGTCGCGGTCGGCGGCCGCGACGTCGACGTATTGCTCGGCGGCGGTGGCGTTGATCCGGATCGAGTGCAGCGGATTGCGGATCTCGTGCGCCAGCCCCGCGGCGAGATGCGCCAGCACCGCGAACCGTCCCGCCTCGAGCAGGTGAGCTTCGACCTTCCGGAGCGTCGCCAGGTCCCTCAGGAGCAGGAGCCTCCCGATGTGGCCGGGACGCATCTCGAACGACACGAGCGTCACCCGCGTGGGTATCGTCGTCCCGTCCGCGGCGACGACGTCGACCTCCAGGGCCTCGGCACTGTCGGAGCGCTCCAGGGCGAACGAGATCTCGGCATTGCGGTCGAGCGCTGTTCGCACCGACTCGGCCTGCGATGCGGAGTCGCCATCGGCGGCCAGGAGCAGCCGCGCCGCGGCGGGATTCCACGCCACGGGCGTGCCGTAGGGATCGAGGACCACCATGCCTTCCTCGAGGGACTGCGACAACGTCGCGAGCAAGGCCTCGCGCTCGCGGCCGCGCGCGTCGACCGCCTGCAGGCGCCCTCCGAGCTCGTTGATCGCCTGCACCGCGGAGCCGAGATCCCTCCCGAGGCCGGCTTCTTTCAGGTCGATCCCGCCCTTGAAGTCCCGCGCCCGGAATTCGGCGAGCGCCCGCTCCAGTCGCTTGACGGGCAGCCCGCTCAGCGCCGCGAGCAGGACGCCCCCGACCACCGCGGCACCGAGGAACAGGAGCAAGGGCCGGGTGTAGGCGCTCGGGGGAACCACGGGGGGCATGAGCTTCGGGATGCGCGCCGCGAGCTCCGGATCCGGGCGGTACCGGACCAGGATCGAGCCGAGGCGCTCGGAATCGGTCCCCGCACGCGGGTCCTGGAACACCGGGATGACGAGCTCGGTACCCCGCTCGCCCGAGGGCAGATCGATCGCGCGTCTCATGGGGCGGACCGTGCTGAGCCGCTCGACCTGCTCGGCGCCGGTGAACGTCAGATCCAGATCTCGCGGAGTGTTGACGTACTGGATTCTCTGGTTGCTATCGACGATCACGACGGAGTCGATGCTCCGCAGCGAGCGCAGCACCTTGCCGAGACCGTCGCTGACCCGGAAGCGGTGCTCGTCGAGGTCCCCCGGCGCGGCGGCGTCTTCGCTGCCGAGCTCGTGCAGGAACCGCCTCGAGACCTCGGTGACGAAGGGTCCGAACAGCAGCTC
>Ga0302046_10004606_pt1 | contig 12260 bp, 8 predicted proteins | sample RVTome_11_FD_200261 | JGI IMG/M metagenome (GOLD analysis project Ga0302046, IMG submission 200261) | Soil microbial communities from uranium-contaminated site in the Upper Colorado River Basin, Wyoming, United States - RVT147D111 (version 2) ... | reverse complement strand
TCCGGTCATCTCCGACATCGAAACAGGCAGCGGCGTCCAGGAGAGGAGCGCGGCGTTCACGCGGACGTCGCCGCTGGCCGTGAGACCGAAGGTGTCCGGTGCGTCGCGCAGGCGCCACTCGGTCGACGCGCGTCCTGCCGCGGGGTTGTAGTCCGTCCAGATCTGCCGCGTGAGATAGGATGTCGAGAGTACGCGCCGCCACTCCGGGTCGAGCTCCATCTCCGGGACCGAGAACCCGATGTCGAGGTAGGGGCCGGGGAGACCGGTGGCGTCGGTGCGCTCGCCGATCGTTCCCCACCCGAAGGCGGTGCCGCTCGAGTGCTCGGCGCGCATCCCGGCCAGCGCGACCGACCAGGAGCCGCGTCGCTCCTCGTCGTAGGTCAGGACGACCTGGCCTCTGACGTTCGTGGCGCGCATCGGGATCCCCATCCGGTCGCCCGGAAGCGCACGCGGGTCCAGGCCTGCGACGACCTCGAACCCGCGGTACGTCATGGCCGATTCGCCCACGTGCTGCATCGTCGCCGCCGAGCGCAGCGGGTAGCGATAGGTCCCGTCGCGCTCGCGCACCCTCCTCAGGATGGAGTCCAAGGTGACGTCGGCGATGCCCTCCGGCGTGAGCGCTTCCCATGTCTTCCACAGGTCGGTCATCTCGTCGGTCGCGCCGATGGCGCGCAGGGCGGGCGGGGTGAGGGGGAGCCGTTCGACGCGTGCGAAGCTCCGGGCCCAGGCCCCGGCGGGCGCCTGCTTGCCGAACAGGCCCCAGACCTCGACCGGCGTCGAGATCGTCGGGTCGTCCTTCGATCGCCAGTCCGCTCGAGCACGTAGCACCGTGTCCCACCCCTCGCGCGACCACAGGTCCTGGTCGCGCTCGATCGCGACCTTTGCGTCCAGGTCGACCGTCAAGCTCTCGAGCCACGGATCGCCGCGGCGCGGGAGCAGGCGCGCGTCGAACAGGCGGGCGCGCAGGGAGCCGGTCGCCGCGAAGGCCTCGGTCAGGTCGATCGTCGCGCTCGCGGAGAGCGAGAGCTTCCCGGCGAAGGCCTCGACCGGCATGGGCCCCAGGGACGCGGGCATGTGGAACTCGGAGGTCTCGAGAGGCAGACCGTCCACGGTGGCTCGGACCTCGAAGCGTCCCGGCTCGAGCTGGCTTCCGACCGCTTGGATGGAGCCGGTTCCGCGCACCGCGCCGGAGAACGTCGGGACCAGCTCGCCGCGCAGAGTGATGCCTCTCGCGCTCGGCGTGGCGATCAGGTTGATCTTGCCGAGGTCGAGGATGCTCTCCTCGCCCGGGAGCTCCAGGTCGACCTCCAGGTCGGTTACCACGATCGCCGGAGGGGGTGCGCCGGAGCCGCCGCCCCAGCTTTCCGCGAAACGGCTCAGCCCTTCGATCAGGCGGTTCGAGACGCGGACCTTGCCGCCGTCGATGTGGAGCTGGCGAAGCGGACGCTGACCGAGGTTCGGATCGATGGAGAAGTGAACGCGCGCGAGGTGGAGCAACACATCTCCGCGCCCAGCGTCCTTGGAACTCGGGCTGGGAGTGCGCAGGCGCACGTCGTGGATCTCGACGCCCGGCTCGAACCAGCGCAGGCCGACCTGCTCGATCTCCAGACCGTCGCCCAGGGGGCCGAGGCGCCAGGCGACCGAGGTGCGCAGTACCCGCGCGAGGACTCCGCTCTCCTCCAGCACCAACAGTCCCGCGCCGAGGACGAGGATCAGCCAGGCGACCACGAGCACCAGGCGCGCGAGCAACCTCCCCAGGGCTCGCAGGGCACCCGGTGACGTCTCCACCGCAGCCTAGCCGACCAGCGACGGGGACTTGGCGACGCGCCCGCCGAGATAGGTGCGAGTCACGCGTTTGCCGAGGGAGCAGACGATCTCGTAGGGAATCGTGCCGATGAGGTCCGCGACCTCTTCGACGCGGAGCTGCTCTGCACCATCCTTGCCGAGGAGGGTCGCGCGCTCGCCGAGTTCGACGCCGGGGACGTCCGTGACGTCGACGGACGTGTAGTCCATCGAGACGCGCCCGACGATCGGAGCCCGCCGGCCGCCCACGAGCACCGCACCACGGTTGGAGAGACGGCAGTCGACTCCGTCGGCGTACCCGATCGGGAGGATCGCGATGCGCGAGGGACGCTTGGCGGTCCAGGTCGCGCCGTAGCCGACCGGGGCGCCGCGCGCGAGCTCGCGCAGGTGTACCACGCGCGTGCGAACCGAGAGCACCGGGCGAAGGTCGCACGTGTCGAGCCCGGGATGAGGAGCGATGCCGTAGGCGGCGATGCCGATGCGGACGGCGTCGTGCCGGGCCCGAGCCGGGAGCAGTCCGCTCAGCACCGCGCCGGAGTTCGCGGCGTGCACCCATACGCTCCGACCGCACAGGAGGCCCCGGTCGCGGGCGGTCGCGAGCACGCGCTCGAAGACCGCCAACTGGAGGTGGGCGCTCTCGGCCAGGGCTGCCTCCGGCGCCGCGACGTGCGTCATGACGCCGGCCAGCTCCAGCCTCGGCGAGGCCTGGATGCGGGCCAGGAGGCCCAGCGCCTCCTCGGGGGCGACGCCGAGTCGACCCATGCCCGTGTCGATCTTCAGGTGCACGCGAGCCGGGCGCTCGACGGAAGACAGGGCCGCGTCCACGCGTCCGAGCAGCTCCGCGGAGGGCAGGCACAGCTCCACGTCCTCGCGCGCGAGGTCCGGCGCTTCGTCCTCCAGGACGGGGCCGAGCACGACCGTCCGCGCCCGGATCCCCGCCCGGCGCAGCTCCCGAGCCTCTGCCGCGCAGGTGACTCCGACCGCGCTCACGCCGTTCCGCAGCGCGTGGAGCGCGACCGGGACCGCTCCGTGTCCATAGGCGTCCGCCTTGACCACCAGGAGGATCGCTCGGCCGGCGCCGATCCGCTCGCGCACGACTTCCAGGTTGGAAGACATGGCGTCGAGATCGATCTCGGCCCAAGCGCGCGACGTGTCCACGTCGTCCGAAGATACGCATGCGCACAGCCTGCTTCAAAGCTCGAGCGACCCCGCCCGGGGACTCCGGCGGGTCCGGGCTTGTTGACTTGCCAGTTCGCGCTGCCCATTCTCGGCCAGTCACGACCAAGACCACCGTCTCCCGCACGAACCGGGGACGAGGAGGGACCATGGCCAAGCGCAAGACGAAGAAGAAGTCCGGCGGCAAGCCCGCCAGGAAGAAGACGGCCCGCGGAAAGAAGGAGACGATGGAGCTCATCATCTCGAAGAGCCGCACGAAGCACGCGGCCGGCATCGACGTCTCGGGCGAGTTCTACCACGCTCTCGACGGCGCCGTCCGGTCGATGATCGCCCAGGCGGAACAGCGCGCGCTCGACAACGGTCGCACGACGCTCCGCCCCTACGACCTGTAGCGCGAACCCCCGTCCGTCCGCCGCCGCCCTCCTAGCGGACCGGGGAGGGGGGCGGCTCGCCGTCCTACGCCGTGCCGAACTCGCGCAGGTAGAGCGGGGTCAGGGCGGCCGGCTCCGTCCGATCCCCCGCGCGCAGCCGGGCGAGCCCGAGCTCGAGGACGGCCTCGGCCCGTGGGATCGCGCCGATTCGCACGCGTCCCGCGGTTCCGCGCTCCAGCTCCGCCGCTCGGGCGACCGACTCGTCGCCCAGGATCCGCGGTTCGTCGCGCAGCTCGTCCTGGAGCTCACCGGCAGGGAGCGCGCGCGGCGGGGAGAGCTCGACGAGCCCGGACGCCTCGCGGGAATAACGCGCGAAGTAGAAGCGCCCGGCGCGCGCGTCGAGCGCGATCGCGGCCTGCTCGCCCGGCTCCAGCGCGCCGAGCGCGAGCGCTTCGAGGGATGGGACGCCGACCAGCGCGGCGCCGGTCGCGCGCGCCAGGCCCAGGGCGGTGGCGATGCCGATGCGGAGCCCGGTGTAGCTTCCCGGACCCGTTCCGACGACGATGGCCTGCGGCGGTCGGCCGGCGGCGCCGGATCCCTCGAGCAACGCGGCCAGGGACGGCAGGAGGTCGCTCGCGTGTGCTCGCCGTCCGGCGAGCTCGCGCGCGGTCCGGACACCGTTCCAGAGCAGCGCGACCGAGCCCGTCCGCGTCGAGGTCTCGATCGCGAGCACGCGGTCGGTCGAGCTCATGCGCGGTTCGCGGAGCCGATCGCGTACTCGAGCTCCACGGCGATCGACCGGGCTTGCCGCCGGATGGCCTGCTCGTCGGGTCCCTCGACCATGACGCGCGCGAGCGGCTCGGTGCCGGAGTAGCGCAGGAGCACTCGGCCGTCCTCGCCCAGTGCGCTCTCCACGGCGCGCACGGCGGCGACGACGGAGGGCAGTTCGGACCAATCCGGCTTGGAAGCGACCGGGACGTTCATGAGTACTTGCGGGAACGGCTGATACGGGCGGGCGAGCTCCGAGAGAGGCTTCTTCTCCTCGCGCATGGCGATCAGCGTGCGCAGAGCGGTGTAGATCCCGTCGCCGACGTAGTGGTGCTCGGCGCCGAACACCACGTGCCCGGACTGCTCGCCCCCGAGTGCGAGCTGCTCGCGGCGGAGCGCTTCGACGACGCGTCGATCGCCGACGTCGACCGTCACTACGCTCACGCCGACCTGGCGCAGGGCCCGGTGCAGACCCTTGTTCGACATCACCGTGGCAACGATCCGCGCGTCGGCCATCCGGCCGCGGGCGCGAGCGTGTCGGGCGAGCACGGTGAGGATCCCGTCGCCATTCACGAGGCCGGCGCGCTCGTCGACCAGGATGCATCGATCGCCGTCTCCGTCGAGGGCGATGCCGAGATCCGCGGAGTTCAGGCGCACGGCCTCCCGCAGCGATTCGGGCTGCGTCGAACCGCAACCGTCGTTGATGTTGTCGCCGTCCGGGGAGCAGGCGATGGAGACGACGTGCGCGCCGAGTCGGCCGAGGATGCGCGGCGCGACGCGGCTGCCCCCGCCGTTGGCGCAGTCCAGCACGATCGTCATGCCGGTGAGCTGGAGGTCCCCGACCGCCTCGCGCAGCGTGTCGAGGTAGGCGAGTTCGAGCGAAGGATCGTGTGGAGGTCGCGGCCCGTCGGGGGCGGGGGTCGGATCCGCGAGCACGCCCCGCTCGATCTCGAGCTCGACCTCGTCCGCCAGCTTCTCGCCCTCCGCACCGAACACCTTGATGCCGTTGTCGGCGGCCGGGTTGTGGGAGGCGCTGATCATCACCGACAGGTCGAAGGGCAGGCGCTTCCCGAGCAGCGCGACGCCCGGAGTGGTGATCAGGCCAGCGCTCTTCACCTCGACCCCGGCCGACCGCAGGCCGCGCGAGATGGCGTGCTCGAGCTCCGGCCCCGAGCGGCGGCCGTCGTGTCCGACCAGGGCGCTTCCGCCCTTCGCGCCCGTGAGCGTCTGGCCGATGACGCGCCCCAGCGCCGACACCGGACCGGGAGTCAGCCAGCCCGTGCCGTAACGTCCGCGGATGCCGTCCGTCCCGAACAAGCGGACGGGGGTGTCGTTCGTCGTCACGGGTTCTCGGTGGAAGCGGGGGGCACGGGTTCGAGAAGGACCCGCGGCTCCGAGTAGAGCTGGACGGAGAGGTCCTCCCAGCCGCCCAGCGTACTCTCGTCGAGCCCGAAGACTTGCGGGTTGTCTCGCCAGTCCCGCACCCAGGCGAGGTGCACCTCGGCCGAGCGGCCCTCCTCGGGCGGAGGCAACTCGGCGACGTCGACGTAGACGCGCAGGTTCTCCTCGACGAACCGGGTGATGGCCGCCTTGCGCTCGAGCACCGCGGGCGAGCCCGGGTCCGCATTCGCTGGGATCAGCCCGGAGGTGACGATCGTGAGCCCCGCGGTCTGGGAGTTCGCGGGCAGGGTCCATCGGTCGAGCAGGTCCTTCTTCGCGGGCGAGAGGCACACGAGTGCGATGTCCTTGCGCAGGCTACCGGCGTTGCGCTGGACCGGCAGGACAGGGATGAAGACGTGCACGCCGGAATCGTCCGGGAGCGTGAGGTTCCGCTCCACGAGCGACTTCCCGAGGCGCACGCGCTCGCGGACACCGTCCAGGTCGGTCGGCGCGAGGACGATGGGTTGGAGCTCGAGCGGAATGGACTCGCCCAGGGCGGCCACCACGCTCTCCGGTCCGCTGACCGTCAGGCTCGGGCCCGGATCGAAGCGGATCTCCGCCGCACGCACCTCGAAGTAGGGATCGACGCGCGTCGTGTCGACCACGATGTCCGTGGGCTTGAGCTGGAGACGCCTCGTCGCGCTGCGCTCGATGACGAGCTCGGGGGACCCCGAGGAGCCCCAGCGGTAGTCGAGACCCACGACGCGCTCCTCCCAGCGCACGCTGGACAGGTCGAGCGGGCCTCCTTCCCAGGCCGGGTCGTCGATCTCGAAGGTGCCGCGCAGGGTTCCGCCCAGCTCGGAGAACTGGCCGCGCGGGCCGGACACGGAGACTTTGAAGAGCTCGTTGCCCGACTTCGTACGCGCGCGCATGTTTCGGCCGGGCGTGAGGATGAGGAGCTCGCCTGCCGACGGGACCCGCCGGCCGACGGTGCTGCCGTCGATCACGTGGAGCATGAAGTCGAGCTGCGTGCGAATGCTCTGGTGAGCCGCGTACCAGGACCCCCAGGCGAGCAGGGCGCTGCCCGCGAGCCAGCCGAAGTCGCGACGACCGCTGCGCGCGAGCACCGTCAGGAACCCCGGGCCGCGCGAGGACGCGGCGCCGCCGTTGGACTCCAGGGTCGCGCGCAGTTCCTCCTCGATGCGCTCGGGCGCGATGTCCTTCGCCAGGCGGCCCTCGCGCGCGAGCGAGATGGAGCCGGTCTCCTCGGAGACGACGACGACGACGGCGTCGGACTCCTCGGTCAGGCCGACCGCCGCGCGATGGCGCGTTCCCACCGAGCGGTCGAGATCGTCGTGCTTGGAGAGCGGGAGGACGCAGCCGGCGGCGACCACCTGGGTCTCGCGGACGATCACCGCGCCGTCGTGGAGCGCCCCGCCCGGGTGGAACACGCTCTCGAGCAGTCGCCGGCTGACGCGCGCGCCGATCGTGCTGCCCGTCTCGACGACGGTGTTCAGGGAGTGCTCGCGCTCGAAGCAGATCAGCGCGCCCTCGCGGCGCGAAGCCATGTTGCGGACGGCCGCGGCGACCTTACGGAGCGCTTCCGCGGTGGGCTCGCGCGTCCGCTTGGCGAAGGAATGCTCGCCGATCTGCGCGATCGCCCGCCGCAGCTCCGGTTGGAAGACGATGGCCAGTCCGATCACGATGAAGCCGGTCGAGCCCTCGAGGATGTGCTTGAGCTCCTCGAGCTGGAAGACGGTTGCCAGGCCCCACAGGCCGACCACGCCGACCAGGACGGAGAGGAACAGACCTCGGATGAGCGGGTTCCCGCGCGTGGTCCGGACGAAGCGCAGGAAGACGTGGATGCCCGCCGTGAGGATCAGGATCTGGAGGCCCCAGGAGAGATAGGTCAGCACGCGCTTCCTCCGGTTCGAATCGCCTCGGCAACCGCCAGCGCACGTCGCGCCGCGTCGACGTCGTGGACACGGTGGACGTCCGCTCCGTGGGCGCAGGCCAGCGCAGTGGCGGCGACGGTCTCGAAGTCGCGGTCCGCGGCGTCCTCGGTCCCGCTCAGGGCGCCGAGGAACGACTTGCGCGAGACGCCGATCACGATCGGCAGACCGAGCGAGCGCAGCTCGAACAAGCGCCGCAGGAGGGCGAGGTTGTCCTGGAGCCGCTTGCCGAACCCGATGCCCGGGTCGACCGCGATGCGGTTCGTGGCCACTCCGGCGGCTCGCGCCGCGGCGACGCGTTGCCTGAGGTGCTCGGTGACCTCGCGCAGGACGTCCTCGTAGAGCGGGCCCCCCTGCATGTCCCTCGGAGTCCCGCGCATGTGCATCAGCACGACCTCCGCGTCGCGCTCCGCGACCAGCGGCAGGAGCTCTGGGTCGATCCGTCCCGCGCTGACGTCGTTGACGATCGTCGCGCCGTGATCCATGGCCGCGCGGGCGACGGATGCCTTGGTCGTGTCGATGCTGATCGGCACGTCGGTCTCCTGCGCGAGGGCGTCGACCACGGGGAGTACGCGCTCGAGCTCCTCCTCAGCCGAAACCGGCGCGGCGCCCGGCCGCGTCGATTCTCCCCCCACGTCGAGCAGGTCAGCCCCGCGGTGCACGAGCTCGAGCCCGTGCTGCACCGCCCGCTCGGGCGTCGGGAGGTGCCCACCGTCGGAGAAGCTGTCGGGCGTCACGTTCACGACGCCCAGGATCCGCGCTCGGACGCGCGGGCGGTGCGCGGCGTCGTGCACGGCCAGGAGGACGGCTGCGGCCGGGACCTCGTCCCGGAGTGCGGCGAGCGCGGCGCGGGGTCCCGTGAGCTCGGCCACCCTCGGCGACCGCGTCCCGATCGTCAGACCCTCGCGCAGTCGGTCGAGTTCGACGCTCGCGGGATCGAAGAGGAGCCGCACGTGCTCCGGTCCGGGTCCGGCCTGATCCGCCGCGAGGACCCTCGCCTCGAGCGCGGACGCGAGCGCCCCGAACAGGTCCGTCGTCCCCGACGCGGCTTGGTCGAAGGCGCGGGAACGCACGCGATCAGGCCGGGGACAGGCCGGGACTCCCGGGGAACTCGTCCGGCTTTGCCTTGGCGCCCAGGTCCTTGGCGGCCGCCGGCTTGGCGCCGGTCGCGGCGCGGGGGCCACTCTCGCGCTGCCGTTCGACCCGCAGGTCGCCCACGGTTGCCCCCGCGAAGATGCGGCTGACCTGCTCACCGGAGATGGTCTCGAAGGCCAGGAGCGCCTCGGCCAGGGTCTCGATCTCGCGTCCGCGTGAGCGCAGGATGTCCGTGGCGGTCCGGTAGGCGTCGCGCAGCAGGCGGTCGATCTCCTGGTCGATCTCGCGAGCCGTCTCCTCCGAGTGCAGCTTCCCGCGTCCGAGCTCCGTGCCCAGGAAGTCCGATCCCTGCCGCTCCGCGTAGTTGATCGGGCCGATCGCCTCGCTCATCCCGAGCTCGGTGACCATCGCCCGCGCGATGTCGGTCGCCCTGCGGATGTCGTCCGAAGCTCCGGCGGAGATGTCGCCGCAGAAGATCTCCTCGGCGATGCGCCCGCCGAAGAGCATGGCGAGCTGCCCGTTGAGCTTCCTTCGGCGCAGGTGGTAGCTCTCCTTCTCGGGCAGGACCATCGTGGCGCCGAGCGCGCGTCCGCGCGGCACGATGGTGATCTTGTGCGGCTTGTCGACCTCCTCGATCGAGGCCGCCACGATCGCGTGACCGGCCTCGTGGTAGGCGGTGATGCGCCGATCCTCCTCCTCGACCTTGCGCGAGCGCTTCTGGCGGCCGTAGCGCACCTTGTCGCGTGACTCCTCCAGGTCCGCCATCAGGACCGCGTCGCGCTTGGCGAGCACCGCCATGATCGCGGCCTCGTTGATGATCGCGGCCAGATCCGCGCCCGAGTAGCCGGGCGTGGATTTGGCCAGCAGCGTCGTGTCGATGTCGTCGCCCGACTTCACCTTCTTCAGGTGCACTTCGAGGATGGCCTTGCGCCCTTCGAAGTCCGGCAGGTCGATCGTGACCTCGCGGTCGAAACGTCCGGGCCGGAGCAGTGCGGGGTCGAGGACGTCGGGACGATTCGTGGCCGCCACGACGATGATCCCCTCATCGGTGCCGAAGCCGTCCATCTCGACCAGGATCGCGTTGAGCGTTTGCTCGCGCTCGTCGTGCCCGCCGCCCAGGCCGCTCCCGCGCCGGCGACCGACCGCGTCGATCTCGTCCAGGAAGATGATGCACGGGCTGTTGTCGCGCGCCTGCTTGAAGAGGTCGCGGACGCGGCTCGCGCCGACGCCGACGAACATCTCGACGAAGTCGGAGCCTGAGATCGAGAAGAACGGGACCTCGGCCTCGCCGGCGATCGCCTTGGCGAGCAGCGTCTTGCCGCATCCGGGCGCGCCGACCAGGAGCACGCCGCGCGGGATCCGTCCGCCGACGCGCGTGAAGCGGCTCGGGTTCTTCAGGAACTCGACGATCTCGCGCACTTCGGCCTTGGCCTCGTCGGCTCCAGCCACGTCGTCGAAGGTGACGTTCGTGTGGTTCTCCTTCGAGTAGAGCTGGGCGCGCGAGCGGCCGAAGCTCATCACGCCACCGGCCCCGCCCTGGGAGCGCATCTGGCGCATGAAGACGAGGAAGACGACGAAGATGAGGATCCACGGCCCCACGTAGAGCAGCATCCAGGTGAAGGGCGAAGTGCTGTCCTTCCAATAGCTGCCGCCGGTCTCCGACAGGTCGAAGGTGCGGTGCACGACTCTAGCGCCGGCGCCCTCGAGCGTCGCCAGCAGCGCCGCCAGATCGGTGTTCTCCCGGAGCTGGACGTTGAAGTGGTAGGTACCGGAGAGCGGCGGGAGGTCGAGGTCCGCGAAGCTTCCCCGCTCCGTCTTGCCGCGGACGATGGCGCTCACATAGAGACGCTCCTCGTGCTCCACTCTCGGGGCGTCGGCGGTGATCGAGGTCCCCACGTCCTCGGCGTCCTCGGGCGGCTCCTGGGCCTCGTGTACGCGGAAGGCAGTGAGGGAGCGTGCTTCGATCGGCTGGACGACGGCCGCGGCGACCATCTCGGCCAGCTTCTCGGGGGACAGGTGCCGGTAGTCGCGGATCCCCTTGAGCTCCTGGAACCTCTCCTCGCGACCTTCGAGCGTCGAGAAGCTGACGCGGAAGCGCGAGAGCTCCGCGCGATCCAGCTTGCGGTACTTGCCCTCGATCAGATTCGTGCCCTTCTCCGTGCCGCGAAACTCCTGGGTGACGACGCTGCCGGCGTTCAGGTGCCACTCGTACTGGTCCTGGCTCAGGCGGTCGAGGGGCTGCCACTTCTCCCCGCCGACCATGGCGAGGATCACGAGCAGTACCAGCAAGACCAGGAGGAACGAGCCGAAGGACCGCGATCGGCGGGTCTTGTCGGGATCGGGCACCGGTTCGGACATGGGGTTCCTATCGTCTACTCGCGGCGATCCCTGCAGGGCTCGCGACACTACACCCTAGCTTAAGGCGGGGCGCGATCCGCCTGGTTCAACGCCCCGGATCGTCCGAGGAACCGGCGGACTCGACCGCTGCTCCCCCGGCGGAGCGCGATTCGGTCGAGATCCCGAACAGGTCGAGCACCAGAGTGTCGGCGACGTTGCGCAGGGCGCGGCGTCGCGCGCGTCCCTCGTTCTCGATCGCGCTCTCGTCCAGCGCGTACCCGCTCCATACGTGCCGCTCGCGGGTGGGAACCACGACCACTCCCGTCCTGCGATCGACGAGCTCGGCGGCCACCGCGACGTAGAGCCCGGTCTCCGCCAGGTCGTTGCCGCTCGTGCGGATCCCCGAGCGACGGTTGTAGGCGGTGATTCGCCCCCGCACGAGGAGATCCGCCCGGGCCGGCGTCGCCAGGGGCGCGTCGACCAGGTCGGTCAACGCCTCGGTCATCGCGTCGGAGAGTTCGGGTTCCAGCTCGCGTTGGAGAATACCGCGCTCGGTCTCGAACACCTCGACTCCGATCGTGTCGTAGCCCTCCGGCGCGAGCATCCCGGCGCGCCAGCCGCAGCCGGCGAGCGCCGCTCCCAGGAGGACGAGCGGGGCGCGTCTCACGGTCGGCCCTCCCCGAGCAGCTCGACTGCGGGGGGTTGCTCCTCGACCGGGAGCTCCGCGAGGAGCGCCCGTGCCTCCGCCACCGCCGACTCGACCTCGCCCGCCTCCGCCAGGGCGAGGGCGCGCGTCGCATGGATACGGACGCCGAACGGGTGGTCGATCCTCCGGTAGTAGCGCGCGAGCCCCAGGTCGCTCTCCGCGAGGCGCCGTCGAGACTCACGGAAGAGCTCGAGCACCCAGGGCTCGAGCTCGTGCCCGGGATAGCGCGCAAGCCATCGGTCGACCTCGGCAGCGGCTTGCAGGAGCTGGCTGCGGTCGTAGTCGTCCCGGCTCAGCCGCTCCATGCGCAGATACGGCAGGCGCGCCTCGGCCGCGGTCGCGAACTCGCTCCCGGGATGGTAGAGGAGCAGATCCTCGAGCCGTTCGATGGCGTAATCGAGGTCGTCGTCCTCCTCGTAGCGGCGTGAGAGCTCCACGTAGGCCTGGGAGCAGGCGCTGGACAGAGGGTACTGGAGGATCAGGTACTCGAGAGCGGAGACCCCCCGCTCCCGGTAATCGAAGAGCAGGTAGTAGCTCTCGTCGCTCTGGATCAACCAGAGCCCGATCGTGCCGAGCACCTCGCCGGCGAGCGTGCGGGCTCCATGGTCGGGCAGCTTGCGGTCGACCTCCCGGATCCGCTTCCAAGCCTTCACCGGATGCCCTTCTGCGAAG
>Ga0302046_10004605_pt1 | contig 12261 bp, 9 predicted proteins | sample RVTome_11_FD_200261 | JGI IMG/M metagenome (GOLD analysis project Ga0302046, IMG submission 200261) | Soil microbial communities from uranium-contaminated site in the Upper Colorado River Basin, Wyoming, United States - RVT147D111 (version 2) ... | reverse complement strand
ACGGGGTGAGTTTCACTCTCCCTTGTCATTGCCCGGCTTGACCGGGCAATCCAGTAACCCCGGCGCTCATAGCCAACGAAGGTCGGGGGTTACTGGATTCCCGCTTTTCGCGGGAATGACAACGGGGTCGCTCTGGATAAGCGGGATAAGCCTGGCTTACCGTCTTGCCGCCGCAAATCCGCGCGACCTAAGCTTGCGCCACGTCGAATCAAAAAAGCCCGGGGGACAGAAAAGTGCAGCTCCAGACATCAGCCAAAGACCAGCTCCGTGCCTTCGTCGCCCGCATCGAGCGGCTCGAGGAGGAGAAGGCGGCGCTGGCCTCCGATTTGCGCGAAACCTATGCCGAGGCCAAAGGAAGCGGCTTCGACGTGAAGGCGCTCCGAACGGTGGTCCGCCTGCGCAAGCAGGACGAGACCAAGAGGCGGGAGGAAGAGGCCGTGCTCTCGACCTATCTCCACGCGCTGGGCATGGCGGAGGCTGAGGCAGCCTAGTCAGTTTTAGCGGGTGCTTTGGGCGATCTGCGTCGGAGCGGGCGTGGCCGGCTCGAGTCCAGCATAGAGGCTTCTCACCGCATCGCCGGAGAAGCGCTGGGCTGCCGCGAGGCTGACATAACCTGAGCTCTTGCGCAGCGTGAAGGCGGTCGGCTGGTCCATATCCTCGAACACATAGTCGAGATTGTCCTGTTCGGGATGGCTGAGCGGCGCCACGGTGCGGCTATAGGTGACCGAGGCGTCGGTCATGAGGCCGGCGATCTCGAAAGGAACGTAGCTCAACGCTTCAGGATGGTCGTCGTCAGCCTCAGGCCCGCTCACGACTTCCGCGTCTTGATAGGCTGGCAGCGGGGCGGCAGCCTCGGGCGCCTTGTGCCGGAGGCTCGGCATCGGCAGCGACATGCCACCCGCGCTCGCATAGGTGAACAGCCGCGACGGCGGAGGGGGCGAACCCGGCTGATGCGGATCATCGGCGATGACGGCCGCGGCGGCGGGGGCATAGGATGCAAGAACCGGCTGCGGCGTGTCGATCTCGGTCTCGGCGTCGAACTCAGCCTCGGCCATGACGTCGACGGCAGGCTCAGGCTTGGCTTTCAGCAACGGCGCAGCCGATGCGATCATGGTCTTGCCAACCATGCCTTTGGCCAGCGCGAGCTTATAGTCTTGAACGGTGATCGGCTTGCCGTCGCTCGGCAGATATCGGGTCCTGCCGTCGGGGAAGAGGGCCGCAAGTTCAAGCCGCGGGATGCGCGGCCACATGCGCACATTGCCGGTGTCGACATGGACGAAAGGAATGCCTGAGGTCGGGTAATAGCCGACGCCGCCGACCTCCTGCACGAGGGCGGAGTTCCTGAGCGTCTTCACGGTGACATCGGGGAAGTGGATATCGGCAGCCTTGCCCTGGATGTGCTGACTCTTCTTGGCCTGACCGCCGCCCTTCTTTCTGAGCGAAGCGTTGGTTGCCGCACTGCGGTAGGCTGAAATCAGATGGATCGGCTGCTGGGAGCCAAGCTGCTTATGCAGGGTCCAGATCAAGTCGATGAGCGCGGGATCCATCTTGGTTGCTACATCGCGCCGCCAATCGCGCATGAAGTGGTTGAGCTTCGCCAGCGCCTCCTGGTCGTACTTGCCGTCCCGCTTGAAGGTGACGGTCAGGGTCTCCTTAGTGTGAATTTCGTAGAGAGAGAGGGTACGCGTCTCGCCAAACGCGCTCGCCCTATGGGCCGTCGCCGAGCACCACGCGAGCGCGAAAAAAAGCACGAGGCTTGCGCCCAACAGGGCGCGACCTGCGATACTCCCCCGAATTCGCATCCCCGTCGTAAGCCTTTCCCTCGCCGGCATTCCCCATGCCGGCTCCCCGTCGTCGTGAGACCCGTGAGGCCACACTGGCGGGCGGCATCCGTCACATGCCGTCCGTTAAGCCTGATTATTAGCCAAATTGCGGGAAAAACAAGGCAAACGAGTTAACCGTGCCCGGAATCTCCAAGCAGAGTTAACAGGATTTCCCCAAGTTATTCACAGGGCTAGAGCCGGAGCGCGGCCGCCATACGGGCGTCGTGACCGTAAAGATCCCCGTAGGTTGAGACCGCCCCGTCATCGTTAACTTTAAGCGTGAAATAGGTGATGTACACGGGAATCCTCTGCCGCAGCGGAACCTGCTGATCGTAGCCGGTCTCGATGGCTGACATCGTCCGTGCCTGGCTCCAGCCCTGATCCTGCCTCAGGAGGACTGCGGCAAGCTGATCGGGGTTTTGCACCCGCATGCAACCGTGGCTCTCGGCCCGGACGGGCTTGGCGAACAGGAATTTCTGCGGGGTATCGTGCATGTAGACGTCGTGCTTGTTGGGGAACACGAATTTTACCCTGCCGAGCACGTTGCCGGGGCCAGGGGGCTGATAGATTTCCGTGTTGCGGATATCGATCCGGTTCCAATCGACGGCGCTGGGATCGATCTCCCGCCCGGCATATCTGACACGGAGGCCGTGGCGCTCGAAGACCGAGGTGTTCCAGCCCCCGCCGCCGAAGAACCAGGCGGCCTCTTCCCTGAGATAAGGCCTGATCTCCTCGATCTTGATCGAGGTCGGCACGTTCCAATAAGGCCCGAAGACGATCGTCTGCATCTCATTGGAGAAGATCGGCGTCTGCTTGTCGGTCTTCCCTACCACTACGCGCGTGGTGAAGAGCGCCTGGTTGTCCTTGACCACGCGCAGCATGAACTCCGGGATGTTGACGGTCACATAGAATTCGCCGAGGTCATGTGGCAGCCAGCGCCAGCGCTCCATGTTGATGAGAAGGGCCCTGATCCTCGCCGGGCTTCCGACCGCGTGCGGCTGCTGCGGCTGGTTGAGCATCCGCCGCGTGCCGGCGCCGACCATGCCGTCGGGAACGGCGCCATGAGCAAGCTGGAAGTGGCGCACGGCCGCGAGGACCGTCTCGTCGAACTTCATCTCATCGAGAGGCGTGCCGTTCGCGATCTCCGACGGCATGTCGAGCCGCTTCCTGAGAAGCGCCACCTGCTCGTGCTCGATGCCGAGCTTGAGCACGGGACCGTCAGGGATGGTGACGACGGGCTTGGCGGTCTCGACCTTGCCGCCGCGTAGCTCGATCAGTTTTTGCCTAAGAACCTCGAATTGAGGCTGATCGGGCTGGAAGCTCCGCAAATAGGCGGCCGGGTCGGAGCGAATGGCGATCGACTCGATCACCTCGGAAGGATTGGGCAGCGCCAGATCGGGGTCGAGATTGGGAGACAGCCGCGCCGGCTGGAACCGACCGCCCCGCGCATCGCGCGCATAGCCGAGCACGGCAAAGCTGATTTTGGTTTCCGCGTCGGCGAGCCAATCGGTGGCATTGGCGTCAGAGGAATTGAAGCCGTCCGCGCTGGGCAGCGCGTAATCGGCCGCACGAAGTCCATACTCATCGGCCTTCTCGATTTCGGCCATGACGGCCTTGCCCCGGTCGGTCAGGCCGTTCTCGTCCACCCACAGCAAGCGCTGGTCGGGGACCGCGTAATACTCGACGAGCGCGCCTTGCTCGCTTTTCTTGGCGTCGGTGGTGGCGGTGAACTTCGCCGACAGCTTGGTCTGGACGGCGATGCGGATGGCCTCGGTCCGGCTGAGGAGAGCTTGGGGCGCATCGGGCTCGGCGGCGAGCGCCGGCACGCTCAACGGCGCGGCCAAAAACAAGGCTAACGCGATACGACAAATGGGCCTCATGCTGCGCTCCCTCAGGCCGACTCGGCCGCGACTAGGCAGGGCCCGAACCCTGCCGTCAGATCCCGTAAATGGCCTTACCGGCCGTCGAACTTAACCCCCAGCCGTGCTTTTTCGTCGGAGTGTGACATTCCTGCCGAACTCGGAGCGATGTCCCGTCAGTTGGCTCTCGCCTCAAGACCGATTTCGCGCATCTTGCGGTAGAGGGTCGACCGGCCGATCCCGAGCCGCCGCGCGATCTCTGTCATCCTCCCCCGGTAGCGGCCAAAGGCAAGCCTGATCATGTCGGCTTCAACGGCTTCGAGCGAACGAATATCGCCGCTGTCGCTGAGGGCGGGGATGCCGATGGCGTCCTTGCCGTTGGCCTGTGGCACGTGGATGGTGGCCGGCGTACCGGCGGACTCGCCCAGCATGACCGGCCCCTCGATGCGCGGGGTCCGGTCCTTCGGCGCGGGTGCGGCCGGGACGGTAACCGCATATCCCTCCACATGAGCCGCGATCTGCGGAAATTCATTCACCGTGAGCATCGGCGTGTCGGCGAGGACCACGGCGCGGAACACGGCGTTCTCGAGCTGGCGGATATTGCCGGGCCAGGAATAGCGCTCGAGCATGGCGATCGCCTCGTCGTCGATGCCGTCGATGCGCTTGCCCTCCTCGGCGGCGAATCTCGCGATGAAGTGGCGGACAAGCTCGGGCACGTCCTCGAGGCGCTCCCGCAAAGGAGGCATCCAGATGGGGAAGACGTTGAGCCGGTAATAGAGATCCTCGCGGAAGCGGCCGTCGTTGACGAGAGCGATCAGGTTCTGATTGGTCGCCGATATCAGCCGGAAGTCCACCTTGACCTTGTGCTTTGCGCCCACGGGGTCGATCTCGCCGTCTTGCAGGGCGCGCAACAGCTTCACCTGGGCATCAAGCGGCAGCTCTCCGATCTCGTCGAGAAAAAGCGTGCCGTGGTCGGCCTCGAGGAACTTGCCGGCGCGCTTTTCCGAAGCGCCGGTGAAGGAGCCCTTCTCGTGGCCGAAGAGGATGCTTTCGACCAGATTCTCAGGGATGGCGCCGCAATTGACGGTGACGAAGGGTCCGGATTTGCGGCCGCTTTCGCCCCGAATGGCGCGGGCGATCAGCTCCTTGCCGACGCCCGACTCGCCCTCGATCAAAACAGGAATGGTCGAACCGGCGGCTCGCTTGCCAAGCTCCAGCACCCTGGTCATGGCCTCGCTCGACGCAATCAGGTCGGCGAAGCCAAGATCGCCTCTGGCCGAGGCCTTGATGCGGACAAGCTCGTCCGCCAGCGCCTCGATCTTGAGCGCGTTCTTGATGGAGACTTCGAGCCGCTCCGGGCTCACCGGCTTGACCACGAAATCGACGGCGCCCGCCCGCATGGCCGTGATGGCGGCATCGATGCTGCCATGGGCTGTCTGCACGATGGCAGGAGGCTTGCGCGGCAGGGAGCGCATGGCGGAAAGAACCGCCAAGCCATCGGTCCCTGGCATGACGAGATCAAGCAGGACAAGGCAGATATCCCCTGCGGTGTCGGCCTTGAGCGCGGCAAGCGCCTTGTCGCCGCTCTCGGCGGTTGAGACGTGGTAGCCGAACCTCTTGATGGCCTCTTCGAGAATACGACGTTGAGCAGGGTCGTCGTCGACGACCAGGACGCGTTTGGGCATGACGCAAAACTCGCTACTTACGCAAAAGACCTACACGGCAGGAGGACAGCCCTCGGGCCATGTACGCGGCCGCGCCAGGCTGCTCCTGTGCCAAAATTGTGCAGTGGAAGGGTAAATATCCCCTTTATCACGGTTCGATTTTGGTGAGGCCACGGCTTTGGGGTTCTCTAAAAGGACCTAAACACGTGCTCTATGGCCCCTTGCGGCGGCGCAGCGCCCCTCCCACACTAGAGAGCGATTCACCCCTAACGAGGTTCAAGGATTCGATGAGTAATTGGCCCGAGCACCCAGTCTATTCCGCGACCGCTTCCGCCAAGGGCAAAGCGAAACCCCACCCGGTCGGCGCGGCGGAGGGAAAGGCGAAGCTCGGGACGTTGCCTGAGTGGAACCTCACCGACCTCTACGCGGGGCCGGAGTCGCCCAAGCTCAAGACCGACCTTGAGACCTCCGAGCGGGCTGCCGACGCCATGCAGGAGCGCTATGCCGGCAAGCTCGCCACGCTGCTCGACGGCGGCAAGGGCGGGGCCGCGCTGGCGCAAGCCGTGCGTGAGTTCGAGGCGCTCAACGACATCATGGGCCGCATCGTCTCCTATGCCAGCCTGCTGTACGCCGCCGACACCTCAGACCCCAAGCGGCAGAAATTCTTTGGCGACATCCAGGAGAAGATCACCGCCATCTCTTCGAAGCTCCTGTTCTTCCCGCTCGAGCTCAACCGGCTCGACGACGCGATGCTGGAGACGGCGATGTCCCATTCCGAGCTCGGCCATTACCGGCCCTGGCTCGAGGATCTGCGGAAAGAGAAGCCCTATCAGCTCGACGACAAGCTCGAGCAGTTGTTCCATGAGAAAGCGGTGACGGCACGCGTCGCCTGGGACCGGCTGTTCAACGAGACGATGACGGCCCTGCGGTTCGACGCCGACGGCGAGAAGCTCAGTCTTGAGCCGACCTTGAACCGCCTGCTCGATCAGGACGAAGCAAAGCGCCGCGGCGCCGCCGAGGCCTTGGCGAAGGTGTTCAAGGAGAATGTGCGGCTGTTCACGCTCGTCACCAACACACTCGCCAAGGACAAGGAGATCTCCGACCGCTGGCGTGGTTTCGTCGACGTCGCCGATTCCCGCCATCTCGCCAACCGGGTCGAGAAGGAGGTGGTCGATGCGCTGGTCGCCGCCGTGCGCGAGGCTTACCCACGCATCTCCCACCGCTACTACGCCATGAAGGCGCAGTGGCTCGGCAAGAAGACGCTCGCCCATTGGGACCGCAACGCGCCTCTGCCGGAAGAGCCCAGGCAGGTGATCGGCTGGGACGATGCGCAAAAGACGGTGCTCACCGCTTACGGCGATTTCGCACCGCGTATGGCCGAGATCGCCGGGCAGTTCTTCGCCAAGGGCTGGATCGATGCGCCGGTGAGGGAAGGAAAGTCGCCGGGCGCCTTCTCTCATCCCACGGTGCCAAGCGCGCACCCCTATATCCTGCTCAACTATCAGGGCAAGCCGCGCGACGTGATGACGCTCGCGCACGAACTCGGCCACGGCGTGCATCAGGTGCTTGCCAACGTGCAAGGGCCGCTGATGGCGCCGACGCCGCTCACCCTGGCCGAAACCGCGAGCGTGTTCGGGGAGATGCTGACGTTCCGCGCGCTGCTCGATCAGGCGCCTACCCTGCGCGAGCGGAAAGCCCTGCTTGCCGCCAAAGTCGAGGACATGATCAACACCGTGGTCCGCCAGATCGCCTTCTACAGCTTCGAGCGCAAGGTGCACACCGAGCGGCGCGAAGGGGAGCTGACGAGCGACAGGCTCGGCGAGATCTGGCTCGAAGTGCAGCGCGAGAGCCTAGGACCGGCTATCGAGCTGAAGCCGGGCTACGAGAACTTTTGGTGCTACATCCCGCACTTCATCCACGCGCCGTTCTACGTCTACGCTTATGCCTTCGGCGATTGTCTGGTGAACTCGCTCTATGCCGTCTACGAGAAGGCCGATAAGGGTTTTGCCGAGCGCTATCTCGACATGCTCGCGGCGGGGGGCACCAAGCACCACAAGGAGCTGCTCGCGCCATTCGGCCTCGATGCGTCGGACCCGAATTTTTGGTCGATGGGGCTTAAGGTGATCGAGGGCCTGATCGACGAGCTTGAGGCGATGGACGCGAAGGCCTCGGGTGAGACGTAGATGTCCCAGGTCTCTCTGGTTCCCATTCTCCTCTGGGCGGCGGCCCTTCTATGCGCCGGTGTTGCGATCTGGCGGGAGCCGCGGCCGATCTTGCGCGGTTTCGTCATCGACCGGCTACTGCGCTATCTGTTCCTGTTCCCGCTTGGGCTTCAGGGCCTGTGGGCCTTTCTCGGTCACGTGTTTTTTCCGGAGCGGTCGGCTGCCGCAATCGGCTGGGCGACGAGCCCGTTCCAATATGAAGTGGGGGTCGCCAATCTCGGGCTCGGACTCGCCTCGCTTTATGCCGCCTTCAGGGGCTTCGAAGCGCGGCTCGCGGTGGGGATCGCCGCCGCCTGCTTTCTGATTGGCGCCGGCATCGGCCACATCAGGGATATCGTCGTGCAGGGCAATCTCGCTCCGGGCAATGCCGGGCCGATCATGGTCACCGACTTCCTCACCCCCATCGTCATTCTCGTGCTTCTCGGGCTCGCCAGTGGAAAGTTAAGACCGAAATCGGCGGCGACGCTCGCGCTCGAGGCCGAGCTGGAGATCGCCCGCAAAGCCATGCGCGACTATCGCGACGCCTTGAGCGAACTCGGCAAGCGGTGAGATCCCTTCGGCAGGATCGATCCTCAGTGGCGGGCGAAGATTTCCGTCGTGCCGTCCTTCTTGATCAGCAGCACGTCGTAGGGCTCGGTCTCGGCGCCTTGCTCCATGCCCGGCGAGCCGACCGGCATGCCCGGTACGGTCAAGCCGAGCGCGTCGGGCCGCTCGGCCACCAACCGCTTGATGTCGGGCGCCGGCACGTGGCCTTCGATGACATAGCCGCCGATCTTGGCGGTGTGGCACGAGGCGAGCTCCTCGCCGATCCCCGACTGACGCTTGATGCGATCGAGCATCGACGGGTCGGCGGCGTTGACGTTCACGGCGAAACCGTTCGCCTCGAGATGCTTCACCCAATTGATGCAGCATTTGCAGGTGGCTGATTTCCAAACCTCGATCGAGCCTTCCGCCGCCGCCAAGGCAGGGCAGGCCAACAGCAGCGCTACAAAGAACGCGATAAGCGGTCGCAGGGTCATAGCTGATCCTCCTGCCGCCAGAATGACTCGGCCGAGCGGCGGGAGCAATTTATTCCGTCAAGGCTGGGATGGCGCGGCAAGCGCGATATCGGCGATGATCGCCCTGTGGTCGGAGCCGAGCCGCGGGGCGCCCATTGTCGCGATCTTGGCGAAATGAGGCGAGGCGAACACATTGTCGATTGCGACCAGCGGCACGAATCGAAATCGCCGCCAGCGCATCGGCCAGGTGAAGTGAAACGTATTGAAGCGGCCAAGGCCGCTCACATAAGTGAATCGCTTCAGCTGATCGGTCCATGGCGTCATGTTGAAATCGCCCGCCACGATGACCGGGAGTTTCCTGGTCAGCACGAATTGCGTCAGCGTCGTGACGTCGTGCTCGTGCAGCACGGGATAGAAGGGCCGCGCGAGATGCACGCCGACCAGCTCGACGGCGGTCCCGTTAACGTCAATTTCGACCCAGCGCGACATGAGGCGGATCCATTCGGGGTAGCCTGGCCGGTCCAGGCGTCCATCGGCGCGGATCGGATATTTAGAGAAGATGACGACGCCGAACTCGCCCCGGCTGTGCGGGTAACGCGCATCGAGCCCAGTATGGAGGGGGAGCAGGTGATCCCTCGTCACCTCCTGCAACACGACAACATCGGCGTCGGTCTCGTTGAGAAATTTGTCGACTCCGTCGATCCGGTCGTTGCCGAAACTGAGATTGAAAGTCACGACGCGGAGAAAGCGCTTGCTGTCCGGCGCGGCTTCGGCGGCAGCACCCTGCAATCCCGCAAAGATGAGGCCGACATTGATCGCCGCGAGCAGCGCAGCCGGCACGATGAAGCGCCAATCCCGCACCAAGAGCGCCAGGCCGAAAAGGACGACGGTGCCGGCCGCCAATAGAGGGAGCCCATTATTGATGAGGTCGAGTGCTGGCCACCATTGGGCGAGCCAGCCGAGACCGGTGAGAACGGCTCCGAAAACGAGCCCGAGCCCGGCCAGCAACCTAAGCCAAGCGATCATGCATTCCTCGTTGCGGGGCGAATTCTGGTGTCGCGGCGAGCGGGTATACCGGGATTGGGGCTCCTATATGAAGGGAGGCCTTACGCATGCGTGAACCTGCAAAGCCGCCCATGAACGATCGCCAGTCCGACAAGGAGAAGAACCGATTCAGCGCCCGCGCGCTCCGTTATGGCAGGGTCGGCGCCAATGTCGGAAGTGTGGCGGCCCGCATCGCCGGCAGGCGCCTGTTCGGGCTCGAGCCGGAGCGCGAGAAGGATGCCGCTTCGCTTGCGGCGGCGCTTGGCGGCCTCAAAGGCCCGATCATGAAGGTGGCGCAGCTGCTCGCCACCATCCCCGAGGCGCTGCCTGCGGAATACGCCGCCGAGCTTGGGCAGCTCCAGAGCCAGGCCCCGCCCATGGGCTGGCCCTTCGTGCGGCGGCGCATGGCGGCCGAGCTTGGGCCCGATTGGGAGGCGAAATTCGCCATGTTCGAGCATGAGGCGGCGGCCTCGGCCTCGCTCGGCCAGGTGCACCGGGCCAAGAGCCATGACGGGCGGGCACTCGCCGCCAAGCTGCAATATCCCGACATGCAGTCCGCCGTCGAAGCTGATCTCGCCCAGCTCTCCGTCCTTTTCTCCATCCACGCCCGCATGCAGCCGGCGATCGAGACCTCCGAGATGCTGAAGGAGATCGCGGCGCGTTTGCGCGAGGAGCTCGACTACGATCTCGAAGCCCGCCACATGCGGCTCTACGGTCTCATCTTCAAGGACGATCCGCTCATCCGCGTGCCTGAGATCGTTCTTCCGCTTTCCACCAAGCGGCTGCTGACCATGACCTGGCTCGAAGGCCGCAGGCTCCTCGATTACACGAGCCGGCCGCTCGAGGAGCGCAACCGGATCGCGCGCGCCATGTTCCGCGCCTGGTGGTACCCGTTCAGCCAATACGGCGTGATCCACGGCGATCCCCATCTCGGCAATTACACCGTGTTCCAGGACAGCGAGGGCAGGGCGGCCGGGATCAATCTGCTCGACTATGGCTGCATGCGCACCTTCGCCCCGAAATTCATTCAAGGCGTGGTCGATCTCTATCACGGGCTCCTTAGGAACGACCGCGCGCTCATCGTTCACGCCTATGAGACTTGGGGCTTCGGCGGGCTCTCCAACGAGCTGATCGACATCCTCAATATCTGGGCGAACTTCATCTACGGCCCGATGCTCGAGGACCGGGTGCGCACCATCGCCGAGCAGGTGAGCCCGGGCATGTATGGGCGGCGCGAGGCGTTCAAGGTGCATCAAGGCTTGCAGGAGAAAGGGCCGGTCAAGGTGCCACGCGAATTCGTGTTCATGGACCGGGCGGCGATCGGGCTTGGCGGGGTGTTCCTGCACCTCAACGCCGAGCTCAACTATCACCGCCTGTTCAACGACACCATCGCCGGCGCCGATCTCGCCGATGTAGCGGAGCGCCAGCGCGACGCCTTCGCCGAGGCGGGCGTCCCGCTGCCTGAGGGGTCCGTTTGAATTGGACTCACGAACCACTTCGTCATCGCGATCCTTCTTCGTCATGGCGGGGCTTGTCCCGGCCATCCATGATGCATCTCGACACTCTCTAAACTCCGCATCGCTGCACCGCCCTATTGGATGCCCGGAACAAGTCCGGGCATGACGAGTGAAGCGAAGGCGAGCGAACGCATCGCCGCGGCACGGGTGAGGCGTCCGGCTTTTCCTCTGTTTCCCTCGAGTTGAGGGGGGTGGCGCGCCGAAAAGCGCAAACCTATGGCTCGTGCCTTGCGGCACGCGGGCGCCTCTCGGCGCGCCAGTCGCGGCGATTTAGCGGACGGCCGGGCCGCGCTTTCGCCGTAAGTGCCCCGCTTCCCGTTTTTAGCCTCCAAAGGAGGGGTCCGGGTCGCGTTTGGAATAGACCTTACGGTCGTCAGCCAGCTCCTGGCAGGACCTCATCTTGGGTCCGGGCGGGGCCCCGGCGCCGCCCGAGTGACTTGTCTGCGAAACAAGCCCCGCGGGACACCGCACCCCGTCCCGCCTCACGACGCCTCATGAGAACGCCCCTGCAGAAGGACGAGGTGAGTGCAGTGTAAGGGAGCTTTGGAGTGCGGGGATAAGGGCTGCTTAGTGCCAGAAGCGGTCATCGGGCCGAGGACGGCGAACGGAGCGTCCGAATCGTAGCCCTCAGCGGAACAGCTCCTGAAACGATGCACTGAGGCCAACCTGACCTTGCCGAGGCCTCCTTGTGCTTCCTTCGACAATGGCTCGGCTTTGGTGTTTATTCGCACTCGCCCCCAGAGGCAGCCGAGGGAATTGCGGCCTTTCGTCAATGCGAAGAAGTAACCGCGAGCACCCGACGGGCAGAACCTTGAGACAGGGCCTCGGCGCAGGCGCATTGGCAGCCATCATGGCGGCAATCGTTTCATTTGCGGTGGGAGCTTCGCCGCTCATGAACAGCAGCTCCCCGTCTGAATCTATTGACGCTCGGATCTCACTGCTCCGTCAGGTCCTCATCTACGCCAAGGAGGGAAGTCCAAAGCTCGTCGACGGGCGCTGGAATCTCAGCCAGAGCGAGTCCAAGCTCGGCATAACGCTTTCAGATGACGAAACGAAACAACTGATGGCGTGCACGGGGCAGATCGTGTGCGTGAGGCCGGCGATCCACGACGAGGACGAGGACACAGTTGAAAC
>Ga0302046_10004604_pt1 | contig 12263 bp, 11 predicted proteins | sample RVTome_11_FD_200261 | JGI IMG/M metagenome (GOLD analysis project Ga0302046, IMG submission 200261) | Soil microbial communities from uranium-contaminated site in the Upper Colorado River Basin, Wyoming, United States - RVT147D111 (version 2) ... | reverse complement strand
AACGGCCTGGGCACCCTACCAGGCCGAGCTAGAGGCCATGTCACCCCAAGAGCGGGCAGCCGTCGAAATCGAGGTCATCGACCGCTTAAGCGCCTGGACCGGTGTTGATGGTCGTTTCATGTGGAAGCCGGAGTTGATCCGCATCATCGCCGGAAAATAGGCTAGATCGGGCTATTGTCAACAGCCGCTAGCTGTGCTATATTGAACGTGACACATTGGGTATTAGCAGAGAGGAGATCAACCATGGATCGAAATGCACCCAACCCTGGACGTATGATTCGTTTCTGGGGAGGTCTTTTGCTATTTTTTATCCTGACGGGCTGCTCTCTGACCCCAAAACCGGCCACGTATGATCCTTTGATACCCTACAATCGGGTTCGACCTAATCCCGAGCTTCTGCCCGACGAGGTGGTCCAAATTCAGATCGAGGCCCTCCAGTTCAACGATAGCAAAGATCGGGGCATCGAAATTACCTTTCGATTTGCATCACCCGGCAACAAACGCTTTACCGGGCCGCTGCCGCGCTTCACCAAAATGTTGAGAAATCCCCTCTATCGCTCCATGCTCAATCACAGAAGAGCCACTTACGAACCGATTTACATCGATGGCCCCCAAGCCAGACAGTTGGTAACGCTGGTCGATCTGGAGGGTAACAGCATTGTCTATCTTTTTAGCCTGTCAAAACAATCCGAACCATCCTGTCCGGGCTGTTGGATGACAGACAGCGTCGGGGTCATCGCTGTCAAGCGAACCAACAACCAAGAGGGTTAAATGGAACGAAAGATCGAGAAAGAAGTGCTCGTCGATGCCCCCGTCAATGAGGTCTGGCAGATGTGGACCACCGAAGCCGGCGTCAAAACCTTCTTTGCCCCAAAAGCAAACATCGATCTGATGATCGGCGGCCGCTATGAGATTCTGTTTGATCTTGACGCCCCACCCGGATCTCAAGGCGGCGAAGGGCTAAAGGTATTGGAGTATACGCCTGAGCGGATGCTGACAGTTGAATGGAACGCACCACCGCATCTGCCCAACGTGCGTCAAGAAAGAACGCGCCTGATTGTCGAGTTTAGTTCCCAGCCGGAGCATAAAACCAGAGTCCGCATAACGCATGATGGCTGGGGCGAGGGCGGCGAATGGGATCAGGCCTTCAACTATTTTATGCGAGCCTGGGAGGTTGTATTGGGACGTTTGAAGCATCGATTTTCCGTGGGTCCGATCGATTGGGCTGATCCTTATGCGCCCGCGACGGAGTCAAATCCTATCGGACAAGAATAAGCAAAAAATTTGACACTTGGCGCTCTGCGTGTAAGATATGAGGTCGCTATTTGTTATGGCAACGTCTTTTTGGGAAGAAAAGGCGCGGCTCAATTTTATTCTAACAGCAATCAGGTCACCTGAAGGCAAGCGGTTGCTGTAGGAGATGGTAGTGAGTAAACTGGGTGAGGTGCTCAGAGAGGCCCGCGAAGAACAAGGACTGACCATAGAAGCGGTCGAAGAGGCGATTCACATCCGTCGCCACGTTTTGGAAGCCCTGGAAGCGGGTGACTTCAAGACCTTTCCTTCACCGGTGGTCACCCGCGGGCTGATTCGCAATTATGCCCGCTATCTCAAGCTCGACCCCATCGAAGCGCTAACGTTATATGACGGCAACGGTGTCGTCCCGGTCAAGGGCCAGCGGTTAACCCCTGACGGCATCGAGTTCATGAATCTGTCTATGGCCCCTCGGCCGCTTGTCAATTGGGAATTTGTCATTGGCGGGGTTTTGTTTGTGCTGGTCATGGCCGGGGCAAGCTATCTATTTTACGGTACGGTTGTTCAGTCAGGCGGTATTACGCCGACGCCAACCAAAACGCCTCAGGTAGAGGCCCTGGGCCAAAACGCGGCCCTGGCCATACCCACGATCACGCCGTTGCCGACCGAAACCCCCACGCCGCTCCCTCCGACTGACACTCCGACCCCGGTCATTTATAATGGGGTCACGGTCGAACTGGTCCTCCAGGAAGCTTCCTGGGTTCAAATCCTGGTCGATGACGTCGAGGCCTTCGAGGGCGTTCTCCAGCCTGGGGAACAGCGTAGCTGGTCCGGCCAACAACGGGTCGCCATTCGAGCCGGTAATGCCGGGGGCGTCGAAGTCATCGTCAACGGGATTAGCCGAGGTTTCATGGGTGATGATGGCCAGGTCGTGGATCAGATCTGGGAAAAAGTCAACGATTCTTCGGTGCTAACGCCCCAACCTGATCAAACTGAAAATAGCGACAGCTTACTCCCAACCGAAACCCCCGCCGCCGCAGGCGCCTCCCCCTTACCTTTGGAATCCGCCCCGTCTGAGGGCGAGTAATTGTTGTATTACATCAGAGCCTCATCACACACGTGGCGCAGGCCACAGGCCGCGCAGCGGTTGGTCTGGCTGTGGCTGCGGCTGACATTTTCGCTGAGCCGGGCTTGACGCATTTCGGTCAGCGTGTCTAGAAGTTCACGCCGCAATTCCGAGGTGAAGTCAACCTCATAGAGGGCATCGGCATATTTCAGCAGGCCATGGGGCGGGGCCTGGCCGGTGGTTTCCTCGATCAAAAGACAATAGGCGGCCAATTGAAGCAGATGGCCCAAATACGGGATCGTGGGCGTGGGGGCTGATTTGACTTCGACCGGAATCAGCCCTTTTCTTGTTTTGACCAGGTAATCCGGTTTGCCGACTAAATTATGGATGGCCGAATAGAGGGGTTTGTCGTTGATATGCCAGGCGCCGGTCGGATCATCGGCGTACACCAGCCGGCCCCGGGGCAGGCCGCTTTCGCGCTCCAACACGTTCGACCGGCGTAGCAAGAGCCAGCCCAACAGCAGCAAGAGGCACGCGATCCCGATCAGCCAGAGCATAAGTCAATCTAAAAAAACCAAAACCACAGCCCGGCCAGCAGTAGTAACAGTCCGCCACTGCCAACTAAAAAGAGGCCGGCCCGGCGCCAATAGGGGACCGCGCGGACGCGGCGGGCGTGTTGGGCGTGGATTCGCTGGCCCCGGTTTAGAGGCGCTCGATTGGCCGAGGCTAAGCCTTTGACGCTGCTCAACCACCAGGCTCGCTGGCAAAAGCTGTACTGGCCCAACTCACTTGCCCGGATCAGGGGCAGGGGTTGGTCCGAGGCTGAACCGGTTTGATCATAAGCGGCCATTTAAATTCTACCCATTGCAGCAGCCGATGCGTTATTCACCCATGTCGATACGCTGCTCGAACTCGCGCAGAGCGACCTTCATCGCTTCCTGGCGCACGGCCGTGGTGACGTCGCCCCGGCTTCGTTCCAGGACACCCCGGACCATATCGGTGGTGCGGCGCAGCCCATTGGTGATCGAGTCGGGAAAATCGACGGTGACCAAAACACTGTAGATGTCGTCCATATGGACGAGTGTTTTCTCGGCCAGTTTTACATCGCCTTGACGCAGGGCATCCAGGGTAAAGCGGCGCAGCTCGCCGGCGGCTTCGGCCAACCCCTTGAGGTAAGCAGCATATTCCACTTTGAGTTGTTCCGGGGTCGGGATGGGCTCTTCGATGACGATGGCCCGCACGATATGGGCCTCGACCAGTTCCTTGAGCGCATCCTGGGTGTAGCCGGCGTGGTAGACATCGGGGTATTGTTGCGCGTCGGCGATCATTTCTGCCGCTGCTTCACGAGCCGTTCGCAACAGCTCCTGGGCGGCCTCATCATCGCCCCGCTGGATGGCCCGAATCGAGTTGGCACAGTATCGAATCAGCGTCCGTGAGCGATTCAGGGTCACGTCACGAACCGCACTTTTGGCTTCAAAGGCCTGGTTGATATGATCGACAATGGTTTGGAGCGCTTCACTCAGATCTTGTTTTTGACTCATGGTTGACTAGATACCACATTCCACTAAAACAGGCAAGTATTGGACCATTAAGTAAAACTCATTTTGTAAAGCCACGATCGCGATCAAGCATAATATTCTGATCAGGCGCCGGGATCGGGCCATACTTTTCTTCAAATTTTGCCAGATTTTCACCCAGAGCCTGATGCAGGAGCTTGGCGTTCATGGGTGTCATAATGATGCGGCCATAAATTTTTGCTTTGGGCGTATTAGGCAGGATACGCGCAAAATCTAAGATGATCTCAGAGGGAGAATGGCTAATAAGGGTAATGTTCGCATAGGTGGCCTGTAAATTGGCCGGTAATTCGATATTGATCCGAGTTGCCTTCTTACCGGCAGAATCAGTCATAATTAACTCCTTCTTATGGGGCCGTTAACAGGGGAAACAAAAAACCGTTCATTATAGAACGGCCTCATGCTGCCTCAAGGAGGGCTTGTTGTCAAGCTATTCGCATGGCAATGATATAAAGAGGTTTCGGTAATTCGATGGTAGGCCCTCACCCCCCGGCCGCCTCTCCCAGAATCTGGGAGAGGGGAAGTCGCGCGGCGACGGGAGTGAGGTCTTAGCGGGGACGGAACCGGCTGGCCAGGTCCCGTAGCTGGTTGAAACTAATCGGTTTCAACAGGACCAGATTGACTTCTGCGCGCAAGCTTTCGGCCAACAGTGGATCAGCCGTAGCCAACATCACGCGCGTCTTGACCAGTCGTTCGTCAGCCTTAATCTGTTCAAAAATATCTTTGCCGGCAACTTCTGGCAAATGTAAATCAAGCACGACCAGGGCCGGCACAACTTCGCTCAAACGATTCAGAGCTTCCCGACCATTCTGAATGATTTCAGTTTCGAAGTCAGCCATGCGGAGAGCCTGGGCAAACACGGTCGCTTGTCTATTATCATCTTCAATTACGAGGGCCAGAGGTTTTTGGTCTAAGGCTTGCACAGTCATGATATTGCTTCCTCCTTTACAGCTATGAGCGGCAACACTACGGTGAAGGTACTTCCCTCACCCGGCTCACTGGTCAGGTCTATCCAACCACCCATCAAAACAGCCAGTTGTTTCACAATGGACAAGCCCAGGCCGGATCCGGTCGTATGCTGGCGAGTCGTGGTACTATCTATCTGTCGAAACGCCTCAAAGATGTAAGTCTGGGCTTCGGCGGGAATGCCGGGGCCGGTATCAGCTACAGCTAAAGCCCAATGGTCTCTATCGGGCAGACTGATGTGGATATGCACCGAGCCTTGTTCGGTAAATTTGATGGCATTACTAACCAGATTGACTAATATCTGATCCAACCAGTTGGGATCACCCTCCAACAGTGGAGGGACGTCAGGAGCAATCTCATTGGTTAGCTGTAACCCTCTGGACTGAGCCAGAAAGCCCAGCATAGATTGAGCGTTATTGATCAACTCCTGTGGCACAAAACTGGTGTTTCTGATCAAAATTTTACCCGCTTCGATCCGGGCCTGGTTGAGAAGATTGTTGATGAAGTATAACAACTGGCGGGTACCGTCGACGATTTCCGATGTGGCATCTTGCTGCTCTGCCGTAAGATCACCGTAGACACCGGCCTGGAGCATCTCGGTGAAGCCAAGAATACCGCCAATCGGGGTCCGTAAATCGTGACTCACGTTGGCCAGCAACTGGGTTTTGAAGCGAGACGCTTCCAGGGCTTGATCACGAGCCCGGGCCACCACTTCCTCTGCCTCTTTCCGCGTGGTGATATCGCCGACAACTCCAAAAATAATTAGGCTTTGCTTGTCAATATCTGCTTCAACCCGCCGGCTATCCTGGACCCAGATAATCTCGCCATTGGCTCTAATGATCCGATATTCCACATCATCCCGTTCACCCTGGATAAAATACTCGGTCCGGGTGCTGGCAATGTCCCGATCATCAGGGTGAACAACAGTATTGAGCATAAAATCCGGATCTTCTCTGAACAGTTGGGGGGGGTAGCCGGTGATAGTCTCAACGTTAGGAGAAACATAACGGTCTATGCGCTGCCCGCCTTTGGTAACTTCCGTCATATAAATGTGATTACTGATTGACGAAATCACCCGCCGGAAACGCTCCTCGCTGTCTTTCAGGGCCTGGGTTCGTTCGGCTACCTGAACCTCTCGGTCTCGCAGCCGGGTCACCATCTCGTCGAAGGCCTCCGCAACCTGGCCTACCTCATCCTGCCGGTTAAGCCTGATCCGGTGGCTCAAATCCCCTTGCCCAATTCGCACGGTACCGGTTCGAAGGCGTTCCATCGGGTCCAGGATCAGCCGGCTCAGGAAGCGACCCATCACCAACATGACCAATACACCCAAACCGATCAACCCTGCTCCGAGCAACAACAGAGCTGTCTCGCTTACCCTAAACGCCTCCGACTCGGCCACTTCGGTCACAATCGTCCAACCGGTGTTATAGACAGGCTGGGTTACGCCGATGACCCGCATTCCCTGAAAATTATCGTAGGAACCGCTCCATTTTTGGTCGGGAGCCTCCAATACTCCACGCATCTCTGGCCGGCCTTCGAGTGTAGTCAGGGCCAAAACAACTTCGGGGTCGGTATGGCCCACGATTTTTCCCTGGCGATTGACCACATAAGCCTGACCACTCTCCCCAAAACGCAAACCGGCCACCACGTCCCACAAAACATTCATCCGCAGCCGAGCGGCGACCACGCCCCCGCCTGGCGCAGGCACCGATATAATCAGATAGGGTTGGCCATTCGATGAAATCTGCACATTGCTCAAGAATAGCTGTCCTGCTTTACTCTCAGCAAACCACCTCGACTGGGGAATCGTGAATAGATTGGCCAGCAGTGGGCCATCTTGATTGGCACTGGCCAGCACCTCGCCACTACCATCCAGCCGTATAATCTCCAGCAAAGCCGGACTCTCGTCGAGAAGTTTTTTGAGAAGATCCGGGTCCATTGCCAGCATCGCCGGGTCCAACAAACTCACCGTAACGAGCTTATCTTGAGTCCGTTGAATGAAAGCAGCCACCGTTTCGGCAGCGAAGCGAGCGGCTTCTCCCTGGCGTCCTTCCCAGGAACGATGTTCATTTTGCAGGATAAAATAGTAAACACTTGCACCAATGATAACCAGAGTGAGCAGTAACATGACGGCCAGCAAGGTTAACAGCCGCCAACGAAGGCTATGTCTATGTTTGATGCGATGCTGGATTTGGTTACTCACGTCCGGCTCCCAAGAAATATGTTGTTTCTGTCCTTTTGAAGACCTGACAGGTTTTGAAAACCTATCAGGTCTGGATTAACTCCTGAGCCAATAATAGTTCATACCGGCCGCCTTATGCTGATGATTATGGCTGTTTTACATGATCGAGTAACATATCGGCTGGCCGGTTAAGCCGGGCCTCGCGGTATACGTAGCGTAGTTGCTGGACCAGGATTTGCATAATTCGCCGCGAAACCACACTATGATCGTCAATCAATTCCTGGAACGGTTCCCGATCCAGGCGGAGCAGCCGGCTTTTTTCCAGAGTCGTTACGGACGCGGACCGGGGACCGGGGTCCAGAATTGCGAGTTCCCCAAAGACGTCTCTAGCCCCCAATGTGGTCAGGGTCCGGGGCCCCTCGTGTACTTTCACCTGGCCGTCAATGATGATATAGAGCGAACTTCCTGGCTCGCCCTGTTCGATGATTGTTTCCCCCGGTGGCAAATCCAGATCTTCCAAGACAGCGGCCAACTCGGCCAGGACCTCCTCCGGCGTTTCGGAAAACAAACTAACTCCCTTCAGGAAAATAACTTTTTCGATTAAAGATAGCATCCAGTTCTTCCTTTTTTGGGTGGTTGTCAAGCAGTCGCCGGCCTTTTTAGATTGAAGTCCGGGGGACTGAGGTAAATTCTCTACATAGCTGTCATAACGCTCAGGGGCCACCTTGAACAAGGTTCGTGCAGCCGTATCCCGAACCAGCGGAACAGACCCATGCAGGGCCAGGGTGACATCTTCAGCAAGGCTACTTAACGAAAGTTGGGCCACGATATGCAGGGCACAGGCCTTGGTCCAGGGATTAAACCAGGTATCAGAACCGCTAATTATTTCTCGTAATCGTTGTTCAAGCGGCAGACTCTGCTGTGGGAAGTGACCTTGCAAAACCTCCAGACGCTGATGTGGGCTCAAATCATCGATCAGGGGCAGCAGCACCATTCGTAGTTCTGCTGAAACAAGCATCTCGACAATTTCTAGAGCATAGGCCTGCTTCTCAGCGATAACCTGTTTGACAGAGTAATGAGGCGCTAATCCCAACGAGTTTCCTATCTGAAGGATGGTTGGCGAGTCGTAAATGAAGGATAACAATGAAAAGATACGGGCCAAATGTTGGGACAATTCATTTTCCAGGGCTGATTTTAGGAGAGCCACGGCCTCATCCTGGCCAAGATCAACCCAGGCAGCCAGAAGCCAGGTAGCGTGAGCAGTTTCGGCCAAAATCGCCTGTTCAATGAGTGGTCGCTGCTCACCTTGAGCTCGATACCCGCATTGGCTGAGTGAGGCTAAAATATAAAAGCGGATTTGAGCATCGGGAAAGTTAAGATGGCTGCGCAAGAAGGCAATCGTCTCTGGCCCACGGATACGACCAAAAATCCGAGCCAGTCTGATTAGCACTTCGCGGGATTGGCCAGGTCTGGTAAAAGCTGACATCAACTCTGGCAAAACCTCTACGTCGCCGGAGGCCAGCGTAGCCATTGCCGCCGTGCGAGCTTTGGGTAAGGCCAAACGGTCAATCACGGTTGACCACAGCTCGGGGTTTCTTAGTTTTTTGGCGGTGGCCAGGGCAGCCTGTTGGACTTCGACATTATCATCTGTCAAGAGTTGCCGCAGGAGGGGTGAAAACGCCTGAATTTCCGTCTCGAATATTACCCGAGCCGCAAATTTACGGTCGGCCGGGTTCGAAGAGTTCACCAGTTCGACCAATCTGTCACTAACCTGAGGGGTGCCAGTGCGTCCCTTCTGGCCGTTATTGCGTAACAAGCCAACCATTGCTCCAAGCCTGAGCATGGGATCAGGGTCTTCAAGATAGGGATAAATTTCATCATACACCTGTGAACCGCCCAAATGAGCCAGAGTTCGCAGGGAAACGGATCGAACTGCGGGCGACGGATCGCTTTTCAACGTTTGTCTGACCACAGGTATAGCCGAGTCAAGCTCGAATCGTTCGATTCGATGTAACGCATTCATCCTGATCTCGTCCGCGGGATGGTGTAGTAATGTTTCCATCATCATGGGTAGTGTCTCAGGCTCTATTTCCTCCAACATATTCAAAGCGTAAATGACCACTCCCACGTGGGGGCTTTTTAGCCCCTGTTTCAAAATAGCCACACCTGATTTATCCGGCACAAATGAGATTTCATTCAATCGACGTCTGGTTAAGGCTTGCAGCAGCACAGTCGGGTAGAGTCGATTCAACATCATGACCACCCCCAGCCAGGCCGCCAGGATAATGAGCAGCAAATATGATATCTCCACGGCATTGAGCCGGAAGAAAGCACTGAGGGCCAACAACAAAACCCCGGCCAGCCCACCGGCCAGCGGTTTGATCATACTTTCGACCACGGTTTGGGCCCGCAGTTGTTGATTTTGCGGGAGAGGCTCGTACAGAACCTGCCAGGCCGCCCGATTGATGGTATAGGCCAGCACCTCGTTCAAAAGCCTCGTTATAACGACTAACCAGAATAAAATGACCAAGGCTTCGAAAAAGGTACCTACGATAGCTGTCAGGAAGGCTCCAACCAAAATAATGACCGGCATCACCAGCAAACCACCCCGCAAGCCATAGCGACTCAAGAATCGGCCCGAAAGAAACGCACCTGCGACCATTGTCAATAGTCCGGCCAGGCCAAAAAAGACTCCTAAAAAACTGGCCAGCTGGTCAGCATCGGAGAAGCGAGTCTCAATCCTGTCGTAAAAGGCGTTGTCCAGCGCATAAAAAACAAGGGCGTAAAGTGCTGCAAAAGCAAAAATCAGCACAACATAGTGATTTTTGAAAAGATCGATCAGAGTGGGCTGATTTTTCTTGGCCTCATATTCTTCGGATTCTGCCAAGGGCGTGGTGAATGTGGCAGCTAAGGAACGTAAAATATAGCTTTGGACGACCAAAGCACCACCATAACTGGCCGCAGCAATCAACAACAGATTGCTGGTGCCAACCAGTCTAACCAGCCAGGGCACCAGAAAGCCACTGATCGACTCGGACAGAGTCAAACCGATGCCGATCAGACCAAAGAGTCGTTTACTCTGCCGGATATTGAACATCCGTACGGCCAGACTCCAGAAGCCCAGGTTCGCCAGGGCCCAGGCTGACTCATACCAGATAGCCAGAGCCATTCGTGACCACCGAGCCTGGGATATCCACAGAAAAAACCAAAACAGGCAAAGCGACAACCCCAGCACTAACAGATTGACCGTAAGAAATTTCGAAAATCGAACTCGTTTTTCCAAAAAGGTGTAGATAACCCCACTGCCGGTCGTAACCAGGGCAAAACCGATGTAGACATAGGGGATGGCCTGGGCGCCGAATTCGGCTAGAAAGAGGCTATAGGCAGCCGTCTCAGTCATCAGGCTGGGGAGGCCCATCAACAAGGCAAAGATCAGCATCCAGCCCACCAACCGGCCTTCGCCGGGGCGAATATTCAGCATTGAAAATAAACTCAGTCGCTTCATTGATTATTGGACCCTGTCAATGTCCATAACCTGGAAACGGTGATTTAGCAGGTCAATTTGCGGGCAATGGTCGTTGTCAGACCCGAATATTCCCGACCTGTGGGCACAGACAACCTATCAAACCGAACGGTATGAGGATCACAGCCGGCGGTTATAAAGCCGCGGTAGAGCACCTCATCGCTCAAATCGACACAGGGGAAACTTCTTTGATCGGGGCCTGTAACAAATGTATTAGTCGTAGCGCCAGTCGTCACACTGACCAGCAACCAGCCTCCCGGTTCAACCAGACCTCCAATGTTGCGCATGATTTGCAGCCACTCGGAGATGGTTGCGGCAGCGACGTCGGTACAGTAGTTGGCTACCACCAGATCGTAACAAACAGGTTGCTGACCTAGCGGAGCCTCGGCCAAAGCATCACAAATTGAGAGACGAGTTACTTTGCGGCGTATGTCGGCCGCCCGTCGCCTAATCGCAGCCGGGTTTACCAACTTTCCCTCTTCTTTAAGCACCCGTTTGAAGTGAGGAGTCCAATCAAACCCATCAGGCTCGTTGTTCAGCCAACTTCGAACTTCATTCAGATTGTCCGGCAGAAAATCGCAAAAATGAATCTCACGGGCATACGGCACCTGAGTAGCTACCGAATAAAGCACCGGGCCGCCACCAAACTCAAGAGTCAGCAGATCCGGTGGCAGGCCGCGCAACGCCTGTACCATAAAGCGAATGGTAAATATGACCTCTTCGTCAAGCTGGCTATAATCGGCCAGGTATTCCTTCGGGTGGAAAACAGCGGCGTAATCCGTTTTGAACTCACATAATCCCATTTCAAGACCTTGCCGTCAACGAAGCATTGCTTGTCTTTAACTCTTAGCGGAACCAAACCCCGTGCCGGTCGTAAAACAGGTTGGCAACATGAAAGAGGCGGAATGAATATCCTTATTATAGTACTGGATGTAATCGGTTGGAACCCGATCAAAATGGTTCGGTACGGTTGGGTCAACCAAGCTATTTGTCATTAGGAAAATTCCCATATGCCCGTACTTCATCGAGGGGTCGATAAACCAGTAGTAATTCACCCGCTCGAAGTTGGCCTGAGCCCGCTTACGAGTAACCTGGTGGTAATCCGATTCCGGCCAGGCCCACCAGCCCAGCACGGTGACCATCCCGGCGGGCTTCAAGGCAGCCGCCAGCCGGGCATAGAATCGCTTTGAGGCCAGATCTGCGCCCTCACCGATAAAGTCAGTCCCGTCGACGATGATCAGATCAAATTCGTTCTTGAAATCGATATCTGCGCCATTCATCGCGATAAACTCAACCCGGTCATCGTGATACTGGTGCAATTCCGGGAAATATTCACGACATATCTCGACGACATCCGCGTCAATATCTACCCAGACAATCCTCTCCAGGCTGCGGTATTTACCCAACTCATTCACCGCGGCCCCATCCCCCCCCCCCACGACCAAAGCGCTTGTAGGCGTATCCGGAATAATAGCCATCGGAACATGCACGATCATCTCGTGATAACAGAAATAATCGGCGGCCGTAAGCTGGATGAACCCATCCAGAACCAGCACCTTACCGTGGAAACTGCTCTCATAGATGGCAATGTGCTGGTAGGGGGATTTACACTCTTCGATAAGTCGCTCGATCCGTAGCGCAGTTAACTGGGCGGGGGCTTCGACATACTCATCATCCAACAAATATTTGCCATCATGGACG
>Ga0302046_10004603_pt1 | contig 12266 bp, 12 predicted proteins | sample RVTome_11_FD_200261 | JGI IMG/M metagenome (GOLD analysis project Ga0302046, IMG submission 200261) | Soil microbial communities from uranium-contaminated site in the Upper Colorado River Basin, Wyoming, United States - RVT147D111 (version 2) ... | reverse complement strand
CTAGGCTTGTTACAGAATTGAACTACAGGGGAGTGGTTGTAGGCGGCAGTCGTCCAGGAAGCAACATCAGCGCGATGTTAAGCAATTCTCCTCGATTTCGGTCCATGGGGAGGAAGGTTGGTTGGATCCTTACTGACTACAAGGAGCAGGAGTTCCAACAACCATCAGAGGAGGCAACCCGATGAGACTCTAGGGTGGCGGGCATGGCCGCCCGAGCACAAGCGGCAGCCGCGGGAATCTCCGGCAAGAGTGAGCCCGCGGCTGCCGACCCATGTAGGGTATTTCTTGCCCCGGTGCCGGAAAAGGCAGACGGACCAGATTGGGATCTGGTGGACCCTTGGTCCGTGCAGGCTCGATCCCTGCCCGGGGCACCATCAATTTTCGGCCAGATTTTTAACAAAATCAAGGCCGGCGGAGATTAAGCAATGGCTCACAATGAAAAGACCTCTACAAAGGTCGCTAAAACCGCAAGTAAAGGACTGCGGACTGGCAAGCTCACTCCAAAGGAAATCCGCCAAGTATCAGGTGGCGCGTTGACGCAGGCACCCGATAAAAAGAGGAAAAAAGGGAGGTAATACTGTCCTACTCAGATTCCTCGACCTCAGCAAAGAGGGTGCTTCAGAATAACGGGATCCGAATAATCCCAGAGGCTTGCACGTCGTGCTCGCTCCCAACGGAGCCCATGTTGGGAGCGAGCACCTTCACGTCCTCGCGATGAGGCAACAGCTAGCCAATAGCAGTTCCCGCCACTCCGCCGTGGTTGTCTACAACGCCGCATCGGCCGCGATGTGGCCGGCGAGGGTGGTGACGAAGGACTTCAGGCCGGTGAGTGGCGCGACCTCCGAGTACTCGCCGGTCTTGGCGCCGCTGCACGGGGAGAGGATCGCCGCCGCCGCGGTGTAGAACTGCTCCTGCATCAACTTCCGGCAGAGGAGGCTGTAGCGCTGGGCGCAGGAGGCGGCGCGGAATTCGGGGAAGACGTCGAAGTGGGGTGAGACTGCCCGGACGGGTTCCTGCGTGGCGGGGGCGTCCTCCACCAGCACCAGGTAGCCGACGAAGGGCCGGCGAGTGTCGCCGAAGGCGCCCTCGCGATAGGCGGTCCAGAGATCGACGGCGCTTCCCAGGGCCTCTTCGCAGCGGTTGTTGGCGTTGTTACCGAAGGAGGGGCCGACCTGCGATTTGAACTCCGCGGCGGCGATAAGCCTGCCTTGCCGGACTACCAGGAGGTCCCAGAGCTTGGTCGGACGGAAGTAGCCGGGCAAGGTCAACAGGCGGCGTTGCTGGCACACCTCCGCATCCTCCAACCCATTGGCCCGCACCAGATCCCGGACCAGGCTCACGAAGCCATCCATGTTCTTGCCGCCGGTGACCGCGGCTCGCTCCCCCTGGTCGCGCCTCCCGGAAGCCCCCTGTTTCTGTGCGGCCTTCGCTCGGTCTCCCCAGAACCGACGCACGGCCGCACGGGCCTTGGCGTCGTAGTCGGTGAGGTCGAGGGCCATGGACGATGGGCGTCGGAGGCTACCCGATCACGGCCACTCGCTCGGCCGGCGTCAGGCGGTAGAGGTCGCACACCACGTCGTTGCAGGCCGCGAGATCGCCGTCCGCCGCCGCCTTGGCCAAGGCCGTGCGTGCCTGCGCCGGGACGTCCTGCCAGCGCGGCAGCCGGATCCGGCGCAGGTACTGGGCCTGATAACGGAGATAGCCCCCTCGCATCCGCGTCGAGTAGGCGGAGATGAACAGCCGGGCGATCCCCGACAGGAGCACCGCCTGCAGGGCGCGCAGGTCCCACTCGTCCGAGGTGATGTAGTAGAGGTTGTGGTGCGGGTAGTAGCACCCCTCCTCGAAGACAATGTTGGGCTCGCCCTTGATGTCGGGGATGAGGAGCTTGGGTGTGGTGGTCAGGGCCGGATAGATCCGGTCGATGGTCCGATACCAGCTTCCGGGGTTGCGGCTCGCGACGTTACGCCTGCGGATCGCCTCCTCGTGGCGACCGAGGTACGCGGCGAGTAGCGGGTAGCGGCGTAGGTCCACGACACCGCCCTCATCGCGGAACGGGTTGATGACGCCCTGCCCGCCCCAGTCGACCCTCCCCGAGCGGATATCCCGCGTCATCACCAGCGGGAGCTTGCGGTCCGGCTCCACCGGCAGCGCATGGCATGGGCCGACGAAGACCCGGTCGGCGCCGGTGGCCACGCCGATCCCGACGGAGCATCCCGCCTCCTCGAGGGTCGGGAAGGCGCCCTCGAGACGACGCACCACGGCCAGGACGTCGAAGGAATCGAGGATCCACGGGTCCGGGCCGCGAACCACCGCCTCGACGGACTGCACCGAACCATCGGCCCGTGAAGCTTCGCCGCGCAATGCTCGCGCCAAGGCGGTCAATGCGTCCCGTTCGATCGCCGGTCGATGCGCCACCCTGGTCGGCCCCGACTCTTCGCGGGCAATAACCGTCACGGCCGGATAGGCGATGACGTCGCTGTGGAAGGCCTGGGTATCCACCATGTCCACGTAGTACCGGAGGTGGAATTGGTTCGCGACGAGCTGCCGCAGCGGCCCTCCGTAGCGATTCTTCATCCACCGATCCGAGCAGATGAAGGCCAGCACGCCACCTGGCTCCAGGTGGTCGAGGGACTTCTCCAGGAACGGGACGTACAGGTCGGCACGGTCAAACAGGGTGACGAACCGCCGGCGGTACTCGGCCAGCAGCGGGGCCGGCACCCGCTCCTGGCGGACATACGGGGGATTGCCCACTACGTGGGAGAAGGGGAAGGGTAGCGGCTCGAGCAGGAAGTCACCCCGGACTAGCCAGTGATCCAGAAGGACCTCCGCCTCCCAACCCGAGAACCCGTGGCGGACCAGGCAGGACGCCAACTGATCACGGGTGGCGTGGAAGCTGGCGGTATGGAGCTCGACGGCCCGTACAGAGTCGCGCAGGCCATCCACGGAGAGTGCCTTGGCCGAGCCAAGGGCTCGCGCCGCCGCCAACAGCCGCTCCACGGCGACGAGGAGGAAGTCGCCGTGGCCGAACGACGGCTCCAACAGCCGCTTCTCGTGAAGCGGCTCGGCCGTCGTGTACCCCGCCAGATCGAGGATGAGCTCGACCACCTCCCGCCGGGTGAAGATGGCCCCCCGCTCCTCGACTCCCGCCGCCGTCTGCGCCTCGACCGCCTCCGCGACCGGATCCAGCCCGGGCAAGGAGGCCTGCAGCAGGTCCGCGATCGACAATGTTCCTGGCAAAATGATCCTCACTACGAAGCACCGACCAGAGGATAAGCGATCGCGACCCGATGCCCAACGACCACCCGGCGGGCGGCGAAGCTTAGCGCCGGGGGTCCGACGTAGGTCGGGCTCCGCCCGTCCTGGCGGGCTGAGCCCGACCTGATTTGGAGGGGGACGCCACGCGCCCCCCTCGCCACCCGGCGCATGTCCGGGTGGCTTCACCCCCCGTGGATGACGGGCTCCTCACCCGCCATCAGACCCGGGAGCGTCCCGCTCCATACGGTCTATGACTGCTGCGCTAAGCACTTCCCGTGGGATCGGCCAGGGAGACAGATCCCCCCCTCACCCTGTCCTTCCTCCCGCGGGGGGAGAGGGGGCTCGGCTCCGAGCGTCTCTGATGCCTTGTGCAGCTCTGCGCCTGAGCTCGCGAGAAGAGCGGCCTCCTCATCCCATCTCCGCACCGAGCAATTTCCCGAGCCCCCGGTGTCCCCCGTGGTGAAATCTTCACGGGTAGCCCCTCCGTAGCCGGTGCGCCGCGCTGCGCTTGACACACCCTACGGTGTGCAGGAGATATCCACGTCCATTTGCGTCCATACGCGGTGACCCCCGCCCGCTACTCCCGCGAGCTGAGCGGCTGGTAGTAGACGGTGCCGGCGCGGACGTCGCGGATGTGGCGGAGGAGGTCGTCGAAGTCTTCGCGGCGGTCGACGAAGTTGATGTCGGTGGTGTTGATCACCAGCAGGGGGCTGGCGTCGTAGTCGAAGAAGAACGACTTGTACGCCTCGTTCAGGCGCTCCACGTAGTCCTTGTCGATGCCGCGCTCGTAGGGGATCGCGCGGCTGTCGATACGGTGCAGCAGCTCATGGGTCGAGGCCTGGAGGTAGACCACCAGGTCGGGACGGGTGAGCTGGGGGGAGAGGAGCTGGTAGATCTGGCGGTAGAGGGCGAGCTCCTCGGAGGTCAGGTTGAGGCCGGCGAACAACTGGTCCTTGGCGAAGAGGTAGTCGCAGACGCACGGCCCCTCCGGCAGGTAGACCTGACCGAGGAGCTGCTGCTGGCGGAAGCGGGAGACCAGGAAGAAGAGCTGGGTCTGGAAGGCCTGGCCCGCGGGGTCCTGGTAGAACCGTGGCAGCAGTGGGTTTTCGTCCAGGGCCTCCGCCACCAGGCGAGCGCCGAGCTCCTCGGCGAGCATCCGCGCGAGGGTCGTCTTGCCGACCCCGATGGGTCCTTCGACCACGATGTGGTGGCGCATCATGCGACCCCCAGGGTGTAGCGTTCGAGCAGGGCAATCCCGCCGTCCCCCGGCAGCCGCGCCAGGGCCGCCGCGAACGGCTCGCCCGTCACCGGGTGGCGGCCATCGGGCCAGAGCTGCAGGAGCGGGACGAGGACGAAGTGGCGCTCGGCAAGGCCGGGATGGGGCACGGTGAGGTGGGCCTCGGCGATCTGCTGGCCGTCGTAGAGGAGGATGTCGAGATCGATGATCCGCGGCCCGTTCTTGACCCGGCGCACCCGGCCCATACGCGCCTCGATGTCGATCAGGCAGTCGAGCAGGTCCCGCGGCGCCCGATCGGTCTCCAGCCGCGCCACGCCGTTCACGAACCAGTCTTGGTCGAGGATCCCCATGGGGTCGGAGCGGTAGAGGTCCGAGACCGCCGCCACCCGCACTCCGGGCGTGGCGTCAAGCCACCGCAACGCCTCGTCGCAGGCACCGACCTTGTCGCCGATGTTGCCGCCGAACCCGATGTAGGCCGTATGCATGGCTGCCGCCAAGTTAGCCGCGAATGGACGCGTATGGACGCAAATAGATTAGAAGTCGTTGACGATGCGTTTCCACTCGACGCGTGGGTGCTGGAAATTCACGAGTAATGCGATTTTGCGTCCCGTCGCTTTCAGGTAATTCAACGTTTGCGCCAGGTGCTCGTTCGCGAGAGGGTCGACGCATTTCAGCTCGACGATCGATCTGTCATCAACAAGCAAGTCTGCGCAGTAGTCACCAACGACGACTCCCTTGTAGCTAACGCTGATGGGTACTTGGGCCTGAACCTGGAGTCCTCGCCACGCGATTTCTTGAGCGAGTGCCCGTTCATAGACCTTCTCAAGAAAGCCTGGCCCCAGCGTATTGGCAACTTCATAGGTCGCACCCACCACCTGCTCCGCGAGGCGATTGAGGTATTCGCGTCCATTTGCGTCCATACGCGGCTAACAAACTAAATGACCTTCCCCATGCGGATGATGGCCTCCTCCAGGCGGGCCTCGGGGACGGTGAGGGTCATGCGCACGTAGCCGTCGCCGCCGGGACCGAAGCCGGTGCCGGGGGTGATCACCACGCCGGCCTCCTCCAGGACGCGCGCGGCGAACTCCGCGGAGGTGGTGCCCTGCGGGGTGTGCAGCCAGACGTAGAACGCCGCCTCCGGGGTCACCGGTGTCAGGCCGATTCTGCGCAGTCCGGCCAGGGCCACGTCGCGCCGCCGCTGGTAGGTCGCGCGCATGTCCGCGACACAGCTCTGGTCGCCGGTGAGGGCCGCGATCGCCGCCTCCTGCACCGCCTGGAAGACCCCCGAGTCGATATTGGTCTTGATCTTGCCCAGCCCGGCGACCACGTCCGCGTTGCCCGCCACCCAGCCGATGCGCCAGCCGGTCATGTTGTAGGTCTTGGACAGGGAGTGGCACTCGACCCCCACCTCCTTGGCCCCCTTGATGTCGAGGAAGGAGAGGGGACGGTTGCCGTCGTAGTAGATCTCCGAGTAGGCGGCGTCGTGGCAGACGATGATGTTGAACGCCCGCGCAATCTCTACCGTCTCCTCGAAGAAAGCGCGGGTGGCACAGGTGGCGGTGGGATTGTTGGGATAGTTGAGAAACATCAGCCGGCAGCGCTCCAGGATGCCCTGGGAGATCTTGGAGTAGTCGACCAGGAAGTGGTCGCGCTCGTGCAGGTAAAGCTCGATCACCTCGCCGTGGGCGAACAGGGTGCCGGCGGCGTAGACCGGGTAGCCGGGGGTGGGGCAGATCACCGCGTCCCCCGGGTTGACGAACGCCCACGGGAGGTGGCCGATCCCCTCCTTGGAGCCGATCAGGGCGATCACCTCGGTATCGGGATCCAGCTCGATCGCCGGGTTGCGGCGCCGGTACCAGTCGGCGACCGCCTGCCGATAGGCGCGCAACCCTTCGTACGACGGGTACTGATGGTTCGCCGGATTCGCGGCGGCGCGAGCGAGGGCCTCGACGATGTGGGTTGGCGTCGGCAGGTCCGGATCGCCGATGCCCAGGGAGATTACGTCGACGCCGCGGGCCTGCACCTTCTTCTTCAGCCGGTCGAGCTCCGCGAACAGGTAGGGCGGGAGCTGCTTGAGCCGCTCGGCAAGCTGAACGTCTATTCGACTCATGAGGGGGTTCCCGTGTTTCTGGGTGGGTGGAAAAAGAGGGGTTAGGAGACAGGAGGTAGGGGTTAGGGATGGATAGTCGCCTGCGGGCGGCCAGCAGAGATTCCGGGGTTGGCTGCGACGACGAAGAGATGATCCGCCGGCCCGCAAGGCCGGCACCACCCCCTACCTCCTACCCCCTGACTCCTGTCTCCTATCCCTCCCTTAACCCCAACACATCCTGCATGTCGTACAACCCCGGTGGTCGGCTGCGGATCCACTTGGCCGCGGCCATCGCGCCGGTGGCGAAGGTGTCGCGGCTGGTGGCGCGGTGGGTCAACTCCAGCCGCTCGCCGTGGCCATAGAAGAACACGGTGTGCTCGCCCACCACGTCGCCGCCACGCAGGGTGGCGAAGCCGATCTCGCGCTCCGCCCGCGGGCCGATCATCCCGTGGCGCTCGTAGCGCCCTACATCCGCCAGGTCACGCCCGAGGGTGGTGGCCAGGACCTCCCCGAGACGGATCGCCGTACCGGACGGCGCATCTTGCTTCTTCCGGTGGTGGGCCTCCAGGATCTCCACGTCGAAACCGTTCCCCAGGTGGCCGGCGGCCATGGCCGCGAGGCGCAGCAGGAGGTTCACCCCCAGGCTCATGTTGGGGGCGAGCAGGTGGGGTTGCTGGGTCGCGAAGGTGCGGATGAAGTCCAGCTCCTCCGGCTTGAAGCCGGTGGAGCCGATGACCATCGAGCGGCCCGCGGCGGAGACCAGCGGCAACAGGTTGAGGGTCACCCCGGGAAAGGTGAAGTCCACCAGGACCTGCCAGTCGTCCGCCACCTCTTCGAGGGTGGCGGTGATCACCACGTCCATCGTGCCCACCCCGGCCACCTCGCCGGCGTCGCGGCCCATGGCCGGGTCACTGGACTTCTCCAGGGCACCGACCAGGCGAATCTCCGGGTCGCGCTGCGCCGCCGCGACCAGGCATTGGCCCATCCTCCCGGCGGCGCCGGTGACGACGATTCCGGTCATCGTGCTCCTCCTGATCCGACCCGCCGCCGTCAAGCCGCGCCGGCGAGCGTGTTGACGAGATCCGCCAAAGAAACGGTCTGTTGCTGGCTCTCGGTGAGGTCGCGCACCACGACCTCGCCGGTGGCCAGCTCCGCATCGCCGAGGATCACCACCTTGCGGGCACCGAGGCGGTCGGCGCGCTTGAGCTGTGCCTTCAACGAGCGGTTTCCGTGGTCCAACTCACAGGAGAGGCCGGCGCGGCGCAGGGCGTCGGCGAGCTGCAGGCCACGCTCCTGGGCGGCGGCGCCGAGGGCGGCGACATACACGGCGAGGGACGGCGCGAGTTCCTCCGCTGCCATCAGCTCGATGAGCCGCTCGAGGCCGATGGCAAAGCCGATCGCCGGGGTCGGCGGCCCGCCCAGCTCCTCCACCAAGCCGTCGTAGCGGCCGCCGGCGGCCACCGCCGCCTGGGCACCGAGGGCCCCCGAGACCACCTCGAAGGCGGTACGGGTGTAGTAGTCCAGCCCACGCACGAGCCGCGGGTTGATCTGGTATGCGATGGCCAGCACCGCCAGCCCCGCCTCGACCCGCCCCAGGTGTTCCGCGCACGCGCCGCACAGGTGGTCGAGGAGCAGCGGCACACCGGCAAGCGCCGCGCCACAGGTGGGCACCTTGCAATCGAAGACCCGCAGGGGGTTGGTGACGATGCGCCGCTGGCAGTCGCCGCACAGCCGGTCCGCCCGCTCCTGAAGCGCCGCCACCAAGATCTCTCGGTAACCCGGCCGGCAATCGGGACAGCCCACGCTGTTGAGCTGCAGGGCGACGTCGGTGACGCCCACCGCCTCCAGAAGGCGCATCAACAGGGCGATCACCTCCACGTCGAGGGTCGGGCCCGCCTCGCCGATGGCCTCCACGCCGAACTGGTGGAACTGGCGAAACCGGCCTTTCTGCGGCCGCTCCCGGCGGAACATCGGGCCGAAGTAGTAGAGCTTGTCCAGGGGGTGCTCGCGCAGCCGGCCGTTGCTCACCAGGGCGCGCACCACGCCTGCGGTGCCTTCCGGGCGCAGGGAGATGCGCCGCCCCTTGGCGTCGGCGAAGGTGTACATCTCCTTCTCGACGATGTCCGTGGCGACGCCGACACTGCGCTCGAAGAGCTCGGTGGCCTCGAACATCGGCGTGGCGATCTCGCGATAACCGTAGAGCGGCAGGTTGTCCTCCACGACCCGGCGCAACCGCTGCCACGGCCCCTGCTCTTCCGGCAGGATGTCATGGGTCCCCTTGACCGGCTGGATGTGCTGCGACATGGCGAGATCAGAACAAAAAAGCTCAGCCTTTTCCGGGCCGCCGAGCTACGCCTTCTGTGCCGCCTCGGCGGCGGCATTGCCATGCTCGCGGCCGCCGGGGATCAGCTCCTCGGCGATCTGGATGGCGTTGAGGGCCGCACCCTTGCGCAGGTTGTCGGAGACGATCCACATGTCGAGGCCGTTCTCGATACTCTGGTCCTCGCGGATGCGGCCGACCAGGACGTCGTCGTGACCGGTCGCCTCCAGCGGCATGGGATAGATCAGTTCCTGGGGGTAGTCGTAGACCGTCACCCCCTCGGCGTAGGCGAGGAGCTCGCGCGCCTGGTCGGCCGTGAGCTTGCGCTCGGTCTCGATGTTCACCGCCTCCGAGTGGCCGCGGAATACCGGCACCCGCACGCAGGTAGCGCTGACCCGGATCGAGTCGTCGCCCATGATCTTGCGCGTCTCGTTGACCATCTTCATCTCCTCCTTGGTGTAGCCGGAGTCGAAGAAGACGTCGATGTGCGGGATGAGGTTGAAGGCGATCTGATGCGGGAAGACTTTCGGGGTGCCGAAGTCGAACTTACCCAGCCCCTTCACCTGCTCCATCAGCTCCTCCATCGCCGCGCCCCCGGCCCCGGAGACCGCCTGGTAGGTCGCCACCACGATGCGCTTGATCTTGGCCACGTCGTGGATCGGCTTGAGGGCGACCACCAGCTGGATGGTGGAGCAGTTGGGGTTGGCGATGATGCCCGGCTGGTCGGGGATCGCGCGCCGGTTGACCTCGGGGACGATGAGCGGGATGTCCGGGTCCATGCGGAAGGCGGAGGAGTTGTCCACCACCACCGCCCCGGCCTTCACCGCCGTGGGCGCAAACTCCTTGGAACGCGCCGCACCCGCGGAGAACAGGGCGATGTCGATGCCGGCGAACGAGTCGTGGGTCAGCTCCTGGACCGTGATGCTGCGGCCCTGGAACTCCACTTCGCTCCCGGCCGAGCGCACCGAGGCGAGGGCCCGTAGCTCACCGACGGGAAACTGGCGCTCCGCGAGGATGGCGAGAAACTCCCGGCCGACCGCGCCGGTGGCACCGACCACGGCAACGTTATAGCGATCTTTTTTTTGCAACATAGATGTTCCGTTGATTGGCTCGCGCAGAGACGCGGAGGCGCAGAGGTTATGGCAATTTTTCCTGAAGGCCATTGACCGCCCGAACGATGCCGTCTTTCATCAGTGCACCACCAAAATTGAGCAGATACCCTAAGGCACATCCAGTCAGGCGAAGGTAGGTCTGAATCTGTTTCCGGTGGGCAGCCGTGAGGTTCTCGACTGACTTCAGCTCAATTACTACCTTGCCCTCCACCACGAGATCGGCCCGGAACCCTTCGTCAAAGACGATTCCCCCATAACGAATCGGGACACCCACCTGACGCTCCACCGCCAAACCTCTCTTCTCAAGCTCGTGGGCAAAGACAACTTCGTAAACACTTTCCAACAATCCGGGACCCAAGGCTCGGTGCACGGCAACGGCAGCATCGACGACGATGGTCCCGATCGCATTCTCGTCCAAGACTCCCTCTGCGCCTTCGCGTCTCTGCGCGAGGCCTACAAATGGTGCACCACCGCGTCGCCGAGGGCGGCGGTGCCGACGGTCGCCTCCCCGGGCTGGGCGATGTCCGCGGTGCGCAGGCCGTCGTCGAGGGTGCGACGCACCGCGGCCTCGATGGCGTCCGCCGCCTCGGCCTGGTCGAAGGAGAAGCGCAGCATCATGGCCACGCACAGGATCTGCGCCATGGGGTTGGCGATGCCTTGGCCGGCGATGTCCGGGGCCGAGCCGCCGGCGGGCTCGTAGAGACCGAAGCGCCCCTCCGCCAGGCTGGCGGACGGGAGCATCCCGAGGGAGCCGGTGAGCTGCGCCGCCTCGTCCGAGAGGATATCGCCGAACATGTTGTCCGCCAGGATCACGTCGAATTGCCGCGGTGCCCGCACGAGCTGCATGGCGGCGTTGTCCACGTAGAGGTGGTTGAGGGCGACGTCGGGATACTCCGTGCCGATCCGGGTCACCACCTCGCGCCACAGGACCATGGTGGTGAGGACGTTGGCCTTGTCGATGCTGGTCACCTTGTGGCCACGGCGGCGCGCCGCCGCGAAGGCGACCCGGGCGATGCGCTCGATCTCCACCGTGGTGTACTCCAGGGTGTCGAAGGCGCGTTCGCCCCGCTCGCCCGCCGGCTCCCGCCCCTTGGGCTGGCCGAAGTAGATGCCCCCGGTGAGCTCGCGGATGATCAGCAGGTCGAACCCCTCGCCGACGATGTCCGGCCGCAACACCGACGAGGCGGCCAGGGCCGGGAAGACCATGGCCGGGCGGACGTTGGCGAACAGCCCGAAGTGCTTGCGCAGGGGCAGCAGGGCGCCGCGCTCCGGCTGCTCGGCGGGCGGCAGGTGGTCCCACTGGGGGCCGCCGACGGAGCCGAACAGGATGGCATCGGAGCGCTCGCACAGGGCCAAGGTTTCGGCGGGCAGGGCGCGACCCGTGGCGTCGATCCCCGCACCGCCCACCGGGGCCTCCTCCGTCGCGTACGTGAATCCGAACCGCTCCGCGACGGCGGCCAGCACCTTGAGCGCCTCCGCCATCACCTCCGGCCCGATTCCGTCGCCGGGCAACACGGCTATCCGATACATCGATCTCCTCTAAGAAACGGCCCGACCGGTCGGCCGAGGGGGATTTTACCTACCGGCCGCTGTCGGGGCTACTCCGGCGCCCAGACGGCGACCGACCACCGTCGACGCAGGGTCGCCCCTGCCATCCCGAAGAATATCTGTTTGCACGTATATTCGTTTCGATGAATACTCAGGTTATGTCCCACACTCCCGACCGTCTCCTCCCCCTCCTCGCCGACCCGACCCGGCTGCGTTGCGTGGTGCTCCTCCAGCAAGAGGGGGAGCTGTGCGTCTGCGAGCTGGTCCAGGCCCTCGACCTCCCCCAGCCCAAGGTCTCCCGCCACCTCGCCCTGCTGCGCGAGGCGGGAGTGGTGGAGGATCGGCGGGCCGGCCAATGGGTCCACTACCGCCTCCACCCGGCCCTGCCGGCGTGGGCCAGGGCAGTGGTCGCCGCGGCCGCCGACGGCGTCGACGGGGCGGAACCCTACGCCAGTGACGGCGCCCGCCTCGCCGCCATGACCGGTCGGCCCGAGCGGCTCTGTTGCCCGGCGTGAGGGGATGACGAGCCACGCCATGAACGAAGCCTCCGTAAATCGGCTCAACCGAAGGGTCACCGACGACCACCATGGTCGGATCCACCGCGACGCGGCGTGATCCGACCTACTGCCCCGTGTCGGCCTCCATGGATCACCGACCGCGTCTCCTGTTTCTCTGCACGGGGAATAGCTGCCGCTCCCAGATGGC
>Ga0302046_10004602_pt1 | contig 12266 bp, 9 predicted proteins | sample RVTome_11_FD_200261 | JGI IMG/M metagenome (GOLD analysis project Ga0302046, IMG submission 200261) | Soil microbial communities from uranium-contaminated site in the Upper Colorado River Basin, Wyoming, United States - RVT147D111 (version 2) ... | reverse complement strand
CGCAGTCCATGATGTCCCCATCGCGTCAAACGGCCGTTCCACACGCCCTACAGCGTGTTTACGACCACACGCGACCTGCGGCTACTGCCGGAGCCGGCGTCGCGCCAGGTTTCGTTCGTTCCGAACTGAAGGCCCCTACTTCATCGCGTCCGGATCCCTTTCAACCTAGGCTTTTTCGATCGTAGCACGATCGCGGTTCCCTCAAGAACCCCTGAGTCCCATGAATCAAGCGATGGTCCGCCCGTGCGCCGAAGCCTGAGGGCAGCAGGGCTGGCCGAACGGTGAGGGTGGTAACCGCGAGCCCTTGTGCCGCTGGCCGCAGGAGGTCCGCTCAGCGCCGCAGCTCGATGCGGGTCTCGCCGGCGGCGACAGGGCTCTTCCGATGATCGTCAGCTATCGAGACAGGCGCACGGGAGACAACACCATGGTTCGCCAGGCCGTACATCCAGGGGAGCAACTGAGCGAGGAGTTGAAGGCCCTCGGCATGAGCGCCGCTGCGCTGGCGCGCGCCCTCGACGTACCCACGAACCGCATCACGGCGATTCTCCATGGGCAGCGCTCGGTCACCGGGGATACGGCCCTGCGGCTGGCTCGCTTTTTCGGCACCGACCCGCAGTTCTGGATGAACCTGCAGAGCCAGTACGACCTGAGGGTCGCGGAGGAGAGGGCTGGGAAGACAATCCGGGCGCTGCCGACGCTCGAGAGCGTGGCGAGAAGCTGAGGCGAGGTTGGCTCATCGCCGCAGCTCGATGCGGGTCTCGCCGGCGGCGACGGGGCGCTCGAGGACACTGCCGTCGGGCCAGCGCACCCGCAGGTGGGTGATCGACGCGCCGCGCGGGATCCCGAAGTGGAGCGGCGCCGAGCCCTGCGAGTAGCGGGTGTTGAGGGCCGAGCCGTAGCGCTGCGCCTGCACCATGCCGTTGTCGTAGACGGCGGAGACGACGGTGCCGACCGGATCGCCGCCGTCGCCGCCGTCGCCGCGCGGCAGCACGCGCAGGGCGCCGCCGGCGCCGGTCGTGGTGTTGCGCAGAATCATGCGACGGTGGCCCATCAGCACGACGTCGAGGCGCCCGTCGCCATCGACGTCGACGGCGATGCTGCGGGTGTAGGCCTGCAGCTCCCAGGCGGGATCGAGGGCCTCGGACACGAAGCGGCGGCCGCCCTCGTTGCGCAGCAGGGCCGGGCTGGCACCCATGATCACCGCGTCCGGGTAGCCGTCGTTGTCGATGTCCAGGAAGGCGATGGCGTTGGCCCCGGGGGCCGCATCCAGGCCGACCTCGGCGGTGACGTCGGCGAAGCCGCCGCCGGTGTTCCGGTAGAGGGCGTGGCGGCGAGCCTCGCCGTGGCCGGAGAGCCACAGGTCGAGGCGCCCGTCGCTGTCGAAGTCGATGACGTTGAGCGACAAGGGGACGAACAGCTCTTCCTCGATCGCCAGCGGCTGCGAGCCGGTTGGAAACACGAGGCCGGCCGCGGCGCCGGGGCGGATCTCAAAAGGGCGGCCGCCGCGGTTGTAGGCAACCTCGAAGCCGGAGGCGCCGACGAACACGAGGTCGTCGCGGCCGTCGCCGTCGGCGTCGATCCAGGCGAAGGTGTCGCCGTGCTGCACGTCGAGGCCGAGCTCGGGGGCGACATCGCGATAGGGACCCTGCGAGGCCCCGCCCGCCCCATCCAGCGCCAGCAGCTCGTTGGGCGTGTCGGTGTTGCCGATGTACAGCTCGTTGACCCCGTCGCCGTCGATGTCCACCCACTCGATCCGCCGCCCGCGGCCGTAGCTCGGCGGGACCGCCGCGCGGGCGTCGGCGTACAGCGGATCGCCGCCGGAGTAGACGAAGAAGCGATCGACCTTGGGGTCGTGCGGCGGCACCAGGGTGCCCATCAGGGCGCCGCGGGTGATGAAGAGGTCGGGCTCGGCGGAGCCGCGGACGTCGATCCAGGCGATGCCGTGGGGATCGTCCTTCCACAGCTCCGCCTCGTTGCCGGCCGGCTGCAGGTCGGCGCCGACGAACAGCGGCAGCGAGGCGCGCAGCGCCAGCTCGGTGGCGACGAACGCCACGTTGACGGCGAAGTGGATCTCGCCGTCGAGCTGCAGGCGAGCCTGAAACTCGCCGCTCTCGCGCACGAAGCGCGGATCGAGCTTTAACGTCAGCGGCCGGTTGGCGCGCAGCTCGAGCGCCACCGGCTCGTTGCCGCCGGGGACGACGTAGAAGTTCCAGTCCCCGCGCCGGTCGGGATCGTGCCAGACGAAGACGCCGGCGACCCCGGCCTCACGAGCCTTGGCGAGCATCCGATCGGCCGAACCGTAAAGGTCGGGAATTCCCGGTTTTTCAAATATTCCCGAACGGTCGCCGCCCTCCGGATTGATCAATCGGAAGGTACCGCCATCGTTCTCGAACAATTCGAGCCGCGCCACGTTGTGCCAGTTGACCAACACGTCCGGGTCGCCGTCGAGGTCCATGTCGGCCGAGACGACATCGAAGGGAACGACGAACTCCGGCGCCGGCGGCGCCATGAAAGCCGTCGTGTCGAGCTCGAAGGAGATCAGCAGCGGGCCCCCGGCGGCCGCCCGCGCAGGCGTCGGCGAGGACCCCCCTGCAGATTCGCCGGGATCCCGCTCTCCGCTTGGGTCTCCGACGCCGGAATCGCCACCCTGCAGCCCACCACCTCCACCGCAGGCGGAAAGGCAAAGCAGCGACAACGATACGATGAGGGCGACGGCGATCCTGGCGGGCGGTGTCATCGGACTCAGACTCTATCACTTCGCACCACCGCCGAGTCGTCGAGGGGCGTACGTCAGGAAAGTGACGTTGCTGCGGTGAGGGCATTGGGGCTTGGGGAGCTTCCAATATGATATTGGAAAGGTATTCCTGCTACCCCCGCCAGCAGGTTGAAGCCGGCCAACAGTTCCGCCAGGACCTCGAGGCGTACTGGGATGCGTGCGAATGGTGGGCCGATGCTCGACTCGATGCGTCGGCAGGGGCCTCGCAACAGGAGCCCGAAAAAGGGGGCTCCAAGAAGCGTTCAGCTCGGAAATCGTCGCGGAGATCGAAGCGCTCGTAGGCGCCGGGACGGCTCAGGAGCTGGACTTCGAGGCCATCGAGACGGCGGTGCGCCGTAGGGCGATGCGCTTGGCGGCGAGGGCGATCCAGCAGCGCTTCAACGCCGACACCTCCGACAACGTCGGGTCCACGGCGCCGTGCGAGTGTGGCCGGCCGGCGCGCTACGTGGGTCGGCGCACTAAGACGTTCCAGAGTGCGTTGGGCAGTCTGGTGCTGGAACGCGCCTATTGTCACTGCGAGGCCTGTCAGGCCGGCTTCTGCCCCCGTGATCGTGCCCTGGGGTTGGAAGGCTCCTCGCTGTCGCCTGCCGTGACGCGCATGGTGGGGATAGCGGCAGCGATGGTCAGTTTCGCCGAGAGCAGCGAGCCGATGCACGAGCTTGCCGGCGTGCGCGTCACGGCCAAGCAGGTGGAGCGCAAGGCCGAGGCGTTGGGCGAGCAGATCGCCCAGCATGAACGCACCGTGGTGGAGCCCGCACAGCCCGCGGCACCGACCATGTCCCTGGGGATGGACGGCACCGGCGTGCCGATACGGGCGGCGGAGCTTCAGGGACGTGCCGGCAAGCAACCCGACGGCTCGGCCAAGACCCGGGAGGTCAAGCTGGTCACCGTCTGGAGCGCCGAGGGGCGCGACCAAGAGGGCATCCCCGTCCGCGATCCCGGCTCGGTCAGCTACTCGGCGGGCATCGAAAGCGCCGCCACACTCGATACCGACGAGCAACCCTCCGCGTTCGCCCAGCGTGCCGCGCGCGAGGGACAGCGCCGCGGCTTCGACCAGGCCCCCCGGCGCGTCGTGCTGGGGTATGGCGCTCCGTGGATCTGGAAGCTCGCCGACGAGCAGTTCCCCGGCGCCATCCAGATCGTCGACCTGTATCACGCCAAGGGGCACCTATGGGATGTGGCCAAGGCCATGTACGGCGCCGGCACCGCGTGGATCCCGACCGGGTGAACGAGGCGTGCCGCCCGGTAGCTCAGAACTGGAAGTACAAGAACGGGCTCGGGTCACCGAATCGCAGGATGCACATGACCAGCAGCACCGCGAGCGCGAGAGCGGCGGCAGGTGCGGGCATGGTGCGCTCTTCGATCTGGCGAACGTTGGGTAGGGCGAAGACGATCGCCAGGGCGCCGACCAGCGTCACGAATTGGCCCGACGTGAGCGCTCCCGACAGGCTTGCTTCCACGCCCCGGCCGCCGGCCATCACGTAGAGGAGCGCCTGGCTCATCTCGAGGGAGTCGCTGCGGAAGAACACCCAGCCGACGACGACGGCGACGAAGGTCAGCGGAATGGCGACTCCGCGCGGCAGGCGCGGGAGCCCAGCGATCTTGCCAGCCTGATGGATCACCAGCAGAGCGCCATGATAGAGGCCCCAGATGACGAAGGTCCACGCAGCTCCGTGCCACAGGCCGCCGAGGAACATCACGATGAAGAGGTTCCATAGCGTTCGCGTCGTGCCGTGCCGGCTACCGCCGAGCGGCACGTAGAGGTAGTCGCGCAGCCAGGTCGACAGGGAGATGTGCCAGCGTCGCCAGAACTCCGCGATGCTTGCCGACTTGTAGGGGGACTCGAAGTTCGACGGGAAGACGAACCCGAGCATGAACCCCAGCCCGATGGCCATGTTGCTGTAGCCGGCAAAGTCGAAGTAGATCTGGCAGGTGTACCCGAGCATCACCTGCCAGCTGCCGACCAACCGCAGATCCCCGTAACGAAGAAAGAGCGGGTCGATGGCGGCGGCAACTCGATCCGCGATGAGCACCTTCTGGCCCATCCCGAGGGTGAAGTACACGATGCCCCGCCACACTCGATGCCAGTCCATGTGTTCTCGAGGGGCGCGCAGCTGTTCCTCGATCTCGTTGTAACGGACGATCGGCCCGGCGATGAGCTGCGGAAACATCGACACGTACGCGGCGAAGCGCCAGAGGTCCTCGGCCGGCTCACTCTGGCGCCGGTAGATATCGATCGAGTAACTCATCGATTGGAAGGTGTAGAAGGAGATGCCCACGGGAAGGACGATGTGTGGTACCGGAAGCGCTCCACCGACGTGCAGCCAGCTCGCCACCTGATTCGCGCTTTCCGCGAGGAAGCCGGAGTACTTGAAGAAGCCCAGCAGGCCCAGGTTCGTGCCCACCGAGAGCGCCAGCCACGAGCGTCTCGCGGTTGCGTCCGTGGCAAGGAAGATGCGCTTGCCGGCTACGTAGTCAACCAGGGTCGACGCGAGCAGCAGGGTGCAGAAGCGCCAGTCCCACCAGCCGTACATGACGTAGCTGGCGGCGGTGAGAAACACGAAGCCGGGACGCGGGTGGCGGCGCAGCAACCACCAGGCCGCCAGGACCGGCGGCAGGAAGCCGAGGACGAAGACGTAGCTGTTGAAGAGCATTCAGCGCGCCCGCGCTTGCAGGAGTCGATCGATGATCGCGCGGCCCGTCGGCACACCGTGGTGGAGTGCGTCGAGCCAGTCGTCTGTCGGCCACGAGGATTCGGGAACCGAAAGGTCGACGAAGGTGAAGCGATCTCGCGCGACATCACGGACGAAAGCCGTCAGCTGCTCACCGCGGGCGACGAAGTTGGGTTGTTCCACCAAACGGGCGCGGAGCCGCGAGTTGGTCGGCGTGATGAAGACCACGAGCTCGGTGCCAACGGAATCGGCGAGCTCGACGAGCTGCTCGAATGCCTCCATGCGGAGCGGTGATAGCTGGTCGAAGTCTCGATACTGTGCGGCGAGCTCGCTCGCCAGCTCCGCGACCGACTGCTCGAGCAACTCCGGGTCGCCGGCCACTGCGCCTTCGTCGCGCCATACGCGCCGGCCGTCGGACGTGAAGTGGAAGAGTGGTTCTGGGTACGAGCTGGTCACCGCCATGCGGAGGGACTCGATCGATCCCTCGAGCTGATACTGGTTGAGCAGCCGCAGCCACACGGGAGCCCGCTCCCGCATGCCGATGATCTCGGGCACTTCCCGCGCGAGCTGCCGTGTGTTGATGAGCTGCTCATCGATCCCTACCGCGTTGCTGAACGCTCGCACGTCCAGGCCCACGATCATCAGCTCGGGAGGCTGCGGCAGGACCTCCAGCGCGTAGCGGAAGTAAGCGAGCAGAGTCTCGGTCTTTGCCGCGTTGAGGTTGGCATTGAACGCCGGGAGTCCGAGTTGCGCCTGCACGTAAGCCGGGTCCAACGTTCCGACCTTTGACGTGCCCAGGATGAGGATGCGCGGGGGCGGTGATACCTGCGGCAGCATCACCGCGGCCTCTCGATGGCTCGCGAAGGTGATCGGCTGCAGCAGGTCGGGGGGGTATAGGTCGTACGGATCCACCAGGAAGTTCACCGTCGCGACGAAGCCGAGCCCCATCAAGAGTGACGCTACGAACCACGCGGCGGCACGTTGAGAAGCCGGGTTGCTTGCTACCATCGCTGTCGAACCTCTTGCTGTACGGGAAGGGCGATTGTCGACCGGGAAGACGCGCAGCTGCGTATTTCGCTGATTGTGATCGATTGTTTCGGGGGAAGCTGATCAGCTGTTTCGGTGATTGTGATCACCTCATCGGAGCGGAGCGACGATCAGGTTGGACCTCCTGGATTTGGGTGAACAGATCCTAACGGATTGAAGTAGTAGTCGTAGAGGTGTGGAGCCCGTGGGCGCCGCGCAGCGGCGTCCAAGGGCCTGTGGGAAACGCGGATGCGTTTTCCATGGGCCCGGCAGGATCCACGCCGGGGGTGGCGACAGGCAAGGCGGCCGCTTCGAGGACTTCTGGGAACGCCGCTCGGCCGCCGCACGTGCTGCGACTACACGCGTACCGTGAGGTCATCTCACAAATCTGTCGTACACCCGTCGTCGAGGCCTCCGGGCTCGATCCATCCGGCGATCGCCGCCGCTTCGACCGCGCTCCGCAGGCGGCCCACTGTTCACGAAGTAGCGACCCCTTCCGGGGATGCGGGCTAGAATAGCGCCGCGACGAGGCGGGCACCGGGGCGGCGAGCATGGCGAAACCAGCGGAAAGGGCGACGGCCTCAGGGGGGTCGGGTGAAGCGAGGGCCCCAGGGGGCCGGGGCGATGCTGCGGTCTTCATCGCGATCTTCGCGCTGACTTGCGTCTTCTTGCTGGTCGCCGCGTGTCCGCGGCAATGGACGCTCGGCCTGCTGATCAACGACGAGTTCTGGCACGCCCAGCTCGCCCGCAACCTCTACGAGGGGCGCGGCTACGTCAGCAACGTGCTCTATCCGCTGCAAGCGCCGTCGGTCGACGCCTTTCCGGTGCCGGAGCCGATGAAGCAGCCGGGATTCCAGCTGCTCGCGGCGCTGGCGTGGCTGGTGACCGGGGAGAGCGTCCGGGCGATGCTCTCGGTCGCCCTGGTCGGCATGGCGGTCTTCGCGGGCGCGATCTACTTGCTGGCCCGGCGCCTGGGCTGGGGGAACGGGGCGGCGCTGTTCGCCGTCGGGGCAACGGTGCTGCACCCGGTGATGGCCCAATACGGCGTCCAGGCGCTCCCCGAGTCGCTCTACTTCGCCTGCTTCACGCTGATGGTCCTGCTGGTGCTGCGCGGCGGGACGGCGGATATCGTCGCGGCGGGGGCCCTGAATGCGGCGCTGATGCTGATCAAGGGGCACGGGTTGATCTACGTGCCGCTGTTCGCCGCCTTCCTGTGGCTGCGGGGCGCCGGGTCTTCGTTGCCGAAGGACGGCGCGGCGGTGCCGCGGGGCGAAACCGCGGGAGCGCGGCTGATGGTCCGGATCCGGCCGAGCCCGGCGAAGCTGCGCGCCGCCGGCTCCTACGTCTTGGCGACCTTCGTCGCACTGCTGCTGGCTTGGTTGCTGCTGCCCGCCGGATCGGTACAGCTCTTCGAGGCCTCCGGGACCTACTCCCACGGGTTGCTGATCGAGGTCGGCCGAATCACCTCCGAACTGCCCTATCTGAGCGTCGAACCCCCTGCAGCCTGGCCCTACATCGCAGAGCACCCGGGCGAGTACCTCGGCAAGGTGGCGCGCATGGTGCGGCGGACCAAGATCATCATCGCGGCGCTCTCCGGGCCGGCGATGGCAGGCGTCTTGTTCCCGGCGCTCCTGCTCTCCTGCCTGCTGCTGGTCGCCGACGCGGTCGCCCCGGGCAAGTTCTTGCCGATCGCCCGGGAGAGAGCCCGGGGACCTGCCGAACAGACCGGCCGGTCCGCCGACCGGGAGCCTGCCCCCGGCGACGCCGGCGCCGAGCCATATCTGCTGTTCGCGGCGATCATCGGCTGGACGCTCATGGCATTCTGGCCCGTGTTCCTGACGGCGAGGTTCATCGCCCATACGCTGCCGCTCATGCTGCTGGTCTGCCTCTACTCGGGCGCGCGGCTCGGCGCTATGGTCCACGGCGTCCGGCCGGCGCTGCGCAAGACGCTGGTCGCGGCGGCGGCGGTCTACTTCGTCGCCTACCCGGCCGCCGTCACCCTGTGGAATTCCTACCGCGATCCGATGGGACTGATCGGCTCGCTGCTCGCCGTCCGCCACCTCGACTACGCGCGCATGGCCGACAACGTCGAGACATTGGTGGCCGAGGATCCGGTGATCGTCTCCGACATGCCGTACGAGATCGCCTGGTTCACGCGCAGCCGGGCGATCGCCTTTCCGAACCGCGAAGAGGACCTCGCCTACCTCGTGGATCGTTACGACGTCGACGCCCTGTACGAGCATCCTCTGTTTCCGCGCGACTGGCCGCTGATTCGCGAGCAGTTCAGACTCGTCGACGATCGAGACGGCGCCCTGTGGGTCCGCCGGCGGGGCCGGGACGGGTCGCCGTGACCGGCGGCGGGAGCGGGTCACACCGACGGGCTCACGGCAACCAGGGGCCGGTCACGGTCGTGGTGACGGGGGTGGGCGGCGCCTCGCTCGGCGAGCAGTGCCTCAAGGCCCTGCGGGCCGCCTCGACCGGTTACCGGATCATCGCCACCGACCTGGTCCGCGAGAGCTTCGGCCTGACGCTGGCGGACGTTTCTCACGTCGTCCCTCCGGCGTCCGACGAGGGCTACCTCACCGAGATGCTCCGCCTCTGCGCCGAGCATCGGGTGGAGGCGCTGATCCCCACCTCGGAGGCCGAGCTGCGTGTCGTGAGCGGCGCCCGCGACCGTTTTGCGGAGCGTGGGATCTTCCTGCCGATCAACCGCCACGAGCTGATCTGCGCCGGAGACGACAAGTTCGAGGCCCTCGAGAAGATTTCCGCGGCGGGCGTGCGGACGCCCGCGCACCTGGCGGTGGAGTCCATCGACGAGGCAGCCGCATGGAGCGACTTCCCCTGCGTCGTCAAGCCGGCGTACGGGGGAAGCGGCTCAGCGAACGTGTTCATCGCCCAGTCGGCGGACGAGCTGCGGGCGCTGGCCGGCTACCTGCTCGGCTTCGAGGAGCGGGTCGCCATCGAGGAATACGTCGGCGATGCCCACTCGGAGTTCACGGTGGCGGTGCTGCGCGACATGGAGGGCGTGCTGATCCACTCGATCGCGATCCGGCGGGCGCTGCTCGGCGGCATCTCGAACCGGGCGAAGGTGCCCAACCGGACGGGGCGGAGCGAGCTCGGCAAGGTGCTGGCAATCAGCAGCGGCATCTCGCAGGGGAGGATCGACGACTTTCCCGAAGTCCGCGGCCCCTGCGAGGCCCTGGCCGAGGAGCTCGACTCGCGCGGGCCGCTCAACATCCAGTGCCGCGTGCATCGCGGCGAGCTGGTGGTCTTCGAGATCAACCCGAGGTTCTCCGGCACTACCGCGCTGAGGGCTCTGGCCGGCTTCAACGAACCGGACCTGCTGATCCGCCTGCACGTGCTCGGCAAGAGCGTCGAACGCGGCTTTCGCTACCGCCATGGCACGGTGCTGCGCGGCCTCAGCGAAGTCTTCTATCCCGATCCGGAGTGACGGCGTGCGCGCGGGCCGGCCCGTGATTGCGATTATTTCTTGAAATAACCGCAGTGAACAGGTGCTATTTCGTGAAATTGCTGCATCACATGCTGCCGGCAACGCTGCGATGGCCCTGTCGCGCGATAGGGTTCGCGACACGACACGCCGCCCTGGAGGGACGGAGTCCTCTTCACTCGAGCCAGGCGGCGAAATCGAGGGGTAGCCGGATGACCTCGAACGGGCTGGCGATCAGCTCGTCCTGCTCGCCGGCCCGCTACGGGTTGACGAGCTCCCAGACGATCTCGCCGGCGGCATCGACCTCGATCGCCCGGCCCCGATCCGTCTCGGTGATCAGCGTGTTGCCGTTGGGCAGCCGCTGGTTGGAGCCGCAGGTCTCGGAGAACAGGTCGGCGGGGGTGTCGCCGGGGACCTCTCGAAGGCCTTGAGCAGCGACAAGCTGGCAACCAGCTCGCCGTCCGGCGTCAGCACGGTGATGAAGTCCTCCAGGATCGGCCAGCCCGGGCTGATGCGCGCGACGATGCCGGCGCGCCGGGTCAGCACCCAGATCATGCCCTCGGCGTCGACGAACAGGTCGTGATGGGTGCCGAGCTCGTCTTGCCCGGCGGTCTCCCCATGGCCGCCGAACGGTTCACGGCCGTCGCGACCACCTTAGCCGCCGGCGCCCGCCGCCCGCGGCCAGCTCCACAACAGGTTGGAGTCGCGGTCGAGCTTGATGATCCCGAAGCCCTCGTAGATCGCCAGCAGATCGCCGTGGATGCCGTTGTGGTGCGCCAGGTAGCCGTACACGAACCCGGCGCCGAGAAGGAGCACGGCTCCGATCCCGTAGAGCGCCTTGGCCCGCATTCTCATCGGTTTCCTGCTCCGGGCGCCCAGAGGGCCCGGCCAATCCTCGTGGTTCTGGATTCTCTGAAACCGGTTCCGCTCCAGCGCGGAGAAGCCCGCATCGACTGGGCGGCGCGGGCTATGTCTCACCGCCTGGCCGCCTGCACAGAGCCCTGCACTTCCTCGACCAGGCGCGGCCGATGCTAACCCAGGGGTTCCACCGAATCGACCAGCGGCACGGTCGGCCAGCCCTTCTCGGCGATGGCGCGGTCGACCGCGGGATCGCGCACCAGATACAGCACCAGCAGCAGCCGGTCGCCCGGCATCGGGATGCCGAGGATGCGGGCGTCCGGAGGCACGGTGGCCGGCGACGCGTCGGCGAGGCCGAGCTGCCCGAGGCTGGAGAGCGTGTAGGCGGCCGGCAGGCCGCGCTGCCGGGCGATCACCTGCGGGTGACCGACCACGAGGTTGACGCCGCGGTCGACGAGGTAGGCGAGCGGCGCCATCCGCTGGTGGCCCGGTACCGTGCTGACGATGATTCCGTGGCGCGCCACCCAGGGATCGACGAGGCCGCGCATGTCCACCGACGGCAGCCGCGAGTAGTAGGGGATCGCCCCCGCCGGACCGACAGCGATCAGGACGCCGTCCTCGGGGCCGAAGTGCTCGCCGAGGGTGCGGCCGACCTCGTCCCAGTCGCCGCCGTCCGGCTCCATGTGGATCGCCAGGCTGCGGATCGACTCGATGTCGCGGACGCCCCAGAAGGTCGCCGCGTGGAACGCCGAGCCGAGGATGACGACGGCGACGACGGCGGCGCGGGCGCGGCGATCATCGACGACCGCGAACAGGCACCAGGAGAGCAGCGCCATGACCAGCGGCAGCGCCGGAACCATGAAGCGGAACTCCATGAAGTCGCCCCCCACGAAGGCGACGTAGGCGCACCAGAGGAGAACCGTTGCCGGCAGCACCGTCCCCCATGGCCCGCCCCGGCGCAGGGCGGCGGCGACCCGCCGCGGCCGGGCGACCAGCGCCAGGACCGCCAGCGGCAGCAGCCAGTAGGTGGCAAAGAAGCGGTACACGTAGTGGCCGCCGCGCGCCAGCGAGGCCGCCGAGGTGACCTTCACGTAGAAGGTGTTGGGCAGCAGGTCGCCGTAGTAGGAGATCTTCCACGCCAGCCACGGGACGATCAGCAGCAGGGCGGGCACGCAGAAGGCGGCGACCCGCGCGGCCGTGGCCGCGCTCGAGCCGCTTGCCGCGGCCGCCACGTCTCCCTGCTTCGCCGTAATCGCCGCGTCTCCCTGCTTCGCCGTGATCGCTGCGCCACCCTGCTTCGCCGTGATTGCCGCGTCATCTGCGTGCGCGGCGCCGGGTCCGCGACCATCGAACCCTGAATCTCCATCGCCCCAAAGGACCCGGGCGAGCACGAGCAGGCCGGGCAAGAGGAGCAACACCGCCGAGTCGAGGCGGGTGAGGACCGCCAGCCCGTAGGCGCACGAGGCGGCGGCCAGCAACCCGGGCG
>Ga0302046_10004601_pt1 | contig 12268 bp, 6 predicted proteins | sample RVTome_11_FD_200261 | JGI IMG/M metagenome (GOLD analysis project Ga0302046, IMG submission 200261) | Soil microbial communities from uranium-contaminated site in the Upper Colorado River Basin, Wyoming, United States - RVT147D111 (version 2) ... | reverse complement strand
GCCTTTGACAAAGAAATTGGCACAGTCATAGCGAAGCAGTACCGCGGAACTTCCCCATATGCCACCGACATCAAAACCTTTGGTCCTGAAGAATACCGGAAACGTTTCGGTCAGTCCGTTCGGGGTCCAGTTGATAGACCAGCCGTTGGCGCCGTTGTTGTCGGTGCCGATCATCGGACGGTTTACTTCCCAGAATCTGACAAAAAGCGAAATCATAATATCGACCGAATGCCAATTGCCGCCAATTTGCAGCTCGCTGGTGCCGGAGTTGTCGCGCATCAGGCATGTTTCAATCGTACCGGTGGCGGGATTGGCGATTCGTACGTTGAACTCGCCGTTGATGTTTTTCCAACCGGAAAATCCATCAACTGCCACCCACATACCCGGATTGTCGCCTAAGCCCAACATTACTGAATGCTCGGCATCTTCGACCAATGTCCGAATGTCATAGTAGTCCGGTCCGCGCATAAAATCAATATCAACGATGCCGTATTTGTCCATATGCTGGTGGAGTCCAACGACAATATTTTCATCATAGGTTCCGCGGTTGGCGCGTGTATCGAACATGGTTGCCATCAGTTCCACAAAATCTTTAATGGGAATATCAGACGAACCCTGTCGCATAAACTGGCGATAGCCGCGATCATACCAAACTCGAATTGCTTGAGTTGCCGCTACCGGGCCGCTGTAATTTGTGCCGTATTCGCCGTTGGAACTGCTGTTGCCGTCGAGAGGATTGCCGTTGGCGTCGCCATAGTCGGATTGATTTAGTTGCAACAAATTCAAAGTAAACATAGTATCTGCTTCTCTGACGAATGCTTCGACATGGGAGATGTCTTCATCGAATAAACTTATCAAAAGCTGTACATTGGGACAGACATTTTGTCCGTTTGTGGGCGAAATGATATCGGGCACGGGAGGGGTCGGCTCAAGATAAACATCGATGCTGTCAGAAGAACTCCTGCCGGCAGTATCAACGGCGGTAGCTTTGACAATGTAGCGGCCTTCGGCGCGGGTGGAGAAGTCCCAGAAGTAGCTGAAACCATCCGCACTGGAGGCGCCGTTAACGCCGTCGCGCAAAGTTCTGGCGCCGTCGAAATCCCGTCCGATTTCGGTGTAACTTCCGCCGGTGGGCTTGGCTTCATACTTGACATATTCGACAATTGAAGATCCGGACTCTTCCCAGGTCCAGAGATTCGTGTATCCAAAAAGTGTATCGACTGACAAAGGAGAAACAAATGTCAGACTCGGCGGCGGTTGTGTTCCGCCCAGACCGCCGGTTGTGCCTGATGCATAAAGTACCAGCCGTCCCGGGAAATTCCAGAATTCGTTTTGCGTCAAATCTACATAACCAACGGTGGTGTCCCAGATATTGTACGAGACACAATTAACCGGAATACTGTCAGTAACAAGTCCGGGATTTACAGATTCTTCAAAGGTGTTGCCAATAAAAAATCCGGCGAAAAAAGGACCATTGACTGTAATGGGCGAATCCAACGGCACCCAGACATCATAGAGTCCCGCCCCCGGAACATCAAATTCGTATTGTGACGAGATTGCCAGAAGGTTTCCGGGCACCGGGCAATTGGGGTCGGTAAAATCGGCTTCTTCGATATCGACCGAGACAACGAGCGGAGTTGCCGCGTCGAATGCCATCGGCATATTTATTTCATAAATTGTATATGGATATGGGAGAGTGCAGCTGGCCGCCGGGTCAAGATATGATTTGTAAAGTTCGTTGCCAATAATCCAAGCGTCGATTCGCCAGTACAGGCCGAAATCCTGGCGGGCGTGGCAGGTGTCGGAGGCGGTAATCGAAAAGCCCGGGCGGAGCTCTGTCACAGTAGAGTTTGAGATTTTGGTTATTTTACCAGTTTTGGCCGATGCACCAAATCCGATGGAATACAAAATCAGTAGACCGGCGCAAATATATGTGACAATCCTTGGCATGTAAGCTCTCCTTGTCATTTTTACAAAAGTAGATTCTATTTACTTGATTATCGTGCATTTTTGGAAATTGCTTGACTGCCCTATGCAAAAAAGGTTTCAGCTATTGCTTTTAGCCAATAGTTTGCTCAAGCACTGCCCAAGTTCGAGCTGACGATTATCTGCAACCGGCAGGAATAGAAAAATTTGAGTCCAATATTTGGACATAATCTTCATTCAGTCTGTACTGGCTTACTCAACAACCGATAAAGTTTCTGAAGGAGGAGTGGATAATTGATAGCCGCTGACTTACCTACCCGCCTTTTAGTGGTAGACGACGAAAAATATATTGGTAACCTGATTCGGGACGCCCTGGCTTCCGAACCGCTGGAGTTGTCTGTCTTTAACGATCCGGTAGCGGCTCTCAAGCATATCGATGAAAACCCCGTCGACCTGGTTCTCACCGATGTGGTAATGGGAGAACATTCGGGAATCGAAATTTTTGATGCCGTCCGCGCAAATTCGCCCGATGCCGTCGTCATAATCATGACCGCCCATCCGACTGTCGAAACAGCCATATCAGTTCTAAGAAACGGCGCCTATGATTTTCTGGTTAAGCCGTTCAAAATAGAGCTGCTCAAGGCCACTATTAATCGCGGACTCGAGAAATTGCAAATGAGACGTGAAAACCTGGAGCTCAAAGGCCAGGTGGAGTTTCTCAAGACGGCGGGAATAGGTGGAGTGGTTGGCGAGAGTATTGAAAGTTATCTGGCACAGGTAGTCAAATCATGCAAAAAAGAAATCGGCGGTGCCGCCGCCAGCATTATTCTTTCCGTTTCAGGTTCAAACCAGCCCGAAGAAACCGTCTATGAAACAGACGAAGATAAGTATCTCAAAATTATTCTCGACGAAGGCACCATTCTGGATTTCAACTATACCAAAAGTCCGCAGCCGACGGTAAATTCCACTCGGATAACCGGAAATCAGGGGAGGGGTTTTCGGATACTAATTTCACAGCCAATTTTTATCGGCCGCAAACTTTCCGGCGTAATCAATATACTGACATTCAGAAAATTCAACCGAATTACTCCGGGCGAACTGCACGTATTGGATATATTGAGCAACTACGCGGCGTCGGCAATCGCCAATTGGCGGATGTACAATGACGTCCAGAAGTCATATATGAACGCCATTAAAGGACTGGCCAATGCTATTGAAGCCCGCGATGCTCATACCGCCGGACATACCGACCGGGTCTGCAAACTGGCCGAAGCTGTGGCGATTCATCTTAAATGGGATGAACAAAGAATAAGAGATCTAATCATGGGCTGTACTCTGCACGATATCGGAAAAATCGGCGTGCCCGATTCGGTATTGAATAAACCAAACCGGCTCAACAAAGAAGAATATGAAAAAATGATAAGCCACACCGAATTGGGGCTTCAAATTATCGAAGGCATCGATTTGTTCAAAGCGGCAATTCCCTATATAATTTCACATCACGAAAGATTTGACGGCAAAGGTTACCCGTCCGGACTACGAGGAGAGGAGATTCCAATTGAGGGCCGCTTGTTGGCAGTAGTTGATACATTTGACGCCATCCTGTCCAACCGTCCCTATCGCGCCGGGGCATCTTTGAAACACGCCATATCCGAACTTCAGAATAACAAAGGCACCCAGTTCGACCCCGAAATGGTCGAGGCCCTGTTCGAAATAATCAGATTGGGTAGAATTGATATCGATATTCTATATCACTGCCGCGCGGAAATTGCCGGAATTCCGGAGCTCAATACTACCGAAAAGGCACGGGTGTAAACGATAGTATCATTATCAGTATTGAAATCACCGCCATCGACACTGCGACAGCGCTCAACGGTCTTTGGTCATCGAGCGTGGGCGGATGATTGATTCCGAAAAACAATCCGAATGCCGCGAAAAACCACCACATCGGCGACTGAAACCCCAGCGCCAATAATGCCACCATTGCGATAGTTGCCAGAATTCTCTGTTTATTTCGAAATAAACCGTACAGAATATGCCCGCCGTCAAGCTGGCCAATGGGTAATAAGTTTATGGCAGTGACTAATAGTCCCACCCAACCGGCAAAGGCAGCTTCGGACAAAAGATAAAAGCTCCCGTGCTGCGCCGGGCCAATGATGGTAAGCGTGGCCAATCGCATCAAAATAGATTCACCTTCCAGAGCAAATATCAATTCGCCGGTATTGTTCATGACTTCAGGGGTAACGATAGCAGAATGAGATAATCCGTATAACAACCATCCGATAGCAACAATCCATCCGGCAATCGGACCGGCTGCGCCGACTTCGATTAAATCACGCCGGTTCCAAAACGGCGATTTTGATTTAATGATAGCGCCAAATGTTCCGATTATGTTGGGCGCCGGAATGAAATAGGGCCAGGATGTTATGATTTGTCTTCGTCGTCCGGCCACGAAATGCCCCATTTCATGAACGAATAGAATTGAAATCATGGCGATAGTGAATTGCAGCCCGGCGCCGTTGGCCAATGCTTCTTTGGTTGCGTCAAAGGCCTCGCTCAATGTTGCCGTGATGACCATTTTCTTGTAAAACACCGGCACAAAATAAACAGTAAAAAGAGTCGCGACAAAAAGAATTATATTCAACGGCGGGATTTTGTTGGTGCGGGATGGGTTTATGCTCAACAGGAGATGGTCATCCTGCTCGTGAAGTTTGAAACTGTATCCGGCCGTTTCCAGGCGATCTTTGATGGCGGCGCGGGACTTTTCTTTTTCGAACCGGTATTCCAGACTAAAAATCAGATTTTCATTCTGTTTGTAAACAGCGCCGATTTGGAACATGTCGGAAAGCAACGAAGAGAGCTGATCCGATTTTTGTTTGAATTCATCGGGTTGCATTTGGAGGACAGTATAAGAGAGTAAACTTAATCTGTTAACAAAAAAAGAAGCTCTCCGCTTACGGGCGAAGAGCTTCAATATATTTCAGAAATAAGCAGATACTAAATTAGAACTGCCAATTTCCGAGAGGGCACGGACCGCAACCGAAGTAATAATCGATCATATACTGAAGGTCAGCATTATCGACATCACTATCGGCATCGACGTCCGCCAAATGTTCAAACGGAATCGCACCGGGGATATCGCCATTGACGATAGCCGCCAATGTCATAATATCACCAAGATTGATTGCGTCATCATTATTGACGTCGCCGCGTCCGAATCCTACCCACTTGTTAGCGAAATTAGCCAGTGCAGAGATTTCTCCGCCGCCGCCATCGGCCAAGGGGTCGGTGACTCCAGCGTCGAATCCAAATTGGACCGATGCAAAGCTATATGTTTCGTTTGGTCCGAAATCGTTCCAAGCGAGAGTTGAGTGGGACTGTTCATCCTGCGCAGCATTGGAGACCGGATGACCTGCTTCAGTACCCAACGGGTAACTCAAGTAAGTATAAACCGAATCCCAATATGGATTGCCACGTCCGATACCCGGATCGTCTTCGAATTGACCCTGGTCAGAGTCAAGAGACTTTCCGTTAACCATCGGAGTGTAGCCGCATCCAAACGGCAGTTTGATAGTTCCAAATGCATAATCCGCGTTCGGATCGGCAGAGGAAGTAGTCCAGGTGGCCGAACTGGATATATCATAAACCAAGGTATCGTGAGTGCCGCCCAAAACGAAGTGTGCCGCATCATAGTCGATGATTTCGCCGAATTTCCAGTCCGGAACATCGTTTCCATTCCGTTCTGTAACGTCGAAGATTTCAACATAGAAGTTAGCGAATTCGGGGACGTCTTCAACACCAATAGCTCTGGCATTAGCGCTTAGGCCCATCGTCAAACTATCGTTAAACGGTGCGCCGTAATTACGCCAATACCAATCACCGGGTGTAACCGTGGCCGGGTTGTTGGAATAGTTCTGAACTGAATCAACCCAGCTCTTGCAAATCATATTTCCTACGATAGGATCATATGTTGCACCATTCCAAAGAGCGCCCAGATTAACGCCGGTAATTAAAGCCGGTTTACAATCGCTGTCGCAGTAGTTAGGATCTGCCTGACAAGCGTACCAGCTGTTTTCTTCCGGCTGTCCAAACCAGTTCTTTACGTTCATGGCGATTCTTTCAGTAGAAACACCAAATACGTAAGTGGCCTGGAATATGTATCCGATTTCGCCATTATACTGTACTCCGTACGGATTCCAGTCGGAATCGGCAATACGAATAGAGTTGGTAGCCCAGGCGAAGTCATCGCCACCAAGGCCAAAATGGAGGGCTGTAGAATCAATCAAACAGCCTCCGACCAGGGTAACGAGTATGTCCGGATAGTCATTCGGAAGATCAACTGAACCGGCATTCAAGAAATAGTCAGCATCGTCTGTGACCAGTTCAATATAGAATGCCTGCGGACCACGATTGATCAATGACGGATTTACATCCAATACGAGATCAAGGGAGTCACCGCCAGCAAGTACCTGGCCGGCAAACGGCTCTACGACGCCATTAAGATAGGCGGGTATAACCAATGCGGCTCTGTAATTGCGCTCGTCACGCAAAGATTCTTCGGAAGAGGCCAAGAGAGTGCTGTTAGCTTCAAATTCATTTAGGCCCATATTCTGGACGTTTTTGAATTTGGCAGCGTTTTTAGCAATCTGACCTGCTATCAAAGTGGATGCGTCGAGCAGTCCCGGACGAACCGGAGTAAACGGAGCAATACCGGGGTCAGTCGAACCAAATGCAGTGGTATCGACATTAACTGCGAGGAAGTTCAAATCCGCGCAACCGGTATTTACTATGATATTCTCTTCAGTGTAAATTGCAGAAGGTAAAACACTGAATTCAACCGCGAGTGTCGGATCGAAGTTTTCGATCTCAAGACGCGGGCGGTCGGCGCCTTTGGAAAGGCTGACCAAAGCGCCTCGGTTGGAGCCGCACAAAATGTGGGTAGCTCCTGCGCTGTCAGTTCCGATGGCAGTACCGCCAGCGATGCTGACTGCTCCGGGGCCGAAGTCAAAACGACGACGGAACATTTCCGTACCATCGATGGAATTCCAGAAATGCAGAACTCCTCTTTCGTCGGCATTGACAATAATGTCAGGATCGGGTTCCGGTTCACAGGTCAGCAAGCCGTTGTTGTAATAACGACGGATAGTGCCATTGTGAACGCCCGCATCCCAATATTCTTCGGAAGCCCAAACCAAAGCACCCGACAATTTATTGTAAGCAACCATGTCGCCACCGTACGGGGGTGCAACCCACCGAGTCGTGGACTGGCAGTAAACAAGGTTAATGTCAATAATCGGGTTGGAGAACAAGAAGCCGGGGCCGGCGGAAACGCCGTTTACTGCACCGGTTGTCTTGTTCAGTCTGTAGAACACACCGTCGGCAGGGAAGTTTGACGTTTGGCAGTTGCTTCCCACATACAGGACATCACCTTCAATAGCTGCACTGGTGAATCCTTCGGTCAATATGGGATTGCCAAGACCGGGGAAGACAGTCAAATCTGCCTGTAACCCGGCGCCTGAAGCAAGGTCCCAAACGACCGCGCCTGTGGCGGGATCAAGAGCCCAAACGTTTCCATCCAGACCCGATTGACGAGTCAGGAAGTAAACTAAGTTGCCGTCGGTTGCCGTACCCTGCACCAACTGACCGGCGTCAAGTGTAAGCGGGTTGAGCGGTGTGCCCGATCCCCAGCCTGCATAATCAAGACCATCGGCTTCGTTGATTGCAAAAGCTCTACCCAGCTGGGTGCCGCTATAAAGTACTCCAGTACCACCAACGTCAACCAGCATTAGGTTGGCGCGGCGAAGCGGACCGGCTGTGGCGTGAATAGTGCGTGTCCAGTCAAGGACAGCCGCACCGTCAACTGAAACGTCATAACGGCTGACAATTCTGTTGTCTCCACCGCTGATGTACAGTTTTGAGCCGACTACGAGCGGGTCATTCTCGGCAAAGTTGCCAATATTGGCACCCGATAGAGTCTGCTCGAGTGCGCCTGTTGCCAGGTCGAACACTCTGATAAATGAACCGGAGACACCGTGTTCAACTATCTGATATACATGACCATCATGAATTACCGGGCCCATTGTCAATCCAGACGAAGCTGCATCGAGGTCGTCGGCAAACCAGTCGACGTTCAAGTCGCACCAAGCATCGCTAATAGCGAGCTGGGAGCGGCCGGTACGCGACAAGTCGTGTGAACGAACTGACCAATTCGCGTCGGGCGGGTTACAAACCGCGCCTGCGAACGGAATACAGCACTGGTCAACATCTACGACAAAAGCCAGGTCGCATGGAACGCCCCAGCCGTCGCACATATTCTCCCAAACTCCCAAATAGAGTTCGGCAGACTGGCGATCGCAACCGCCGCCGCCGGCATCAGATAATACTCTGATACCACTGTCGGGGTCGGTGGTAAGGCATTCTGTAACAATCCAGTAGTTACCGGAGACGTCCCATTCAAGGGCTTCAACATCCTTGGTTACAAGGAATGCTCCGATACCGGCAAATGGAGCGCCGTAATCGGCTACTGTAATGTTTGTCGAATAGAGTTCGCTTCCCGGAAGTCCGCCGGCATCGCTATAAACGGAAAGTTTAGTATCCCGTTCGTAAAGCGGCAACAGGGAATCGGCTGCTCCCCAATAGAAAGCCCAGGAAACTTCTTTCACGCGGCATTCTTCGCCGGGTGAAGGAATAAACTGTCCGTTCGCAACATCGCCATAAATATCCGGCTGACGCCAAAAAAAGTTTATGCCGACATTACAGCCGGGTTGCGTAGAACATTGTGCGAATTCGTCCCGACACATGAAAACATCAATTAAGAGGTTTACGTCGAGGCCCCAGCCGGCAAGCATACTAAACCATGGACCGCCCGCCCAGTATGAACTGGAACGACCGGTGCCGTCAGAACCATCGGATGATAGTATCGATTCATAGGAATCGCCTGGAGTTACACCTGTGACAAAGTCAGAAACGCCGTCTGTGGCAATTCCGACATGGAAAGTGTTATCCAGTACCAATGGAGCGAACGGTACAGATGTTACGGCCGGGAAAAATGAATAAGTAGTGGCAGGAAGAGTTACCGAGGTAATAAGAGCGCCCGGTAATCCGAATCCATCATCTTCGCGGATATTTACATAAATATCATTATTTCCGACAGGATCTAAGTTGGCGTCGTCATAAATGTAGAAATCCACGCTGGCTAATGTTTCCGGTCCTCCAACATCAAATCTCATAGCGAATTCTTCGTCACCATAAGTCTGGTGAGGAATACGCCACAGATATGTGATATTCTGCCAATAAGATTGGACATAGCAATCGGAAAATGGAATCTCACTGCAGCAACGTTCTGAGACGATTTCAAATACATAGTCAGCGCCCCAGTCGTTTAACATCGACCCCCAGGCACCACTGTAGTACTCACTGGAACGTTCTTCACCGGAAAAGGGACCAGCAGCGTCGTCAGAAATGATCGACAGTGTGTCGCCTGCGCCTCCGATGGGAGTCCAGCCGTAGTGGTATTCGTCGCCATCAGAGAAGACCCAGCCGGCAGCTGAAAAATCAGCTGACAAATAGGAGACGTTACCGCCGCCTGCAGCAAAGGTCGTCAATATAGTGGCGTTTGAAATATCCACCGAGTCTAACAATGCGCCGGGAAAGCCGAAGCCGTCATCCGCCCAAAGATAAGCACGAAAATCAGGAGATCCTGTAATTATGCCCTCGTACATTAGGTAATGAGCGACTTTCAACGTACAGTCAAAGCCATCTTCAACCGTAAATCGCGTGTTAAACAGGTCGTCGCCATAAGCATCCGGAAGAGTCCAAACATACGTCCAGGTACCAGTGTAGGACTGCGCGTCGCAAAAATAAATAAGCGACGGTGTAGCAGTCAAATCTGTACCGGGAGGTAATTGCCGAATCGCTGATGCCGGTTTCTTGAAACTCGGTTGAGTCGGCCGAGCATCGTCGACCTCTCCAAATCTAGCCGCATTTGGGTTAGATTTTTCTACCGGACTCAAGTCCGTTCTTAAATCAGGACCGGCAAAAGCAGTACTTCCAAATGAAAGTAACAGACCAATTCCGAATACTGCGATTATCAGTCTTTTAAGCATTTAATTCCTCCTTAAATGAAAGGAAAAAGCATAAATCCGTCTGACAGCATAGGCAGTTTACCGGACTAAATCCCCCGAAAGGGACAAGCCATGAGGCACTCTGCCGGGACCCAATTATGTCTAGGGAAGTGCGGGCTTTTTTGCCGTACCACGAATTTTTCATATTTCCTTTACCATATGGAGAAGGAGTTTAATCGTTTATTTTCAGTTTTTGGATTAACTCCAAAAGGATGTGTAGTTTGCTTAAGTGTGTTCATTTTCAGTTTGTGTCTTATTTGATTCCTCATGTTTATCCACTGAAATAAGCAATTGCCTATAACAGCAGGTTGTTAGTAATAAACAGATGGAATGATTGGATTTTCAAACCGGGATAATGCTTCGGAACTTTTTAAGATTATCAAACGACAAAAGACACTAAGCCGTTTGCGGACAGAACTATCCACTAATCAAAAACGATTCGTTAGCGATTATTCAGTTTTGTTTATAAGAGGTATTTGTGCGTTACACTTGAGTCACAATTTTGGCTCTCGTACTCGTCTGTAACTAAACACACGCTCGAGGGTTAAGATACTCTTTGGGGGTTTACCTGTCAAGGGGTAAAATGGAGTTATTTTCCGGATTCTTGGAAAAGCCGAAAATAGAGTGGCTGTGCTGTCAGGCGGAACTTGAAGAGTGGCTGTGCTGTCAGGTCTCCTGACCTGACAGTTGGTTAGGTCTGGGCGAGCCGTCAAGTGAGGACTCTCCAGAGGCTGGCAGGCACATGACGGCACTCAAAATGAGTTTTCTTACAAAAATCTATCTGTATCTTAGTCCCCAATGCAAAAACTCATTCGCGGTATAATCGATTTCCACGAGACCAAGTCCAAAGAGGTCCGGGAGCTTTTCGCCAAACTGGCCCTCGGACAAAAGCCGGACTGCTTTTTTATTGCTTGTTCCGACAGCCGGGTGGCGGCTAATGTTTTTGCATCGACCGACCCCGGCGACTTGTTTGTGATTCGGAACGTCGGCAATATTGTCCCGCCCTATCCATACACCGGTTCGGCGGTGGCGGCCCTGGAGTTTGCCGTAAATAATCTAAAAGTAGGTCATATAGTTGTCTGCGGCCATTCGGACTGCGGAGCAATGCACGCCCTTTCCCAAAGCCGGGATTCCTTAAACGAGACACCGCTTGGGATCTGGTTGAGACATGCCCAAAAAGCGACGACAGATTTTAAGGATGTGGATGGTCTGTCTCAAAAGAATGTAGCGCTACAACTGGATAATCTTCGCAGCCACCCATTGGTAAAAGAAAAAGAAAATGCCGGAGAGATAAGACTTCACGGGTTATGGTTTAACATTCGGGATGTTGAAGTTTATTATCTTGAGAGTCCCCCCGATAAATTCGTACTTATCGATAGCAGGAAGGGAGATGAGATTTTGTCCGGACTGGAGGAATGATGTCCGGCTGCAATTGCCAGCTCTTGAACCGATATGAGTAGTTCTTTAAGACGCCGTCGCAAACGACACTGGCTGGTCTCGGCCGGGTTCATCCTGACAGTTGCATTCCTGATTTTGACTCTTCGTTTTGCCGAAGAAATAGGCATTGAGAAACTTCCCGATGAACGATTTATGGTGGCCCGGGTAATCGATGGTGACACCGTTGAGCTGACCGGCGGGGATAGACTTCGGCTTTTGGCAATAGACACTCCCGAAAAAGGTCAATACCTGCACGACGAAGCCGCCGGGCTTTTGAGCCGGCTGGCTCTGGGAAAGAAGGCCAGGATAGAATTCGCCAAAACTCGTCGAGACCGTTATGGTCGGCTGTTGGGATTTCTTTATATCGATGACACCCTTTTGGCCAACCGGTCTATTCTTGACAGCGGACTGGGCTATCTTTACTTGTTTAATGACCAGGAATTGAATTTGCCGCAAATAGAAGTAATGCTTAACGCCCAACGAAAAGCAGTTGAGAATCATAAAGGTCTGTGGGGGGTGGAGCAGGAACCGGAAGAATTTTATGCGGCCTCACAAAACTCGCACCGATTCCACCGGCCGGGGTGTAAAAGTATTAGCAAAACGATTAAAAGCGCCAAGCGAATTTTTGAAACTAAGCAGGAAGCATTATTTGAGGGATTATCGCCTTGTCGAAATTGTCATCCGTAGCAAAGAGGAGTATTTCCAGGTGAGCAGAATTATCATTGCCGGGGGATTTTTGAGCTGGCTGTTGGCGGCCGCACTTGCCAATGCCGGTCAAACAT
>Ga0302046_10004600_pt1 | contig 12270 bp, 16 predicted proteins | sample RVTome_11_FD_200261 | JGI IMG/M metagenome (GOLD analysis project Ga0302046, IMG submission 200261) | Soil microbial communities from uranium-contaminated site in the Upper Colorado River Basin, Wyoming, United States - RVT147D111 (version 2) ... | reverse complement strand
GACGGGGCGGTCGCCGGCCAGGGCGTCGAGGCGCCAGCGGTCGAGGTCGCCGGCGACCGACTCGTGGTAGCCGACGCCGCGCACCCACTCCCCGGGCGCGCCGCGGCGGAGAGCGGCGCCGAGAGCCTCGGCGTCGGCGACCGCGGGCGGTCCGCAGGCGACCGAGCGCGCGACGGCGGCGAGAGCGAAGAGATGGATGTGATGGTCGTGGAGGCCGGGGAGCAAGGCACCGCCGCCGGCCTCGAGCACGTCGTCGGCCGGACGGCGCTCGAGCGCCGGACCGATGGCGGCGATCCGCCCGCCGTCGATCGAGACGTCGACGGGAGCGCGGCCGGCGACCTCGGCGCCGGCGATCAGCACGGACGCGGGCGCCGCCCCATCATCGCGTGAGGCGCGCGGAGGGCGCGGCGGGCGTCGGACTTCGCGCCGGCTCGAGGTCGAGATCGGCAAGGACGCGCGCGGTGTCGGTGCCAAGCGGCCGGGCGCGGCCGGCCGGCCTCCGCGCGCGCGGCGCGCGCACGGTCTCGCGCTCGCCTCCCGCCACCACCTCCCAGGCATCGGCGTCCTGGCGGGGCAGCACCTCCGCCGTACCCGCGCCGCGCGCGTCGCCGAGCACGTGGGCGACGACGTCGCGGAGGGCGAGATCGAGGAGCCGGCCGCCGCCCGCACGCCAGGACTCGTACGCGGCGGCCGCGGCGTGGACGCCCGTCAGCGGGTCGGCGAGCGCGTCACCGCAGAAGAGCGGCGGCAGATCCTTCTCCGCCGGCGCCGACGAGGAGCCGTTCGCGCGGACGCGCGACGCTGCCGCTCGGCGGCCGGTCGCGATCGCGAGGCCGGCGGCGACCCCGGCGTCGTCGCCGAAGGCGACCCACTCGGCGCCCAGGCCCGCATGGCCGTAGCCCGTGATGCTCACCCATGTGAGGCCGGGCACGCGCGCCGCCAGCGCCGCCGCGTCGAGCCCGAGCCCTAGGAGGGCCCGCCGGCGCGCGCTCGTGACGACGACATCGGCGCGCATCACCAGGCGGCGGAGGATCGCGCGGTCGGCCGCCGACGCGAAGTCGAGCGCGACGCTCTCCTTGCCGGCGTTCAGGAGGTCGTGGAACGCCGCCGGGCCGCGGCGCGCCCCGTCGGGACGTCCCGTGCTCTCCACCTTCACCACCCGGGCGCCCGCGAGGCCGAGCAGGTGCGCGCAGAGCGGCCCGGCCCAGAGCGCCGAGAGGTCGACGACGAGCGGCACCGCCCCCGGCGGCGGGACGCGCGGGGCGCCCGTCGCCGTAACCCGCAGCAGAGGCGGCGCGCTCGCGTCCGGTGGCGCGGCGACGGCCGCGGCCAGGCCGAGCAGGCGGGCGCGCGCGACGAGCGGCGCGACCGCCGCCCGCGCGACGCCGCGGGCAACGCGCGCCCAGACGTCATCGTCCGCCGCATCGAGCGCGCCCGCCGCCGAGACTTCGCCGCCGCCGTCATCGACCGCCGATACACCTGCCGCCGCCTCGACCTCGGCGAGCCAGGCCGGCACCAGCCGCCGGTCGTCCGGACGCGTCAGATTGACGGCGAGCCAGCCGTCGGCGCCGCGCAGCAGGCGACAGCTCCCGCCCGGCGCGATCGTCCCCCGCCGCCCGAGGCCGAGGATCGCGGCGTGCTCGCCGAGAAGCGCCGCGCCGTCGAGGTCGGCCGGGAAGCGCGGCCCGGCCAGGCGGCGAAGCCGTACGACCGCCGCGCGCGCGGCGGCGGCGAACGGCCCCGGGGCGAGGAGCGGCGGCCCGTCGGGCCGGCCGGTGAGCGCCATCGCCCCTGAGGCGGCCCACGCGAGATCGGGATGGTCCTCGCGCGACTGAGGCCGGGCGTGGCCTCCTCTAATAGATGCGGACGGCACCTCGCCTGGGAGGCATATCATGCCGGACGTCGAAGCGAACGAGGTCCGGCGGCACACGGGTACTGGCCGCTCCGCCCAGCGACGGCACACGAGCCGGGTTGACGCATCGACGGGACTCCGCATGATACAGAGCTATGGAGATCCGGATCACGGCAACGGAGCTGGCTCGAAAGCTCGGGGACGTCTTGGGGAAGATCCGCTATCGGTCCGACTCGTTCGTGATCGAGCGCAACGGCAAGGCGATCGCGCGCATCTCTCCGGTCGCAGCCGGCGTGGCCGGCTTGCTCGGCGAGGGGTTGCGGGCCTGGCAGGAGGCAGCGCCGCCGGATCCGCGCTTCGCCGACGATCTCGATAGATGCGGACGGCACCTCGCCTGGGAGGCATACCAATGTCGGATCTCGAAGCGAACAAGGCCGTCGCCCGGAAGTTCTTCGAGCACCTGACGAGCGGCGACGTCGACGCGCTGCTCGCGCTCTACGCCGACTCGCTCACCTTCTGGACCGCCGGCAGCCTTCCCTTCTCGGGCGACCACACCCGCGACGAGGTGCGCCCGATGGTCGCGGGCGTCGGCAGCGTCTTCCCCGACGGCCTCCGCTTCGCGGTGGTGGCGATGACCGCCGAGGGCGACCGCGTCGCCGTCGAGGCCACCGCCGAGGGCCGCCACGCGAGCGGCCAGACCTACCGCCAGCGCTACCACTTCCTGTTCGTGATCCGCGCCGGCAAGATCCAGTCGTTCAAGGAGTACTTCGACACCATGCACGCGAACGACGTGCTCTGCAGCGCCCCCGCGCCGGGGTTCAATCGATGATCCCCCGGCAAAGCCGGGTGCAGGGATCTGGGCACTGCCGGCCGCCGCTGGGCATTGCATCGCACGCTCCACCGATCCCCGCGCGCTACGTGGGGAGGGCCCGTCCGATCGTGATCGTGCAGGATGATCGGTTCGACGCGACCAGATCGACTACGATCTGATGATCTTCCCCGGCCTCGCGGGATGAGCCGGTAGCTCGCTCCGCAGCGCCATAGACAGAGCCCCGGGGCTACCAGACCACGCGTACCCGCCCCGAGTCCGCGATGCGCGTATCGTGCGTGATGAGCGGCAAGCCGGAGGCGACCGCGGTACCCGCGATGAGCCGATCGAACGGATCGCGTAGGCCCGGGAGCGCACGCGCCTCGGAGACGTGCGCGCGCTCGAGCGGCAGGACGATGAGCGCTGGGGCTTGCTCCACGAGATCGCACCACCGCTCGAAGGGGAGACCGAGCGCGAGGCGGCCTCGTTCCTCGAGCTGACCGACCTCGAACAGGCACACGGTGGGAACCGCGACACGGATGGCGCGCGCCTCGGCGCGGCGCATCAGGCGCCGGGCCCCGATCCCGAGGGAGCGACGAGCGCCGGCGAGATAGGCCAGCAGGGGCGCCGTGTCGATGACGGCGCCCGTCTCAGGCATCGCGCTTCTTCCGGTGCGGATGCTTCCCCACGCGTCGCTCCAGGCTGCGGGCGAACTCACGCCTGAGCGACCGGATCGCACCTTCGAGCGCGTCGAACGAGCCGACCATCCGGACGCTGCCCCGCAGGCCCGCGAACGGGTCGGGGGCTCCCTGCCGCGCCGTGGTCGACGCGATGGGCTCCGGAGCGATCCGCGCTACCACGCGCCCGCGATTCGTGAGGATCACCGGTCGACGGGTACGACGGACCTCCTCTGCGAGTCGACCGAGCTCGCGCCGGGCCTCGACGATCGATACGGTCTTCGACATGTGTACAGAAGAAGGTTACATATCGACGGCGCGCCGGCAACGCCGGGATCGCTTGCCGTCCGGACAGGGACCGCAAAGCCCGCCGCTGGCATATGTGGGCCCCTGAGCGCCACTACGGCCGTCCGGCCTTGAAGCAGAATCCCCGGACCGCCGCCAACCGCACCGCGGGCGCGGGCATGGATGCAAGCAGCGCCGCCCGAGCCTGTCGCCGGCGGCGGCTCGCTGCTAGGCTCCCGGTCCATGGGCATGACCTACGTCACCGGGGCCGTGCGCCGGCCGGGAACTCGCGGCAAGCCGCAGCGGGTACGCTTCCTCGTCGACACCGGCGCGATCTACACCGTCCTCCCGGAGCGCACCTGGCGCCGGCTCGGCCTCGCGCCCGAGCGCACGGTCGACTTCACGCTCGCCGACGGCACCACCATCAGCCGCGGCGTCAGCGAGTGCCGCCTCGAGCTCGGGGACCGCGGCGCGACGTCGCCTGTCATCCTCGGCGTGGCGGATGACGGCCCGCTGCTGGGCACCATCACCCTGGAAACCCTCGGCCTCATGGTCGACCCGCTCTCGCGAAAGCTACGCCCGATGCGTCACATGCTGGCGCGCCTGGATCGCCCGCGCGGCGCGACGGCCGCCGCCTAGTACATCCGGCCGACGAGGCGCGTCGCCGCGTCGAGCCGGAAGAGCACCAGCATGCCGGCCGCGAGCGCCTCGACGCAGACGCGGCCGAGCGGCCACCGCCGTTCGCGTCAGCGAGTGCTGGCGTGCAGGACCGTCAAGCCGACCACCTCACCGTCCTCGTAGCGGATGATCACGTCGTCGTCCGTGAGCTCGCTGTCGGTGGCGCGCGCGGCTTTCTTGAACTCGATGTACAAGACGTCGGCCTCCGCGTCGTAGGTTGACGAGAGGAACCTGTGCGGTGAGCGCAGGACCACCGGGACGAGGTCGAGGTATGCGCTTACGTCTTGCTGGGCCATCGCTGTTGCCTGCGATCGAGCGCCGCCAGCCGTCGGGTAGCGAATGCGGTGATCACGAAGCCGTCGGACGCGTCGCGCTCTCGGTACACTACCACGAGCGACTTTCCCGCCCCCACTCGTCCTTGACATGATAAACCGATGAAACTATACGTCCGTCATGTCACACACGATGGTGCAGCTTCGCAGCGTTCCGACGGAGCTCCATCGTCGGTTGAAGGCGCGGGCGGCGATGGAGGGGATCTCCATGTCGGATTACGTGCTCCGCGAGATCCGGAAAGCGCTCGACCGCCCCATGCGGCAGGAGGTCCTCGCGCGCCTCAGGGCACGACCCGTCCGGAAGCTCAAGCGGAACGCGGCCGACGTGATCCGAGCTGAACGCGATGCGAAATGATCGTCCTGGACGCGTCGGCCCTGCTTGAGCTGCTGCTCAGCACGGCGCTGGGACGGACGATCGGAGAGCGAGTGGCCGATCCGGCGCTCGCGCTTCACGCCCCGCACCTGGTGGACATCGAGGTCGCCCAAACCCTCAGGCGCTACGTGCGCGAAGGCGAGATCGATGCCGCCTCTGCGGCCTCCGCCCTCGAGGATCTCCACGCGTTGGATCTGGAGCGACATCCCCACGAACCGCTCCTCGATCGCATCTGGGCGCTCCGACAGAACCTGACCGCCTACGACGCGGTGTACGTGGCGCTCGCGGAGGTGCTCGACACGACCGTCCTCACGTGCGACCGCAAGCTCGCCGGCGCACCGGGGGTGGCCGAGCACGTCGAGCTCGTCGCCGCGGACACGCCTTCCGGGCGGTAGCGGTCGCCCGCGAGCACGAGCGTCGAGCCGTGACGTCACGGCCAGGGGATCGCGCCCTCGTACGGCCGCGCACCGTCGAGCGTCCGCACCGCGCGCCCGAGCTCACGCAAGAGCGGCAGGCTGTACGCCACCCGTCCCGTGAGCGCGGGATCGGTCGTCGTGCAGAGCGCGAGCGCGGCCTCGACCATGGCCTCGACGGGCTCGGCCGTCCGCCGGTACTCCTCGGGGATGGCGCCGACCGCCTCGGCGCCCTCGGTCAGCACCGCGGCGACCGGCGAGAGCGCGTTCACCCAGACGCCCTGCCCCGCGATCTCCGCCCCGAGGCCGGCGCTGAAGCGGTCGAGCGCGGCCTTGCTCATGCCGTAGACGAGCGCGCCGCCGGTGCGGCTGAAGGCGTCGAAGGGCGGCCCCTTCGGTATCGCGCCGGTCGCCGAGGAGATGTTGAGGATCCAGCCGCGCCCGCGCGCCCGCATGCCCGGGAGCACGCGCTGCGCCATCTCGAAGGGCGCCCGCACGTTGAGCTCGAAGCAGAGGCGGTAGCGCTTCTCGGTCTGCGCCTCGAAGGGTGTGTAGAAGGCGGCCGCGGCGTTGCTGACGAGGATGTCGATCGGCCCGAGCGCGCGCTCGGTCTCCACGATCGCCCGCTCGCGGTCCTCCGCGCGCGAGAGGTCGGCCCGGACGGCCACCGCGCGCCCGCCCGCCGCCTCGATGCGCGCCACCGTCTCCCGGAGCGTCCCCGGAATCCGCGGATCGGGCTCGAGCGTCCGCGCCGTGACCGCGACCGCCGCCCCCTCGGCGGCGAGCCGGCGCGCGATCGCCGCGCCGATCCCGCGGCTGCCGCCGGTCACCAGCGCGATCCGTCCCCGTGCTTCGTCCATGCGACCTCCGATCCGAGCGCCGCTCGCGCCCTCCGGCCTTGAAGCAGAATCCCTGGACCGCCGCCAACTGCGCCACTGGCATGCCTGCGAGTAGCACTGCTCGGACCTGTCGCCCGCGCGGCCCCGCTGCTAGGCTCGCACCGATGGGCATGACCTACGTGACCGGGGCCGTGCGGCGGTCGGGCGCCCGCGGCAAGCCGCAGCGGGTGCGCTTCCTCGTCGACACGGGCGCGATCTACACCGTCCTCCCAGAGCGCACCTGGCGCAGGCTCGGCCTCGCGTCCGAGCGCGCGGTCGACTTCACGCTCGCCGACGGCACGACCATCAGCCGCGGCGTCAGCGAGTGCCGCGTGGAGATCGAGGGTCGCGGTGCCACCTCGCCCGTCGTGCTCGGCTACCGCGACGACGGCCCTCTCCTCGGCGCCGTGACGCTCGAGACCCTTGGCCTCATGGTCGACCCGCTGACGCGCCGCCTCCTCCCGATGCGTCACATGCTCGCGCGCATCGCCGGGACCAACATCACATCTACCGCACACGTAACCGAACCGCGCCTTCCAAGGCTCCCTGCTTGCGTTCGAACGTCATCGTGGTCGCGCCGATGCCCCGTTAGCGTGCGTGAACCAGGCGATCCACAAGACCGGCTCCCTTCTGATCGCGCAGCGCACTGACGGCGTCGGATGGATCGGGCTCGACGGACGACGACCGACGTATCAAGGCCGATCGCCACCCCGCCAGCCTCGCTCGATACCTGGTCGGATCGCGTCCCAGCGATGAGACTTCCCGCGACCATAGCGCTTGGCCGCTCCGAACCACGACCAGTCCGGCTTGCTTCCACGCAAGACCCAGACGGCCTCTCCGGACACGATGCGGCGGTCCGCTTCGATCCTGTCCCCCGGCTTGACGCCGAACTCTTCGCACGGCGCCGCCGGCAAGGTTGCTTGTCGCTTCGACGTCACCTTACGGGAAGCCACGCGTGAGAGTCTAGCCAGCGGCCCCTTACCGTTCAACTAGCCTCGATGTGACAGAAGATCACGCCGCCAGGAGGCGATCGAGACGCTTGAATCGCTCGACGACTGCCGGCGCGGGGCCGACATCGAGGTGGCACATGAACGCCCAGAGCGCCGGGCCCCCGAGCGTCTTGTTGGTCGTGACGGCGGCGTACTCGTTGTGCCCGTCCTTGGGGTCGAAGAGATCGAGCTGGAAGTTCTTGGCGGTCTCATCCTGCACCCGCGTGCGGTAGATGACGAGGCGGAGCTGCCGCGCCCAGGGCGCGACGGCGACTTGGTGTTCGGCACAGCTCACGCTCGCGGCCATCCGCATCCAGACCCGTGTCTGTTGGATCCGGGCCTTGAGCCCGAGCCACAGGTGGAGCCGCGGGAGATGCCGCGCGCGGAGCGCCCGCAACCACCGCCCGAACGTCCGCGGCGTCGGCAGCCGCGTCAGCCGGGACAGCCGCAGGATCATCGGATCGCCGTCGAGGTAGCGGAGGTGCCGTAGCCGTCGGCCCCCACTGATCAGCAACGCCACCGGCACCTGCACCATGCGGGCCACGCCGTACCAGTGCTTGCTGCCGCTGGTGGTACTCGCGCGCGGACAGCGTCGCCTCGGGCATACTCTCGTGTTTAGCGGCGAGCGCACCGTGTGCAACCCTGGGTCGTGCCGACCCGTCGAGGCGGCCGGCCGGTGCGCAGCGGCATCGCACCGTGAACGCGAGGGCGCAAGCGGCGAGCGGACATCGTGAACCGACGTTCGCAGTCGCCGTCGGGTTCGACGTGAGATCACGCGTGCGGAGTGGCACGCGCGTTGCTCCAGACCCCGGTGACGCAGCGTCGCCACATTCCGTCGATTCGTTGAACGACGCTCTGCGACGCGAGACAGCGATGTCAGCTCAGATGAAGGTACGAAAGGAGATCGCGATGACCCGACACATCGGCGCAGTGAAGACGGCCCTGATCGCCGTGGTGCTTCTTGCGGGGTCTTCCTCGGCTTGGAGCTGGAACGGCCCGACCTCGGTGTCCGAGCTCCAGGTGGAGGCGGGTGTGACCAGCGTTCGCTTCACTGCATTCCCTTCGCACGGCTGCGGCGCGACGTATGACGGCCGCTTCCTGATTGGTGGAGCGAATCCGACGGCGAACGAGCGAGCGATGTACGCGACGCTGGTCGCGGCCGTCGTCGCCGGCAAGCAGGTGTGGGTGGTCACCGATCAGTGTGAAGGCGGATTCGAGAAGGTCGTATTTGTCGGCCTGTACCCCTGAGTTGCCTGCACGGCGCACGCAACGATGCGTCCTCGTCGCCATGCCCAACGCAGGCGTAGCCGACTCCGACGATTTCGAAAGGAGGACTCCACCTATGGCGCGGACGATGGCCGCTAGCGGTTGCGCGGCGGTACCAACGGCTCGATGGCGCACTCCGGTTCGCATTCACGCGATCCACGCGCTTCCAGCGGCACTGCTCCTGTGCGTCGCCCTCCCGGTCAGCGCTGCGGCGTGGAGCTACGGCTCGAACACCGTGCAAAGCCCGAGCGAGGACGGCGCCTCGAACACCGGATACGGGCCTGGGTGGATGCTGTTGAGCTACATGCCGAACTGTCCTGGCGTCGGATACCTGTTTTCGGAGGGAGTGCTCGGTAAGCCCAGCCCCGATCACTTCAGAATCAACGACACGCGCGACAGCTCGTACGGCTATGGTGGCAACCCCGTGATCAGCCGCTGGCCATGGGGATTCGGTCATGGCGCCTACCAGGCCTGTGCATTCGCCTATGGGACGTCGAAGTTCGAGTTCGTCGCGAACGCCTCCAGCCTGTGCCCGGCCGCGCCGGTGCCGCCTGGCGACCGCTGTGCGTCGAGCGCGTTTTGCACTGATCAGGCCGATCCCTTCTGCAGTCCGCGAGGCGTGTGGGGTCAGCGCGACGGCGAGCCAAACGGCAAGGACGGCTATTCCCTCGGCTGCCAGGTGTTCGCGAACATCGGCCACTCAGGAGTGTTCGGTGACGTTCCGAACCCGACCCACGCACTCGGCTCCGTGCCGCCCGGCGCGCTCTTGGACGTGCGGTACGTAACGCGGAACCGGCAGTACGCCTGGGCAAAATGGACCGGTCATGCGTTTGTGAACGGGACGGTGTGGGCATTCTTCCCCCGCTCGTGCATTTCGCTGACGGCTCCGGCCGTTTGCATCTGCGGCGACGACGGTAACCCGTGCACAGTCGATCATTGTGTGGCGAATCAGTGCCGCCACGACCCGGTGAACGGCAGCTGTCCCGACGACGGAAACGCCTGCACCGACGACGCCTGCCGCGACGGGCAATGTGCGCACCCGTTCGCCGCCCGCTGTCTCGCACCGATCCTGGCGATCCTCGAGTCGGACGAGTGCGGCGACAACGTCGTCGACGACTGCGCCCGCGGCGCCGTGCCCGTAGCTGGCGCGAAGCTACTCATGCGGGATAGCGCCGACACGCGGCGGAGAAGCATCGCGCTGCAACTCGTCGATCCGCGAATCGGCGAAGCGATCGTCGACCCGGCGGCTGCCGGCGCGACGCTCCAGATCTTCAATTCGGGGACCGGCGAGGCGGTCTGCCTGGCGTTGCCGAATGCTGGAGGCGCGTGGCGCCAGGTGGGGGCCGGAGGGTGGAGGTATCGCGACGCTGCCGCTCTCAGCGGGCCGTGCAAAGTCGCCGTACTGAAGGGCGACCGTCTGACCCTGAAGTGCAATGGCAAGCGCCAGCCGATCCAGTACTCGCTCGACGAGGCGAGCCAGGGATCGGTCGGTGTCCGCTTCACCGTCGGCAACCTCACGTATTGCGCGGAGTTCGGCGGCACGGTGAAGAGCGACTCGGGAACCGGCCCGCCGATCGCCGCGGGACGAGGGACGTTTCACGCCTCCCACGCACCGGCACCGAGTCGCTGCACGGCATCGCCATCGCCGTGTCCGTAGGCGTCGACGGCCGCGACGGCCGATCGACCACCGAAACGGCGACGGCGCCACACCCGGATGGCGGCTCTTTGGCGCAGAGAACCTGGGGACGACCTAGCCAGGCGATGGAGCGGGCCCGCGGAGTAACCGAAGAAGACCAAGGAACTCATCGCCGTTGGCATTTCCGCCACGACCCACTGCGAGTCGTGCATGCAATGGCACATCGAGCAGGCCGCAGCGGCAGGGGCGACGATGCGCGATGTCCCTGAAGCCGCCGAAGTTGGAATCGAAATGGGCGGTGGCCCTGCGAAGGTGTCTGCTCGATTCGCCCTCGAGGTGACGGAACGAGTCTTCCCGAACGAGGTGACATAGCCGGTGTACGCGGCCGGTCATCGCGCAGATCCTACGACGATGCCGGCCACCTAACTAGATGGTATGGCGGCTACTAGTACATCCGCCCGACCACGCGCGTCACCGCGTCGAGGAGGAAGAGCACCAGCATCCCCGCCGCCAGGGCCTCGACGCAGACGCGGCGGAGCGGCCAGTCGTCCTCGGGGCGCTCGTCGAGGCGGTAGATCATCGGGAAGCTCACGAAGAAGTAGCAGGCGTAGAAGAGCGAGCCCCAGCGCAGCATGCGCGGCAGGTCGCGGTAGGTGAACTGCTCGGCGATGGACGGGTCGGTCATGAAGAAGGTCTCGGCCCAGGCGAAGCCGTAGGCGGTCGCGACCACAGTGAGCGGCCAGAGCCAGGCGCGCCCGAGCAGGCGCGAGGTGCGCGCCCGGCGCATCACGACCACCGCGGCGGTGTGGTAGGTCACGAAGTAGAAGTGCGCCGAGGTGTACATGATGAGGGGCACGCGCTGGTCGTTGGAGCCGAGGAGGACGGAGTCGAGGGTCCAGTCGAGCTGCGGGTAGCGGTAGACCATGCCGAGGACGTCGAAGAAGTACTCGGAGCCGAAGTAGCTGCCGACGGCGGCGAAGATGCCGATCCAGAGGTTGAGCTTGAGCCAGTAGGTCCGGTACCAGGGCCGGCCGAGGGCGCGCTCGTCGCGCACCAGCGCGGGGACGACCAGGAGCGGCGCGAGGAGCGCCAGCATCGCGAGGTTGAGGGCCAGGTCGCCCCAGCGCCCACCGGCGCCGGTCCGCATGAGAATGCCCATGCCGAGCATCCAGTACGGGGTGTAGAGCAGGAAGAACTTCTCGCCCCAGGCCTTGCTCGGGTTCTCGGAGAACCAGCGCCCGCCGCTCGCGACGCGGGCGCGCGCCGCGACCCGCGTCACCACGCGCGCGCTCCGCGCGCCGCCCGCCTTGCATCGCGGCGGGCCGGAACGCTAGCGTCGGCGTCATGGATCTCCGGGACAAGGTCAGCATCATCACGGGCGGCGCGAGCGGCATCGGCGCCGCGTCGGCGCGCGCGTTCGCGCGCGCGGGCGCCAAGGTCGTGGTCGCCGACCGCGACATGGCCGGCGCGCAGAACGTAGCGGACGAGATCGGCGGCCTCGCGGTCGCCTGCGACGTCGCGCGCGCGGCCGACATCCAGGCGCTGGTCGCGGCGGCCGAGCGCGCCTACGGCCCCGTCGACGTCTTCTTCAGCAACGCCGGCATCGGCACCGGCGGCGACCCCTTCGAGACCCCGCTCGAGCTCTGGCAGCAGCAGTGGGAGGTCAACGTCATGGCGCACGTCCACGCGGTGCGCGCCGTGCTCCCGGGCATGCTCGAACGCCGCGCGGGCTACCTGATCCACACCGCCTCGATGGCGGGCATCCTCACCACCCACGGCAACCTGGTCTACGCCGTCACCAAGCACGCCGTGGTCGGCCTCGCGGAGTGGCTCTCGGTGACCTACCACGACCGCGGCGTCCGGACGTCGCTGCTGGCCCCGCTCGGCGTCAGGACGCCGATGCTCGACGAGGGCTCGGCGTGGGCGCGCCTCGCCGCCGGCCCGATCAAGAGCGCGGAGGAGGTCGCGGATCTCGTGGTGGAGGGCGTCGCCACCGAGCGCTTCCTGATCCTCTCCGACCCGATCGCGCAGACCTGGATGGACCACAAGGCGAAGGACCTCGAGCGCTGGCTGCGCGGCATGC
>Ga0302046_10004599_pt1 | contig 12270 bp, 10 predicted proteins | sample RVTome_11_FD_200261 | JGI IMG/M metagenome (GOLD analysis project Ga0302046, IMG submission 200261) | Soil microbial communities from uranium-contaminated site in the Upper Colorado River Basin, Wyoming, United States - RVT147D111 (version 2) ... | reverse complement strand
CGGGCTCGTTGGGGGTGACGTGGCCGCCGGGAGCGAGGGTCCAGGCGAAGCCGGCGTTCTTGTTCTTGTCCACGTCGGGCATGAAGGTCTGCTCGGGGCATTACGGGCTCGACCAGATCAATCTCCTGAACGGCCAGCTCGTGCTCAACCTCGCCCTGGGAGATGCCGGACGGGACCATCCACGAGATGCGCAGCTTCGCCGCCGGCGGCGGCGGCGACTATCCCGGCCGAAGGATCGGCGGCGCCATCGCTAGGCCCCTAAAAGGCGGATCCCGCCGCCCACGTGGGGCGACGGGGATCCGTGGGAAGCGGACGGCCCGCTCCGACCCTACCGAGGAGACGGCGGCCTTCGGTATGCTGGGCTGAGGACGTCAAGCCCGGCCCCCGTCGCTCCCCTCCAGGGCGCCGGGGGGAGCGCCGACAAGACACCAGGTGGACACTGGAGACCACCTTGGGTCGGCAGGGATCTTGCTTAACTGCTGTTTCTACAGTACTTAGAGGCGCATGTCGAGCCACTTACCCCGTCTCCCCTTTTCAAAGGGGGGTATGGGACGGCTCGCTTCGCCTCGCGCGTGCGCGGACGCACGCCCGTTGCTCGTGAGCGCCGCGCCGAGGCGCCAGAGAGGAGTCCGCCTCCCGACTTTGAAAAAGGGGGGATCGAGGGGGGATTTCCGCGGCGAAGCCGCGGATCGGCAACTCGGGTTGATTCCCCTGCGACGACCCCCCAGAATCCCCCCCATGGAGCTCTTCAGTGGGACGCCGCGCTACCGGCCGCGGCGCCGCATCGGCGCCGGCACCGCCGGCGTTGTCTACGAGGTCTGGGACCGCGAGCGCGATCGGGCGGTGGCGCTCAAGCTGCTGCACCGGAGCGATCCCGGGTCGCTCTACCGTTTCAAGAAGGAGTTCCGCGCCCTCGCCCACCTGAGTCATCCCAACCTCGCCCGCCTGCACGAGCTCGAGCACGCGGGCGGCCAGTGGTTCGTGACCATGGAGTTGGTCGACGGCGTCGACTTCGTGCGCCACGTGCGCGCGCCCGAGGCCGTGGCGGCCGGCGCCGCGGCGCTCGCGGCGCGGCTGCGGCCTCTCGCCGGGCAGTTGGCGCGCGGGCTGCGCGCACTCCACGCCTCCGGACGGCTGCACCGCGACGTCAAGCCGTCGAACGTCCTGGTCGGCGGCGACGGCCGGGTGGTGATCCTCGACTTCGGCCTGGTCACCGAGGCGGCGGCGCTGCAGACCTACGCGAGCTTCAGCGAGGACCTCCTCGGCACGCCGGCTTACATGGCCCCCGAGCAGGGCAGCGGCCAGGAGCTCACCGAGGCCGCCGACTGGTACGGCGTCGGCACGCTGCTCTACGAAGCCCTCACCGGCCGCCCGCCGTTCTCCGGGCAGTTCGTGACGGTGATGCTCGACAAGATGCGACGCGAGCCGGCGCCGCCGCGCGCGCTCGTGCCCGACGTCGCGGAGGACCTCGACGCGCTGTGCCGCGACCTGCTGCGCCTGGACCCGGCGGCGCGGCCGGACGGCGCCGAGGTGCTCGAGCGCCTGGGCGCCGAGGACGACACGGCCACCCTGCGCACCCCCCAGATCCTGGCGCCGCCGTTCCTCGTCGGCCGCGACGCCGAGCTGGCGGCGCTGGGGCGCGCGTACGAGAGGACGCGGGCCGGCGACGCCGTCGTCCTCTACGTCCGCGGCGCCGCCGGGACCGGCAAGTCGGCCCTGGTCCACCACTTCCTGCTCGAGCTGCGGCGCCGGCACCCGCGGACGGTCACGCTCACCGGCGGCTGCTACGAGCGCGAGTCGGTGCCGTTCAAGGCCCTCGACAGCGTGATCGACAAGCTGACCCGTTACCTGCGCAGCCTCGGCGAGGGGGCGGCGCGTCTCCTGCCGCTCGACGTCGAGGCGCTGGCGCGGCTGTTCCCGGTGCTTCGGCGGGTCGGCGCGGTGGCCGCGGCCCCGGCACGCCGGCCGCCGGCCCGCGAGCCGGCAGCGGAGGACCTGCGGCGCCGCGCCTTCGCGGCGCTGCGCGAGATCCTGACGCGGCTGGCCGAGGACGATCCGCTCGTCGTCTTCATCGACGACCTGCAGTGGGGCGACGCCGAGAGCGCCGAGCTGCTGAGCGCCGTCCTCGGCCCGCCGGACCCGCCGCCGTTGTGCCTGGTCGCCGCCTACCGCGACGACGCCGGCCGGGACGCCGGACCGCTGGTGCGCGCCCTACGCGCCGGGCCGCACGCCCTCCCCGGCGAGGACCTGGCGGTGGGCGAGCTGGCGCCGGCCCACGCCGAGGAGCTGGCGGCGCGGCTGCTCGACGACTTCGGCGGCTCGCCGGCGGCGGCGCGGCGGATCGCGCGCGGCGCCGGCGGACGGCCCCGGGCCATCGACGACGCCGTGCGCCGGGCGCTGGAGCACGGGGAATTCCCCGCCGATCGTTGATCGACACTGGCCGCGGACGGGGATGAACCTTGGAATCTGTCCGCCATGCGAACCCGCACCTCAGCGTCCTCCTGAGAGGACGAATCGGTTTCCGATCCGCCCTCCTGGAAATCCCAGGAGGGCCGCCCGACCGCCGATCCGACCTCCTGGAGATTCCAGGAGGGCCAATCGGTTTCCGATCCGCCTTCCTGGAAATCCCAGGAGGGCCGCCCGACCGCCGATCCGACCTCCGAAGAAACTTCGGAGGGCCGCTCGGCCGCCGATCCGTATTACCGGCGCGGCCGGGCAGACGCCGGGCCGATCCGCGCCGACTTCCCGTAAGCTGCTCCACCCCAATGGTTTAGCCGCTGGACCGGGCCCATCTCAAGGCGGAGGACCCGGAGCCCGGGTTCCATTCCGTCTTCAACGCGCTGGGCCGCACGCTGAAGGCCGCGATCGACAAGCTCGTCGCCGCCGACACGACCCTCTACGCCGCGGTGGCGGCGGAGTCGGCCCTGCGCAAGCAGTACCAGGACCTGACCGACAGGATCGGCGCCATGATCGTGGCCTTGCGCCGCACGGTGATCGGCCAGTTCGTGGCGCCGGATCTGGAGGGCCTCGGCCTCCGGCCCCTCGACGCCCGCGACTCGATCACCATCATGCGCCGGGCCATGCTGATCCTCGAACGATTCACGGCCGAGCTCCTGCCGGCGCTGCTCGGCGCGTCGCTCTTCGCCGAAGCGGTTGACGTCGGCAAGTACGTGGACGAGATCCGCGCGGCCGCCGAGGAGGTCGAGGCTCTCAACGGTCAGATCAACGAGGCCAAGCGCCGCGCCTCCAAGGCGCGGGTCGTCAAGAACCAGGTCATGGGGGAGTACGACAAGCTCTTCCTGCGCAGCGTGCGGATCTTCGAGGACTGCTGCCGGTTCACCGGGCAGGAGAAGCTGGCCGACCTGGTGCGGCCTTCCACCACCCATCCCGGCCGGACCGTGGAGGAGCCCGGGGAAGTGCCGGACGACGTGCTCGACCAGATCGGGGAGGTGCCGCAAGGGTAGACTGACGCCGGTCTGAATCCGTCCACTCCGTGGCGCCGGGGGCCGGGCCTCGCACCGAGCCCGGCCTCCGGCGCCCGTTTTCGGGATCTCGCGATGACGATCGTCACCGACCTCGCCCCCTCTCTCGCGACGCTCGCGGGCGGCCCCAAGCGGCGAACGCGGCTGCTCAACCGCGTGGCCGCGGATCCCCTGCGCGCCCTCGACGACCGGCGGTGCCTGAAGCCCGCGTTCTGCCACGGCTACTTCGACCTCTGCGACGACCTGGCCCTGCGCTGGACCCCCGAGGTGCTCGAGCGGCCGGACCAGGCCTTGCGCCATGCCCGGGTGGGCGTCGATCTCGCAGAGATCACGGGCAACCCCCACCTGGTCCACCTCGCCCTCGGCGTGCTCGCATCGCCCTGTACCACGACGGCGACCGGATCGGCGCGCTCGAGCACGAGCTCGACGTGCTCGCGAGCCTGGAGCTGACCTCGCCCCAGGGCTACCTCATCGACGCGTTGGCGATCCTCGCGATCATCCTGCGCGGCGCCGAGCCCGCCGTCGACGCGCGCGTCCGCGAGCACCTGGAGCGATTCCAGGGACGCCTCGCGGGCCTCGGCGACGCGACCGACCTGCGTTACCGCATGGCCTGGGTGGAGGGCCAGCTTCTCGCGGGCCACGACGTGAGGACGGCCCTCGAGCGTCTGGACGGCGCGCGCCTGCACCTCTTCGAGAAGGGGCCGCTGCGGCACGCGATCGCCGTCAGCCTGGACCTGACGCAGATCTATTGCCGTAGGGACCACGAGGCAGGGCTGGAGGCGGCAAAGAGGGTACTCGCCAGGTGCCTGCGGCGGCTGCCCGAGGGATCCCAAGGTCAGGACGGGGACCTGCGAAAAGGCGTCGAGGACGTCGCCGAGATGCTGCCGCTCCGGCCCGAGAACGCCGTGGACGCGCTCGCGGAGCTGCGCTCGTCGTTCGTCGTGTCGGTGCCCGGGATCGTGGCGGAGCGTCTTACTCTGAGGTGGTAGTAGGTCCGGGACGGAGCCCGAAACGCTCCAGGACGGCTTCAATCTCGGGCGCGACCGGCTCCGGACGACGCACCGAGCGCGCCGCCGCCGGCACGTCCTTGAGGCCGGTGCCGGTCACCAGGAGGACGATCCGCTCGTCGCGGTCGACGAGCTCTCCGTCGAGCGCGGCGTGGAGACCGGCGAGCGCCGCCGCGCCCGCGGGCTCGGCGAAGACGCCGGCCGTCGAGGCGAGCTCGGCGATCGCCCGCACGATGGCGTCGTCCGTCACCGTCACGCCGGCGCCGCCCGACTCGCGGACGCGGCGCAGGCAGAGGAGCCCGCCGCGCGGCGTCGCCACCGTCAGGCTGTCGGCCACGCTGGCCGCCCCGGGGACGGGCGTGATCGTCTCGGCTCCCTTTCGCAAGGCGTCGGCGATCGCCGCCGAGCCTTCCGGCTGCACCGCCACGAGGCGCGGACGGCGGCGGATCAGGCCGCCGCGCTCGAGGTCGGCGAAGCCCTTGGCGACGCCCGAGAGGATGACGCCGTCGCCGGTGGGCACCAGCACCGCGTCGGCCTCCTCGCCGCCGAGCTGGGCCGCGATCTCGAGCGCCGCGGTCTTCTTGCCCTCGACGGTGAACGGGTTCAAGGCGGTGTTGCGGTTGTACCAGCCGCGGCGCCGGCAGGCCTCGAGGCAGAGCTCGAAGGCGTCGTCGTAGGTGCCGTCGACGGGCACCACCTCGGCGCCGTAGCAGAGCATCTGCACCAGCTTGGCCTCGGGGGCCGCGGCGGGCACGAAGACCACGGCGCGCACGCCGGCGGCGGCGGCCACGGCGGCGAGCGCGGTGGCGGCGTTGCCCGTCGACGCGGCTGCGACCGTGTCGCGGCCGTATTCGCGGGCCTTGGCGACGACCAGGAGCGAGGCGCGGTCCTTGGTCGAGCCGCTGGGGTTGCGGGTGTCGTCCTTGACCCACAGGCGCGGCGTCCCCAGGGCCGCGCGCAGCCGCGGCGCGGGGAGCAGGGGCGTGCCGCCGACGGGTAGCGGCGGGAGGTGCTCGGCTGCGGCGATCGGCAGGAAGGCGGCGAGGAAGCCGGGGCTCGCGAGCGCGGCGTCAGGCCAGCGCGAGGGTGGGTCGTCGAGCTCGACGTCGAGGATGCCGCGGGTGACGCCGCCGCCCTCCTGGAGGCGGGCGCAGCGTGGGCAGACGAGCTCGACGTCGCGCTCGTCGTGGGCGGCGGCGCACTCGGTGCAGCGGAAGCGAAAGGGTGCCATGGGCGGGAGCTTATAGCGCCGCCTCCCGGATGGCTGGATGAAGCAAGTGGCTCGAGACGAGGAGGTGCTGTATGCTCCGCCGGAAGAGGCACTGCTGTCTACCGCACGGCGCGTAGCCTGCGTCCGCCCGTCAGCTTAGAATCTCTCCGCCATGCGAGCCCGCACCCACCCGCCGCCGTGGTCCGCCGTCCTCCTGCTGGCGGCCGCCGTTCTCGGCGCCGCCGGTCCGGCCCTGGCCGCCGAGCTGCGCGGGCGCGTCGAGCTGGTCAACGAGGACGGCAAGCTGACCCCGGGCGTCCACCAGGCGGTGGTCTACTTCACGCCGGGCGTCGCCACGCCGGGCGTCGCCACGCCGAGCGTCGCCTCTCCGGGTGGCTCGCGGCCCGGCGGCCCGGACGCCGAGCCGTTCGAGATCGTGACGGTGCGCAAGGACTTCCAACCGCAGGTGCTGCCGGTGCCGCTGGGCGCCACCGTGGCCTTCCCCAACGAGGATCCGATCCTCCACAACGTCTTCTCCGTCTCGGGGCGGAACCGCTTCGACCTCGGCCTCTACCGCGGCGGCGAGAGCAAGTCGACCACGTTCGAGGCGCCGGGGGTGGTGCAGGTGTTCTGCAACGTCCACCACTCGATGGCCGCGTACGTCCTGGTGCTCGAGACCCCCTATTTCGCGCGGCCCGAAACCAGCGGCGCGTTCGTGGTGGGCGACCTGCCGGCCGGTCCTGGCACGCTGACCGTATGGCACGCGCAGACCGAGACGTGGACGCGCGAGATCGAGGTCCCGGCCGCCGAGGCGCCGGCGATCCGGCTCGAGATCGTGCGCAAACGGGTCCAGAAGCACACCAACAAATTCGGCAAACCCTACTCCCGGAACCGCCGTGGCAAAGACTACGACTAAGGGATTCCGATTCTCCCTTGGGACGCGCTTCTTCCTGGCGACGGTGGCGATCGCCGTGGTCGCCGTGGGCGCCGCGGTCGCCGTCACCTCGGTGCTCGGCACCCGCATCGCCCGCGGCGCGGTCAGCCGCGTGCTCGAGCGCTCCGGCACCCTCCAGGAGACCTTCCAGGAGCGCAACCTCAACTACCTGCGGCTGGTGGCGCGCCTCTTCGCCGACAGTCCGCCCTTCGCCGCCTACGTGGCCGAGGCGATCGCCAACAACGACCCGCTGTCGCTCAACGACCAGCTCGAAGAGCGCAAGGCCGACCTCGGCTACGACCTCGCCATCGTGCTCGACCCGGCCGGCCGGGTCTTCGCGCGCACCGACGAGGTCAGCTCCGGCCGCGACGACCTGTCGGGCGAGCCGCTGGTGCTGGAGGCATTGAACAGCGACTACGGAGAGGCCTACGGCACCTGGGTCTCCCGCGGCCGGCTCTACTACGCCGCGGCGGTGCCGATCGGCGCCGGCGGGCTGCTCCAGGGGTTCCTGATCGCCGGCGCCGCCATCGACGCCGACGCCGCGCTGGAGCTGCGCACGATCGGCGACGGCGAGGTGACCTTCGTCGTCCACGCCCCCGAAGGTCCGACGTTTGCCGTCACCACGCTCGAGCAGCGGCTGGCCGACGCCCTGCGCCAGCAGCTCCGGGAGCGTCCGCAGTTGCTCGACGCGGCGCTCTACGGCGAGCCCCGCGAGCTCGAGCTCGGCGGTCGCCGGTTCCTCGCCCTCGTCCATCCGCTCGCCGGCGCCACCGACGAGACCGTCGGCAGCGTGGTGAGCCTCGCCTCGCTCGACGAGCAGCTCGCGCCCTACCGCCGCATCCAGCGCACGCTCCTCGCAGTGGGCCTGGCCGCGGTGGTGGTCGCCGTGGTGCTCGCCCTCTTCCTCAAGCGCCGCGTCTCGCATCCGCTGACCCGCCTCGCGGACGCGGCCCAGAAGGCCGCCGCCGGCGACTACGACCAGCACATCGTGGCGGCCGGCGGCGACGAGGTGGGGCGGCTGGCGGAGGCCTTCGACACGCTGCTCTCCGACCTGCGCGAGAAGCGCGACATGGAGGCCTACATCACCGAGCTCGCCCGCAACGTGCCCGAAGAGGAGGGCGCGGCGGCCGCCGTCGAGGACATGGTGCCGGCCGAGGGGCGCGAGATGGCGCTCGTCGGCGTGGAGCTTCGCGGCTACTCGGAGCGTCTGGCCCAGGCGGCGACGCCGCGCGAGGCTCTCGACCGTCTCGCCGCGGGGATCCGCTTCGTCGTCCAGACGATCGCCGGCTTCGGCGGCAAGGTCCAGGCAGTGGCGGGGCACCGCGTGGTGGCCGGCTTTGCGGGCCCGCGCCACACCGAGCGGGCCCTGGCGGCCGCGGCGGCGGTGCTGGCCGGCGCCGAGACCCTGCGCCGCGCCAGCACGGTGACCGCCTTCGGCACGGCGGCGCCCGCGGCCGACGGCGTGTCCACCGCCGTCGCGCTGGCGAGCGGCCCGCTGGTGAGCGGCTCGGTGGTGTGGGAGAGCCGGCCGGAGCACGCCGTGGCCGGCCGTCCGGTGGACGAGCTGGAGAACCTGCTGCGGGTGGCGCGCGCCGGCAGCCTGTGGTTCTCGAGGTTTGCGCGGGACGAGCTGCGCGAGGTGCTGGCGGCGAGCGGCGCCGAGCCCAAGGAGCACCGCAACCCGATCACCCAGGAGCCGATCTTCGCGCTGGCCGGCGAGACCGCCGCGCGGCTCGTGAGCCACGGCGAGCTCACCGCCACCCGTGACCTGACGGCGGTGACCTCGACGGCGTCGCCGATGACGACGCTGTCGAGCGTCGGCCCCGGCAGCCAGCTCGGCGACCGCTTCAAGATCATCTCGCAGCTCGGCGCCGGCGGCATGGGCGTGGTCTACAAGGCCAAGGACTACAGCCTCGACGAGCTGGTGGCGCTCAAGATGCTCAAGGCCGAGGTGTGGAACGACCCGCAGCGGCTCGGGCGCCTCAAGGAGGAGCTCAAGCTGGCGCGCAAGATCGCGCACCCGAACGTGCTGCGCACCTACGACTTCGGCGAGCTCGGCGGGGTGCCCTTCATCAGCATGGAATACGTGCGCGGCATCACCTTGCGGCGCCTGCTCGACCAGAGCGGCCGCCTTCCCTTGTCGGCCGGCCTGCGCCTGGCCCGGCAGCTCTGCCGCGGCCTGGCGGCGGCGCACGCCCAGAAGGTGCTGCACCGCGACATCAAGCCCGAGAACCTGATCGTGGAGCACGTCGGCAACGTCAAGCTGATGGACTTCGGGATCGCGCAGCGGCTCGAGCGCCGCGCCACCCCCAGCGAGCCCGGCCAGATCGTGGGTACGCCCTACTACCTGGCGCCCGAGCAGCTCCAGGGGCGGGAGGCCGACGAACGCTCCGACCTCTACGCCACCGGCGTGGTGCTCTACGAGCTCTTCACCGGCAAGCTCCCCTATCCGGTGACCGGCAACGTGATGCAGATCATCAGCGTGAAGATGAAAGAGGCGCCGACGCCGCCGCGCCAGCACTGGGAGACCATGCCCGAGGAGCTCGAGCGGATCATCCTGCGCTGCATGGCGCGCCAGCCCGACGAGCGCTACCCGGACGCCGAGGCGCTGCTGCGCGAGCTCGAGGGTTTGCGGGCCTGAGGCTCGATCCGGCCTTCGCGACGTCAGAGTGGGCCTCTACGGCATCGCCCGAGGGAACTGCGCACTCGCGGCCGGGGTGGGCTGCGTTGCAGGCTCCGCTGCGGGAACGGGTTTCATCGCCACCGCGATGAGCGAGAGCCCGTGCCAGGGGAAAACGCGGTCGAGCCACCGCCAGACCCAGACCAGCGAATCGTAGATCTTGAGCTGAGCTCTGGGCAGGGTGAGACGCCGGAACAGCTTCCCGTTGAAGAGCCAACCGGGAACGCCTATCCGGTTGAAGTCGAAGATCGTCTCGACGGCGAAGCCGGACGCGGCCAGCAGCTCGCGGAGCTCTCGCCGCGAGTACCTCTTGACGTGCTCGAGCGCCTCGTCGATGGGCGAGTAGAGCCACTTGCCCTGCGGCACGAGGATGATGGCACGGCCGCCCGGCGCGAGCACCCGCCACATGTTTTCGAGGGCCGTTCGCGCGTCAGGGACGTGCTCGAGGACGTTCAAGCAGACGACCGTGTCGATCTCTCCCGCGAAGGGCGCGTAGTGCTCCCAGCTCGTGGCCTCGAGCCGCGCGACCTCGAGGCCGAGCCGATTGAGGGTCAGGTTCGCGAGGACGTCGCGATAGAGCTCGTCGAAATCGGTCGCGACATAGCGCTCACGCGGCAGCAGGTGCGTCGTCAGATTACCGATGCCGGCGCCGATTTCGAGGATCGAATGGCCCAGAAAGGGCCGGATGGCGTCGGCCATCCAGCGATTGAAGCGGTGAGTGCGCGAAAGGTCGTCGAGGATCTCATGGCCGGTTCTCTCGTCGTAGAGGTCGTCGATCAGGAAATACTTGAAGATCGCCAGGACGGCGAGCACCCCGTCAATCCAGCCGGTCTTCTTGCCCTCGAGATACGTGCGCCCGTGGTAGCTGATCGGGACCTCGAACACCCGCAGGCCGCGCTTGGCGACCTTGGCCGTGATCTCCGGCTCGATGCGGAAGTCGTTGCTGCGCAGCGGGATCGTCTTCAGAACGGCGGTGCGGAAGGCCTTGTAACCGGTCTCCATGTCGGAGAGGTTGAGGTTGGTGAAGACGTTGGAGAGCCAGGTCAGGAACCGGTTGCCGACGGCGTGCCAGTAGTAGAGAACCCGGCGCGAGCCGGCAGGAAGAAATCGCGACCCGTAGACCACGTCGGCGTCGCCGGCGAGCAGCGGCTCGAGGATCCGCGAGTAGTCAGCCGGCTGATACTCGAGGTCGGCGTCCTGAAAGATGCAGAAGTCGCCGCCCGCCGCGGCGATCGCCGTGCGCAGGGCGGCGCCCTTGCCGCCGTTCTTTTCGTGGAGGATGAGGCGCAGCCCCTCGGGATGGGCCTGCGCCAGCCGGGCCAGGACCTCGCGGGTGCCGTCCGTCGAGCCGTCGTCGACGATGATCATCTCACGTGCCAGTCCTTCCGGAAGCGGCGCGCCGAGGATCCGGCGCACGAGCTCGCCGATCGAGTAACGCTCGTTGTAGACGGGAACGAGAATGCTCAGCTTCATGGGCGGCACCGCCGGAGTGATATCATCGTGTCGACCTCTGGCACAAGACTTGCGGCGTGCCAGACTTGAGCGGTCGGCGAGCGAGGAAGAGACGACGAGATGGCCCCGCGGCAGCCGGATGCCCACCTGCGTCGCTCGCCCTCGACCCTCGCCTGGCAGGTGCTGCGGGCCGAAGGCATGGCGGCCTTCCGCGACCGCTCGCTCGATCGCCTGGCGGCCTGGCGGCGGCGCCGCCGCTACCGCCGCGTCGACGCCGGAGGGCTGACCGCCGTCGTGCCCGTCTTGAGCGTCCTGCCGGCGCCGCCGCGGCCCGACCTGGGAGGCGTGTTGGTGCAGTTCCTGCGCCGCCAGGCGGCCGCGGCGGGCCCCCGTGCCCTCCTCTACCCGGAGCGCGGGGGCTATCGTCTCGAGGTCGACGCGGCGTCCGGTCCACGGGCGGCTGTCCTGCCGGGGACCCTGCCCGGAATCCTCGACCTCCGCGACGAGAGCTTCGAGGACGCGGTGCGGCTTGCCGCCGAGATGCTCGGGGCGAAGGCGCTCCACGTCGAGCAACCGGCGGGTCTGCCGCTCGGGAGCCTGCTGCGCTTGCGGCGCTCGGGGCTGCGTCTGGTGCTCTCGCTCCACGACTTCGGCCTCTTCTGCGTCCGCCCGCACCTGCTCGAGCAACCGCGGCTCGCTTTCTGCCGCTACTGCCGCGACGACGCGCGTTGCGCCGCCTGCCTGCGCCGCGACTGGCCGGTGGACGACGGCTTCCAGCCGGCGCGGCGGGCGGTGGCGTCCGAGCTGCTGGCGGCCGCCGACGCCGTCGTCTACCCCTCCGACTTCATGCGCCGCCGATACCGGGAGCTGCTGCGGGCGCCAACGGCGACGGCGTGGGTGGTGCCGCCGGCTTTGGCGCCGCCGGTTCCTCCGGCGTCCGCGGGCCCGGTGCGCCGCGTCGCCTACGTGGGGAGCGTCCGCGCCCACAAGGGGGCGCTGGTCTTCGAGGAGGTGGCCGGCCGGTTCCCGGAGCTCGTCTGGAGCGCCTTCGGCGGGGGCGATCCCGAGATCCTGCGGCGCTGGCGCCGGACGCGCGCGATCGCCGTCCGCGGCTACTACCGCGCCGCGGCCTTGCCGCGGCTGCTGCGCCGCCGGCGCGTCGACCTGGCGCTACTGCCGTCGATCGTCCCGGAGTCCTACGGCCTGACCCTGGATGAGTGCTGGGCGGCGGGGGTGCCGGTGATCGCCTTCGACCACGGGGCGTTGGCCGAGCGGATCCGCGAACGGGGCGGCGGCTGGCTGGTGCGCCCCGAAGAGGGCGCGGCGGGCGTCGAGCGGCGGCTGCGCGAGGTGCTGCGCCGGCCGGAAGTGCCGTCCGGCCGCGGCGATCGGCCGCCGGAGGAGCCGCGGTCGTTCGCGGACGTCTACCGGGCTTTGGAGCTGGGAGTCGTTTGACGCTCCCCGCGGGCTGATGACATGATGCCTGTCCGCCGCCGTCCGCCATG
>Ga0302046_10004598_pt1 | contig 12272 bp, 9 predicted proteins | sample RVTome_11_FD_200261 | JGI IMG/M metagenome (GOLD analysis project Ga0302046, IMG submission 200261) | Soil microbial communities from uranium-contaminated site in the Upper Colorado River Basin, Wyoming, United States - RVT147D111 (version 2) ... | reverse complement strand
GCGCCACACGGCGGGGGCTCCCATGTCGGATCCGGTCGAGGGCATCACCTGGTATCGTGGCTCATCCGTTCGCATCCGACGAATGGGCGTGGAGATCCACGTCGATCCCTCGGGCATCACCGAGACCTCCAAGGCCGATCTGGTGCTCCTCACACACCCCCACTTCGACAACTTCTCCGAGGAGGACATCGCCCGCGTCCGCACGGACCAGACGGTGGTCGTGGCACCTGTCTCCATGAAGAAGCTCCTGGAGGACGCGGACCACTTCATGCGGCCCGGTGACATGCTCCAGCTGGACGGCTTCGACGTCCTCGCCGTGCCCGCGTACAACGTGCACAAGAAGTTCCACTCGGCCGAGAACGGCTGGCTCGGGTACGTCTTCACCGTGGGAGATACGACCTTCTATCACGCCGGTGACACGGACTTCCTGCCTTCCATGTCCGAGATCCGCTGCGATATCGCGCTTCTGCCTTGCGGCGGACACTACACGATGGGCGTCGAGGACGCCGCCAAGGCCGCGGAGGCCTGCGGCGCCGAGATCGTCATTCCGATCCACTGGGGCGAGGGGCACGCCACGAAGGAGGACGTTGCGCGCCTCGCGGACCTGTTCCCCCGGCAGGTGCGCATCCTCGAGCGCGAGCTGTAGGGCAGCTCCACTCGAGCATGATGCCAGCCGGCCTTACCGACCACACATGAAGCGGGAATCCTCATGCGTACGCTCACAGCCTTCACCGCCCTCGCGCTCATGGCGCCTCCGTTGCTCGCGCAGGTAACGAGCCCCGCCGCCCGGTCGGGACGCTCGACCGTCTACGCCCCGAGGGGCATCGCCGCCACGAGCCAGCCGCTCGCGACCGGGGCGGCGCTCAGGATGCTCGAGGCCGGCGGCAACGCGGTCGACGCCGCGGTCGCCGCGGCGGCCGTGCTGAACGTGACCGAGCCGCACATGACGGGCATCGGCGGCGACATGTTCGCCATCCTGTGGTGGGCCGAGGAGGGCAGGCTGGTGGGGCTGGACGCCACCGGCAAATCCGGCTCCAAGATCGACGTGGATCGCCTCCTGGCCGACGGTGAGGATGACGTGCCGGGGAGCGGCGCGCGCTCGGTCACGGTGCCCGGCGCGCTGTCGGGCTGGAACGCGCTCATCGAGACCTACGGCACGATGTCGCTCTCCGCGGTCCTCGCGCCGGCCATCCGCATCGCCGAGGAGGGCTTCCCCGTCACGCCCGTCATCGCGCAGGACTGGGCGGGATCGGTGGAGGGGCTGCGCAGGGACGAGGGCGCCGCGGCCACGTTCCTGCTGGACGGTGAGGCGCCGGAGGCGGGCGAGTGGTTCAGCAACCCGGACCTCGCCGACACGTTCCGGCAGATCGCCGCCGAAGGCGCCGAGACCTTCTACGGCGGCGAGCTCGGTCAGCGCATCGTGGCCGGCCTCGACCGGTTGGGCGGCTACCTCACGGTCGACGATCTCCGCGACCACCGGTATCGCTGGGTCGAGCCGCTCAGCGTGAACTACAAGGGCTACACGCTCCACGAGCTTCCCCCCGCCGGCCAGGGCATCGCCGCGCTGCAGATGCTCAAGATGCTCGAGGGCTTCGATCTCCAGGCGATGGGCCACAACTCGCCCGAGTACCTGCACACGCTCATCGAGGCCAAGAAGCTCGCGCACGCGGATCTGGCGCGATACGTGGCCGACCCGGAGCACATGGACGTGCGGCCCGAGGCGCTGCTCGATCCGGAGTACCTGGCCGGACGCGCGCGGCTCATCGACCCGGGCGTCGCCGCGGACCGTCCCGACGCCGGCCGGCTGGTCACGGACTCGGAGACGATCTACCTGACCGTGGCGGACCAGTACGGGAACATGGTCTCGTTCATCAACTCGGTGTACGGCTATTTCGGGTCCCGCGTCGTGGTGCCGGGAACCGGTTTCGTGCTGCAGAACCGGGGCGCCGGGTTTACTATGGAGGAGGGCCACCCGAACCGCATCGCGCCGAGCAAGCGGCCGTTCCACACCATCATTCCCGCGTTCGTCACCAGGGACGGCGAGCCCTGGCTCTCGTTCGGCGTCATGGGCGGCTCGATGCAGCCCCAGGGGCACGTGCAGGTGCTGCTGAACATCGTGGAGTTCGGAATGGACGTTCAGGAAGCCATCGACGCCGCCCGCTTCCGCCATTTCAGCGGCACGTCCGTGGCCATCGAGAACATCGATCCGGAGCTGGCGAGCCGGCTCGCGGCGGTGGGCCACGAGCTGCGCGACTGGGAGGGCGTCGCGTTCGGCGGAGGTCAGGCCATCCTGAAGCTGCCGCGGGGATGGGCCGCCGGCTCCGATCCGCGCAAGGACGGAATGGCGGCGGGCCACTAGGCCACCGGAGGGGCGACGCGGCCGCTCCGCCGTGGGAGCGCCCCGGCCGAGGTCGGTGCCGCGGCGCCGACGTCGGTGGCGCGGCTACGTACAGGGACTTCCATGCGCGATCCCAACTTCGTCATCCCCTTCGACGAGCTGCCCGACCGGTTCGCCGAGAGCGTCGAGAATCCGCCAGCGATGCCCGGGGAGGCGCGGCCGGCGGCCACGATCGTGCTGCTGCGCGACGGTTCCGAGGGCCTGGAAGCGCTCCTCATGCGCCGCAGCCGGCGATCGGGCTTCGTACCCGGAGCGTATGTCTTTCCCGGCGGCCGGGTCGACCGATCGGACGCAGCGCCGGCCGTGCTCGAGCGAACGATCGGGCTCTCCGCCGAGGCGGCCGCCGAGCGACTGGCAATGCCCGACGCCGACCCGCCCGCCGTCGCGTACTACCTCGCGGCTCTGCGCGAGGCGTTCGAGGAGACGGGCATCATGATCGGGGTCGGCCCACAGGGGGCGCCGCCCCCCCCGGCCGCCGAGGACCAGGCGGTCGAGCGCGTGAGGGAGGACCTCATGGAGCGCCGCATCGCGTTCGCCGAGGCCCTCGACCGGCTCGGGTGCCGGCTCGCCGGCGACTCCGTCGAGTACATCGCGCACTGGATCACTCCGGAGGCGGAGCCGCGCCGCTACGACACGCGCTTCTTCGCGGCCAAGGTGCGACCCGGCGCGACGCCGCGTGTCGATCCCCGAGAGATGACCGACGCGCTCTGGATCCCTCCGTCCGAAGCGCTCGGGCGGACCGAGGGCGGCAAGCTGCCGATGGTGTTTCCCACCATCCGAACGCTGGAGCGGCTCCTGGAGTATCCGACGGCGGACGACGCGCTGGCCGACCTGGCTCGCGCGCCCGTCCCGACCATCATGCCGAGGCTGGTGGTGACGCCGACCGGCATCGGTATGCGTCTGGACGAGGACGGCTGAGTTGGCGCGCAGCCTCCCGCGCCCAGGGGCGATGGGCGCCGCCGCCCGCGCCTGGCTGCTCGTCGTCCTCCTGGCCGGGACGGCCGCGCCGCCGGCCGGGGCGCAGCAGGGCGCCGACGGCGCTCCGCTCGAGATCCTGCACGGCTTCACGCTGATCGACGGCCGCGGAGCGACGCCCCTGCCGGACGCTGCGCTAGCCATCCGGGGCGACCACATCGTCGCCGCCGGCCCCCGCACCGAGCTCCTGCGCCGTTCGGCGGCGGCGGGCGAGGAGGCCATCCTCGTAGATCTGGGCGGAGGCTACGTCGTGCCGGGGCTCATCGACGCGCACGTCCACCTCGCCACGGTCCCCGACCGGCGGCGGGCGGAGGCCGAGCTGTACCGCGCGCTCTACTCCGGCGTCACCTCGGTGCGCGACATGGCCGGAGACGCCAGGGCGCTCGCGTCGCTGGCCCGCGACGCCCGCCTGGGAGAGATCGAGGCGCCCGACGTGCTCTACTCGGCCCTCATGGCGGGTCCGTCGTTCTTCGCCGATCCACGTCCGCAGTCCTCGGCCGCGGGTGAGAAGGCGGGCGGCGTGCCGTGGATGCAGGCCGTGACGCCCGACACGGATCTCGTGGTCGCCGTGGCGCTGGCCCGCGGCACGTCGGCCGCCGGCATCAAGATCTACGCGAACCTCGAGGCGGACCTCGTGGAGCGCATCACCGCCGAGGCGCACCGCCAGGGTGTGCGCGTGTGGGCGCACAGCATGGTGTTTCCCGCCCGTCCGCTGGAGGTCGTGCGCGCGGGCGTCGACGTCGTCTCGCACGCGTGCCGCCTCGCGTGGGAGGGCATGACGGACGCGCCCCGCGAGTACCACCACGAACGCGTGCCCGAGTACCCGGTGATGAGCGTGGAGGCGCCGGTCTACGGCGAGCTGTTCCAGGAGATGAGGGGCAGGGGCACGATCCTCGACGCCACGCTGGCGCTGTACGCGCGCGCGGACCGCCTGCGCGCGGAGGACCCGGGCAACGCCGGCCCGGTCCGTTGCGACACGGACTTCGCGCGCGCGCTCGTGCGACGGGCGCACGAGGAGGGCGTCCAGATCGTGGCCGGCACCGACTTCGCCGCCGACAGCGGGGCAGCGTTCCCGTCGCTGCACGACGAGTTGGAGGAGCTCGTCGAGCACGTCGGCATGACGCCCCTGGAGGCCATCTCCGCCGCGACGCGCGTGGCCGCGCGAGCCCTGGGCATCGGGGACACGCACGGCACCCTGGAGGCGGGCCATGTGGTCAACTTCGTGCTGCTCGACGCCGACCCCGCTGCCGACATCAGGAACCTCAGGGCGGTGCGGGAGGTCTGGAAGAACGCCGAACGGTTCCCGCGCTCGGAGTACGAGCCGCGGAACGCGGCGGGGTCGAGCGCGTCGAGGTGAGGCCGGCCACGACGGGGCGCGGGGCGGGCACCGGCTTTCTCGTGGCCTGTATCGTCACTGCTCTCGCCGCGTGCGCCCCGAGCGATGCGGACCGCACCGCCGCGACGAACCGGTCCGAGCTGGTGGCGCGCACGCTGATGTCGACCTGGTCGTCGGCGGACACCGCGCTCATCCTCGACCTCTTCTGGCCCGAGGCCACGTACGAGGACTACCCGAACCAGGTCACGTATCAGGGGCTCGAGGAGATCCTGGGCTACATCACGCAGGTGCACGAGTGGGGTGACGACGTCTACATGAGCGTCGGGCGCGTCCATCCCGCCGAGTCCGGCGCGGTCGCGGAATGGGTCTTCTCCGCCGTTCAGAACCGGCCCATGGGAGACAGGCTACCGGTCGCTACCGGTCGGGAAGTCGTGCTCAACGGCGTCACGATCATCGAGCTTCGCGACGGGCGCATCATACGCGCCGCCGACTACATCGATACCGCCCCGCTTCTGCTGCAGCTCGGCGGCCGCATCGAGCTGCCGGGAGGCGTGGTCATCGAGCTCGAGGGTGTGCGGTGAGCGAGGGCGGCGGCCACTGGCTGGCCACGCTGCCCCGCCGAGCCCAGATGCATTCGGGGCGGCGACGGCCGCTGTCCGCGCGGCCCCGCCCGCGCCCTACATGAGCCGGTAGGCCGGCCCGCTCCCACCCTCGCGCGGTGTCCAACGCGGTCCCAGCACGTCGGTCGCCTTGCAGTCGATGCAGTTGGGAGCGTTGACCACCAGCTCGTCGCCGTCGCGCTCGTAGACGCCCGCCGGGCACATGTGCACGTACAGCTCCGCCGCCTCGGGACTCACGTCCTCACCCACCACGAGGTGCGATGGGATGTCGTCACGCGTCTGGTTTCCCGACCTGTAGACCGCGTCCACCTTCGAGAAGGTGAGCTTGCCGTCCGGGGCCGGATCGTCGGCGTCGGGCGCGGACCCGTTGGCGCCTGGCGCCGAACCGTGGACGCCCGGTACCGAGCCGTTCGCCCCGGCCGCGAGTGTCTTCGTGCGCGCCGCGTCCTCCTCGACCGCGATCCTGCCTCCCGGAAACGCGCCGCCGGTGAGCGTCATGGCCCCCGCCTTGGCGGATCCGATGGCGAACCCGTCCTTGAAGGCGAGCCGCATGTTGCGCCGCCGCTTCAGGTCCCGCATGACGACGCTCGCGTCGACGGCCTTCGTGTAGCCGGCGAGCGCCGCCTCCGACGTGTCCCCGGAGCGGAGCGCTTGGAAGATCTGCCGCGCCGCCAGGATCCCCGAGTGCATCGCATAGTGGATGCCCTTGAGCGATGAAACCTCCACGTATCCCGCGGCGTCCCCGACGATGACGAGGCCGTCACCGTGGCGGCGCTTCGGGACGGAATAATATCCGCCCTCGGGAATCGTCTTGGCGCCCCACTCGATCATCTCGCCCCCCTCCAAGTGGGGACGGAAGAGCGGGTGGAGCTTCATGCGCTGCAGCGCCCGGTGCACGTCGAAGCGGGCGTCGGAGTAGTCCATGCCGGCTACGAGACCCAGCGCCACGAGGCCGTCGGACATGGGGTACATGAAGCTGCCCCCGAACGCGTCCGAGGGAAGCGGCCAACCCATGGTGTGGACGACGCGGTCGAGCGGCCGCTTCACCTCCCACAGCTCCTTCACACCGAGCGCGAAGATCTGCGGGTTGTCCGCCTTCACGCCCTGCCAGTCGAGCCACGCCTGCGAGAGCGCGCCGCGCGTCCCCTCGGCGAGGACCGTGACGTGCGCCGTCAGGTCCATGGCCGGCATGGCGTCCGGCCCGGCGGATGCGCCGTCACGGCCCAGCCCGGCCGGCGCGGTGCGCACACCGACCACCCGGCGGCCGTCCACGAGGAGCGAATCGACGGGGAACCCGGGAAAGACGTTCACGCCGAGATCTTCCGCCTTGTCGCCGAGCCAGCGGACGATCTCGCATATGGACGCCACGTGGTTGCCATGGTTCCTCATGGTCGGCGGCGTCGGGACGCGCATCGCCCGGGACCGGGTGAGGAGGTACACGGCCTCCTTGGTGACCGGCCGGCGGAACGGGAAGTCCGAAATGGTCAGGTCCGGGAACAGCTCCACGAAGGCGCTCGGGTTCACCACCGCGCCCGACAGGCTGTGCTCGCCGAGCTGGCCCGCCTTGTCCAGCACGCCGATCTCCAGGTTCGCCGCCGACGACCCGCGGGCTTGGTCGTCGCGCCTGGCGAGCCGAGCGAGCTCGATCGCGCCCGCGAGGCCGGCCGGCCCGCCGCCGACGAAGATGACGTCCATGGCCACCGCCTCCTTGTCGGGGCGGTCCTCCACAAGGAGCCGTTCCCTCGGCAAGCGCGCCTGGTGGTCGAGCGGACGGACCGAGCCGCGGAGAACGCTGGCTCCCTCGGTCATGCTGGCTCCGATTTTGCTATGCTGGGGGGGACCCGCGCCGGGGAGGCGCGTGTATGGTTCGGCCATAACATCGCCAACTCCGGCGCGGCGCTCTACCCTCGGGCGGGGCGCCTGGAGCCCGCGAAGACGGAGAAGTCCGCGACATGAGCGAGCAGCACCCAACGACGCTCGGAGAGCTGAAGACCGCGGGGTACGGGCGCCGGAAGGTGAAGGACGAGATGCGCGAGAACCTCGTACGGAAGCTGCGCGCGGGCGAGGAGCTGTTCCCCGGCATCCAGGGCTACGGGGACACGGTGGTGCCGCAGATCGTCAACGCCATCCTGGCCCGGCACGACTTCATCCTCCTGGGGCTGCGCGGGCAGGCCAAGAGCCGCATCCTGCGCCAGCTCACCGCGTTTCTAGACGAGGTGACCCCGATCCTGGCGGGCAGCGAGGTCAACGACGATCCCCTCGCGCCGATTTCGAAGTACGGGCGCCAGCTCGTCACCGAGCGCGGCGATGACGCGCCGGTGGCGTGGATCGGTCGTGAACAGCGGTACGTGGAGAAGCTCGCCACGCCCGACGTGACCATCGCGGACATGATCGGCGACGTGGATCCCATCAAGGCCGCCAGGGGCGGCCACATCCTGGCCGACGAGCTCACGATCCACTACGGACTGCTGCCGCGCGCCAACCGCGGCATCTTCGCCATCAACGAGCTGCCCGACCTCGCCGGAAAGATCCAGGTGGGCCTCTTCAACATCCTCCAGGAGGGGGACGTGCAGGTGAAGGGCTACCCCATCCGCCTGGCGCTCGACGTGCTGATGGTGTTCACCGCGAACCCGGAGGATTACACCGCGCGGGGCAAGATCATCACGCCGCTCAAGGACAGGATCGGCGCGGAGATCCGCACGCACTATCCCGAGGAGCTGGAGACCGGCAGGGACATCACCAGACAGGAGGCGTGGGTCGCGCGCGACGGCGCGTGCGTGGAGATCCCGGACTTCGTGGAGGAGCTCGTCGAGCGGATCGCGTTCCTGGCTCGCGGAGACAAGCGCGTGGATCAGCGCTCGGGCGTCAGTCAGCGCATGCCGATCACGGTGATGGAAACCGCCGTGTCGAGCGCCGAGCGGCGCGCGCTCCGTCACGGCGAGCCCGCGGCCGTTCCACGCGTCGGCGACCTCTACGCCGCGCTTCCGGCCATCACCGGCAAGATGGAGCTCGAGTACGAGGGCGAGTTGCACGGCGGCGACCGGATCGCGCGCGAGCTCATCCAGCAGGCTTCCTCGCAGACCTTCGACGTGCGAGCGGGCGGGGCGGACGTGGAGGACATCGTCGACTACTTCGAGACCGGCGGCGCGCTCCAGGTCAGCGAGGACGCCTCGTCGGCCGCGTGCGTGCAGGGGTTCGAGACGGTCCCCGGGCTTCTCCAGCTGGTGGAGAACGTCGGCTTGGCCCCCGCGCCGCGGGGCGACGGCGTCCGCGCCGCGGCGTGCGAGCTCGTGCTGGAGGCGCTCGTGGCCCAGAAGCGTATAAGCCGCACCACGGCCGGGTACGGGCGCGCGCCACACCGCGGGCCATCGCAAGGGAAGGGCTATCAGGGCTTCGATCCGATGGGCGGGCTGAACCTCTGACGGCTCGTCGGGTCGAACACACCGGGTGCCATTCACGACCGAGCCGAATCCGATGATCCTCACCGAGCGCCTGATGCTCCGCCCGTTCGCGGCGGAGGATGCGGACGAGCTGCACGCTCTGTTCACCGATCTGGACGTGCGACGCTACTTGTTGGACGACGAAGTCGTCTCCCGGCCGTGGATCGAGGAGGAGATCGCCGCGAGCGAGGCGCGCTTCGAGGAGATCGGCCACGGCCTGTGGACCATCCGCAGGCGGGGTGAGGAGCACATCATCGGCTTCGTGGGCTTCCGCCCGTTCTTCGACCCGCCGGAGATCCAGCTCCTCTACGGGCTGCTCCCCCAGGCGTGGGGCTCGGGCCTGGCGACCGAAGCGTCGGCCGCGGTGCTCGCCCGCGCATTTGGCGGCCTCGGCTTCAGCGACGTGGTAGCGGCCACCGACGTCCCGAACGTCTCCTCCATTCGGGTGCTGGAACGGCTCGGGTTCCGGGAGTGGAAGCGCACGGAGGAGGGTCAAGCCGGCACCATCTACTTCCGGTTGGGCGCGGAGGCGTGGTGGGCCGGGCATGCGACGGACGAGGCGCCGGGCGAGGTCGGGCGGGTCCTGTCCGACCGACGCGAGGGGGCGGCCTCGGCCTAGCGGTCGTCGTCCTCGAGGTAGCCAGGCACCGGACGCGATGGGCCTCGGGTCGTGGCCCTCCACCCCCTACCGCCCGCCGTCCACCCGCAGCACCGCACCCGTGATCCACGAGGCGTACTCCGAGGCGAGGAACAGCACGGCGTGCGCGATGTCGGCGGGCGTGCCGAGCCTGCGCAGCGCGATGCGCGAGATCAGGTCCTCCTGACCGTCCGGGCCGTACGCATCCCACTGGCGCTCCGTGGCCGGATTGGACCGTACGAAGCCCGGCGCCACGTTGTTGACCGTGATGCCGAACGGGCCCAGCTCGTGCGCGAGCTGCCGGGTCAGGCCGATCTGGCCGGCCTTGGCCGAGGTGTAGGCCTGGATGCCGGTGAGGCTCACGCCCAGGCCCGCTCCGCTCGAGATGTTCACGATGCGCCCGTGGCGGGCTCGCTTCATGGCGGGCGCCACGGCCTGTGCGGTCCAGAACGCCGCGGTCTGGTTCGCCGCGACGATAGCCTGCCACTCCTCGGTCGCCACCTCCTCGAGCGGCCGGCCGACCTGGCCGAGCACGCCACCCGCGTTGTTGATGAGCACGTCGAGCCGGCCGGTGGCGGCGTGCGCGGCGTCCACCCACGCCCCGACGGCCCTGCGGTCGGTCACGTCCACCAGGCTCGCGGTGCACGCCTCGCCGATGGCATCGGCCGTGAGCGCGAGCTCGGCCTCGGCCACGTCGCACGCGAAGACCCTCGCGCCGCGCACCGCGAACGCGCCCGCGATGGCGTGACCGAAGCCGCGCGCGGCGCCGGTGACCAGCACCGTTCGGCCCTCGAACGCGACGTTCAAGGGGCTTCGGGGGCGGCCGCTCCGCGGCCGGCGGCCATCTCCAGCACGCGCCGCTGCGCGACCGACAGCGCCAGGCGCGGCGGGTCGTGGGCCAGCACCCAGGCCACCCCGGGCCGCGCCGGAGACGAGCGGTTCTCGACGCGCCGCGGCCGGGCGCCGAGGCGAACATCACAGGCCGCGGTGCGGCCGCCGCCGGCTGCGACGTTCGTCCCGCTCGACACCTCCAGCGACCAGGGCAGGTACGTCACCCGCAGGTGCGTAAACCGGTGATGGACCGCCGCCAGCGGCGCGGGAGTGGTGAGCGGCGTGAGGCCCGCTGCCTCGGCGGCCCCCACCGCCGCCCGCGGAGCCTCGCGCTCGTGGTCCACCTCGCGCTCGGGGAAGGCCCACATGCCGCCCAGCAACCCCTCGAGCGGCCGGCGCACCAGCATCACGCGGCCGACGCGGACCAGCACGGCGAGCGCCATCAGCTTCGAGGGCACCTCCCGCTTCCGGCGCGGCGCGGGTCGCGCCTCCTGAGTGCCCCGTTGGCGCGCGAGGCACCACGCCGCGAGCGGACACGCGCAGCAGCAGGGCCGCGACGGCCTGCAGATCGTGGCGCCCAGCTCCATCAGCCCCTGGTTCCAGTCGCCGGGCCGCTCCGGGTCCACGAGGGCGGCACCCGTCTCGCGGAGCCACGCTGCTCCCGGGTCCGCCTCGTCGTACAGTCTGGCGAGCACCCTGCGAGCGTTGCCGTCCACGGCGGAGACCGCTTCCCCGAACGCGATGCTCGCCACCGCGCCCGAGGTGTACTCGCCGATGCCGGGCAGGGCGCGGAGCGCCTCGGCGCTGGCCGGAAGAAGGGCTGGGTATGTGGCGGCTCGTTCCCTAACCACTCGTGCGGCCTGGTGCAGGTTGCGGGCCCGCCGATAGTAACCGAGCCCCGCCCACGCCTCGAGCACCTCGTCGACCTCGGCGGCCGCCAGGGTCTCCAGATCCGGGAACCGCCGGATCCAGGCCTCGTAGTACCCTTTGACGGTGTCGACGCGGGTCTGTTGGAGCATGACCTCGGAGACGAGCACCCGGTACGGGTCCGTCTCGCCGCGCCAGGGCAGGTCGCGGCGCTCTCGGTCGTAGTGGGCGAGCAGCGCCCGGCGGAGCGGCCTCACATTCATGGGCGGCAACCTACGCCGCCGGGTAGCGTGGTGTCATGCGCCGCGCCGCGGCGAGAGCGCCGGCTCGATGTGCTCGCCGGCAGACTTCCCCGAGCCAAGGTGATGTCGGACGATTATCAGGGACGGCAAACATGTCGGTTGCCTCCTATCGCGTCGCGAGGCAGCCTCGCCATGGGTGTACCGGTGCGAGACGTTGAACTGAACCTGCACGTACACTTGTCGATACCGAAGGCAGCCCGCAGGCTCTCCTCGAGCGGGCTACTTCCGTCGGAGCGAGAGGTGCGCGCTACGAGCGTGCAGATGTTTCTCCTCGTAGCCGCGTCGCTCCTCCCGGCCGTCGCCGCCGGGCAGACCCTCACGGGACGCGTGCTCGAGGAGGGCGCGGACGTGCCCGTGCCCGGGGCGATGGTCTCCCTGGTCGACCGCGGCGGCGAGCACCGAGCCGTGGCGACCACGGACTCCGTCGGCCGTTTCGTGCTGGCGCCGCCAGAGGCCGGCGAGTTCGTCGTCGAGGCCTCGCGGCTAGGGTATGAATCGGCCCGCTCACCGCTGCTCGCGTTGGAGGTGGGCGGCAGGGTATCGATCGAGATCATGATGCGTGCGATGCCGGTCGGCCTCGAGGGGCTCGAGGTTTCCGTGGAGCGCGAGGCGGAGCTGCTGCTCCGCAACTTCGGACACACGCCGGGTACGCTCGGGACCCGTTGGATCGACCGCGAGGCCATCGAGGCGATGCCGCTGCCCGTCGGCCCGGCCGAGGCGATCCGCTGGAGGGGCATACCAGGCGTGAGCGTTGCGGAACCATTAAGTCCAGGTACAGCCGAGCTCTGCGTCGTCTTCACGCGTCGCGGAGGCTGCGCGCTCGTCATGCTCAATGGCATCGAGATCTCGCCGCTCGCCGCCCAGCA
>Ga0302046_10004597_pt1 | contig 12272 bp, 10 predicted proteins | sample RVTome_11_FD_200261 | JGI IMG/M metagenome (GOLD analysis project Ga0302046, IMG submission 200261) | Soil microbial communities from uranium-contaminated site in the Upper Colorado River Basin, Wyoming, United States - RVT147D111 (version 2) ... | reverse complement strand
TAGTCTCCGAGCACGATCTCGCGGCACACCTCGGCGACCGTCTTCGGGCTCCGCAACGCCGCCACGACTTCCCACTCTTCCTGCCCGACGCTCATGCGATCCAGGATCTGGAGGTAGTCGTCCACCAGGACGATCCGCGATTCGGGCTCCCCGCTCCCCTTGCGCACTCGAGACCACGACGTCACACGGCCGATCCCGGCGTGCACGATGTCCTCGATGGACATCTCGAGCGTGATCTCCTCGATCGTGGGAAGCGCTCCCGGAACGAAGGCGAACTCGCCGCGGTCCCATCGGAAGGTGTCGAGCACGATCTCGCGCAGCTGGTCGCGAACCATGTCGCGAAGGTCGGTCTCGTCGATCACGCCCATCTCGCGCAGGATCGTCCCGACACGCTTGTTGGACAGCAACCGCCGGGCAGTCTCCTCACGATCGCGCAGCGAGATGACTCCGCGGCGAAGCAGATGGGCGACCAGGCCGTCGTCGATGTTGCTGCTCGTCGCGAAGACGCACCGACCCTCGCGGATGTGGATCGCACGATCCACCGCGCTGTCGCTGAGATACAGGATCCCGGTCTGTCCTTCCCGGCACAGCCGCACGAGGATCGGAGCGATTCCGGCGGTCGTGATGCTGCCCTCGATGGCGGCGGACTCGGGAGCGCTCGGCGCCTTGTCGGTCTCCTCGATCGCGCCGAGGACCTTGAACGCCCACAGGGCCTGGTAGATCTCGAAGTTGGAAAGGAACACCTCGCCGCACAGATCGTCGACGGTCCGTCCGGTGGCGTCCAGATGACGGAGCAGCGTGCGCTCCCCTTCGTTCAAACCCAGTCCGGCGGCCGTCTCTTCCCACCGGCCGGTGAGGCGATAGCGGGTCCGCGGCGGGCCGACGCTGCGGCGGACGCGCGAGAACGATCGCACCTGCCGGATTCCCTGGAGCAGCAGCTCCTCCGTGTTCATGCCGACGGTGATAACCTCCTCGGTGGGGAGCTCTCCTTCCTCGAACCGATACACGCCTTCCTCGAGCGGGAACAGGGTGAGAGCGATGTCCTTGATCTGAGATACGACCCCGTTGACCAGATCCTGGGGCGTGATCGCGGCGATCTCGACGAGGACGGTGCCGAGCCGCTTGCCGGGCCGGTATCTCGAGGTGGCACGCTGGAGTTGGTCGAGGGTGATGAGGTCTTCGCGGAGCAGGGTCTCGCCGAGACGATCGTCGGGGTCGCTCGAGGTCGCGAAGACGATCTCTCCCTTGTCGATATAGACCCGCTTCGTCGTATCGTCGTGCGTCACCGACAGCACGCCGGTCTTCCCGCAGCGCGAGATCCTCCACAGCAGGTCGGGAACGCTGATGCCCTCGAGACGGCCCGCCACCAGCCCGGTTTCCAGCTCCTGACGGCCTTTGTCACTCATGATCGTCACGCGTCCTACGGTGCCGATGCCGCGTTCGGGCCGTGGGTGCGCAACGCCCTCGATGTCGCTCCCCGCTCGAATCGCGGCCGTTCACCGGCAGCGGGTCCCCGGACCACCCGCCGGCCGGCAGGTCGAGTCCTACCCCGTTAAGAACTTAGGTCCGGGGTCGCACAGGTCAAGCATCCGCGGCTCAGCCCGTTGCTCCCAGTTCCTGCCGGAGCTCGTCGACCGTCACCCGGGCCGTTCCGACCTTCGCGACGACCCGCGCCGCCGCATGATTGGCCAACCGGGCGGCCGCCCCGAGGCTCGCGCCGCAGGCCAGGGTGGCAGCCAGCACCGCCGTCACCGTGTCCCCGGCGCCCGTCACGTCGTAGACCTCGCGGGCGATCGCCGGGATGAAACTCGGCTCGGTGCCGCGCTCCGCCAGCAGCATGCCGCGCGGGCCCCGCGTGATCAGCACTGCCGAGGTCGCCAGGCGGCCGAGGATCGCGCGGGCGGCGGCGGCGCAGTCCTCGTCGGTCCGGATCTCGGATGCCGTCGCCCGGGCCGCCTCGTCCTGGTTCGGTGTGATGACGGTCGCGGGCTGATAGTGCGCGAAGTTCCTCAGCTTCGGATCGATGACCACGGGCAGTTCCCGGCGCGACGCTTCGGGGAGGATGCTCCCGAGCACGTCGCCGTCGAGGACGCCTTTGTCGTAGTCCGAGACCACGACGGCATCCACCGTGGCCAGGATCTCCCGTATCGTCTCGCCCAGGTGCTCGAGGATTCCGGGATCCAGGGGGCCGTCGTCCTCGCGGTCGACGCGCACGACCTGCTGAGCCTGCGCCACGATTCGTGTCTTGACGGTCGTGACTCGACCGGGACTCTCGAGCAACCGGTCGGCGATGCCGAGCTCGCCGATCACCTCGCGAACGCGAGCCCCCGCCGCATCCACACCGACCATGCCCACCACCGTCGTCGTGACGCCGAGGGACCGGAGGTTGGCGGCCACGTTGCCGGCGCCGCCGAGACTGTCGGTCTCGCGCCGCACGCGAACGACGGGTACGGGAGCCTCCGGCGAGATCCTCCCGACCTCGCCCCACACGAACCGATCGAGCATGACGTCGCCGCACACGAGCACCCGGGGCGGATCCGCACGCTCGACGAGATTCCGGAGGGCGTCCGAAGCGAGCGCGGTCAACGATCGCTCGTCTTCGGGTCGGTCGCCGGGGATGCCTCCTCGACCAGCATGCGCGGGATGCCGTCGCGCACCGGGTAGACCCTCCCGCACTCGCGGCACTCGAGTCCCGCGCCGTCGCCAACGGTGCGAATGTCTCCTCGACACGCCGGACAGATCAGGATCTCGAGGAGCCTCGGGTCAAGGGTCATCGCTCGTCCTCGTCGGCAGGGGGTATACAACGCCGAGCCGAAGACTGTCAAAAGGGGCCCGCGCCGGACTTGTATACTCCCGCCGTGCGACTCGTGCCGCCGGTTGTCTCCGAACGGCTCACCGATCAGGGCCGGGACCTGCGCATCCTGGTTGTCCGGTTCGGCGCGATGGGGGACATCGCCCGGACCCTTCCCGCCGTTCGCTTGCTGCGCGCGGCCCTACCCCGCGCGGAACTCGCCTGGGTCGTCGACGAGAGCTGGCGCATTCTGCTCGACGGCCACCGGGACATCGACCGTGTGGTGGGGATCTCCCGATCGAGATGGAAGGCGGACGTCTCCCGGCCCTGGCGGTGGCCTCGATTGGCCTCGGCGATCCGCGCCTCGGCCGCGCAGCTTCGTGATCTCGAGCCCACGCTCGTTCTCGATTTCCACGGCAATCTCCGAAGCGGCATCGCGGGCCGGCTCTCGGGAGCGCGGGTCCGCATCGGATACGCGGGGCACCAGCAGAAGGAGGGCAACCGGTGGTTCAACACGCACCACGTCCCTTCCGGTCCGCGGCGCGTCTCTCGAATCGAGCGCAACCTCTCCATGGTGCGCTTCCTGGGTCTGCCGTGCGATCGACTCCCCGGCGCGGGTCTCGAATTCGACCCCGAGGTCCGGGAACGGGCGCAGGCCATCGTCGAGGAGGCCTTCGGGGGCGGTGTTTCGTACGCCGTGCTGTCGCCCGGGGCGAGTCGCAAGCAGGCCTACAAGCGTCCACCGACGAGGCTTCTGACCTCCGCGGTGCGGGCGCTCGCGCGGGCCGGCGTGCCGACGCTCGTGGTCTACGGCCCGGGAGAGGAAGCCGACGCCGCGTGCCTGACGGAGGCGGAGCCCGATTCGGCCCGACTCGCGCCGCCGACCGATCTGCGGATGGTCGGTGCGCTGATCCACCAAGCTCGCGTGTTCGTCGGCGGCGACAGCGGTCCGTTGCATCTGGCCTGCGGAGTCGGTACGCCCGTGATCGCGATCTACGGCCCGACCGATCCGATCGTCAACGGGCCGTGGGGCGTTCCGCATCGTTCGGTTTTCCCCGCGGCGGCGCCCTACTCGGGCATCAAGCGCCGGGACCGGAGGGCGGGACGCTTCGAGGACGTTGCGCCGCGGGCGGTCGAGGATGCGGTGAACGACCTGATCGCGGCGGCGGCGGACGCGCGAGCCCGGCGCTGAAAGCTACCTCTTCCATCCGAGGCGGTGAAGCTCGAGCCACACGCGCCCCGCGCGGCGGCTGGCCTCGAGCCTCCGCGCCAGCTCGCCGTCGCCGCCCGCGTAGGTCGCGTACCACACGTGCCCCGCGTCCGGGCCGAGCGGCCCCTCCTCGCCGAAGTTCTTGAGGTACGAGCGCTCGATTCTCCGGATGGCGCTCAAACGGCCGCGGTACCCGAGCGCCCCGCGCACGAGGCGCGCCCGGTCGAGGTCGATCACGAAGACGTGATGGCCTCCTTCGCTCACCCGCACCACGAGGTTCGCGAGATTGAGATCGGGATGGTCGAGGCCGCGATCGTGCATCCCTCTCACGGCGGCCATCACGGCGGTCAACATGCCGCGAGCAGGAGAGCCTGCTCTCAGGATCGCGAGCAGGTCCCGGGCGCCTTCCAGCTCTTCGGTCATCAGCCATCCCTCGTACGCGCCGAGGGCGTCCGGTCTCAACAGCAGGGCGACGGCCGCGGGCGTCGGGATTCCGCGCCGGGCAGCCTCCGCCGGGAGGGTCAGGTTCGCCACCAGACGCCGGCGTCCGGGGAACCGGTCGTGCCACAGGCGCGCCGTGAGACCTCCGCGCCGCATCTTCTTCAGTACGACGCGCGGCCCGCCGGGCAGCTCGAGGCGCGCGGTCGCGCCTCGCCCGGGCCCCGCCGAGCTCTGCGTGAGAAGCTCGCTCCAACGCTCGGTCCCGGTCAGCCCGATGTCGCGAAGCGCCCCGAGCAGCTCGGGGCGCGCGTACAGGAAGCCGCGGCCGCAACGCTCGACCGCGAACCCCTCCGGACAGGCCGCGGGAGTCATGCTCAAGCGTCGCGGCGGGCGCGTCCGAACAGCCAGGCGACGGCGACCCCGAGCAGGTACAGGACGATCATGGGACCGGTGAAGACCGCCATGTTGATGATGTCCCCGGTGGGAGTCAGCACGGCGGCCAGGACGGCGATCACGAGGACGGCGATCCGGAAGTGGCGCATGAGGAACGCCGGGGTCACCACGCCCATGGCGGACAACAACGCGATCACGACGGGCATCTCGAAGATCAGCCCCAGCCCGAGGATCATGCGGCTTTCGAACTCGAATGCCGAACGCAGAGTGAGGTTGGCCGTGTACTCCCGGCCGAGGTCCAGCAGCCATCGTGCCGCCACGGGGGTCGCCACCGCGTAACCGAACACCCCCCCCGCCACGAAGAACGCGGTACCGAAGATCAGGAACGGGCCGACCATGCGGCGCTCACGCTTGTAGAGCCCCGGCGCGACGAATGCCCACAGCTGATACAGGAAGTAGGGCGACGCGAGGAAGATGCCTGTCAGCGCCGAGGCCTTCATGTAGATCGCGAACGGCTCGGTGATGTTGATGAACACGATCGCCCCGCCGTCGAACATGTGCTCTCGGATCGGCGCCAGGAGGACCTCCAGGATCCGATCGCTGAACGCCCAGCACACCGCCACCGCCGCAACGAACACGATCAGGCTCCGGAACAACCTCGATCTGAGCTCGTCGAGGTGCTCCAAGAAGCTCATGGCGCCCTCGGAGCCTTCGGGGAAGCTAGCCGGCATGCGAGGCGACGTCAGGACGCGCGCTCGGTCCCGGCGGTCTCGCTCGGAGGCCCGGCCCCGTCGGGTGACGGCTCCCCGCCCTGGCGCGCCGGCTGGCGGGGAATCGCGTCACGGGCGCCCGGTGCGAGGGCATTCGCGGTGGGCCGGGAATCGGTGCGCGGCTCCTTCGACTGCTCGACATCGATCTCCCGCTCGAGGGTGCTGCGGAACTCGTGGGTCGCCCTCCTGAGGTCCGCGAGCGTCCGCCCGACAGTCCGGCCGATCTCCGGCAGCTTCCTCGGGCCGAACAGCAAAAGGGCCAGCACGAAGATGAAGACGATCTCGGGTCCGCCCAGCGATCCGAACACGGGTGTTGCCTCGAGGCAGCATATTGCCGGGGACAGGGGTGGTCAAGCGCGGGTGCGGACGGCATGCGTCGGGCGGCTCACCGCCGGGCACGCGACGTATAAAATTGTAAGGACCCACGCCCTGCGGTTGCCCCGCAGTGATCCTCACCATATAATTCATTGGAATTCTGAGGGTTTGGGCCCCACGGAGTCCTCCATGAACCGTTCCACCCGCCGTACGGTGATCCTGGCGATCGCAGTCCTCTCGGTCAGCACGTTCGTCGGCGGGGTGCTTGGCGACGGGGCCAAGGCCGACGCCGAGTCCAGCCAGGCCCACCTGCGCACCTTCGGGCAGGTTCTCGCCGTCGTCGAAGACAATTACGTCGGGAAGGTCGATTCCACGGGGCTGGTCGAGAACGCGATCCAGAGCATGCTGCAGGGGCTCGATCCCCACAGCAACTATCTGGACCGCGACACGTTCTCCGAGATGAGGGACGAGCAGCGAGGCAAGTTCTACGGCCTCGGCATCCAGATCAACAAGCCGGGCCCCGACAAGCCGCTGACGATCATCGCTCCGATCGAGAATACGCCGGCCCATCGAGCCGGTCTGCACGCCGGGGACATCATCTTCGCCATCGAGGGCGAAGGAACATCCGACCTCTCCCTGCACGAGGCCGTTCGACGTCTCAAGGGCGACAAGGGGACGGAGGTCACGATCACGATCCAGAGGCCGTCCGTCGGAGAAGCCTTCGACGTCACCCTGGCGCGCGACGAGGTGCCGACGAACAGCATCCGGGTCGCCTACATGATCCAGCCGCGCACCGGGTACATCCGGATATCCAACTTCACGTCCACCACCGCCGACGAGCTCGACGAGAGCCTCGCGGGGCTCGGCGAGCAGGGCATGAGTCGCCTGGTGCTGGACCTGCGCAGCAACCCCGGTGGTCTGCTGGACCAAGCCGTGGAGGTCTCGAAGCGCTTCATCGCACCCGGAAAGCTGCTGGTCTACACCCGGGGACGGGTTCACGGGTCCGATCAGGACTACATCGCGGCGAAAGACGCAGAGCGGCCGGAGGTCGACCTCGTCATACTGGTCGATCGCCACTCGGCGTCGGCCAGCGAGATCGTCGCGGGGGCCGTTCAGGACCACGATCGCGGGTTGCTGGTCGGCGAGAGGACTTTCGGCAAGGGCCTCGTGCAGCGCGTCATTCCGTTGCGCAACGGCGGGGCGGTCGCCCTCACCACCGCGAAGTACTACACCCCTTCGGGCAGGCTGATCCAGAGGGACTTCACGGACCTCGACGAGTATTTCCTGGATCTGCGGGACGAGAGCGGGGAGTCCGATCCTGTGGCGGAACCTGCCCCCGAGGCTGAGAACCAGGAGGTTTTCTACACCCTCGGCACCGGCCGCGAGGTGTTCGGCGGCGGCGGGATCACTCCCGACTACATCGTCCCCGCCGAGCGTGCGACGGTGCTGTATTCGCGCCTCATCCGCCAGAACGTGATCTTCGACTACGCCGTCCGCTATGTGAACACGCGCCCCGACCTCGAGGAGAGCTTCGCGTTCGACGCGCAGGACGTCGCGAGCTTCCTCGCCTTCCTCAAGGAACGTAGCTTCGAGTTCGACGCCGCGACATTCGAGCAGGACTCCCGGAACATCGTGCTCCAGATCCGCGCCCAGATCGCGAAGGTCAAGTGGGGCGAGGTGCCCGAGAGCCGGGTGCTGGCCGAGGGTGATCCGCAGATCCAGAAGGCTCTCACCCTGTTCGAGGAGGCCGCACGACTGGCGCGGGACGCCGAAAAGGGCAGCGGCACGAGGAACGCCGAGCTGATCCGCCCCGAAGCCGGCCCGTAGCGCCTCAGGCGGGAAGCTCGCCGATCAGCTCCAGCTTGCCCGGCGCGCCGGCACGGTGGAAACGCCTCAGCATATCGATGCGCCTGACGGGTGCCAGGGGGCCGATCGCGTCCAGGAAGCGGCGTGCCCAACGCGCGGCGTCACGGTAGCGCTCGCTGACCCTCGGGTCGCGGTCACAGAATCCGGCCTTGTCGAACAGATGGTAGCGCAGCCACGCGCGGCGCGAGCGGCCGAGGGACCCCATCCGACCGGCCGCGAACCGTGACAGCACCAGGTACTTGCTGACGTTGGCGTGAAGCTCGAGCTCGAACAACGACAGGGTGCGCATCTGGACGGCCCGCTCCGCGAGGTACAAGAAGTGATCGAGTTCCTCGACGAGAGTGGCAAAGGCGTCGATGTTGGACTCGCGGACTCCCCTTTCCGGTGGATGCGTCTCGAGGCAGCGGATCAGCGCGTCGGGATAGTAGATCGCCAGACGAATCCCCGTACCGGTCTCGCGAATCAATGTTCGAGCTCCGAGTTCCGCCGAGCCGGCGAATGGAGTCTCCACGGTCCCCCCGTAGAAACGCCTGTACCCGTGGTCCCCGACGACGAACGGCCCGATGTCGGCGACCACGGCGGGCATGTCGTACGTCCGCTCGAGCAGACTCTTCAGCCGCTCGAGAAGGGACCCGCCCCCGGCCCTCACGAACGCCGTTCCTCGATGGGCAGGTACTCGAATCGACCCTCCTCGAACACGACGCGAATCGCTGCGTAACCCGGCCGGGACCGCGTGGCCTCGAGTACACGGGCCTTGACCTCTTCGAGGTCGAGCGTCCCCGGCCGTTCGCGCAGCTCCCGCAGCCATCGAACGAGCGCCGTGCGTTGGTCGGTCCTCGGGGAATCGTCTCGCCGGATCTTCTTCGCGACCTCCACGTTGCAGACGCGTTCGAGCACCGCGGTGAGATGGCGGGCACCATAGTCGAGGGAGAACCCCTGACGGATGAGCTCCTCCCGGGCCGACGGCGCGACCTCCAGGCCCAACCCGTGCATTTCCTCGTACCGGCGGGCGATGCGGTCGAGCTCGAGGGCCAGAATCCGGTCGGCGCTGGCTCGAGTGAGGCGCCCGAAGTGCAGGGTCCGCACCCGGTTCATGAATTCCGGCGTCAGCGCTCGACGCATCACCCTTCGGGCGTCGCGATCCACGCCTTCGGCGCGTGCGTCCTCGTCCTGGTATCCGATCAGCGCGGTACGGTCCTGCACGTCGCTGTAGCCGAGGTTCGACGTGAAGAACACCGCCGCGTTCGCGAAGTTGAGCACGCGGCCATGGTTATCGGTGGTCGTCCCGCGGTCCAGGATCGACAGGAAGAACTTGCGGAGCTGCGGGTGAGCCTTCTCGACCTCGTCCACCAGGATCACGCTCAGAGGCGCGCGCGACGAGCGCTCGTAGAATCCGCTCAGCAACCCCTCCTCGTCGGAACGGATGAAACCTCGCGTGGCGCCGCGCAGCTCGTTGATGTCGGACGGATAAGTGTAGTTGGGCCCCTCGATCGTCAGGAAAGGCACCTCGACCTGCCAGATACCCTCGAGAACACGGCACAGGGTCTCGACGAGGTGATTCTTCCCGACGCCGGTGGGCCCCACCAGGAAATAGGCGGGAGGCTTGCGCAGGTCGCGGGTGCCGGCGGCGAACAGGCTGAACTCGTCGCACAGGGCCTTCACCGCCTCACCCTGGTCGACGACGTTGGCGTCGAGGGCCACACGCAGCCGCTCCATGTCGAGCGTCGAGAACAGCACCATGCGTTCGTACGCCGATATCAGCTCGTCGCGGGAGAGCAGCGAGCCGGTGCCGCTGTCACCCTGCGCTGCCTCGACGTAGTCGAGCTCCGCGACCGGCTCGATCGTGACCGCCTCGCGGGCGCGCGGATCGGACAGCGCCTCCGCGGCGGCGGCCATGAGAGGCACGCTCGTGGCGAGGTCGGGAACCGAGGCCGGCTCCGCGGAGGTCGACTCCTGCATGCGCTTGAGAATGTCCGCATAGATCGGAAAACGAGCGGAGCACTGCTTGAGGAAACCCACCTCCTTCTCCACGGGAAGCATCAGGAGGCGGTTGTCCTTGAAGAACTGTCTCAGCCGGCGGTCCTCGGCGAGCAGCGCCAGCGTCTCGGCGGCGGTGCGGTACGCGCGCGCGCCGAGCTCGTCGAGATCGAATCCCTTGACTCGTCGAAGCCCCTGGATGCCCAGATCGAACAGCGCCTTGTCGCCGACGACCCGAACGTCGTCGGGCAGGCGCCTGACCCGATACAGGAGCTCGTCTCCCCCCTGGCGACGGTCCTCGACGAGTCGCTCGAGAAGCCGGGCCACCATCACCGGGCTCGGCGCCATGATTCGGGAGATGCGCTCGTCCGAGTAGACGTCGGTCAGAAGCACGGAGCACTCGGTGATCACGCGGATGAGGTGCCGGACCTCCTCGTCGTCCACCGCGCGGTTGGCGAACAGCGAGAGCGCGATGCGCCGCAGTCGGTCATCGAGGCTCTCGGCGTCGACCGGCTCGACGCTCCGCCGAGTCACTTTCGTCGGCTCGTCCATCCTGGCACCTCCTGCCCCCCTCCTCGGATTCCCCTATCGAATCTCGGGGTTCAGGGATCGTGCCCCGCGGCCGTGACTCAGGGAATCTCGGGGGAACGGGCGCTTTGTGCAAGCGGTTTTCGAAGAGCCGTCCCGTCGAGGGTCGCCCGCGGCGGAGGCGCCGCGAACCCGACGCGCGACCCTTCGAGGTCGCCTTGACAGTCTCCCGGGCCGGTTCTATAGTACTGGCACTCGTGGCACACGAGTGCTACTTGCAACTTCTAAGTAACTAATAATAGAGGACTTACCTCTAGCAAGGGAGGACGGAACGATGAAGGTGAAACCGCTCTACGACCGCATCCTCGTGAAACGGATCGAGGAGAAGGAGCAGAAGAAGGGGAGCATCATCATCCCCGATACCGCTCGCGAAAAGCCGATGGAAGGCAAGGTGATCGCGGTCGGTTCCGGCCGGCTCGAGAAGGGCGAACGCATCCCCCTCGAGGTCAAGGTCGGGAACATGGTGATCTTCGGGAAGTACTCGGGCACGGAAATCAAGATCGACGATCAAGAGCACGTCATCCTCAAGGAGGACGAGGTCCTCGGAATCATCCAGTGAGCCGGCATCCCGGCGGCCGGCTCGACCGACCCCCGGGACGAGATCGGAACCGTTCGCGAACCAAGACCCACATTCACTCGAAATCAGTAGGAGGTATCAGTACCCATGGCTGCTAAAGACATCACGTATGCCGAGGACGCGCGACAGGCCATGCTCCGCGGCGTGAACAAGCTCGCGGACTCGGTCAGGATCACGCTGGGCCCCAAGGGCCGGAACGTGGTCCTCGAGAAGAAGTTCGGATCGCCGCTGAGCACCAAGGACGGCGTCTCGGTCGCCAAGGAGATCGAGCTGGCGGACCCGCGCGAGAACATGGGCGCCCAGCTCGTGCGCGAGGTCGCGAGCAAGACTTCGGACGTCGCCGGTGACGGGACCACCACCGCCACGGTCCTGACCCAGGCGATCTTCCGCGAGGGCGTCAAGGCCGTCACCGCCGGCGGCAACCCCATGGACATCAAGCGCGGCATCGAGCAGGCCGTCGAGGCGACGGTCGAGGACATTCGCAAGCTGTCGCGTCCGGTCGCGGGCAAGGCGATCTCGCAGGTCGGCAGCATCTCGTCGAACAACGACACCTCCATCGGCGACATCATCGCCGAGGCGATGGAGAAGGTCGGCAAGGACGGCGTGATCACGGTCGAAGAGGCCAAGGGTCTCGAGACCTCTCTCGAGGTCGTCGAGGGCATGCAGTTCGACCGCGGCTACCTGTCCCCGTACTTCGTCACCGACCCGGAGCGCATGGAGACGGTGCTCGAGGACCCCTACATCCTGATCCACGAGAAGAAGGTCTCGTCCATGAAGGACCTGCTTCCCGTGCTGGAGACCGTCGCCAAGATGGGCAAGCCGCTCCTGATCATCGCGGAAGACGTCGAGGGCGAGGCCCTGGCGACGCTGGTGGTCAACAAGCTGCGCGGCACGCTGCACGCCGCCGCCGTCAAGGCCCCGGGCTTCGGCGACCGGCGCAAGGCCATGCTCGAGGACATCGCGATCCTGACCAATGGCCGGTGCATCACCGAGGACCTCGGAATCCGTCTCGAGAACGTCAAGGTCGAGGACCTCGGCCGGGCGAAGAAGATCGTCATCGACAAGGAGAACACCACGATCGTCGAGGGCGCGGGCAAGCCGAAGGCCATCGAGGGCCGCGTCAAGCAGATCCGCACCCAGGTCGAGGAGACGACTTCCGACTACGACCGCGAGAAGCTCCAGGAGCGCCTCGCCAAGCTGGTCGGCGGCGTCGCGGTGATCAAGGTCGGTGCGGCCACCGAGTCCGAGATGAAGGAGAAGAAGGCCCGCGTCGAGGACGCCATGCACGCCACCAAGGCGGCCGTCGAAGAGGGCATCGTGCCCGGCGGCGGCGTGGCCCTGGTT
>Ga0302046_10004595_pt1 | contig 12283 bp, 11 predicted proteins | sample RVTome_11_FD_200261 | JGI IMG/M metagenome (GOLD analysis project Ga0302046, IMG submission 200261) | Soil microbial communities from uranium-contaminated site in the Upper Colorado River Basin, Wyoming, United States - RVT147D111 (version 2) ... | reverse complement strand
CACTCTGTGGTTGATACCCGCGATTGGCGCCGTGCTTCCGACACGCCCGCCACGCCCAGAAACCCTGTTGGAAGCCATTCGGTTGCCCGGAGGAGACATACCGCAGCTGTATTCATCCGCCGAAACCTTGGAATTGCCGACTAGCCTTCCGTGGGGAATGTTGTGGCTTGCGGGCGTGGGTATTTGGCTGATCGTGCAAGTCGTCAGAAGCGCCCGATTCCGCCAAGGCCTTCGATCGACGGCGGCACCATTCGTAACGAACGCACCATCTCTGGTCGAGTTGCTCAATCCTTACGGGTTGAGCCAAGCGCGAGTGTTCACGACGACGCGCCCAGGAGCGCCCTTCGTGACGGGGTTGTTCACCGCGAAGGTATTCCTGCCCGCAGATTTCTCGGAGCGTTTCTCGGAACAGGAGCAGCGATGGATTCTGATTCACGAGTTCACTCACGTGCGACGCGGGGACCTATTGGTGCGCGTCCTCGCGGAGGGCTTTCGGTCGTTGTTCTGGTTCAATCCTCTCGTGCATTTGGCTGTCCACTTGCTTCACGAGGATCAGGAATACGCCTGCGATCAAGCCGTAGTGAGCGGGTGCACCGGGCAAGAGCGATATCAATACGGTAGAGCCCTCATGTTGGGCGCAAGTCCACAGCGGCTCCCTTCGTTCCTCACGTTCTTCGGTAACGGCAAGGAGAGATACGTCATGTTGGGCAAACACAGAAGATCCGCGCTGAGCACTCTCATTGGTACGGGCGTGTGCGTGCTGATAGGCGTCTATTCGCTGACCTCCGCACCACACTCGGTCGCGCAGAACACCGCCGCTTCGGTATACGACTTCAGCTCGACTACACAGCTAGAAGCCGAGGTCCATCAAGCTAGATTTGAACCGGACGGCGTGACACTCGTCGTCTTGGCGCCCAATCCGAGCGGCAAGTGGCAGGAATGGACGGTCGAGCTGCCAACGCGCAGCGAACTTGGAGAAGCAGGAATCACCATCGTGTCCTTTGCCCCCGGCCGCGGATATGTCATCACCGGGAATCCTTCTCTGGATCCAAAAGAGCATCGCCTGCTCGCCGTGAGGATCACACGCCCCGACGGATCCGTTTGGGTGCGATGAGAAATATTTCGATCCTTCATCATGACGAATGACGCAGGCCAGACTGTGGGAGTTTCGTGATGAGCACGAGGGGGCGGTTGTTGCTGGCTGTTGCCTTGACAGCGGCCATCGTGTTCGCCGGAGCCTATTACGTAAGGCAAGAAGTCGGCACCGAACGCTCCCGTTCGACTCAGGAAACCCGACGAGATGCCACTCCGATCACGGAACCCGTAGACCAACCGGCGACCGAAGCGTCGTTCGTGGATCAAAGCGAAGCGCCAGCTGAAGATCAGGGCGAAGCGGCCGGGGAGCAGCAGCAATTGGATGCTGTGGAGGAACGGATCCGCTCATTCACGATTCCGGTCGAACGAGCTTTGGCAGGCATCGAAGACGTGGACTTGAAGATATCTCTCCCACCTAGCCCCGAGTTCAAAGAGACGCTGCGGCAATTTGCTATGGAGAGTGACGATCCCAATTGGTCAGTGACCACAGAGACGCGTATTTTCAGCGAGATCTCGCAAGCGACTGGGCTTACCGCGGGCGCCATAGAGGTCGACTGTCGAACGACGATGTGCCGCGTGCTGTTGACGAACCCAGCATCTGCGCCAAATCCACGCTATAGCGGCTTCAATGACCTCGTCGCCAGTTTCGGTCTCAAGGAAATTTGGCTACTCGCTATACCCGACGAAAACGGAAGGCCCGTAAATTTCGCGTACATCCAACGGGGTGAAGGCGCCACTACGCGATCCGAATCGCAGTAGCCGCTCAGCTCGATCTCGAGTTATCGCGTGCCGATCGGCGCGCAGCGGCGTTCGGTTGTAATGACCGTTCTCTTCTCCTCGCGATTCTCCTGGATTTCTTCCTGGACTTTGCGGCCGATCACCGCGCCTACCGCGGCACCCACAACCGTCGTGATGTCGCGATCGCCGACGTCCTTGCCCACGGCACCGCCGACCACCGCGCCGCCCACAGTTCCGGCGATGCGGTGCGGGTCGGCTGGATCGGCCACCGTCGCGACTTCCTCGTCCCAGCATTCTTGCCCGTTCGGAGCGGCGCTCGACTGCGCCGCATCTCGTTTGCCGAGCAATGTATAGCCCGCAACCGAGCCCGCTACCGCGACACCAATGCCCGCGACCACGCCAATCAACATCGATGTGTTCATTCCTTTAGCTCCTCTGTCGCATCGTCGACGCCTTCGCGCACGTCGTCGATCGCATCGTCGACCTTGTTGCCGAGCGTTTCACCGCCGTTCCTAGCGTCTTCGAACGCCTCGTCGACTTCCTCTCCGACGCGCTCTAGCGGGCCTTCTTTTTCGCACGCGACGAAGAGCGGTAATGTGACGAGCAATGCTGCAAGTAGCTTCATACGATTTCACCTTGTCTTGAACGCCCGCGCGTGAGTTGCGAGGGCAACACTTCGGTCATTCTTCAGCAGCGAACAGTACGCGCCGCACGTCGCGTGCGTCGGTACGCTGGCGCGCTTATCTCTCGAAGCGAGCGCTCTGTACGCCAGCGAACATCAAAGTGGCTAGAGCCCGTATGATCGGGCCATGCGCCTCGTCGCCGAACTCCTGCGGCTCTCCGCGACCGACCTCGCGAATCACCTGAGCTGCGCGCACTTGAGCGAGCTCGAGCTCGCGGCGGCCGAGGGCCGCACGCGCCGGCCGAAGCGGCAGGACCCGATCGTCGAGCTGCTCGCAGAGCGCGGGCGCGAGCACGAGGCGACGTATCTCAAGCATCTGCGCGCGCAGAAGCTCGGCGTGGTCGAGATCCGCGTGCCACCCGGCGAGGAAGGCGTCGAGACTACGGTCGCAGCCATGCGCGACGGCGTCGATGTGATCTACCAGGCGCCGCTCGGCGACGAGCGCTGGTACGGTCGCGCGGACTTCCTCGTGAAAACGGGCCGCAAGAGCGCGCTCGGCAACTGGTCGTACGAGGTGACCGACGCCAAGCTCGCCACCGAGACGCGCGCGGGCACGATTCTCCAGCTCTGCGTGTACTCGGATCTGCTCGCGCGCCTGCAAGGCGCCGCGCCCGAGACCGCGCGCGTCGTCGCCCCGCACCATCGCTTCGAGCCCGAAGCCTATCGGCTCGACGATTACCGAGCGTACTACCGGCTCGTGCAACGGCGCCTCGAGGAAGCCGTGAGCCGGACGCCCGCGACGTATCCCGAGCCCGTGCATCATTGCGACGTCTGTAGCTGGTGGAGCCAGTGCAACGCGCGACGGCGCAGCGACGATCACCTCTGCTTCGTGGCCGGCATCAGCCGGCTGCAAATCAGAGAGCTCACGACGCGCCTCGACGTGAGCACGCTCGAGCGGCTCGGCGATCTCGAAGCCGTTCCGAGGCCGGCGCGCGGCTCGCGCGAAGCCCTCGAGCGCGTGCGCGACCAAGCGGCCATCCAGCTCAAGGCTCGCCGCGCGCAAGGGCGCCAGCACGAGGTGTTGCCGCTTAGGAACGAGCACGGGTTCTTGCGCCTGCCGGAGCCTGCGCGCAGCGATCTGTTCCTCGATCTCGAAGGCGACCGCTTGGCGCTCGACGGCGGGCGCGAGTACTTGTTCGGGTTGAGCGACGCGCGCGGCGCGTACACGCCGCTCTGGGCCACGAGCCCTGCCGAGGAAAAGCGAGCGTTCGAGCGCGTAGTCGATCGCATTCTCGCGGCGTTCCAAGCCGACCGCGCCCTGCACGTTTATCACTTCGGCGCTTACGAGCCGACGGCGTTCAAGCGCTTGTCGGGCCGTTACGCGACGCGCGAGACCGAGCTCGACACGATCCTGCGCGCCGAGCTGTTCGTCGATCTGCACACGATCGTGCGGCACTCGCTGCGCGCGAGCGTCGAGACTTATTCGCTCAAGGATCTCGAGCAGTTCTACGGACTCGAGCGCGAGCAGGACTTGCGCGCGGCCACGGCGAGCCGCCGCGCACTCGAGTGGGCGATCGAGATGCGCGAGGACTTGGGTGTGGGCGTGTGTGACGCCCCCGCACCTGCCACGGCCAAGCCGCAGCTCGAGCTCGGCCTCGACTCGGAGTCGGCCGGGAGCAAGTTCGCGGAGCACGTCGCCGTCGTCGAGCGCTACAACCGCGACGACTGCGTGTCTACGGCGCGGCTGCGCGACTGGCTCGAACGGCTGCGCGGAGAGGCCGAGCGTACGCACGGCACCGAGCTGCCGCGGCCCGAGCTACGCTCGGGCGAGGCTAGCGACCAGGTTGCCGATGCGGCCGAAGAAACGCAGCGCGTCATGGCGGCGCTGCTCGACGGCGTGCCCATCGATGTCGACGAGCGCAGCGAGGAACAGCAGGCACGCTGGCTCATGGCGCAGCTGCTCGAGTGGCATCGCCGCGAGGAGAAGGCGGGGTGGTGGGAGTATTTTCGGCTGCTCGATCTGCCGCTCGAGGACTACGAGGACGAGCGCTCCGCGCTCGCGGGTCTCGGGTTCCAAGAGACCGTGGGCGGCACGCCGCGAAAGCCCGTCCATCGCTACGAGTTCCCCCCGCAGGAGCACGACGTACGCCGCGGCGACGAAGTCTGCGTGCCGGTCTCGGGCAAGCCGCTCGGCAAGATCGTCGGCCTCGATGTCGCCGCACACAGGGTCGACATCGAGCACACGGGGCGTTTCGCGGACTCGAGGCCCGAGCGCGTCTTCGTCCGGCGGATGGTGTCGCCGAAGCCGAAGCCGAGCGTGTTGCTCGAGATCGGCCGGTGGATCGCGGCCAACGGCATCGACGCAGCCGGCCCGCATCGCGCTGCGCGCGACTTGCTGCTCAAGCGCCCGCCGCGATTCGTGCGCGGCTCGCGCGGCCTCCTCGCGGAGCCCGCGCCGCCCACGGCCCCGCGCGTCATCGCGCTCGATGCGGCGCGCAGCGCGAGGGATCGGCAGCGCGCCGCGGCCGTCGCGCCGCGCACACGGGAGGTCGACCCCGAGGTGCGCGAAGCCCTTCGGCTCGCGTTCGAGCTCGATCACGGCGTGCTGCCGATCCAAGGTCCGCCCGGCACCGGCAAGACGTTCACCGGCTCGCACATGATTCTCGAGCTCGTGAAGGCCGGCAAGAAGGTCGGTGTCACGGCCGTGGGCCACGAGACGATTCGCAACGTGCTCAAAGCCGTGTGCGAGCGCGCCGTCGAGCAGGGCCTCGCGGACTTCCGGTGTCTACACAAAGGCAGACCCAAGGACGACAACCCCGAGGCGCTGCACGCGATCGACGACAACGACCGTATCGCCGCCCTGTTCGCGAGCGGCGCGTACCGCCTGCTCGGCGGCACGTCGTGGCTCTGGGCCAACCAGCGCTTTCGCGACAGCGTCGATGTGCTGTTCATCGACGAGGCGGGCCAGATGTCGCTCGCCGACGTGCTCGCCGTCTCGGCCGGCGCGAACAGCATCGTGCTGCTCGGCGACCCGCAGCAGCTCGAGCAACCGCAGCAAGCGAGCCATCCACTCGGCGCCGGCGCCTCGGCGCTCGAGCATCTGCTCGCCGGCGCCAAGACGATCGCGAGCGACCGCGGCCTGTTCTTGCACCAGACCCGCCGCCTGCATCCAAAGATATGCGCGTTCACGGCCGAGGCGTTCTACGAGAGCCGCCTCACGTCGGCGCCAGGCCTCGAGCGGCAGGCCGTGCTTGCGCCGCCGGGCGCAGCGGCAGTCGCCTTGGGCAGCTCGGGGCTCGCGTACGTGCCCGTCGAGCACGACGCCAACCAATCGCGCTCGACCGAGGAGGTCGAAACGGTCGCTACGTTGGTCGCCGCGCTCACGGCCGAGGGCGTTCGCTATCGCAACGCCGACGACGAAGAGAAGCCGCTGACAACCGCGGATCTCATGGTCGTCGCGCCCTACAACGCCCAGGTCACGGCGCTCGCCGAGCGGCTGCCCGGCGTTCGCATCGGCACGGTCGACAAGTTCCAAGGGCAGCAGGCGCCCGTCGTCATCGTGTCGCTCACGACGTCGACACCCGAGGACGCTCCGCGCGGCATGGACTTCCTCTACAGCGGCAATCGCCTGAATGTCGCGACCTCGCGCGCGAAAGCGCTTTGCCTCCTCGTCGGCAACCCGCGCCTGTTCGAGCCCGACTGCCGCACGCCGGCGCAGATGCGGCTCGCGAACGCGTTTTGCCGTTATCGCGAGCTCGCACGCGAAGTGCGGCGCCTCTGAGACGCTAAGCTTTCGGCATGTGGAACCCGTGCATCACGTGCGGCGCCTGTTGCGCGCTTTTTCGCGCGTCGTTCTATTGGAGCGAGGCAGACGCACAAGCCGGTGGGCTCACGCCACCGCATCTGACGGCCAAGCTCACGCCGCACCACGCGGTCATGCGCGGGACCGAGCATCAGCCGCCGCGCTGCGTGGCTTTGCACGGCACGATCGGCAGCTCGGTGCGCTGCGTGATTCATCCGTTGCGCCCATCCCCGTGCCGCGAATTCCAGGCCTCGTGGGTCGACGGTGTACATAACGAGCGCTGCGACCGGGCCCGCGCCGCGCATGGATTGCGGCCGTTGTCGCCAACTGCGGACAGACGGTCGGACGCTAACCCCAAGTAAAATCGCCTCCTTGGCGGCCGTGACCGCGGTCACAGACCGGGACTCGAGCCCGGGGCCACAGTGGGCCGCTATCCTCAAGGAGGTTTCCGATGAGCAAATCGATGTTGATTGGCGTCGTAGCCGGCATGGCGGTTGCCACCGTCGGTGGCGTGCTGGGCTACCAGTACCTTGGCGATCCGGCCAGCGAGCCGGCTGTCGAGCCCGAGCCCGTCGTCGCTCAGGCCCCCGCGCCTCGCCCCGCCCCTCGCCCCGCCGCGGCCCCGGCCGAAGAGTGCTGGGACGAGGAAGTCGCCACGACGGAAGACCCCAAGGATCGGCACCGCATTGCCGGCACCGCGATCGGCGCCGTCGTCGGTGGAGCGATCGGTAAGGACGTCGGTGATCGCGACATCACGACCGCTGCGGGTGCTGCCGCCGGCGCGCTGATCGGCCGCAAGATCCAAGAGGAAATCCAGGAAAATCGCGCGGATACGCGCACGACAACGACTACGGAACGGCGCTGCGCCCCCGCGGGCACGCGCTGACAGAACCTCGCGAGTTTACGCATCGATGGCCGGGACCGGCGACGGTTCCGGCCTTTTTTTTGGCGGCCATGGATGGCCGACATGCCGGAAACGCAGGAGCATTTTTCGGCTGCGCGCCAGGGATGGCGCGCATGCAGGAAATGCAGGAGCAGTTTCCTGCGGCGGCCATGGATGGCCGACATGCCGAAAATGCAGGAGCATTTTTCGGCTGCGCGCCATGGATGGCCGACATGCCGGAAACGCAGGAGCAATTTGCTGGGCCTCAAAGGTGAATGCGAATGGTTTGCAATAGCGTCCGCCCTCCGTTAGTCTGACCGCCCCCCTCGACCCACGCGAAACCATGCTTCGCTCGACGATCTTCTGGATTCACCTGGTCTGCGGCGTTACGACCGGGCTCGTCGTCCTGATGATGTCGGTCACCGGCGTGCTGCTGACCTACGAGCGCCAGATCCTCGCCTGGGCCGAGCGCCCGGAGTCCACGGCACCGCCGCCCGGCGCCGCGCGCCTGCCGCTCGAGGAGCTCGCGGCAGCAGCGAAGCTCCATAGGCCCGAGTTCACGGCGACGACGATCCTGCTGCGCAACGAGCCCAATGCGCCCATCGTGCTCGGCGCAGGCCGCAGCGGCTCGCTGCTGGTCGACCCCTACTCCGGCGCCGTCAGCGAGCCCGGCGCGCAGGGACTGCGCCGATTCTTCGCCGCGACGACGGGTTGGCATCGCTGGTTCAATGCGTCGGGCGAGAACCGCGCCCTACCTCGCGCCATCACCGGCGCCAGCAATCTCGCGTTTCTGTTCCTGATCTTGAGCGGCATGTATCTATGGCTGCCGCGTGTCTTCAAGTGGGCCCTGTTCAAGACGCGCCTATTCTTCAACGCGGAGGCCCCCTCCGGTAAGGCGCGCGACTTCAACTGGCATCACGTGTTCGGCTTTTGGTCGGCCGTGCCGCTTGTGGTCGTCGTGGCGACGGCCACCGTGTTCTCGTATCCGTGGGCCAACGATCTCGTCTATCGCGCCGTCGGCGAAGAGCCGCCGCGCTCCGGTGGCGGCCGTGCGCCGCCCGGCGCGCGCCCCGCGCCGGTCGCCGAAAGCCCAAGCGGATCGGCCGCGACGCCGCTCGGCTACGACGCGCTACTTGCGCGCGCGGCTGCGCACGGCGAGTGGCGCACGCTCACGCTGAATCTGCCGACCGACCCCGCGGCACCGACGGTGCGCATCGGCATCGACAAGGGCAATGGCGGCCAGCCGCAGCTTCGGCACACGCTCACGCTCGACTCGGTCACGGGCGACGTCGTGACGTATGCGCCGTTCGCGAGTCAGACCAGGGGACAAAAGACCCGGTCGTGGATCCGGTTCTTGCACACGGGCGAGGCGCTCGGGATCGTCGGGCAAACGATCGCCGGGCTCGTCTCGCTGACGAGCGTCCTCATGGTGTGGACGGGTCTCGCGCTGGCTTGGCGACGGCTCGTCGTGCCGCTGTTCCGGGGGCTTTAGCTTACGCCGAGCCCTTGAGCTGGCGAACGGCGTCACCGTAGTAGTCGAGCATCGCGCGCGAGATCGCGCGCGGAATCTCGTTCGGCTCGTTGCGCTCGTTGATGACGAGCAGCTTCTTGCGGCGATCCGTGGGATGGTTCAGATAGCGGATGATCCCGATGTCGCCGCCTTCTTCCGTGAGCGACCAGACCACTCGCGAAGCCGTCGAGAACGGCATCCGCAGTTTCTTCACGATGGACGCCAGCGTGTGCGGCGCGCCATCGCGCGCGGCCTTGCGAACCTCGAGCGTGATCAGGTATTGCGGCAACGTGATGTGGGGAAAGCACTCGTAGACCGCCTCGAGCGCCGCGAGGATCGCGAGTCGAACGCCTTCGTCGTCGAACGTTTGTGCTTGAGGTGAGTCGATGCGCGGGGCTTTGGTCCCTGTTTTTCTTGAGGGTCGTGTCACGCGGGGTTTCTCCAAGAGTGGCACCTGCCATGCTAGCGCTCTTCGGAGATGTGTCAATGCACCTAACGGGATTCGGTTCCCTTGATACTGTGTGACACGGTTAACGTCCAGGGCCCATTCCGGGGGCGTAGCCTTTTCGTGGCCGAGGACAACACACGATGAGCATGAAAAACCGCCGTCGAGGCAAGCGCGACGAGCCGCCGCCACTGCCATTCGACGTAACGCAGGACATCGACCCCACGCTCGCGGAGTCGCTGCGACGCAGCAACGAGCCGACCCTGACGCAGGTCGACTTCGACGACATCGCCGTCGAGCTGCCGCCGGCTCGGCCGCCGAAACGGGGCTGACCGAAAGGGGTGCTCTCTTGCGTGCACCCCAAGCAGCCGCTAGTGTTCCGCGTCGGCGAGCCAACTCCGGCCGTCGGTCTGCTCACCATACTCGCGCTCATGTCTACCCACCAGAGCTCGTTCTTGCGCCACGCGGCGCTCGTTTTCGTCGTTGTCGCCCCAATCGCCGCTCAGGCGCAGAATCGCCTCGCCAGTAGCGCCGAGATCGACGCCTACCTCGCGGGTATCGTGCGCGACACGCGGGTCCCGGGCGTCGTAGGCCTCGCGGTCGAAGCCGACGGCATCGTCTATTTGGGTGCCTTCGGCCGTCAGGACGTCGGGGGCGGCGTGCCGATGGCGTCCGACACGATCTTTCGCTTGGCCTCGATGACCAAGCCCGTGACCTCGGTCGCCGTGATGATGCTGGTCCAAGAGGGCGATCTCGGCCTCGACGATCCTGTCTCGGAGTACCTACCCGCGTTCGAGGACAAGCCGGTCCTCGAGACCTTCAACCCGGCCGACAAGACCTACACGACGCGCCCCGCGGCCACCGTGATGACCATCCGGCATTTGCTGACGCACACGTCGGGGCTTGGCTACGCGTTCTCGAACACGACGCTCGCACAGCTCGCGGACCCCACGCCGGGTGCCAGCGTCACGGCGCTGCCGCTGCTCCACGACCCCGGCACACGCTGGACCTACGGCGAGAGCACGCGCGTGCTCGGCACGTTGGTCGAGGAAGTGTCGGGGCAACGGCTCGACGAGTTCCTGGCGGAGCGCATCTTCGTTCCGCTCGGCATGAGCGACACGTTCTATCGAGTGCCCGCGCCGAAGACGAGCCGCGTCGCGACGGTGCACCGCACGACGCCCGAGGGCCTCGTCGAGACGCCCAACACGGCCGAGATCACGGCGCCCGTCTACGGCGACGGCGGCTTGCACTCGACGGCGGCGGACTACGCGAAATTCATTCAACTGCTCTTGAATGACGGGCGTGCGCCGAACGGCACGCGCTTGTTGAGCGAGGCGACCGTTCGGCTCATGGGCCAGAACCACACGGGCAGCGTGCGGGTCGAGCTGCAACCTGCGGCGTTGCCCGCCCTCACCGAGCCGTTTCCGCTCGGCGCCGGGCGCGACACGTTCGGTTTGGGCTTCCAGATCACGGGCGCGCACGACGATCCGCTGTCGCGCTCGCCGGGCAGCATGAGCTGGGCCGGGATATTCAACACGGAGTTCTGGATCGACCCCGAGCGCGGCGTCGGCGGCGTGCTGCTCATGCAGTACCTGCCGTTCTACGACGCGACCGCCATCGAGACGCTACAAGGCTTCGAGCGGCGCGTCTATCAGGGGCTCGCCGATTAGCGAAAAGTCGGCGCCGTCGCCGCTCGCGGGTGCAGCCTTCGGGATTCTCGCCGCGCTCACGTGGGGCGGATTCCCCGCGATCACGAAGCTCTCGATGGCGAGCAACGCGCTCGACGCGTGGGACATCACGGCACTGCGCTTCGGCGTCGCGGGCCTCGTGCTGCTGCCGCTGTTCGCACGCCGCGGGCTCGGCGAGCTCGGGCCGCTGCGCGGACTATTCCTCGCGGTCGGCGCGGGCGCGCCGTACGTGCTGCTCACGGCCGGTGGCCTCGCCTTCGCGCCCGCGGCCCATATGGGCGTCGTCACGCCGAGCTGCATGCTGCTCTGCTCGACGCTCGGCGGCGCCTGGATCCTGCGCGAGCCGCTGACGCCGGCGCGAATCCTCGGTGCGGCCGCGATCACGGCCGGCCTCGTCGCCATGGGGTGGGACGGTCTGGCCAATCACGGCGAGCTCACGTTCCTCGGCGACGCGATGTTCGCGCTCGGCGGCCTGTTCTGGGCGAGCTACACGATCGCGTCGCGGCGCTGGAGCGTCGAGCCGCTGCACGCGACCGCAGTCGTCGGCGTTCTCTCGATGGTGCTTTACTTGCCGGGTTACGCATGGCTCGCGGGCGACGGCATCGTCGCGGCGCCGTGGCGCGACCTCGTCGTGCAGGGAGTGTTTCAGGGCGTGCTGTCGGCTGTGGTCGCGCTACTGTTCTACACGCGTGCCGTCGCGATCTTGGGCGCCGCGCGCGGCGCGGTGTTCGCAGCGCTCGTGCCTGCGTTCTCGCTGCTGGTCGCGATCCCGTTGCTGCGCGAGACGCCGACGACGCTCCAGCTCGCGGGTGTCGCGATCGTGACCGTGGGCATGGTGCTCGCGCTCGGGCTCCACGACCCGCAGCGTTGGCGCGGCGTCGCTACGCGGGGAGCGCCGCGATGAGCTCGATCATGCGCTTGCGCTCGGCCTGATCCGGCAGACGGCCCTTCGCGGCCGTCATGTTGTCGACCATGTGGTGCGGCTTGCTCGTCGCGGGCGTGACGGCCGTGACCGCGGGATGCGATGCCGCGAACTTGAGGAAGAACTGCGCCCACGTCGTCGCGCCGAGCTCGGCGGCCCACTCGGGTAGCTCCTGTCCCTCGACGCGGTCCCAGAGGCGCGTGCGGCCGAACGGTAGATACACGAGCACACCGATGCCGCGCTCCTGCGCAAGCGGGAAGATGCGCTCTTCGGCGCTCAGATTGTCGACGGCGTAGTCGATACCGATGAAGTCGAATGGCTCGTCGCGCATGAGCTGCTCGAGCGTCGCGTACTGCGGCTTGAACGTCGTCGTCGTGCCGATGTAGCGAACGCGGCCCGCCTGTTTGAACTCTTCGAGGATCGGGAACTGCGTCGCCATATCGGCAACGTTGTGCACTTGGACGAGGTCGATCTTGTCACGCCCGAGACGCTCGAGCGACGTCTCGACTTGCTCGCGTGCTCGCACGGGATCGGCACTCGCGCCACGTCCCGCGACGTTGAGCTTCGTGGCCCAGAAC
>Ga0302046_10004594_pt1 | contig 12283 bp, 10 predicted proteins | sample RVTome_11_FD_200261 | JGI IMG/M metagenome (GOLD analysis project Ga0302046, IMG submission 200261) | Soil microbial communities from uranium-contaminated site in the Upper Colorado River Basin, Wyoming, United States - RVT147D111 (version 2) ... | reverse complement strand
GACCATCCCCATTTCGCCGTGACGGGCGCGGATGGCAGTTTCACGCTCGGTGAACTGCCGCCCGGCGATTACGTGATCGAGGCGTCGCATGAGACGCTGGGCGTGCAGCAGCAACGCGTGACGGTGACGCCGGGAAGCCAGCCAACGGTCACGTTCACGTTCCGGGGCGGCTGAGCCGCCCGGGAGGATCCTGCGATGTCGAACGCGTCCGCCCGGCTCGTGCTGGGCGTGCTGATCGCACTGCCCGCCGGCGCACACGCACAGACGCCGCGCGTCGCCAACGCGGCTGCCCAGATCGCCGCCGCGATCCTCGCCGCGCCCGAGGATCGCCGCGCGGGCACGAAGGTCTACGGCTACGATGAGGGCCGCAGGCTCGTCACGCTGCGCGAAGGTACCAACGATACCATCTGCCTCGCCGATGACCCCGCGCGCGAAGGCTTCGAAGTGGACTGCTACCACGTCTCGCTCGAGCCGTTCATGGCGCGCGGCCGCGAACTGGCCGCACAGGGTGTCGAGGGACCCGCTCGCACGGAAACACGCTTCCGCGAAGCCGAACAGGGCACACTGAAGATGCCCGACAAGCCCGCCATGCTCTACATCGTCACCGGCACTTCCTTCAATGCCGCCACCGGCGAGGTGGCGGGTCTGTATCGTCGGTCGGTCATCTACATTCCTTATGCGACGACGGAATCCACAGGACTCTCGACATCACCCTCGACGACGGATCCGTGGATCATGGCGCCCGGCACGCCCGGCGCGCACATCATGATTACGCCTCCTCGTCCCGGAGGGGATCATCTTTTTCAACGCATCAACGAATGAAGCTGGACAGCCCACGTCCGTTTGAACCACGAACCTGAACCCGAACTTGAATTTCCATGCTCCGCGCTCTCCGCTGCATGGGATCAGAGTTGCCTCCTCCCGATCGCCAGCCCCCCGAGCAACACCCAGAACATGCCATACGCAACGGCGTAGGCGAACGCGATCCACGGTACGGGCGCGAGTGCGGAGAACGCGCGCTCGAGCTGAGTCATGGCGCCGTGCGGAGGCAGCAGCATCGTGATGCTGTCGCGCACGAACGGCGGGCCCATTCCGGCGACGAATGCGGAGCGCAGCGCGTGCCATGCAATCGCGACGATCGCCAGGAGGCCGGCGATCCAGGCGTCTGCACGGAACCAGACGGACAGGAAGGCCGTGAGCCCACCGAACGCGACGACGTACGCCGCAATGAGCGCGAAGGTGCGCGGGCCCGCCCAGTTGCCGAGCAGAATCAGATCGAAGGCGGGCAGGAGCAGTGCGCTGATGAGGAATGCGATGCCGCAGCGCAGTGCGAGGCGCGCGCCGTAGAGTCGGAGCAGGGAGACGGGCCGCGCGGCGTACAGGCGCGTGTGGCCGGCGGCGAGGTCGCTGCTCACGAGGCCAGCGACCATGACGAGCGTCGCGATGATGGGAAACCGGCCGAGCACGTAACCGGCGAGGAGCACAATCGAGACGAGTGGGAACCCGCCGATCCGGAACAGGGCATCGGGGTCGACGTGGCCATCGTGTCCTCCCACCGCGCGCAGTGCGACGGCGAGGAGCAGGAGCGCGGCGCCGAAGGCCAGAAGCAGCAGGATCCGGCCGCGCAGCGAACGGATCGAGAGCGAAACGACGGATGGCGTCTGTATCACGTGTCGTCCGGTCCGAGCACGCGTCGAACGCGATCCTCGAGACGGTGGGGCGTCTCCGGCTGCACGGCGTGCAGGGTGGCACCGGTGGCGAGCAGTGCGGCGAGGCGGGCGCTCAGCTCGGCGGCATCGGCGGCCTCCACGCGATAGACCGGACGGCCCTCGACGACGATCGCAGCGCCCGGGAACAGGTCCGTGACGGCGCTCGACGGCGCGGCCAGCTCGAGTCGCCACGTACCGGCCGAGCCTGCGGGTGTGGGCTCGAGGACCTCGACGACGCGGCCGCGATCGAGCAGCACGGTGCGGTCCGCGGTGCGTTCGACCTCCGCGAGGTCGTGGCTCGCGAGCAGCACGGCGGCGCCCCGCGCACGCAGCGCCCCCAGCTCGGCGCGCAGGCGGATGCGCCAGAGCGGGTCCAGACCTTCGGCGGGCTCATCGAGCACGACGACCGCGCGTTCCGTGAGAAGCGCCTGTGCGAGCTGCACACGCTGCATGAGCCCGCGGGAGAGTGTGCCGATGCGCGCGCTCGCATGGTCGCGCAATCCGAATCGCTCCAGGGCATCGGCGGCAGCCGCGCGCGCGCGTGTGCCCAGCCCATCCAGGCGGGCGAACGCGATGAGCGTGTCATGCACGCGCCAGTCGAGCGGCAGCGCGATGCGATCGGGCACGTACGTGGCGCCGCTGCCGCGCACGTAGTCGCGCGGGTGCTCGCCGTCGATGCGCACGGATCCGCTGGTGGGCCGCAGGAACCCGAGGATCAGCGCGAACAGCGTGCTCTTGCCAGCGCCGTTCGGGCCGACGAAGGCGGTGATGGTGGCGGGCTCGATGCGCACGGAGACGTCGCGGAGCGCGTGGGTCGGTCGGGCGCGCGTGCCGAAGCGCTTCGAAACCTGATTCAGCTCGATCACGCGGCAATTGTACGCGTTCGCCGGCCGGCGCGCCCGGCCGTTCTGGCCATTCCCGCGCCCCGCTCCCGCAGCGACCTTCGCGCCATGAGCACGAACACGAGCGTATCGCCACCAAAGCCCGCCGCACGCGTGCTGGGCCAACTGCTTCTCGCGCGCGGTGCGCTGGGGGCGGACCTGCTGGCGAAGGCACTCGTGGAGCAGCGCCAGACGCGGGAGCGGCTGGGCGAGGTGCTGGTGCGGTGGGGCACGGATCCGGAAGCGGTCGCGCGCGCACTCGCGGACCAGCTGCGGATGGGATATGCCGAACCGCCGCTGCGTGCGGACCCGGCCGCACTCGCGCTCGTCGACCTCACGCTCGCCGCGCGCCTGCGCATCGTGCCGCTCGCACTCTCCGAGCGCGGCCTGCGTGTGGCCATGGCCGATCCGCTGGATGCGAGTGCACTCGATGATCTCCGCTTTCGCACGGGCCGCCGCGTCGAGGCGCTGGTCGCCGTGCCGGCGGTCGTCGCCGCAGCGCTCGGCGCGTGCCGGCCGGTCGCGGTCACCGAGATCCTCGGCCGCATGCCGGGCGCGCGCAGTGCCGACCCGGATGATGGTGTGGACGAGAGCGCGCTCCGTCGCGCATCGGAAGCGCCGCCCATTGTCGAGCTGGTCGAGCACATGCTGAAGCGCGCCATCGAGCAGCGCGCAAGCGACATCCACGTCGAGCCCGCGGAGGACAGGCTGCGCGTGCGTGCGCGCGTGGACGGTGTGCTCCATTCGCTGCTCGATCTGCCGGCGCACGTCGCGGGCGCCGTGATCTCGCGGCTCAAGATCATGGCCGACCTCGACATCGCGGTGAAGCGGCGGCCGCAGGACGGCCGCGCCGCCGCGCGCATCGACGGACGCGACCTGTCGCTCCGCATGTCGACGCTGCCCGCGCAGGACGGCGAGAAGATCGTGATCCGCATCCTGGACGCGAGCGCGACCGCGCAGAGCCTCGATGCGCTCGGCATGGACTCGCCCATCGAGGCGCGCTTCCGTGCGCTCCTTGGCCGCAGCCACGGCGTGCTCCTCGTCACGGGGCCGACCGGAAGCGGCAAGACGACGACGCTCTACGCCGCGCTCGCGTCGCTCGATCGCGACCGGCGCAACCTCATCACGCTCGAGGACCCCGTCGAGTACCGGCTGGATGGCCTGACCCAGGTGCAGGTGCACGCGCGTGCGGGACTCAGCTTCGGCGCCGCGCTGCGCGCCGTGCTGCGCCAGGACCCCGACGTCATCATGGTGGGCGAACTGCGCGACCGCGAAACCGTCGAGATCGCGATGGCCGCCGCCATGACCGGCCACCTCGTGCTCTCGACGCTCCATACGAACGATGCGCCCTCCGCGGCCACGCGCCTCGCGGAGATGGGTGCCCCGCCCTACCTCGTTGCGGGCGGCCTGATCGGCGTGATGGCGCAGCGTCTCGCGCGCCGCCTGTGCCCCCACTGCGCTTCCATGCGCGCGCCCGCGACCGGTGAGCTCGAGGCCCTCGCCCTGCCGAGCGTCGCCGCTCTGCCCGCCGCGATCGGCTGCTCCCGCTGCGATGATACGGGCTACCGCGGTCGCACCGGCATCTACGAGCTGCTCGTCGTCGACGCGCGCGTCCGCTCGCTCGTGCTGCGACGCGCGCCGGCCCACGCGATCCGCCAGGCCGCACGCGCCGATGGCATGACCACGCTCGGCCAGGACGCATGGAACAAGGTGCGCGCCGGTGTCACCACGCTCGAAGAGGTGCGGCCGCTCCTCGCACTCCTCGCTGGCGAAGCGCCGCTCTGCCCCTCGTGCGGGTCCGACATCCGGCCCGGTTTCCTCATCTGCCCCAGCTGCGGCCACCGCCTGCGCAGTGTGTGCTCGTGCGGCGCACCGCTCGAGGATGCGTGGACCCGCTGCGCACGCTGCGGCACGGAAATCGCCCACGACGATCGCCCGTTCGACGACCACGATGCACCCGACGCGCGGCCGGCCGCGTGATACACTTGCGCAGGCGGACGCATGCGGGCACGTTCGTTCCGTCGAGGCCGCACGCCGCTGACGGTATGTCAACGGACACGCGTCTCGCACGTTGTTTCGACATGAGCATCTGTTCCTGATTGCTGTCCGCCAGGAGGGATTCATGCGGTTTCGTGGTTCGCCCATCCGTCTCGCGCTCGCGCTCGGCCTCGCCGTACTGACACTCACCGCCTGCGATGACAGCCCGACCGATGAGGACGGCGTCACGACCGTCCGAATGATCAGTCCGCAGAACTTCTCGCCGCAGAACGCGACCATCTCGGTGGGCGAGACCGTGCGCTGGCGCAACGATCACAACGGTGTCCAGCACAACACGACGGAGTCGAGCGGGCTCTGGACGAGCCCGAACCTGAATACCGGCCAGACCTTCAGCCGGACGTTTCCCGCTGCTGGCAACTTCGCCTACGAATGTACGCTCCACCCCGGGATGAGCGGGACCGTGGTGGTGGAGCCGTAGGCCGCCGCCCGTCCTTCCGTTCTACGTGCCCAAGGCAACCCGTCAGGTCTGGAAGCGGTCGCTGACCTGACGGAGCAGGCGTTCGATGCGGTCGCCGCGGGCTGGGAAGAGGTGGCGGTCGGCGACGCGGTTGAGCGCGATGCGAAGCTGTGGGAATGCGTCCGCGCAGAGCAGGTAGACGCGGTCGAGGCCGTGCTGCTCGGCATCGCGGAAGCGGGCGGCCATGCGGAAGCCGGTGGAGCCGAGTTCTTCGTAGTACGGTATGCCGGGCGCGCCGCGGCGCGCGACGCGGGCGTTGATGTGGTCGGGGAAGATGCCGCTCAGCCAGAGAGCGAACTCACCGAGATACGCGCGCAGCATGAAGGCCTGATGTCCGCTCGATCCGTCCGCGGCGGCGACGATGTCGACGAGGTGCCGGAACTGCCCGGCGAGGCGCTCGAGATCGTGGCTCCGATTCATGCCGCCGAACGTGAGGAGCAGCGCGGTCAGGTAGTCGGCGACGGTGAGGTCTTCGAGCCCGTCCTCGAGCAGGGCGTGCCGGACGAGGAGGTAGAAGATGATTGCGGGCGGCGCGGTCGCGACGTCCCGGGCGGACAGGACCGCGTTGAGGGTGCGCGGGTCGTCGAGAATGGCATCGAAGCCCTCCTCCCGGAGCCTCGCCTCACAGGCATCCCGTTCCGTTTCGGATCCGCGTGACAGCAGCCAGATGACGTGCGCGGCGTCGGCCCGTCCGAAGGACGAGCGGATATCGGGTACGATCATGCCAACCTCCTTCTTCGGCGGTCGCGGTGTGAGCGCGTTCGTTCGCGCGTCTCCGCGTTGGCGCGTCCCGGCGGCGCGGTCGCGCGCCGGCACGCATGACTTGCTACGGGGAGAAGTTACCATCTAAACTGCCGGAACGACGGCCCCGCCCCGCAACAGGCGCCATCGCCCTGTACGTTCCTCGCAGGGACAAAGATCCCGCGCGTGCGACCCGAGAAACGCGATGCTGAGACGCCACAGTCTCGAACGACGGCTCTTCGGCTGGCTCCTCGCGCTCGCCCTGCTGCCGCCGCTCCTCGTGTTCGGCGCTGCCGTGCTCGTGGGCGCCGGCTGGCTCGAGTGGATCGGCACGCTCGGGCCGTGGGAACGCGTGGCCGACTCGGGTCGCGCGGTCTTCGACGCCGCGCAGCCGGCGATCGCGGCCGATCCGTCACTCGGCGCGGCCGTCGCACAGCACGAGCGCGTGCTGTCCGAATCGCTTGTGCAGGCCGGCCGCTGGCAGTTCTTGGGCGAGCGCGTCACCGCTCTGCTGCCCGTTGCCGTTGCAATCATCGGGCTAGTGCTGGTGGCCGCGGCGTTCTGGGTGAGCCGGCGGCTGGCGCGGGAGCTGGCGCGGCCCATTCGCGACCTCGTCCAATGGGCGGAGCACCTGGCGCGGGACGAGGCGCTGCCCGCGGAGGACCCTGCGGAGCGGGGGGAGGTCGAGGAGGTGCGCGCGCTGCGAGGTGGGCTGCGCAGGGCGTCGACCCAGCTGGCGGAGGGCCGGACGAAAGCGCTGGAAGCGGAGCGGCTCCGGGCATGGGGCGACCTGGCCAGGCGCGTCGCGCACGAAATGAAGAATCCGCTTACACCGCTTAGACTTGCGGCGCACAGGCTGGCCCGGATCGAGGCGCCCGACCCCGCCATCGCGGAGGCCGTGACGGTGATCGGAGAAGAGAGCGGACGGCTGGACGAGCTCGCGCGCCAGTTCTCCGCGCTCGGCAGCCCTTTCACCGGGCCGAGGAGCGAGGTCGACCTCGAAGAGATGCTCGGCGAACTGCTGGCGAGCGATGTGCCGCCCACGATCCGGACATCGCTCCGCGTCGACGGCGTCACCACCCGGATCGAAGCGCATCACGATGCAATATTGCGCGCTTTTCGCAATTTGTTGCGCAATGCCGTGGAGTCGCTCGGATCGGGCGGCAGGATCGACGTGGTGCTGCGGACGCACGACGCCGGCATCGAAGTCGTCGTCGCGGATGATGGGCCGGGCGTGCCTGTCGAGCTGCTGGAGCGCATCTTCGAGCCCGACTTCACGCGCAAGGCGGGCGGCACCGGCCTCGGTCTCACGCTCGTCCGTCAGGCCGTGGCCGCGCACGGCGGGGAGGTGCGCGCCCGTTCGCGTGAAGGCGGAGGCGCCGAATTCGTCGTGCGCCTGCCGGCTTCGGGGTCTCCGAGCGAGGTGGGGGTCTAGATAACGGAGGAGAGGAACAGCGTGATGAGGAAACTGGCCTGCGTGCCGCTGCTCGGATTGATCGTCGTGGGCGCCTGCTTCAGCCTGGGCGGCCCACCAGCGGTCGTGTTCCAGACGCTCGTGCTGTCGCCCGATGCGGGTGCGACCGCGGCCGCCGTCACCCAGCGCATCCAGGGCGAGATGGGTGAGCTGGTCCTGGTCAGCGCCGAGAATCAGCCCGATGAGTGGTTCGGTCAGCTCGCCGAGCAGACCGGACTCCGGCTTTCGGGTCCCGGCCGGACGGGCAGCCGCGCAATGGCGTTCCTCACCACGATCGAGGCCCTGGGCGACACCTCCATCGTGCTCGGCATCGCGGACGGCGGCCGCATCCACATGCATGACGCTCTGTACACCTTCGGAGACGAGCGGCTCATCGATCTGATGCTCGTCGACATGGCGGACGTGACGAATCTGCGCGAGGCCGTGCGCACGATGTTCGCGTACATCGCGTCCGACGTGGGCAGCAACGTGCCGATCGTGCTCGGCGTGCACGCGCCCACGCCGGCGATCAGTGACAGCGTGACCGTGCTGATGCGCGCGTTCCTCGCGAGCGCGATCGAATGCGCGGAACGATCCGCGGAGGGCGTCATCACGCGCAGCGGCAACCTCGCGCTGCTCCACGGTCCCAGCGTGCGCACGAGTTGTGAGAGCGCGAGTCCGCTCGAAGGGCAGGGTGGTGGCATCCGCGCACGTCTGATCGTGGGCCGCTGAACGCGTCGTCGATGGCGAGCATCCTCGTCGTGGACGACGAGTCCAACATCCGCCGCATGCTCGCGCGGCTGCTCGAGGAGGCCGGTCACACCGTCGAAACCGCGGCCGACGCGGACGAGGCGCTGCGCGTCGCCGAACAGACCGCGCCGGACGCCGTCCTGCTCGACCTCGCGCTGCCCGGCGCGGATGGCCTGTCCGTCCTCGAACGCCTGCGCGGACGCGAGCCCGCCCTGCCCATCGTGATGATGAGCGGACGCGCCACTCTGGGCGACGCCGTGCGCGCGACCAGGCTCGGCGCGTTCCACTTCATCGAGAAGCCGCTCTCCCCCGAAGCCGTACTGCTGACGGTCGAGAGCGCGGTCGCCCTGCGGCGCGCGCGCGAGCTGTCGCGCGCACTCGCCGCACAGCTGGGTGCCGAGGGCCAGCTCGTCGGCACGAGCGACGCGATGCGCGAGGTGCACCGGCTCATCACGCAGATCGCACCGACCGATGCGCGCGTGCTGATCTCGGGCGAGAGCGGTACCGGCAAGGAGCTCGTCGCGAACGCTTTGCACGAGGCATCGCGTCGTGCGGGCGGCCCGTTCGTCCGGGTCAACAGCGCCGCACTGCCCGGCGAGCTGGTCGAGTCCGAGCTGTTCGGCCATGAGAAGGGCGCGTACACGGGCGCCTCGGCGGCGCGCCGCGGCCGCTTCGAGCTGGCCGATGGCGGCACGCTTTTCCTCGACGAGATCGCGGACCTCGCACTGCCCGCGCAGGCGAAAGTGCTGCGCGCCATCGAGAGCGGCACGGTCGAACGCATCGGCGGCGAGCGCGCGCTGTCCGTCGACGTCCGCGTCATTGCCGCCACGAATCGCGACCTCGCGCACGAGATCGCCGAAGGCCGTTTCCGCGAGGACCTCTTCTACCGGCTGAACGTCCTCGCCATCCACGTCCCTCCGCTGCGCGAGCGGAAGAGCGATATTCTCGCACTCGTCGCGCATTTCCTCGAGCGCCTGCGCGCGCGTCACGGCCTCGCGGAGCCGCACATCTCGCGCGCCGCTCTCGACCGCATGCGCGCACACGACTGGCCCGGCAACGTCCGCGAGCTGGCCAACCTTTGCGAGCGGCTGGCCATCCTGCACGCAGGACGCACCGTCCAGCCGCAGGACCTCGATGGCCTGATCGGTCCTGCTGCCGATGTCGCCGCCCCGCTCCACGAGCGGCTCGAGGGGTACGAACGGGATATCATTGCGGATGCCCTGCGTGCCGCCGACGGCAGCGTCGCCGAAGCGGCTCGCCGGCTGCGCACGGATCGCGCCAACCTGTACCGCCGCATGCGGCGGCTGGGAATCGACCAATGAGCCGTGACACAAAACGGATGACGGATCGCCGATGGCTCTGCGCGCGCGCAGCAGGATCGTGCGCGCTGCTGCTCCTGCTGATCGCCGACGCCGCACACGCGCAGGACCCGCCGCTGGATGCGCTGCCCGACAGCATCGCGGATCGCATCATCGCACTGCACAATGCGCCCGGCACGACCCGTTTCGGCGGCGAAGTGCGGATTCCGGAGGGCACGACGATCACGGGCAACGTCGCGATCGTGGGCGGGCCCGCAGTTTTCGCGGGCCGCGTCGAGGGCATGCTGATCGTGATCAACGGCGACGTGACCTTCGAAGAGGGCGCGACCGTGACCGGCGCGACGCTCGTCGTGGGAGGGTCCACGGAAGGCGAGCAGCGCGCGAGTCTGCTCGGCGGACTCCAGCAGCATCCGCAGGCGCTGCGCTTCCGGCAGGATCCCGACGGGCTGATCCATCGGACCGAGCCGCCGCGCGAAGGCGTCTCGGCCGGCCGCGACTTCCCGTTCGGACGGACCGACATCTTCCTCGCCGTGCGTACCGGCTACAATCGCGTCGAAGGCCTGCCCATCTCGTTCGGCCCGCGCGTCCGGTTCGGCACCAGCAATCCCACATCCATCGAGGCATTCGCGATCTACAGGACGCGCGCGGGCCTGGACGTCAACACCCGGGAGATGGGGTACGCGCTGCGCGCCGAGCAGTACCTGGGTGGACGCACGGCGGTCCGCATCGGCGTGCGCTGGTTCTCCGAGATCCTGCCCATCGAAACGCGCGGCCTCTCGGACCGCGAGAATTCGCTTTCCACGTTCCTGCTGCACCGCGACTACCGCGATGCATACGAATCGGATGGCTGGAACGCGTACGTCCACCTTGCCCGGCCGGGCACGCCGACGGATCTGACCTTCGAGTACCGCGCGGAACGGCATCGCGCGGTGTCGCCCGCGAATCCGTGGTCCATTGTCGACAACGACGAGGCCTGGCGACCCAATCCGCTCGTTGCGGAAGGCATGATCCGGTCTGTCGCCGCGATTCTCCGGCACGACACGCGAAACGAGTCGATCGACCCCGCAACGGGCTGGGATGTGAGGCTCGAGCTGGAGCGTGGTCTCGGCGGCGGCCTCGAGACGGCCGAGCTGGCCCTTGGCACGAGCGCAACGACGCAGCCACGCGAACGGTTCACTGCCGCAACCATCGACGTGCGTCGCTACGTGCGCTTCACGCCCTACTCGCGGATGGGGATCCGTGTGTTCGCCGCCGGATCCGTCGATGGCACCGAACTGCCGCCGCAACGACAGCATGTGCTCGGCGGGGAAGCCTCGCTGCCGGGATATCGCATGTTCGAGTTCGACTGTGCCGCTCGCCGCGAGATCCTCGACACGGAACGCGGACCGTTCTTCCCGTACTATGGGTGCGACCGCGTCGTGCTCGTGCAGATGGAGTACCAGGCGGGCTTCCCGTTCGCGCGCCGGCTCGGTGAGGCGATCCGCATCGGCATCGATCTGGGCCAGCAGGTGCGCTGGGCCGCGTTCTTCGACGCGGGCCGCGCATGGAACGAGCTGGATGCACTGGACGGGCGCGGTGGTGGCGAGAGCGACTTCTCGGCGGACGCCGGGCTCGGCATTCGCATTGGTGAACTCGGGTTCTACTGGGCGTACCCACTCTCCGGCAGCGGCAAGGGCCTCAACTTCTTCGTGCGGATCGGACGCAGGCTTTGATCGCTGTCCTCGCCGTCGCCTCCGCGCTGTTCGGCGGTGCACGCCCTCCGCCCGCCGATCTCATTGCGCTGTTCCAGAACGTCGTTGGCCTGCGCGTCGACAGTGCGCACAGCTACCGGCCCATCCTGCGCATCGGCCCGGTGCTCCGGAGCGCCCAGCTGGAGAACGCCGCGCGGTCCGGCATCCCCATTCGCGTGCATGTGCGGCTCGAGCTGTGGCGCGACGGCTTCATCGATGATCTCGCGGCAAGCACGGGGTGGAGCTCGGTGCTGCTCTACGAGCCGATCAGCGAGCGCTACCTCGTGCGGCCGCGCGGCAGCGGGCCCGCGCTCCGCTTCGCCGCGTACGACAGCGCGCGCGCCGCGATCGAAGGCGAGTCGATGATCGCGCTCGCGCCCGTCCGGCCGGGCGAATACTACTACACGGCCCGTGTGACGATCGAGACACTGTCTCTTTCGGATCTCGAGGAGCTGGAGCGCTGGCTGCAGGGCGAGCTGGGGCCCGCCGTCAGCGGCGACCGCTCGATTCCCGGCGCCATCGTCGATGGCGCGAAGCGCCTCGTCGTGCGCGTGCTGCGGCTGCCCACCCGGACCCTCAGTGCGCGCGTCAGTTTCACGATGCCGGACAAGGAGAAGCACCGGGAACCGCAGCCGGAACCGGCGCGCGCCGCCCGACCGGTCCAGCGACCGGAGCGCACCACGCGCAACGTGCATGGCGGACCCTGAAGCAGGCGCGCTTCGCGCACGCATCGTGGACATCATGCGCGGGCCCGCGGATCGACCCGACGACGACGCGTTCGACGCGCTTGCCCGCGCGGCGTTCGCCTGGCAGTTCGCGCACAACGTTCCGTACGCCGCGTACTGCCGCACGCGCGGCCGCACTCCCGATACCGTCACGCACTGGACGGAGATTCCGGCCGTGCCGGCGGCCGCGTTCAAGGAGATCGCGCTCGTTGCCGGACGCGCGGAAGATGCCGAAGCCGTCTTCCGCACGAGCGGCACGAGCCAGGGCACGCAGCGCCGTGGCACACATCACGTCCTGGACCTCTCGCTCTACGAGGCGTCCCTGCTCGCTTCATTCGACGCGTGGCTGCTTCCGGACGGCGCGCGTCCCGTCATGCTCTCGCTCGTGCCATCCCGGGAAGCGCTGCCCGATTCGTCCCTCGCGTGGATGATCGACTGCGTGATGGCCCGACGCGGCGCC
>Ga0302046_10004593_pt1 | contig 12283 bp, 5 predicted proteins | sample RVTome_11_FD_200261 | JGI IMG/M metagenome (GOLD analysis project Ga0302046, IMG submission 200261) | Soil microbial communities from uranium-contaminated site in the Upper Colorado River Basin, Wyoming, United States - RVT147D111 (version 2) ... | reverse complement strand
TGCCGCCAGTGCTCCGCTGCGGCCCGGGCTTCGACCTCGATCGTCTTGAATACGAAGTTGGTCGCGTAGAGCTGGCAGTGGGGGTGCGGATTGCTCACCCCGACGACCTCGCCTTTGTTTTCGAAAACCAGCACGTGCCGCACCGCCGTCCGGGCCCCGAGCTCCCGGTACTGTTCCTGCAAGACGGTGAGCAGCCGAACGACCTGGCCGACGGGAAGCTCGGCCAGCGTGCGGTCGTGCCGGGGCGTGTAGCAGACGACGCGCGCCACGCCGTCGGCCCGTCGATGCCGGTAGAAGCCGGGCGGGGTATCTACCGGCTCAGGGGCCTGTTCACCGACGCACGGATGGTCATTGTCGAAGACAAAGACATCCTCGTAATCCGGATTGGTAGCCCCCGAAACACGCAGGTTGCCGGGACAGAGGTAACAGTCGTCCACATAGGCGGGCAGGGCTTCCTGCGCGCCGGCCAGCCTCTCACCCTGCCAGGGCCGCTTGTCGCGGTGAGCCGCCACAATCACCCACTCCTTCCGCAAGGGATGCCAGCGTTCTTCCCAGGTCATGCGGCGACGGTGAGCTTGAAGACCACGGCGAAGTCGTCCGGCACCGCCTCCGGGGTGGTGATGGCCAGTCCGCCGGGCTGCCGCTCCCAGGCGACCTCGGCGTCGACGCCCGGCATCGAGACACCGGTGACCTGCACATCCGCGGCGGCACCTCCTTCGCCGAAGAGGGTCATCAGGACCGGCGCGCCGGCGTCCGGGCGCCCGAGCAGGATGGCGTAGACGGCATCGCCGTGGCGTGTGTAACGGATGTCTTCGGCCGTGTAATCCAGCGAGGCGAGGAAATGCCCGCCGCGCTCCATCTGCGTCGGGCCTTCTCCGTATTCGACGAACGGGCGCGTCTCGTAGATCGCCTCACCGTACCGGCCCATCCAGTCGCCGATGCCGAGAAGGACGGCCTGCTGTTCTTCGGGAATGGTGCCGTCCGCCATCGGCGAGATGTTGAGCACGAGTTGGCCGTTCTTGCTCACAATGTCGATCAGCGTGTGCAGCACTTCCGCTGTGCTTTTGATCTCCAGGTCCTCGGTGTAGCACCAGCTCCCCTTGCTGATCGTATCGTCCGTCAGCCATGAATAGTCCGTCAGTCGATCGGTGCGGCCCTTTTCGAAGTCCTCTACGCCTACCTCGCGCGGCAGGTCGTCTTGCTTGAACGTGACGACGACCTCCTTGCCCGCCGCGTGGGCCTTGTTGAAATAGTAGGCCAGGTATTCGGTCTTGACGCTGTCGGGGATCTCATCCAGCCAGGAGTCGAACCACATGATGTCCGGCTGGTACTTGTCGATGACTTCCATCAGCTTGCCTTTCCACAGCCCCAGGAACTCCGTGCGGGGCAGGTAGCCGTAGAGGATCGCCTGGTCGGGATCGTCGAGCAGCGTGGGGAAATCCTGCTTGACGTAGGCATAGTGCCCGTTCCAGGCCCCGTCCTCGTTTTCATGCTCCCAGAGGTTGTTGCGGGCGTGGTGAAACGAGGTAAAGAACTTCATGCCGCGCGCTCGGATGGCGCGGGCCAGTTCGCCCGTGACGTCTCGCTGCGGGCCCCGGTCCCTCGCGTTCCAGGGGGTCAGGTCGCTGTCCCACATTGCAAAGCCGTCGTGGTGCTCGGCCACGGGGCCGGCAAAGCGCGCGCCGGACCGCGCAAACAGATCGGCCCACGCCTCGGGGTCAAAGTTTTCGGCGGTAAACATCGGCACGAAGTCGTGATAACCGAACGCCGTCGGATCGCCGTACGTCTCGACGTGGTGGGTGTACTCCGCGTGGTCTTTCCGGTGCATGTTGCGCGGGTACCACTCCGAGCCGAAGGCCGGCACGGCGTAGACGCCCCAGTGAAAATAGATGCCGTACTTGGCATCGCGAAACCACGCCGGGGCAGGCGTGTGCTGCTGTAACGATGCCCACGTCGCCTCGTAGGGCGCAGGAGCCGGTTCGGGCGAAGGGGTTCGGCATCCGCCCCCGGCCAGGATCAGGGTGCATGCAAGCAGCGTCGTCGTGTGCACGGGGTGGGCGCTTCGCCGGGTACAGTCCATCGCTTCCTTACCATTCTGAAAAAATGAAACGATTAAAAAAGGAAGATGCCTTGCCTGCCGGCTCGAACGTTGAAAGTAAAAGCGCTTTTGCGCATTATCAAGCGTAAAAAATGCTCCTTGACAGCAATTATTAAAATAATTAGCTTTAACCGGGATTTCATGGAAACATCGATTCAAAAAATCAAATTCAGCCTGCCCTGCACCGGATGAAGCGGGTCACAATCCTCGACGTAGCCAGAAGGGCCGGCGTGTCCACAGGAACGGTTTCGGCGGTGCTGAATGAGCGATCTTCCGTCCGCGATGAGACCCGTATGCACGTGCTGAAGATCATTGACGAGCTCGGCTACCACCCCTTGGCTTCTGCCCGGATTCTGCGATCCACGCAGCACAACACCCACATACTCGAAAAAAGCGTGGGGTTGTTGATCAAAGAGATGGACAATCCCTTCTATACGGACGTCGTCATCGGAGCACGCTCCTACCTCCAGGAAAAAGGCTACGTCGCCTTTGTGTGTACCTCGGAAGGTGACTACGAAAAAGAAGGCAGCCTCATCAACTCCATGCGCAGCCGCTTCATCCACGGCGCCATCATCGCCCCCGTACTCCACGAGACGGCCGATCTCTCGCACCTGTTCATGCTCAAGCGGGCTCAGTACCCCTTTGTCGTGCTCGAAGAAGTAGCGGGGCTGCCGGTGCACTCGGTCAGCATCGATAACGTGACGGCGACGCAGATGGCGGTGCGCTACCTGATTGATACGGGGCATACGCGGATCGTGCACTTTGCCGGGCCGGCCTATACCCAGCACACGCGGGACCGCATCCAGGGCGTGGAGCGGGCCTTCAGCCAGTCGCACCTCGTCTACTCCGACGACGTCGTCGTGCCGGCAGGTGCTCACTTCGAGGACGGCTATCAGGCGGGCCTGTGCCTTTTCGGGCACCGGCCTCCGGAACAGCGCCCTACCGCGGTGACGTGCTTCAATGATCTGGTCGCGATGGGTGTGTTGCGGGCGCTGGCCGAATTACGTCTGGACGTGCCGGGAGACGTATCGGTGATCGGCTTCGACGACATCCAGGCAGCGGCGTATCTTTCGGTCCCGTTAACGACGGTGCGGGTACCCAAGCAGGAGATGGGCCGCAAAGCTGCCGAATTGCTGGTAAACCAGTTAGAGACGTCCGAGCACGGCGTGTTGAAACGCGTCGTGCTCGATGCGAAACTCGAATTACGCGGTTCTACCCGCGCTCTTTTACATTGACGACGCCACAAACCGTCTGTATCCTTTATCGGAAGCGCTTTGCGCCTTCGATAGCGATTACACCACTATGAGGACAAACCCCGTTCGGTTTTCACAAGGCAGAAATCGTTTCGGGCGAAGCTACTTAACCGTTTAAGCCCCCTCGCTTAACAATCCCCACAACCCGTATCTGGAGGTTCGCGCAAATGAGACTGGCAAGGCTACTACTCATGATTGCTCTGCTATTCCCGGCGACCATCGCGCTGGCCCAGACCGGCAAGATCGCCGGCCTGATCACCGACGCAACTACAGGCGACGCCCTACCAGGGGTCAACGTCTCCATCGCGGGGACTACGCAAGGTGCGGTATCGGACGTGGACGGTTACTATGCCATCCTCAACGTACGGCCCGGCACGTACACCATTCGGGCTTCGTTCGTCGGTTTTACCTCCCAGGTCAGCGAAGACATCCGTGTCAACATCGACCTGACGACCGAGGTCAACTTCGCCTTGCAAGAGGCGGCGGTAGGCCTCGACGAAGTCGTCGTCACGTCCGAACGGCCCGTCGTGCAGGCCGACGTCTCTTCCAGCCTGGTCAACATCAGCGCGGAGGAGATCGAAAACCTGCCCGTAGCAAGCATCGCCGACGTCATCGGCCTGCAGGCCGGGTTCGAGCCCGGCTTATCCATCCGAGGCTCCGGAGGCGACCAGGTAGCCCTGGTCGTCGACGGTATCGCGTTTACCGATCCGCGCGGGAACAGTCCGTTCCTCGGGATCAGCTACACGGCCATGGAGGAGGTACAGGTGCTCACGGGCGGCTTCAACGCCGAGTACGGCAACGTGCGCAGCGGCCTCATCAACGTCGTCACGAAGGACCCGCCGCGCAACAGCTACATCGGCGACGTCATCGTACGCTACAGCGGGGCCTCGCAGAAGTATTTCGGATCTACGCCCAGCGATCCGAACGCCTATTACATGTATTCCCGCCTGAGCAGCGAAACCTATCCGGATGCGGAAGGGAACCCGTGCGAGGTATCGCTCTGCGGCACGTCGATCCTGCCGCAATACCTGCAACGGCAGTATGCCCCCTTCGGCGGCTGGAACACCCTGGCGGAGGGAACGGGCTGGACGCCGGAGCAGATGCGGGAAGCCCAGCGCTGGTACTATCGCAAGGACTTCGAGATCACGAAGCCCGACTACGAAGTGGACGGCACCATCGGCGGCCCCGTGCCCGGCATCAGCCGGCACCTCGGCGATTTGCGCTTTACCGCCTCCTTCCGGCAGACGCAAACGTCCTATGCGATCTGGGAACAGCGGCAAACGCAGGATGCGCGCACGTTCCAGGGCAAGGTGACGTCGGATGTAGGCACCGGCATGAAGCTCGTCCTCAGCGGCCTCTACAGCAAGGAAGAAGGCTTCACCAACGACGATCATAACGCCGACTTCCTGTCTGCCGAGATGCCGCAATACCCGTGGGACGGCCGCAACAGCCTGTTCGTCAACCGGCGGGCCAACGGGGTCAACGAACTCTACGGCGACTGGCGGTTCAGCCCGTCCGACATCACCCGGTCGATCTTCGGCGCCGAGTTTACGCATGCGCTCAACCCATCGACGTTCTACCGCATCCAGCTCCAGCGGAACCATTCCAAAACCCTGACCGGCGCCCCCGATCCGCGCCCGGAAACCGACGCCGGCGAGAGCCTCATCGTCCGGTGCGTCACACCCGGCCTCGAACTGCGCGAAGCGAACGCGTGTGCAGCCAACGAGGTACCGGTGACCGAAGCCCCCTTCGGCTTCCGCTGGCGCTATGAGAACACCGACTTCGGCTCGTTCGGCTCCCAGGGCGGCGACGCGCGGGACTCGACGAAAGTACTGCGCTGGAGCGGCCGGTTCGACCTCACCAGCCAGCTCAACCGCTTCATGCTGGTCAAGACGGGCGTCGAGTTTCTCTACAGCGACTACAACGTCCTGCACGGCTCCTGGGACCCGGCCAACCCCCACCAGGAAAACGAAAAGCACCGGTGGAGCCGCAGCCCGATCCAGGGCGCGCTGTACGCGCAGACCAAGCTCGAATTCAAGGGCATGATCGCCAACCTGGGCCTGCGGGCGGACTACTTCCACGCCACCGGCGAATGGTACGTCTACGACCCGTTCGACCGTACCTTCACCGCCGTCTACGGCGTCGATGAGTTCGACGAATTGCTCGGCCAGGAAGCGACGGAACGCCAGTTCTCCCTCAGCCCCCGGCTGGGCGTCTCGTTCCCGGTCACGGTGAACAGCAAATTCTACTTCAACTACGGCCACTTCCGGCAGATGTTGAACCCGCGCAACCTGTTCGGAATCGAGTACCGCATCAACAACTCGCTGATCAGCATCGGCAACCCCAACCAGCCGCTGCCCAAGACGGTCGCCTACGAACTCGGCTTTGAGCAAAACATCGCCGACCAGTTCCACCTGCGGCTGGCAGGTTTCTACCGGGACCTGTCCCTGCAACCACGCGGGGTGAGCTACATCAGCCTCGACGACCTCGTCAACTACTCACGCACGGAGCCGCTGAACTACGGCGACAACCGGGGCTTCGAAGTCACGCTCACGAAGAACCGGGGCGCCTGGGTCCGCGGGTTCGTCAACTTCACGTACCTGGTGCGCAAAGGCGGCAACTTCGGCTACGGCCAGATCGACGAAAACCGCCGGGCTTTCCGGGAATACACCAACAGCCCGGCCGCCCTCTCCGAGTTCAAGCCGGTCCCTGAGCCTTTCGGACGCGTGAACCTCGAAGTCCTCGTCCCCCGGAACCTGGGGCCGCAGGTGGCCGGAGGCTACCCGCTGGGAGACTGGCGCATCAACTTCCTCGGCGAATGGCGTCAGGGTGCGCCGTCGACCTGGGACGGCGACTCGTTCTCGATCAACGGCACCGGCCGCGACCCACGGATCGCCTACAACGTGAACTGGAAAGACTACTACGCGCTCGACTTGCGCCTGAGCAAGAACTTCCAGACGGCGATCGGCCGGGCACAGTTCTTCGTGGATGTCACCAACGTGTTCAACATCAAGCGGATGTACTGGCGCAACGCCAACATCTACGAAGGGACCGACGACGCCCGCGACTACTTCCGCTCGCTCCACCTGCCCGACGACATCTTCTCCGAAGTCGAGGGCTACAACCCCGGCTACAGCTGGGTGCCGGGCGACGATACGCCGGGCGACTACCGCGACCCGGACGTCGCCTACGACCCGATCTTCGCGGTTCCGGACCTGGCGAGTGTGTCGGAAATACAGGACGGCGTGCTCTACTACGACGTATCCCAGGGGAACTACATGACCCACAACAACGGCGCGTGGAGCCCTGCGGACCAGGGGCGCGTCGATCAGGTGCTCGAGGACAAGGCATACATCGACATGCCGAACGAGTCCTACCTCCTGTTTCTGAATCCTCGGGACGTCTTCTTCGGGCTGCGGCTCTCGTTCTAAAGCCCGCCCAGCGCCCTGCGCTCCCTGACAAGACTTAGCGTCGTTTAAACAGCTTAACTTGGGAAAAATCATGAAGCTTGTCGAGCATACACGCTACCAACGATGGCTGGCCGCCATCGCCGTACTCCTGCTCGCCCTCGGGGGGGCGGATACGGCCCAGGCACAGTTTACCTTCCGGTGGCTCAACGTGGGCGACTTTCAACACCGCTACAGCGGCGGCGGCGCCCAGCCGGAAATCTATGATCCCTTCCCCACCATGGTCTGGCCGGGTATCGTCAACTCGGCGCCCGGCGGGGTAGCCTACATGCACGCCATGGGCACATGGATCAGCGTCAAAAACTTCACGAGCGAGAACGGAGACCAGTTCCCGGTGCGGGTCTCGCACATCGGTCCCCGCTTCGACGGCGTCGGGGAGTTCTTCGAAGAGCAAAACGTGCTGATCGGACAGTTCGAAAACCCTGAGACGACCGTCGACGGCCTCGATACGTTTAAGGACGTCGTGGTCGTCGACGTGGTAGACCCCAGCCTTAAGTCCGACCGCATGGTCGTCAACGTCGTCAATTCCTCGGTCGGGATTACGATGGAGCGCCGGGCTATTCAGTTCAGCAACCAGTACCACGACGACTATCATATCACCGAGTACCTGTTTACCAACACCGGCAACGTGGACGAGGACGAGGAGATCGAACTGCCCGACCAGTCGCTGGAGGACGTCTACTTCACGTTCATCCGACGCCCGAAGACGAGCGCGTCCTCCACGGCCTGGGACAACACCGAAGGGGGCGCGGCCTGGGGCGCCGTCAACCAGACGGATATCCTGGGCAACGGCGAACAGGACTACGGCCTCGACTGGCGCGGGGAGTTCACCTGGATGCAGCATACGCCGACCAAAACGGCCTACAGCACCATCGGCGGCCCGATGTGGGTGCCGGGCTCCTGGTGGTACACCTTGCAGACCGATACGACCGGCCGCCTCGGCGCCGCCGCCATGCACGGCGAAATCATCCTCCACGCAGACGGCACCGCCCACGAACCCGGCACCGAACTGCCCGACGACCCGGCCCAGCCGCGCGTCATGAGCTACATGAACTCGGACGACGCCGACATCACGGGGGCCAGCAACCACAACAACATCCCCCTGATGGAACTCGAACGCGATTGGATCGAGCGCGGCGCACCGGCGCGGCCCAACTATCCGGGGGTATGGGCGGATGCGCCACCTCGGATCGTTCCCTCTCAGGCGTTCGGCGCCTACCCTGCCACCGGCGAGGTAGACTTCGTCGATCACTTCGCCACGACGGCCGCCCCGTCGTTCGGCGGTAGTTGGAGCTACGCCAACGGCTTCGGCCCGTACCAGATGGCACCGGGTGAACAGATCCGCATCGTCATGTTCGACGGCGTGGCCGGCCTCAACCAGGAACTGGCTGTAGCTATGGGCCAGTGGTACCGCCAGCGCATCATTTGGGACGGGATGTCGATGGGACAGGCCGGCGAACTGCTCTTCAGCTGGAACCCGAAGACCAATGAACCCTGCACCGCAGGCGCTACGAACTGTGTGAGCCTGACGAAGGACCAGTGGGTGATGACGGCGCGTGACTCGCTCTTCCAACTCATCGAACGGGCTTTCGCCAACTTCAACTCCGGCTACAATGTGCTCGCTCCACCAAAGCCGCCAAGCCGGTTTGCGGTGAACTCCGGCCCGGATCGCATCACCATCGAATGGGATCCCATGGAAACCCCGTCCGGCGGCTGGGAGCTCTACCGCGCCCAGAACCGCTACCAGGGTATTCCAGCCCCGTACGACGTCGAGAAGTACGAGCTCGTAGCAGAGTTGTCACCCAACACGACCTCCTACGAGGACCAAGACGTCGAACGCAACGTCTCGTACTTCTACTACCTGCAAGCCGTAGGCGGGCCGAACAGCGACGACCCGATGGGCATTACCGGGACGCCGGGCGGGGTGCCGCTGAAAAGCAGCCGGTACTACGCCCAGTCGTATGACCCCGCCTTCCTGAAGCGGGCGCCCGGCTCTACCCTGGAAGCCGCCCGCATCGTGCCGAACCCGTTCAACCTCGGCGCTATAGCGGACCTCCGCTGGCCGGACCAGCAAAACAAGATCGCCTTCCTCGACATCCCTGGAAATTGCACCATCGAGATCTATACGGAGCTCGGCGAACGCGTGACGACCATCCAGCATACCGATGGGACCGGCGACGAAAACTGGAACCTCACGACGGACTCCAACCAGCTCATCGTCAGTGGCCTGTATATCGCAGTCATTCGTGACAACGATACCGGCGAGCAGCTCATCAGGAAGTTCGTCGTCATCCGCTGAGGCGGTAGCGCAAGACGCGGCGGGGCGCGTGATCAGCCGCCCGGCCGCGCCGGCCAACGCTATTTCGGAGCCTATAACCTACGGTGCTTCTCATGAAAGTGAATAGAATAACGAGTGTACTCGCCCTGACCCTTTTCGTGGCGCCCCTCGCCTACGGACAGGTGGATCCGGGCTTCCAGGATCCCGACGTAGAGAAGTCGTCCCAGACCAACTTTAAGTTCCTCAGCCTGGCCGTGGAGCCGCGCGTGGCGGGGATGGGCGACGCCGGCACGGCCCACAACACCGGATCCTCCGTCGCGCTGTTCTACAACCCGGCCGCCATGGCCTACATGACCGGGATGGTGCACGCCAGCGTCATGCAGACCCAGTGGATCGCGGACATCAACTATAACGCAGCCAGCATCGCCTTCCGGCCGAAAGACGGCGCCTACGGCATCTTCGGCCTTTCAGTGATGGCGATCGACTACGGCGACCTGATCGGCACGATCCACGCCAACAATGAGCGTGGCTACGAAGATACCGGCAACTTCAGCCCCACGGCGCTGGCGGTAGGGCTCGGCTATGCACGTGCCTTGTCGGATCGCTTCGCCATCGGGGGCAACGTGAAGTATGCCTACCAGGACCTTACAACGAGCTTCGTCGATTTCGACGCCAGCGGCGGCCTCGTATCGAAGGACTACAACATCGGCACCGTTGCCTTCGACTTCGGCGTGCTCTACAAAACGGGGTTTCGCAGCCTTGACTTCGCCATGAGCGTGCGCAACTTCTCCCGGGAGTTGCAATACGAACAGGAGAACTTCGAGCTGCCGCTGACCTTCCGGATCGGTGTGTCGATGGATGTGATGAACCTGACCAACCTGAACCCGGATATACACTCGTTCCGCATCGCCGTCGACGCGAACCGGCCGCGTGACTTCTCCGAGCAGATCAAGGTGGGCGGTGAGTACCTGCTCATGAACACCGTCGCCTTGCGAGCCGGCTATTCGTTCCCCACCGACGTCGAAGGCTTGAGCCTGGGCGTGGGCCTGCAACAAACCTTCGGTACGTTCGGGTTTGCTTTCAACTACGCCTATACGACCTTCGAGGTGTTCGACGCGGTTCACCGGCTCGGTATTCAGATAGCCCTGTAAGTCGTCGGCGTATCCGGGTCAACGATTCCGTATCGGTAGCGTAAAACCCGATCCACAACAGTCCACCGCAGCCACCGCCCGGGAGGCTGCGGTGGACTGTTTCGTCTTGTCACTCAGTTGCTAAACAAATTTTGGAGCAGAACAGCTCCCTGCCCGCTTTAATCCCATGCCTCCCCGTACGTCCACACTGATTCTGACGCTCGGCATCGTGGGGTTGCTCGGGGGTTGCCGCGCCCGAGAGCCTTCCGCCCCGCCCCGCCCCGCAGGAGCAACGCCCCGCCAGCCCGAAGGGACAGTGACCATGGCCCGCGAACTGGCACAACGCTACCAGGGCACCCTCGCGACCCCCGGCGCCTATTACTACCTCAACACCCGGCGCGCCGAGATAGCACGCGCAGAGGTGGACCAGGCCGCAGGTCCGTTATCGTGGCGGTCGCGCTTCGGATACGGGGTCGAATTGCTGAACGCCGGGGCGACGGAAGACGCCCTGCGCACCTTCGAACGCCTCCTGGCAGAGACGGGCGGGGACGCGGCCGGGATGACGCCGGAACGACGACGGCTGTACGAGATGCAGGCTGTAGCCTACCTGCGCCTCGGAGAACAGCAGAACTGCATCCTTAACCACACCGCGGAGGCCTGTATCCTCCCGCTCCGGGGCGGCGGCATCCACACCCGGCAGGACGGTTCACGGCAGGCTATCGCCGTCTATCAAAAGCTGCTCGACGCCTTCCGGCAAGACTACCAGTCGCGCTGGCTGTTGAACGTGGCCGCCATGACGCTGGGACACTACCCCGCCTCGGTGCCCGATGCCCTGTTGATCCCCGGCCTGGAAGGGACGCCCGGATCAACCCTACCTCGCTTCCGCAACGTCGCCGCCAACCTCGGCGTAGCCGCCCGCGACCTGGCCGGCGGCGTGTCCGTCGAAGACTTCAACAACGACGGATTCCTGGACCTCTTCGCGACCTCTTTCAGGCTGAACGACCCGGTGCGGTTCTTTTTGAACGACGCACAGGGCGGCTTCGTCGATGCTACCGAGGCGGCCGGCCTCGCCGGCCTCGGCGGCGGGCTCAACATCATCCACGGCGACTACAACAACGACGGGTACGCGGACGTCTTCATCCTCCGGGGCGCCTGGCTGGGAGGCTACGGTGCTCATCCGAACTCGCTCCTCAAAAACAACGGCGACGGCACCTTCGAAGATGTGACGTACGCGGCGGGATTAGGGTCGGAGCACCCGACGCAAACGGCGGCCTGGGGGGATTTCAACAACGACGGCTGGCTGGACCTGTTCGTCGGCAACGAAGCGAGCAACCGGTGGCTCAGCGCCTGGCAGGACGCCGCGCCGGCCGGCAAGGCCGCGCAGCACCGTTCCGAGCTTTTCGTGAATAACGGCGACGGGACGTTCACCGACGTGGCGGCACAGACCGGCATCGACCTCGAAGCGTTCGTCAAAGGCGTCGCCTGGGGCGACGTCAACAACGACGGGTACCCGGACCTCTACGTCTCCGTCATCGGAGGACCCAACCGGCTCTACATCAACCGGGGCGGCACAAATCCCGCCGGGCGGCATTTCGAGGAGGCCGGAGGACGCGCCGGCGTACACGAGCCCTTCTTCAGCTTTCCCGCCTGGTTCTGGGACTACGACAACGACGGCTGGGAAGACCTCTTCGTCGCCGGCTTCGACCTGCGCCGGATCCATGAAGCCGCCGCCGACGTCGCCCGCGAATACCTGGGCTTGCCCGTCGAGACCGAGATGCCCCGGCTCTATCGCAACAATGGCGACGAGACCTTCACCGACGTCACCGAGGCGGCCGGCCTGAACCGGGTGCTCTTCGCCATGGGTAGCAACTACGGCGACCTCGACAACGACGGCTTTCCGGACGTCTACATCGGCACGGGCGCTCCGGATCTCCGCGCGATCATTCCGAACCGTATGTTCCACAACCGGGAAGGCCGGCGCTTCGACGACGTGACGTTCGACGGGGGCTTCGGGCACCTCCAGAAAGGACACGGCGTCGCCTTTGCGGACTTCGACC
>Ga0302046_10004592_pt1 | contig 12284 bp, 8 predicted proteins | sample RVTome_11_FD_200261 | JGI IMG/M metagenome (GOLD analysis project Ga0302046, IMG submission 200261) | Soil microbial communities from uranium-contaminated site in the Upper Colorado River Basin, Wyoming, United States - RVT147D111 (version 2) ... | reverse complement strand
GTCGAGTTGTTTTATTATGGTGCTTCCTGAATACAGAGGCGAGAAAGACAAAGTCTTTTTATTCGCCGATTGCGGCGTGATTCCCGATCCGACTTCAGAGCAGCTGGCCGATATCGCCAAGGCCACTGCCGACACGATGGAGTCTTTATTCTATATTGAACCGGCAGTGGCCTTGTTATCATTTTCGACAAAAATGTCGGCAAAACACGAAGATGTGGACAAAGTGGTCAAAGCGCTCAAGATTTTGAAAAAAAAGCATCCGCATTTGAATGTCGACGGAGAGTTCCAACTCGATGCGGCTATAGTCCCCGAAGTCGCCGCGCTCAAAGCGCCGCATTCTGATGTTGCGGGAAAAGCAAATATTCTTATATTTCCTGACCTGGACGCCGGCAATATCGGCTACAAATTAACCGAGCGTCTGGCCGGCGCCCGAGCTATCGGTCCGATTCTGCAGGGACTGGCTAAACCTGCCACCGACCTTTCGCGCGGATGCTCGGTTGATGATATTGTAAACGCCGCCGCTATCGCCTGTGTGATGGCGGATTAATTTATTAAGATATTTGAATCGGAGTCAAAAAAATGTCAACTGATTTGAAAAATTCCACTTCACCGGCGCAGGATATTTCCCAAAAATTAAAATCTTCCTGCGGACTGGAATTCAACGGCTTTACGGGAGCAAACAGAGAGTACTGGAATCTAACGCCCGAAGCGCTGACCGAGGAGGTAATCTTTCGCTCCGAAGGAAAACTTGCGTTCGGCGGAGCAGTAACCGTTAACACCGGCAAGCACACCGCCCGTGCGGCACAAGACAAGTTTATTGTCAAAAACTCCGAGAGTGAAAAAAATATCTGGTGGGGCGATTATAACCGTCCGATTGAGCCGGCCAAGTTTGACCAGATTCAGAAGAAACTTCAGGAACATGTTAAAGGGATGGATCTGTTTGTGCTTGACTGCTACGGCGGGGCCGACCCGAAATACCGCATCAAAGTCAGAGTCATCACCGAATACGCCTGGCACAGTCTGTTCGCCAGCAGTCTCTTTATAAAACCGGCCGGTCAGGATGAATTGAATGATTTTAAGCCGGAATTTACGGTTGTGTCGATTCCCTCTTTTCAGGCCGACCCCAAAACCGACGGCACTCGCACCGAGACATTTATTATTCCCAATTTCGAAAAAAAAATGTGCCTGATAGGCAACACCGGCTACGGCGGTGAAATAAAAAAAACAATTTTCACGGTTCTGAATTATCATCTGCCGATTAAAGGCGTTTTGTCGATGCACTGTTCAGCCAATGTCGGCGCCAAAGGGGATTCGGCGCTGTTTTTTGGATTATCGGGAACCGGAAAAACCACGTTATCGGCCGACCCCAAACGAAATTTGATTGGCGACGACGAGCACGGCTGGAGTGAAAACGGCGTATTTAATTTCGAGGGGGGCTGCTACGCCAAAGTAATTAATTTGTCCCAAGAGGCTGAACCGCAGATTTTTGCCTGCACTCAAAAGTTCGGTACGGTTTTGGAGAACGTGGTCTTTGACCCGATTACGCGCAAACTTGATTTGACCGATAAATCAATTACCGAAAACACCCGCGCCGGATATCCGCTCGAATATATCGGCAACGCTTTGCCGGAAAAAATGGCCGGCCACCCCAAAAATATTATTCTGTTGACCTGCGACGCCTCCGGAGTGATGCCGCCAATAGCGAAACTCTCGCCGGAACAGGCGGTCTATCATTTTATTTCGGGATATACTTCGAAAGTGGGCGGGACTGAAATAGGTCTAGGCGCCGAACCAAAAGTCACATTCAGTACTTGTTTCGGAGCCCCGTTTATGGTGCATCATCCGTCGAAATACGCCGAAATGCTGCGCCAAAAAATCGCCAAACATAAAGTCAACTGCTGGCTGGTCAATACCGGCTGGACCGGTGGTCCGTTCGGCGTCGGTAAAAGAATGTCGATCCAACACACCAGAACGCTTTTGAATCTGGCGCTGGAAGGTGAGCTATTGAATGTCGAATATGCCACCGACCCGGTCTTTGGATTCAAGGTTCCCCAAAGCGCCGACGGCGTCCCCAAAAGCGTTTTGAATCCGTCCGAGTCATGGAAAGACAAAAACGACTACAACAAGCGCTACCGGAATCTGGCCGACATGTTTTGCAAGAATTTTGAAAAGTATAAAGAAGGCTGCCCGCGCGAGATTGTCGACGCCGGTCCGGTTTTGAATTAACTTTTCAAAAATAGTTTTAATAGCAATATTAGCAGTCCGATTGTCAATTTAGGGCGGTCGGACTGATTGTTTTTTTATGAAGAAACAAAAATTAAAGACCAACGCGAATATTAAACCGTCGGGAACGATGTCCGTATTTGCCAGAGTGCAGGAACTCCGCCAACAGGGCGCCAATATAGTCCTGTTGGGAGTCGGCGAACTTGATATTAATTCCCCCGAATCAGCTAAAGAGGGTGCGATTGCTGCCATTCGCGAGAATTTTACCCGCTACTGTAATACCAGTGGCATTCCGGAATTGCGCTCTGAAGTTGCCAAACACCTGGGCAAACAAACCGGACAAAGATTTTTTGAGTCAAATGTTCTGATTTCCAACGGCGCCAAACAGGCCACTTCTAATATTTTAGTCGCAATATTAAACAAAGGGGACCGGGTTATTATTCCAGTTCCTTATTTCACTTCACATCCGATTCAGGTCGAACTGGCCGGCGGCAAACCGGTGCTGGTCAAAACCGAGCAGAAAAATGATTACCAAATTACTAAAGCCGATTTGAATAAATCACTTTTACCAAAAACCAAGGCGATTTTGATAACATCGCCGCAGAATCCGACCGGCTCGATGTATTCTAAAGAGTCATTACAAGTAATCGCTGATTTTGTCATCAAGAATGATTTATGGCTGATTTCCGATGAAATTTACAGCGACATTGTCTATGCCCCGTCGAAATTCGAACCGCTTCTGAAATTCTTCCCTAAACTAAAGAGCAGACTTTTTATTTTGAACGGATTCTCCAAAAGTTATGCCATGACCGGCTGGAGAGTCGGCTACGCCGCCGGGCCCGAAGACGTAATCAAACTGGCCACCAACGTTCAGGCCAATACAACATCAAACGTCTGCTCGATTGCGCAACGTGCGGCATTGGCGGCAATTCTACAGGAACCGGATTATCCGAAAGGATTTCTCAAAGAACTGACCGCCAAACGGGATTTAGCGTTTGAGACAATAAATACTATTAAAGGAATCGAATGTAATCTGCCCAAAGGCGCATTCTATTTATTTCCAGACGTAAAGAAATTCCTCGGAAAGAAATTTAAGTCGAAAGTGATTTCCACCAGCCGTGAATTGACGGAATATCTGCTGAATGAACAAGGAGTGGCAGTCGTTCCCGGTGAAGCGTTTGGGGCGCCGGGCAATATCAGAATAAGTTTTGCATTGGACAAAAAGACACTTGAAAGAGGATTGCTTCGAATCAAAAAAGGGCTTGAACTGCTGAAATAACCACTTCTATTTTAACTCCACAGACAAATTAAACTATGCCGACATACGAATACAAATGCACAAAATGCGGGCATCTTTTTGAAGCGTTTCAGAAAATAACCGAGCCGCCGGTTGCCGAATGCCCCCAATGCGGCGGTAAAGTCGAACGATTGATAAGCGGCGGCGCCGGATTAATTTTCAAAGGCAGCGGCTTTTATATCACCGACTACAAAAAATCCGGCCAGAAAAAAGATTCGTCCAAAGATTCATCCAACGAACCAGCCAAAAAAGAATCCAAAGAGAAACCGGACTCGACGTCAAAACCGGCCTCCGAACCGGCCAAGCCAAAAACAAAATCGTCCGACTGATTATCTCTTTGTTGCTCCAGTTATTCAACTCACTTAGATTTCCCATGTTATGACCGCTCCGGCATTTAAAGAACTTGCGTCCTCACTCAAAAGAAAATCTTCGCTGATAACCGAATGGGCGAATTCTGCCAATTACCTCAAAGACGCCACCGAAATAACGGGCGTCTCTGATGCTTTGGTCATGGCCGAAACCGAACAGGATGTAATCGAGACAGTGAACTTTGCACGAAAAAATAATCTATCGATCGTGCCGCGCGGCGCCGGCACAGGATTGTCCGGAGGATGTGTCCCCGACAAAGGCAGTATTGTTCTTTCAACTGAAAAAATTAATCACTTGAATATAGATCGCGAGAAAAAAGTCGCCATAGTCGGACCAGGTGTGATTACCAAGTCAATTCAGGAAGAAGCCGCCCGGCATAAATTGTACTATCCCCCCGACCCGGCCAGCTACAGCGAATCAACTATCGGCGGAAATGTCGCCGAAGGCGCCGGCGGACTGCGCTGCAAACGTTTCGGCGTGACCAAGGATTATGTGCTGGGAATCCAAGGCATTACGGCCGATGGTAACCGAATTCAAACCGGATGTTACTCAAACGATTCGGGATTCGCACTGACCGATATCATTAATGCCTCGGAAGGGACCCTGGTGATTTTGACCGAAATCACTTTGAGATTGATCGAGCCGGTTAGACCGGGCGATACATTTCTGGTCGCATTCGACGCTCCCAAAGATGCCGCCCAAACCGTCAGCGATATCGTCAATGCCGGAATTATCCCCAATGTTTTGGAATTTCTCGACGGAGACGCGGCCGCATGCTCCAATAAGTACGAAAAAACCGAAGGTCTTGAAAAAGCAGCCGCGATACTGCTGATTGAATCCTCAAATGAAGGCGGACAGTCTCAAATCAGCCAGATTAAAAACTTTTGTGAGAAAAACAATTGCTCATTCATTCGCCACGAAAGCGATCCACAAAAAGCAGATAAACTCTGGAAAATCCGGCGAAATTTGTCCAAAGCAGTCAAACAGATCTCGAAAATCAGGATTTCAGAGGATGTCGCGGTTCCGATTTCCAAATTCCCTGAACTGGTAGACTATGTTTTCTTTATGAACGACACGTCGGAACTTCGCATAAACTCTTTCGGGCACGCCGGCGACGGGAATCTGCATGTCAATTTCATGTCTGAAGATGACACACCGGACGGCCATGAATTAATCGAACGGGAAATCGAGCGGCTGTTAAATAAAACAGTCGAACTGGGGGGCACTTTGACCGGTGAACACGGAATCGGTTTGGCCAAACGAAAATATTTGAGACTGGAATTCGACGGCCCGACGATTCAATATATGAAAACATTTAAAGAAATTTTCGACCCGGCCAAAATTCTCAATCCCGGAAAGATTTTTGAAAACTGACGGCCTATGTAATTTAATCTTCAGCTAACTTGACAGTTTGTTCACCGCACCATAGTTTCCCCCTGACCGGAATGTCATTGAAATTGAATTGCTGCCGATAGCAATAATGAAATTAATAGGAATGTGATCACCAAGAATTAAGGATTTTCGCAATGGCCATGACGCTTCTTGAAAAACTAAGGACAATAATTCCCAAGATTACCGCTGAAGCTTCCGAACTGTTTGAAAAACACGGCGATTTTAAGATTTCTGATGTTACAATCAAACAGGCCTACGGCGGTACGCGCGGAGTCAAATTACAGGTCTGCGATACATCGGTGGTAAAAGGCGATCAGGGATTGATCATTCGCGGCCGGCCTATTCTTACGCTCAAAGACAGACTTCCCGAAGAAATCTTCTGGCTTTTGGTGACCGGCGAGCTTCCCGCTCCCGAAGAAGTCAAAGGCTTCCAGAAGCAACTCAATCAAGCCAAAAAAGTTCCGCCGTTTATCTGGAAATTGCTTAAAGCAATGCCGAAAAACTCTCACCCAATGACAATGCTGAATACAGCTTTGACTGCTATGGGACAGGAATCGAGTTTCCGCAAGCGTTACGACGCTGGTATGCCGAAATCAGAATTCTGGGAAGCGGCAGTTGAAGATGCTATTAAAATATTGGGGACGATACATACTATTGCGGCAGGCATTTACAGATTGCGCTACAAAAAAGGCGCCATCCAGTCCCCTTCCGGACGAAACGACTGGGCCGCCGAATATGCTCGAATGCTGGGACTGCCCGCTAAGAAAGGCCTGTTGGCAAAGATGATGCGGATGTATATGGTGCTGCACTCCGACCACGAGGGCGGCAATGTTTCGGCCTACACCTGTCACACAGTCGGTTCGGCATTGTCCGATCCGTTTTATGCAGTTGCGTCGGGACTGAATGGCCTTGCCGGTCCGCTCCATGGTTTGGCAAATCAGGAATGTCTAAAATGGATTCTGGGATTAATGGAACATTTCAAGGGCGTTCCCACCGAAAAGCAGATATATGAACACGCCTGGGAAACTCTTAACAGCGGACAAGTAATTCCCGGCTACGGTCACGCCGTACTACGAGTGACTGACCCCAGATTTACGGCGTTTAACGAATTCGGCAAAACACATTTCCCGGATGACGATGTTTTCAAGACCGTTGACACGGTTTTCAGGGTTGTCCCAAAAGTTTTGGAAGAACAGGGCAAAGCCAAAAACCCCTGGCCCAATGTCGATGCCGGTTCCGGTGCAATTCTGTATTATTTCGGGTTAAAAGAATTTGAGTATTACACAGTCTTGTTTTCGGTTTCGCGCTGTATGGGTATGCTGGCGCAGTTGATTTTAAGCCGCGCCTTGGGCGAACCGATTACCCGCCCGAAATCAGTCAGCACCAAATGGCTAAAAGAAGCGGTCAGTAAATCTAATTTGTGAAAGTCATCACGAATCTGGCGCCGCCTAATTCGCCTTTCTCCAGTTTTATCTCACCCCCGAACTCCCTGACAATTCGATGAACGGTCGGAAGTCCTAATCCCGTGCCGTTTTCTTTGGTTGTATAAAACGGCTTGAAAATCTCCTTAATATTTTCATCGGCAACCCCCGGGCCGCTGTCTTCGATTGCGATTACAATCGAACTATTTTTCTTAAATGCAGAGACATTAACTTTGCCCTCTTTTCCGTTCAGAGCTTCTTTGGCGTTGTTAAACAGATTTGTCACAATTTGCATCAAACTTCCGCGATCGGCCAAAAGAGTGAGCGCGGGTTCAACATTGATATTTAACTCGATTCCGAGTTGATCCGCCTCGACCGACAAAAATCCCGCATCCTCCTTGAAAAAAATGAGCAGATTGATATCTTCTATATTTCGTTTTTCACTTTTGGCCAATGCCAAAAATCTTGAAATGATGCTGTCGAGCCGCTGCGACTCCGAACGCATGTTGGATGTCATCAGTTTATATTCTTCTTCGTTATCCTGGGGCTTAAACTCCGAGGCCAGTCTTTGGGCCGATATAGAAATTGCATTGAGCGGATTCCTGATTTCATGAGCCACGCCGGCAGCCAGCTGGCCCATTTCGGAGAGACGTTCCCGCCGGAGCGATTCCTGTTCGTACTCTTTTATGCGGGTGATATCGTAAAGGACAATGATTGTCCCCTCGTCCTGTGAACTTTCAGCGGAGAGTCTGGATGCGGCCACCAGTAATGTTTTTCTTTCACCGCCGATAGATAATGTGATTTCCTTTTCTTCTGAACGGGATCCGGAGGGAGCAATTTTATCGAGCGAAAAATGTTCATGCTCAATGACATCTTCCCATTTCTTGCCGATCAATTCAGACTTTGACAGAATACTTCCGAAGGCATCGTTGGCCAGCGAAATGAAGCCGTCGCTATTGACCGCGGCCACACCCGTCCGCATCTGTTCAAAAATCCTGTCGGTGACTGTCTTTATTTTTTGGTAGCGAAGCTCGCTCTCATCACGCCGTCGACGGCTGTCCAGATATTTCAAGACTATTAAAGCCAGCGCCAATAATGCCCCGGCGATAATTATCATCCTCAAATCAAATCCGCGGGTAATGATGTAATAATTGTCGAGCGACAGGCCGACACGTAAGAGCCCAAATCTAAAATCCGGCGATGAAAACGGCCGGACCAGCTCCAAAACCGTTTCTCCTTCAAAATCGTAATTACGGAAAGAAATAGAGTCTGCCTCGAGCGCGTCATTCAAAAATGGATCAGATTCAATCGACAACAAGCGGTCGGTTTTGCTCGAAGAAAATATGATTCCGTCGGTCGTCTGGTAAATTATGTAGGCGACGCCTTGTTCTTTGGCCATATTCTGTGCCAAAAAACCAATTTGGGTTTTCGGCATGGCGTCGACATAGTAGGTGGCATCGTCGATTATCAATATGATGCGGTCAAGAGTGTTCAGGATTTCCAAATAGTATTGCAGCGGCTCTGGTCCGGCGGATTCTTCGTCCAGTAAGAGAATGTAATTCGATTCGGGATGAATCAATAGACTTTCAGCTTCGGCAAACACAAAGTCCGGCGGATTGAGAGCAACTGTTTTGACCGCTGCTCCGGCCAAAACGTTGGCCTGTTCGTCCAACACGAATATGCCATAGACTTCATGGTCCCGGGCGACCGCCATCAACTGGTCGGTGCTGGGGCTGTCCAGGTTGGCCGAACCAAATGATGCTACGATTTCACTAAAACGCAGATGTACAAAGTGGTCGATGACTCGCTCGGATTCGATAGCGCTTTCGGTCGACTGCGCCAATGCTTCGGTAAATGCTTTTCCCTCGCTGACCAGGAGTCTCAAACTATCCGAACGGCTCTGTCTTATGCCAAGCCAGGTTACGACTGCAATTACAATTGTAACTATAAGTAAAACTATTAAAGTGAATTTGTTGCCTAAACTTGAAAAAGTGGCCGGGCTTTTTGATTTCACAACTGGAAATTAACAGACGAAAATCTTCCGGCAAGTTAAAGTTACGAGGTTTGCGGCGTTTCGCTTACCGCCGGAACGGATTCTTCGGCATCCCTCTTTTTGACGACTGCGCTGACCGGCAGCTCGATATAGAACATGGTTTCGCTTGAGAAATCGTAGCCAACCCTGCCGCCGTGGGCATCGACAATTTTTCTGCAGGTAATCAGACCGATTCCGTGTCCTTTGCGCTTGGTCGTAAACCGATTCTGGAACAAGTTGGGCCATTTCTCTTCGTTTACACCCGGGCCGTTATCGGTAACCTCGACCCGAATCATATTGGAATCCTCGGACATCCCGGTTTTGATTTCGATTTTCTTTTCTCCATCTTTTGAGGAAACCGCATCGCAGGAGTTGGACATAAGATTGACTACCAGTTGCTGAAGTTTGCCCGAGTCGGCGTCGAACGCGGGAATTTCAGACGATAATTTGGTATTAATTTCGATACCGGCATATCGTTTCTGGGGCCTGATAAAGGCCAGCACGTTTTCGATTACCTGGTTGATATGAATTCTTTCAAAAATCACTTCATCGTGGTCGGAGTCCATAAGCCCGGCGGCGTACTGGCCGATTTTCTCGAGTGTTCCTTTCATCTGCTCCAGCTTTTTATCAACTTTTTCGGAATCGTTCTTTTTCAGAATTATTGGTAATAATTCGATATTCCCCAATAAAATGGCCAGATAGTTGTTGATATCGTGCGCTATGTCGCCAGCCATCTCACCTTTGGTGTAGTTTTTGTTAAGGCGAATTATCATTTGCTGGAACGATTTACTTTCAGAAATATCACGAACGATAAACAGGTGGGCCTTGCGATTTGAGTCACCCACTTCGATCGGCGCAATAGTCACAAAAACCGGGAACATGGTTTTGTTGGCTCGCCAGGAGAGCGCTTCGACGCCTAATTGCTTTTTAGAATCATGAGCCGTTATCAAATCATCGATTGACTGGGCGAACAATTCCTGGACGTCTTTCCCGATTATTTCGCGGTCGCTGTCGAAACCGAAAGATTTTAATGCTTCCCGGCTGAAAATCAAAATCTGTCCTTCTTCGGATGCAACTATCAGACAATCGGGAGAATTGTTAATAAGCGCCGAAAGAAAGCTTTTTGAAGTCACCAATGAACGGCTGGCTTCGTTTAGCCGGCTGTGATAATGTTCAAGCTCCTTTTTGTTATCATAGAGCAGGGCCGACATTTCGTTGAAGGCGTGCGTAAGTTTGTCCGACTCCTCTTCCCCTTCGGTCTCAATCTGATAATAAATTCCGCCCTCAGCGGTTTTGGACAATCGCTGCACTAACTTTGTCAACGGGTTATGAAACCATTTCATAATGAGATAAACGGTGAACAATGAAAGCAAAGTCGCACCCAGAAATATCAAAAGCAGAGCCTGTCTCAGTTGTCCTTTGTTGGAGACAACCATATCGTGGCTGACCGCCACCGAGAAATAGGCCTGGTTTTTCCTGGCAATAACAAACGGATAGTAGTAGACCAAATAATCGTCTCCGGCAAAGACCGGACCTACCATGTTACCCGATTCTTCTACTTTGAGCGTCATCCTTAGCGGTTTCATCTGGACATTTTTCTTTTCGCTCCGAGTCGGGTCATAGGTATAAACCAAAACCTGTTTGCCGGTCAAATCGGACACATATAAATCGGCCTGCGAAATCCAGTCTTCCGCAAACAAAAGCGATTCAACTTTATCCCTTAATTCCTGCGGAAAGTAAGTGGGAGAATCGGGCAGCCACTCTAATGCAATTACTGCCGCCAGTCGTTTGGTGGCCGTTTCCATCTTTTCTTCAATCATCTTTGAGCGTTTAATAACGTCGGGCGGCTCGGACGGCAATATCAGCACAATGGCCAGAGCTCCAAAAACGAAGATTATCTGGAAAAATACGACCTGGCTAAGCCGTGAAATAAATGAAGGTCTGATAAATTTTGGCAGAAATCCCTGGGGCATGACGTTCCTCTGTTTTGGCTATTTATCGTCATATGCGCGGGAGATTTGATAGATAACAATAGAACAAAAAAAGGGAGTGGTGGAGGGGGGATGCCCGACTCTAACGTCAGGCGGCTGGAGGTCCAGCGCACACCACTCCCGATTCTTCATGATAGTCAATTTTAGGCAAAAGCGGGCTGATATTTGTGTGCGTTAATATCTGCACCTAAGTTCTTGCCTTAAACTGTGGTGATTCAAATATAACCGGGAAGCCGGATTTTTGCAAGAAGTTATCCTCGGAATCGGGCAATTCTTTCCCAAATCATCAATTTGTGACTCAAAAATGCGGTTTTGCGATTTCACTTAAAAAAATATTATGGACTTTGACTCTAAATACCGATATATTTGAACGTGAAATTTGGTTTCTGTATTTTGCTTTTGTCGAGACTTTGCGCTTCCCAAACAAATCTCCAAAAAAGCTTAAATCCCGGGACCTTTGCGCAATAGTGCGCCTGAACAGGTTTATCCTCAAGCTTATGAGCAAATATGCATTTCAAGCAGGGCAGGGTAAACAAAAATGGAGTGTAGAATGAACATCTACATTGGAAATCTGTCGTATGATACGACAGAAGATGACTTGCGTCAGGCCTTTGAAGGCTTCGGCGAAGTTGCAAACGTCAATATCCTGACCGACAAATACAGCGGCAAGCCGAGAGGGTTTGCGTTTGTCGAGATGGCCGACAAAGAGCAGGCCGATGCGGCCATAAATGGCCTCAACGGACAAGAACTCGGCGGTCGTACGCTTAAAGTCAGCGAAGCTCGCCCTCGTACTGAAGATGGCGGCGGACGCGGCGGAGATCGCGGCAATCGCGGCGGCGGCGGTGGCGGCGGAAACCGACGCAAAAGCTGGTAATTTGTTAAGATTTGATTTGAAACGAATATTCTAATATTTATCAGTATATAAACGGAGGCCGAATATGCACGGCCTCCGTTTTATTGTTGATTATGTCCGGTTTTTAAGGTATCGAGTACAAAGTATCGGTCAACCGGAATAGACAAAATTTTTTTGAAGGCAGAATGGAGAAGGATGTGGAGCAATTATCCAAGGGATTGAGAGAATTTCAACGCTCTGACTCATTTCGTAGTATCTGGCAGCTGGTCAATACGCTGGTACCGTACGCGGCATTATGGGTATTGTCATACTATGCCCTGAACATTTCATTTTGGCTGGCGCTTCCGGTATTTGTACTTCTCAGCGGCTTTACAATTCGAACTTTTATTATTTTTCATGATTGCGGCCATCAGTCATTTTTTAAATCCCGCAAGGCTAACGACTTCTGGGGCGTGATTACCGGACTATTGACTTTTACGCCCCATTATTATTGGCATGCCAATCACGCCCGGCACCACGCTACCTCGGCCAATCTCGATAAACGCGGTGAAGGCGACGTCTGGATGATGACCGTTGATGAATTTCTCAAATGCAGCCCCAAAGAAAAACTCAAATACCGGCTTTATCGTCATCCGATTATCATGTTCCTGTTGGGCCCTTTGTTCATTACGCTGATTACTCACCGTATTGTGCGTAGAAAAGCGAC
>Ga0302046_10004591_pt1 | contig 12286 bp, 10 predicted proteins | sample RVTome_11_FD_200261 | JGI IMG/M metagenome (GOLD analysis project Ga0302046, IMG submission 200261) | Soil microbial communities from uranium-contaminated site in the Upper Colorado River Basin, Wyoming, United States - RVT147D111 (version 2) ... | reverse complement strand
TCACCGACCCCTCGCTGCGCGTGATCGACCTGCTCACGCCGATCGGGTTCGGCCAGCGCGCGCTGATCGTCGCGCCGCCGCGCTCGGGCAAGACGGTCCTGCTCCAGAAGCTGGTCCAGGCGGTCGAGGCGAACCACCCCGAGGCGGTCGTGCTCGCGCTGCTGATCGACGAGCGCCCCGAGGAGGTGACCGAGTTCCGCCGCCTCGTCCAGCGCGGCGAGGTGCTCGCGAGCTCGCTCGACCGCGGCGCCGATGCGCACATCCAGCTCTGCGAGGAGGTGCTCGCGCGCGCCCGCGAGCTGGTCCTCGACGGCAAGGACGTCGTGCTCTTCCTCGACTCGCTCACGCGCTGCGCGCGCGCCTACAACACGGCCGGCCAGAGCTCGGGCGCGAGCTGTTCGGCTCGGCCCGCAACGTCGAGGGCGGCGGCAGCCTCACGATCATCGCGACGGTGCTGGTCGATACCGGCAGCAAGATGGATCAGGTGATCTTCGAGGAGTTCAAGGGCACCGGCAACATGGAGCTCGTCCTCGACCGCCACATCTCGGACAGGCGGATCTTCCCCGCCATCGACCTCAACCGGTCGGGCACCAGGAAGGAGGAGTTCCTGCTGAGCGACACCGAGCTGAACCGCGTCTATCTGCTCCGGAACTTCCTGTCCGACATGCCGCCCGCGGAAGCCATAGAGTTCCTTCTGTCGCGCATGTCGCGGACCAGGGACAACCAGGAGTTCCTGGATTCCATGGCGCAGGGGGAGTAGCAAGATGATGCTCGCTTCGGCGCCGCCGGTGGCGGTGGCCGCCGCCGCGGTCGCGCTGGCGAGCGCGCTCCTCACGCTTCCCGTAACCGCCCAGCAGGTTCCCGATACAGCGTTTCGGCCCGACGTCGGCCCGCCCGCCTACGCGGACGGCCTCAGCCCACGCGTCGCGCTCGACGAAGGACACGTGAACTTCCACACGCTGGAGGGGCGCTACGCGACCTTCGCCCGGCTCCTGGCGTCGGACGGGTTCCGGCTCCAGCCGTCCACCGGAGCACTCACGGCCGAGACGCTCGACGGCGTCGACGTGCTCGTCATCGCCAACGCGCTCGACCCTCGCAACGAGGACGACTGGAGCCTGCCGACCCCGTCGGCGTTCACGCCGGACGCGATCCGGGCGGTGCGGACCTGGGTCGAGGGCGGCGGGGCGCTGCTCCTCATCGCCGACCACATGCCATTCCCGGGAGCGGCCGCCGACCTCGCCGCCGCGTTCGGCTTCGCGCTGCTCAACGGCTTCGCCATGGAGGGCGACGCGGGGGGCCCAATCGTGTTCCGATCCTCGGACGGCTCGTTGGGTGATCACCCTGTAACGCGCGGCTCGCGCGGGGCCCGCACGGACCCCGCCGCGACGTTCGGCGAGCAGATCGACTCGGTGGCGACGTTCACCGGCCACGCGTTCCGGGTGCCCGACCGCGCCACCTCACTGCTGACGTTCCGGCAGGGCGCGTACTCGCTCAACCCGCACGAGGCGTGGGCGTTCGATGAGAACAGGCCCCGGACCGACGTGTCGGGTTGGTCGCAGGGCGCGCTGCTCGAGGTGGCGCGCGGCCGCGTGGCCGTTTTCGGAGAGGCGGCGATGTTCTCGGCGCAGCTCGCCGGCGCGCAGGCGTTCCCGGTGGGGATGAACACGCTGATCGCCTCGCAGAACGCTCGGCTGTTCGTGAACCTGGTGCGGTGGCTCGCGGCAGAATCCGAAGGCGCCCCGCCGGACCGTGGGTCCGGTCCCACGCGGGCGGAGGCAGCCGCTACTCCTCCAGCACCTCCTCGTAGCGCGGATTCACCACGAGCTCTCCGTCCTCGAAGACCTTCCGGTCCCAGGGAAAGATCACGTTGGCGTCGGTGGTGAGCGCCGAGTAGTCGGGCTTGTACCCGGTCGTGCGGGCGAAGCTCGTCGCGGTGCGCACCTCGGCCGGGTGGCAATCGCGCACGGCCGCGAGCGCGAGGCGGAGCGTGTCGCCCGAGGTGGTGATCTCGTCCACGATCAGCACGCGCCGCCCATCCGCCTGCCTCGGCGCGGCCGACATGATCGCCGGCCGCTCCCGCACGGTCTCGTCCCCTTCCCTGCGGGAGATCTTCATCGAGTAGAAGTCGACCCGAAGAATGGACGCGACGATCGCGGCCGGGATCACCCCGGCTCGGGCGATGCCGATGACCATGTCGGGGTCGTAGTCCCGCGCCACCTTGAGCGCGAGCGCACGACACAGCTCACCGAACATGGCCCAATCGAGGTCGAGAAACTCGCCGGGGCTCGGGGCGGTGCCTGGCAGGTGGAAGTAGGGCTCGTTCATACCGCAAGCTAAGCCCATGCGCCGGGGCTGCACAGCCGTGGGCGGCCCCGGAGCGCTGGTCCGCCGCCCCGCCCGTGGGATCGCGTTGACGTTTCGCTGCCTCGTGGCAAAGCTTTCGGCATGTCCGACCCGCTCGCGGCCCAGGCCGACCGGCTCCTTGAGGCGGCCCTCGCCCAGTCCGGCGCGCGCGACCCGCGCGAGTTCTACCGCGAGAGGTTGCGCGAGCTGAAGCGCGCGAACGCGGCCGGCTACGAGGACGCCATCCGGCATTACGCGGACACCCTCGTCCCGGAGGTGGCGTCCGGCCGGATGGAGCCGCTGGCCGCCTGGACCGAGTACGGTCGCATCCTGGCGGCGGCGCTCGCCCCGGGACGCACCGTCGGCATCGACGCCGGCGGACGTGCGCATGCCTACGACGGCCCGGCGCGGGAGCGGCTCATCCTCCACCTTCCGGCCGACCAAGGCGCCAGGGCGCTGCTGGTGGGCCTGCCCGCCACGCTCAGCGCCGCCCAACGCGCCACGTTCGACGTGCTGGTCTCGGGCAGGCAGCGGCCGAGCGGTTAGCGCTCGCGACCCTGGCGAAGTCCGGCCAACGTCCTAAGTTGGCGGCTTCCACCCCGACGACGCCGCGTGGCTGACGCCGCCTCGGGGGCCGGCACCACTGACCCCGACGCGACGACCACACGTGAAGACCCTGTCCCCGTACGTACCGCTCCTGCTGCTCGCGGTGTCGTGGCCCGTTCGCGCGTCGGCGCAGGAGTGGCGCGCCGTCGCCACGCCGATTCCCCACCCGCCCTCCATCGACGGCGTCCTGGACGAGCCGTTCTGGAGCGCGATCGAGCCCATCACGGAGTTTCGTCAGCGCGATCCCGTTGACGGCGCGCCCGCCTCGGAGCGAACCGAGGTGCGCATCGCGTACGACGAGAACGCGCTCTACTTCGGCTTCATGCTCTTCGACTCCGAGCCGCACCTCATCCGCCGCAGCATCCTGCAGCGAGGCGGAAGGATCGACAAGGACGACCACGTCTGGATCGGGATCGACACCTACAACGACGGGCGCAACGCGTACCTGTTCGAGGTCGGCGCGCTGGGCACGCAGGACGACGCGCTGATCTCGGACGAATCGATGTCGATGGACGACTGGAACTGGGACGGCGTGTATCACACGGAGGTGCAGGTCACCGACGAGGGATGGGTGCTCGAGATCGCGATTCCGTTCACCACGATCCGCTTCGGCGACCCGACCGCGCCCGATATGGGCATCGTCATCCGGCGCGCCATCCGACGGAAGAACGAGGACGTGTACTGGCCGCACATCGGGCAGGAGTACCGCGCCGGCATATCGCAGGTGTCACGGTACGCGACCCTCACGGGCCTACGCGATCTACGCAAGGGGCGGCACATCGAGGTGAAGCCGTTCGTGACATCGGGCGCGCAACGGCTCGCGGGCCAACCGGACACGGAGCTCGAGGCCGACGTCGGTCTCGACGTCAAGGCGGCGCTCACGTCCAACCTCACGCTGGACCTCACCTGGAACACGGACTTCGCGCAGGTCGAGGCCGACAACGTCCAGGTCAACCTCACACGCTTCAACCTGTTCTTCCCCGAGAAGCGGGAGTTCTTCCTGGAGCGTGCGGGGCTCTTCCGATTCGGCGCGCAGCGGGAGAGCGAGGTGTTCTTCAGCCGCAGGATCGGACTGGACTCGGACATCGTCGGTGGCGGCCGACTCACGGGACAGATCGGCCGCCTGTCCATCGGCGCGCTGAGCCTGCGCACGGAGGACACGCCGCTCCCGGACGTGGGGATACCCGAGGCTCCGCTGAACATTCCCGCGGCCTGGAACTCCGTCATCAGGCTGCGCGGCGACGTGCTGCCGCGCACGACCATCGGGGCGATCGTGACGAGCAAGGAGGCGGCGGCCGGCAGGCCGGCGGGCCTGTTCGAAGCGGCACACAACCGGGTGCTCGGCGCCGACCTCGCGACGCGCTTCTGGAGCAGCAGCTCGTTCCTGGTGTGGGCCGCCAACGTCTGGGACTCCGAGCACGTGGACCAAGAGGGCGGCGCGGGCGCGGCGCAGGCGGAGCTCGTGCTGAGGAACGACCGCTACTTCCTCGAGCTGACACGCACGCACATAGGCTCCGCGTTCGCTCCGGCGCTGGGCTTCGTCCCCCGCCCGGACCAGGAGCGTTGGGGCGGTCAGATGTCTTTCACGCCGCGCTTCGAGCAGAGCACGTGGGCCCGACAGCTGACGCTGAACGTGGGAGGCAACCACATCGCCCGAACGAGCGGGATGAAGCAGTCCCATTTCGGCACCGTGAGCGGCACGCTCAACTTCCAGTCGGGCGAGAGCCTGAGCGCGAGCGCCTCCGAGCACTTCGAGCGGCTGGCCGCCCCGGCCACGATCGCCGGACGGTCGTTGCCGGAGGGCGATTACCTCTTCCGCTCGGCGTCCGGGCACTTTCGCATGAACCAGAGCCGGACGTTCTCGGCCAGCTTCGACTGGTCGGTGGGCGACTTCTGGTCCGGCAGCAGGACCCAGCTCGGCGGCGGCGTGGTGTGGAAGACCAGCGAGTATCTCACACTGGGCGGCAACCTCGGTTGGAACGACGTCTCACTCCCGGTTTCCGGCGGCGACTTCAGCACCACGCTCGTGGGCTTCGACGTTCAGGGTGCGGTGAGCCGCAAGCTGTTCGCCAACGCGCTCGTTCAGTGGGACGACGTATCGAACACGCTGCAGGCCAACGTGCGCGTGGACTGGATCCACACGCCGGGCAGCGACCTCTTCGTGGTCATCGACACCGGCTACCTCACGGGCGACCAGCTCGACCCGCTGGCGGGGCGCTGGCTCCGGCGCACCGGCATCGTGAAGCTGACCTGGCTCAAGGCGCTCTGACGCGGCGTGGGCACGCGGGCGGGTCCAGCCCCTAGCCCTGCGTCGGGTCCGGCCCCATGCGGCCCACCGCGTGGGCGTCGGGTCCGGCTCCCATGCGGCGGCGCGGCGACCTGGCTCGCACCTCAGCCGATGCCCTCGAAGACCCCCGTGTCGCGGTTCTTGCTCACGGCGTCCCAGCGAAAGACCCGCCCGTTCATGACGATGTACACCCCCGCCGGAAGCACCTGCACGACGGTCAGCGCGCCGCCCAGGTTGAACAGCCCGTCCGAGCTTCCGAACGTGATGGGAATCATCGCACCGGTGAGCACCACGGTCTTGCCCGCGACCCGCTGGGCGAGCACGCGCGCCGTCTCCACCATCGTATCGGTGCCGTGCGTGATGACGATGCGCGGCTCGGGAGCGTCGTCGCAGCGCTCGGCGACCAGCGTCCGGTCCGCCTCGCTCATCTGCGACGAGTCGACGAGCATGAGGGTCTCCACGCGTACGTCGAGGCGCGACCGTGCCATCTCGAGCATCTGCGGGAGGTGCGTCTCGCGGAAGTCGAGGGTTCCGTGGATCTCGTCGTACTCCTTGTCGAACGTGCCGCCCGTCACGAAGAGCCGGATGGGCGCGCGGGGCGCGGGGCTCCCGCTCGGACCCCGACCGCTCGACGCTGCCTGTTGCGGAGATGTGCGGGCTGACAGAGAAGCCTCCGTGGAACGGGACGCGGGGGAACTTGGTCATAGTCTACGTGGATCTCCAGGCCGGGCGCCCGGTCGCGCCACCGCGGGCCCTAGCCCACGAAGAACGCACGTCGAACACAACGGGGAAGCACCATGAACGCCAAGACGCCGGCCCGCATCGCTTCGGTCCTCGCCCCCTGCCTCGTCCTGCTCGCCCTGCCGGGCACCGGAACCGCCCAATGGTCCGTCGAGGGACGCGTCGGGGCGGCCGTCCCGCTCGGAGACCTGGGCGACGACGCGCAGCTCGCCCAGACCGGCGGGCTCGGCTTCGGGGGCGACGTCATGTACACGATCCAGGACTACGTGTCGGTGTATGGCGGGGCCTCCCACCAGAGGTACACCTGCGACGGGTGCCCGGCCCGCGTCATCAGCACGGGCCTCCAGAGCGGGCTGAAGCTCCTTTTCGATCCCACCGCGCCGATGGTGCCGTGGGCGCGCGCCGGGCTGCTGTACCACCGGCCCGACGTGGGCGGGATGGAGGGCGAGTGGCACCTCGGCCTCGATACAGGGCTGGGCATCGACGTGCGGGTCGGCCCCGGGTGGTTCATGGTTCCGGCCGTCCGATACAAGACCTACGACGCCGACGACGTGAGTCTGAACGATCTGACCATCGACTTCGGTCTCCTGGTCCGGTTCGGTGGCGGAGCCGGGCCCGCCTCGTCCGCCCCCTGAAGCCGAGCGCGACTCGCCCCCCCCCGAGACTCCGCACGCGACTGGCCCCCCGAACCCCCGGCGCGACTCGCCCGCTGAAACTCCGAGCGCTACTCCCTCGTCTGGACCGTCGGTTAGTTCTATTTTGTAGATGATTTTCGGCGGCCCGCGCCGGCGAGCGCGGCCACACCCGCATCCCCACCTGGGAGGGGCGAGCCCGCGATGGCCAAAGGATCGTTCTTGGGCGAGTTCGAGCAGGTCGTGCTCCTGGCAGTGGCTCGCCTCCGCGAGGACGGGTACGGGGTCTCCATCCGCCGCGAGATCGAGCGTCGGACGGGTCGGGACGTCGCCATCGGCGCGGTCTACGCCACGTTGTCGCGGCTGGAGGACAAGGAGCTCCTGTCCAGCCGTGAGGGTGAGGCGCGACCCCGGCGCGGCGGGCGCGCGCGGCGGCACTTCCGTGTCGAGCCCGCGGGCGTGCGCGCGCTGGAGGCGACGCGGGGCATGATGGAGCGGATGTGGGAGGGCGTGGAGCTCGGCGGGCCTCGCCCGGGCCGCGGCCCACGCGGCTCGTAGGCCGTCCGTTGAGCGAGAGGGAGGTCCCCCGGCTGGCGAAGCTTCTCTTGCGGCTCGTGGCCGATCCCGCCCGCCGGGACGCTCAGCTCGGAGACCTCGCGGAGGAGCACGCCGCGCGTGCCGAGCGGGACGCGCGGGCGGCCGACCGCTGGTATCGCAAGCAGGTCCTGGGATCTCTGGCCCCCAACGTCGCGCTCCGACTGGGTCGCGCCTGGCGGGGACGTCAACGACGAATGGGGGACGCGACGATGAGCGTGATCGCGCAGGACTTCAGGCTCGCGCTGCGGGGCGTCCGCAGGAACCCCGGATTCAGCTCGGTGATCGTGGGGACGCTCGCGCTCGGGATCGGTGCGACCACCACCACGTTCAGCGTCGTCTACGGGCTGGTGCTCGATCCGTTCCCGTTCCCCGAACCCGACCGGATCGTCGGCGTCGGCAGCGCCTACCCCCGACTGGGGGCCGACCTCGGATTCTTCGAGAACCTCTCGCCGCACGAGTACCTGGACATCAGAGACAACGCGCGCACGCTCGAGCAGGTGGTCGCGTGGGACATGGGCAACCGCCAGATCGACACGGACGGCCCGGCGGAGAACGTGTTCAGCGCCTTCTGGTGGGGCGACGTCCTGACCACGCTGGGCATGGACCCGCACCTGGGTCGGGGGTTCAGCGCCGACGAGATCCGCACGGGCGCCAGCTCGGTCATGCTCAGCCACGCGATCTGGACCCGCCGCTTCGGCGCGGACTCCTCGATGGTGGGCGGCTCCATCAGCGTGAACGGCACGCCGTACGACCTGGTAGGCATCGTGCCGGAGGGCGTCGACATCTACGGCACCGATCTGTGGATGATCATGCCCGTCCAGCCCGAAGCCTTCCCCCGCAACCGCCGCCAGTTCCAGGTGATGGGGCGGATCGGCGAGGGCTCCTCGCTGCAGGAGGTCAACGCCGAGCTCGCCGGCATCGCATCCCGCGTGGAGCGGTCGTACGGCGCCGAGCTCGAGGAGTACGAGGGCTGGTACATGCAGGCGCTGACGTGGAGCGAGGTCAGCTCCCGCGTCTTCCGCGCCGGCGTGCTCATCCTGCTCGGCGCGGTCGGCTTCGTCCTGCTCCTGGTGTGCGCGAACACCGCCAACCTGCTGCTCGCCCGTGCCCCGGGCAGGGCGCGGGAGATGGCGGTGCGCACCGCGCTCGGCGCCGGACGCGGCCGCCTGCTCCTCCAGCTCCTGACCGAGAGCGTCACGCTCGCGCTCGTGGGTGGAACGCTCGGCGTGGCTCTGGCCACCATCGGCGTTGCGGCCGTGCGCAGGTTCGTCGAGGCGATGGGGCTGAACCTGGCAGGCACCATCGAGCTCGACGCGCCCGTGCTCGCGTTCACCGCCGCGGTCGCGCTGGGCGCCGGTGTCGTGTTCGGTCTCGCCCCGGCGCTGTACGCGAGCGCGGGCGCCCTGCCCGGAACGCTGCAGTCCGAGGCCCGGGGCGCGACCGCGGGCGTGAGCCGCCAGCGACTCCAAAGGACGCTCGTCGGCCTCGAGGTGGCGCTCGCGTTCGTTCTGCTCGCGGCCGGAGGGCTCTTGCTCCACAGCTTCATCCGGGTGAACCGGGTGGAGCCCGGCTTCGAGCCGGCCGGCGTGCTGACCATGCGCCTCACGCTGCCACGCGAGGAGTACGGGGAAGCCGAGGGCCCGGCCTTCTTTCGCGAGCTGGTCGAGCGCGTGAGGGCGCTTCCCGGGGTTCGCGGCGCCGCCGCGGGCACGCAGTTCCCCTCCACGGCCTTCGCGTTCCGCGAGGTCTACTTCGACGGCCCCGCGCCCGATCCGGAGGCGACGCTTCCCACCACGCTGACCACCGTCGTGACCCCGGGCTACTTCGAGACGCTCCGAATCCCGCTCGTGGCCGGCCGCACCTTCAACGACCAGGACGCCGCCGGCACGCCCCTGGTCGCCCTGATCAACTCCGAAGCGGCACGGCGGTACTTCTCCGGTCGGAATCCCGTGGGCAGCCGCCTCAAGCTCGGCTCGGCCGACGCAGAGGGGCCGTGGTGGGAGATCGTCGGCGTCGTGGGCACGACCCGGAACCTCGGGCTGGATCAGGAGCCGTTCCCCGAGGTGTTCGCCGCGCACGAGCAGGTCGGCGGGCTGCAGAACCAGCTCTTCGTCCTGATCCGCGCCGAAGGCGTCGAGCCCGAAAGCCTGGCGCCCGCGGTGCGCCGGACGGTCCAGGAGATGGACGCGGACCAGCCGGTCTATGGCGTGCGCACGGTGGCGCAGGCGTACCGGCAGGGCGTCGCGCCCATGCGGGCCACGACGCTGTTTCTGGCCGCCTTCGCGGCGTTCGCGCTGGTGCTCGCCGCGGTGGGGATCTACGCCGTCGTGTCGTTCACCGTGAGTCAGCGCACACCGGAGATCGGGCTGCGCGTGGCGCTGGGCGCCGACGCGGGCCGCATACGCCGGCTGGTGGTGCGCCAGGCGCTCGTGCCCGTGGGCGTGGGAGCCGCTGCGGGACTGCTGGCGGCCCTGGCGTTGGGCCGCGGCATCGAGCGGATGCTCTACCAGGTGAGCGGCCGCGACCCTCTGACGCTCGGCGCCGTCGCGACCGGGCTAGTGGCCGTCGCGCTCCTGGCGAGCTGGGTGCCCGCGTGGAGGGCGAGCCGCATGGACCCGGTGGAGGCGCTGCGGGCGGAATGAGCCGCACGCCGGCGTAGCCGCACGCCCGGCAACGCTGGCCCCGACACGCCGGCGGCCCCGCTGAGGCACGGCTCACGTGGGCCGCGACCCGTACGCTTGGTGTAGTACGCACGTGGGCGCATCTCGGGCCGTGGAGAAGGACGATGAAGGCTGTATTCGGCACGCACGACGAGGAGACGCTGAGGCAGTTCGACGCCGTGTCCGAGCACGCCGTCCACAGCGCGCTGATGGCCGACGGGCACCGTGGCTACGTGATGCCGATCGGCGGCGTGGCCGCGTATCGCGGCCAGGTGTCTCCCATCGGCGTGGGCGTCGACATCGCCTGTGGCAACGCGGCCATCCGCACCGACCTGGACCTGAGCGACATCGAGCCCCACCTGCCGGAGCTCGCCGACGAGATCGCGGCGACGATCAGCTTCGGCCTGGGTCGGCCGACGAACCGGAGCGACGACGCGCCCGTCGGTCACGCGCTGTTCGAGTCCGCCGCCTGGGACGCGATCCCCGAGCGGGTTCGAGACGAGCTGCTCGAGCGTGCGCGCGCCCAGCTGGGCACGGTGGGCGGAGGCAACCATTACGTGGACGTGTTCGCCGACGAGCGCGGCACCGTGTGGGTCGGCGTACACTTCGGTTCGCGGGGCATGGGGTTCATCAGCGCCCACGGCTTCGTTGCCCTGGCGCAGGGCAGACCGTGGACCGACCTACGCCCGAGGCCGGACATGAACCGGGAGGTGTTGCTGGGCCTGGCGACCGATCTCGGGCACGCCTACTGGTCTGCCATGAGCCTGGCCGGCGAGTACGCCTACGCCGGCCGCGAGTGGGTCGCGCGCAAGGTGGTCGAGATCCTGGGCGGCAACGAGCGGGAGCTCGTGCACAACCACCACAACTTCGCCTGGAAGGAGGAGCACGGCGGCGAGGAGCTGGTGGTGGTCCGCAAGGGCGCCACACCCGCCTTCCCCGGACAGAGGGGGTTCGTCGGGGGCTCGATGGGCGACCGGTCCGTCGTGCTGCAGGGCGTCGAAAGCGACGAGCCCACGCTGCACTCGACCGTGCACGGCGCCGGACGCGTCATGGGGCGAATGGAAGCGAAGGGCAAGCGCAAGGGCGGCCGCATCGTGCGACCGGGACGCGTATCGCGTGAGGACATGCAACGGGCGACGCGTGGCATCGTGCTGAGAGGCGGGGACGTGGACGAGGCTCCGCAGGTGTACCGGAAGCTGGACGAGGTGCTCGCCGCCCAAGGCGACTCGATCGAGGTGGTCCACACGCTCACGCCGCTCATCGTGTGCATGGCGCCCTCGCGAACGCGGGATCCTTACAGGGATTGATGCGGATCGGGGATAGATGCGGATCGGAGCCCGCCCGCCGGCTCGGCGGCTCGCGCGGGGGCGCCAGCACGCGGCCCGCGCGTGACATCTCGACCGCGGCAGACACGGGCCCCCTGTGCCCCCGGCCAGGCCCGCGATAAGCTATGGGACCGACGCCCCTCACCCGCCCGCGCTCATGACCCTCACGTCCGTCAACCCGGCCACCGGCGAGACACTGGCCGCTCATCCAGCCACGCCGGCGGAGGAGGTCGAGCGCATCATCGAGGCGGCACAGCGAGCGCACCTGGAGTGGCGCATGCGGCCCGTGGCGGAGCGTGCCCGACCGCTCGCCGCGGCCGGCTCGCTTCTGCGCGAGCGCAAGGACCGGTACGCAGCGCTCATGACGAGCGAGATGGGCAAGCCCATCAGCCAGGCCCTGGCCGAGACCGAGAAGTGCGCCTGGGCGTGCGACTACTACGCGGAGCACGCCGAGCGTCACCTCGCGCCCGTACCCGCGCCGACCGACGCGTCGACCAGCTACTGGACCTACCAGCCGCTCGGCGTCGTGCTCGGCATCATGCCCTGGAACTTCCCCTTCTGGCAGGTGGTCCGTTTCGTCGCCCCGGCGCTAACGGCCGGAAACGCGGCGCTCCTCAAGCATGCGCCCAGCGTGCCGGGCTGCGCGCAGGCGCTCGAGGAGCTCTTCCTCGACGCGGGATATCCGGCGGGGCTGTTCGCGAACCTCTTCGTAGACGTGGAGACCGCCGGCACGGTCATCGACCATCCCTTGGTGCGGGGCGTCAGCCTCACCGGCAGTGTGCGCGCAGGTCGTTCGGTGGCCGCCCGCGCGGGGGCCGCCATCAAGAAGTGCGTGCTCGAGCTCGGAGGCAGCGACCCCTCGCTCATCCTGGAGGACGCCGATCTCGACGCCGCGGTCGAGAGCTGCGCGCTCAGCCGCCTCGGCAACACGGGGCAGAGCTGCATCGCGGCGAAGCGCTTCATCGTGGCGGAGCCGCTCGGCGACGCCTTCGAGGAGAAGCTCGTCGCGGAGATGGCGACCTGGACCTCCGGTGATCCCATGGACCCGGAGACGATGCTCGGGCCGCTCGCGCGCATGGACCTTCGGGACGCGCT
>Ga0302046_10004589_pt1 | contig 12289 bp, 11 predicted proteins | sample RVTome_11_FD_200261 | JGI IMG/M metagenome (GOLD analysis project Ga0302046, IMG submission 200261) | Soil microbial communities from uranium-contaminated site in the Upper Colorado River Basin, Wyoming, United States - RVT147D111 (version 2) ... | reverse complement strand
TGGGGGTGGCCGCGGGGGTGGCCGCGACCCTGGCCACGCTCCCGGTCGTGGCGTGGCACTTCGAGCGGCTCTCGCTCGTCGGCATCCCCGCGACCATGGTCGGCGGGCCGCTCGTGGCGCTCGCGCTGCCGGGCGCGATCGCCTCGGTCGTGGTCGACTTCATCTCCCCGGGCGCGGCCTCCTTCCTGGCCGGTGGCGTATCGTTGCTGCTCGCGGCCCTGGAGACCGGAGCCGAGCGGCTCGCGGCCGTGCCCTGGGCGAGCGTCTGGATCACGCGCGCGACGGTCGTGGCGGTCGTCGCGGGCGTGCTGATCGGTGGCGCCCTCGTCCGGCGGCCGCAGGTGCGCGGCACGGCCAGACGCGCCACGACGCTCATGTACGTGGCGAGCGCGGTGGCCTCGTGGCCGTTGCTGCTCGCGCTCCAGGGCCGCGGGTCGGTCGAGGTGCTCATGATCGACGTCGGCCAGGGCGACGCGATCGCGCTGCGCGGCTCGGGAGGGCGGTGGCTGCTCGTCGACGCCGGGCCACCCGGCCCGGAAGGCGACCCGGGGGCGCATCCGGCGGTGCGTGCGCTGCGCGCCCGCGGCGTGCGCCGGCTCGAGGCGCTCGTGCTGACGCACGCCGACCTGGATCACATCGGCGGCGCCGCGGCCGTGCTCTCCTCGTTCGAGGTCGGCGCCGTGTACGACCCCGCGCTTCCCGCCGGCAAGGAGGCGTTCGTGGAGGCGCTCGCCCTGGCCGCACGCCGCGGCGTCCCGTGGCGGCCGGCACGCGCGGGCGACCGGCTCGAGGTCGACGGCCTCTCGCTGAGGGTGCTCGCGCCGTCGGACTCCGCGGTGCGGGCCACCAGCGAGACCAACGCGCTCTCGGTCGTGCTCGAGGCCTCCTACGGCGAGTTCGACGTCCTGCTCACGGGCGACGTGTCCAAGGACGTCGAGCGCCTCGTCGCCGGGGAGCTCGCCGGCGGCCTCGAGGTCCTGAAGGTCGCGCATCACGGGAGCGACACCTCGACGGACTCCCTGCTCCTGGCCCGTGGCGGGGCCGAGCTGGCGCTCGTGTCGGTCGGCAGGTACAACCGCTACGGCCACCCCGCGCCCGCCGTCCTCGCGCGGCTCCGGCGCGCGGGCGTCGAGGTGCGCCGCACCGACCACGAGGGCACGGTTTCCGTGCGCGCGCGCCGCGACGGCAGCTACACGGTGGAGGCGCAGCGCCGCCGTTGACCCCATCTGCCGCCGCGTCTATCGTCGAGGGCTCCGCTGCAACTTCCCTGCGGCCCGCCGGCCGACGCCATGCTACAGAGTCACCTCGTCACCATATCGCGCTTCCTCGTCGACCAGGAGCGCAAGCACCCCAAGGCGACGGGGGCGTTCACCGGGCTGCTCCACGACATCGCGCTCGCTGGGAAGGTGATCGCACGCGAGGTCAACAAGGCGGGGCTGGTGGATGACATCATGGGCGCGGCCGGCGACGAGAACGTGCACGGCGAGGAGGTCCAGAAGCTCGACGTCTTCGCGAACCAGGTGATGGTGCGCGCGCTCGACCACACCGGGCTCGTGGCGTGCATGGCCTCGGAGGAGAGCGAGGGGTTCATCCCCATTCCGGACAAGTTCCCGGCCGGGGACTACGTGGTCATCTTCGACCCGCTGGACGGCTCGTCGAACATCGACGTCAACGTCTCCATCGGGACCATCTTCAGCATCCACCGGAAGATCTCGGGCGCGGAGCGCGGAACGCTCGAGGACTGCCTCCAGGCCGGCCGGCGCCAGGTCGCCGCGGGTTACCTGGTGTACGGCTCGTCCACCATGCTCGTGTACACGAGCGGCGCGGGCGTCCACGGGTTCACGCTCGATCCCTCCATCGGCGAGTTCGTGCTCAGCCACCCGCTGATGCGCTTTCCCGAGCCGCCCATGAAGGTCTACTCGATCAACGAAGCGTACTACCACCGGTGGAGCCGCGGCCAGCAGCGGCTCGTCAGCCACCTCAAGACCGACGGCGGCTTCGGCTCCCGCTACATCGGATCGCTCGTGGCCGACCTGCACCGGACGCTCCTCCAGGGCGGGCTCTTCATGTATCCCGCTGACACGAAGAGCCCCGAGGGCAAGCTGCGGCTCATGTACGAGGCCTCGCCGCTCGCGATGGTCACCGAGCAGGCCGGCGGCCGCGCGAGCGACGGGCGGCGCGACATCGTGGACATCGAGCCCGAGTCGCTGCACCAGCGGACCCCTCTGTACATGGGCTCGAAGGAGCTCGTCAACCTGGCGGAGCGGTATCTGGCGGAGGACGACTAGGGTTCGAATCCCGGATCGTGAAAGGCCGCTTCGGGAGTCCCGGCAGGCCCTTGACGCCGGACCCCAGAGTGATGCACACTTCGATGCAAGGTGCATCATCATATGGCGCATGCGGGTACCGGCGCGATAAAAGCATGAAGACAATCACGCTGCGCAACCTTCCTCCCGACCTGCGTCGGCGAATCGAGGAAGAGGCGGCGGCCACCGGCGCCAGCTACGCCAAGACGGTGATTCGCCTGCTTCGCGCGGCCACCGGCCTGACCGGCTCGCGTTCGTCGGTTCGCCATGACGACCTGGACGAGTTGGCGGGGACATGGTCGCCGCAGGAGGGCGACGAGTTCGAGAGAGTTCTGGCGGAGCAACGAAGAATCGATCCCGAGCTGTGGGATTGACGCCTGGTGAGGATCTGCCTCGACACGTCGGCATACTCGGCCTTCAAGCGAGGTCACAGCGGGGTCAGGGAGGCTCTTGCTCACGCCGACCGAATCGCGTTGCCGCCGATCGTTCTCGGGGAGCTCCTCGGGGGCTTCCGAGCCGGTGCGCGCGAGAGGACGAACCGTGAGGAGCTCGAGCGCTTCCTGGCTTCGCCGCGCGTCGACGTCGTGCCGGTCGACGAGGAGACCGCCGAACGGTACGGCGAGATCTTCGCCCACCTGAGGGCAGCGGGCACGCCGATCCCCACCAACGACATCTGGATCGCCGCGACAGCCATGCAGTGGGGTCTGCGCGTGCATACCACGGACCCGCACTTCGAGCGGGTCCCTCAGGTGGCGGTGGAGCGGCACGACGTCTGATCCGACACGCCCCCTGGGAGCTCGAGGGGCTCAGCTCAGCGCTCCGTTCATGCTCAGCAGCGGTCGGGGACCGGCGGCGTGCTCCTCACGGAGCTCGGAGACGTACGCCCGCGGAATCCCGGGCCAGCCCGGCTCGGCGCGAGCCCTCACGCGGCGACCGCGCGGCCCCCTCAGCACGCCGGCGCGCCCTCTGGCGAGGCGAGCCCCTTCTCCACGTCCACCAGCGGCACCGGGTAGTCACCCGAGAAGCACGCGGTGCAGTACGGTCCCGCGGACGCGACCGCGCCGATCATTCCCTCCAGCGAGAGATAGCCGAGCGAGTCCACGCCCAGGCGCTCCTGGATCTCGGAGACCTCCAGCCGCGAGCCGATGAGCTCACCCTTGGTCGGCATGTCGATGCCGTAGAAGCAGGGGAAGCGGACCGGTGGGCTGCCGATGCGCAGGTGCACCTCGCGCGCGCCGGCCTGGCGGATCATGCGCACCAGGCTGCGGCTCGTCGTCCCGCGCACCAGCGAGTCGTCGACGACCACCACGCGCTGGCCGTCGAGCACCTCGCGAACCGGGTTGTACTTCATGCGCGCGCCGAAGTCGCGGTCCCTCTGCTCCGGCTCGATGAACGTTCGGCCGACGTAGTGGTTGCGGAGCAGACCCAGCTCGAACGGAATGCCGCTCCCCTCGCTGAAGCCGAGGGCGGCGGAGTTGGCGCTGTCCGGCACCGCGATGACGGCGTCCGCCTCGACCGGGTGCTCCTGGGCCAGCGCGCGCCCGAACGCACGCCGTGCCCGATCGACGCTGACGCCCCAGATCTTCGAGTCCGGGCGCGCGAAGTACACGAGCTCGAAGATGCACGGCGACGGCGCGTCCGCGGGCTTGAGCGAGCGCAGGCGCTCGATGCCGCCGTCCTGCAGCCGGATGACCTCGCCGGGCTCGATCTCCCGCACGTACTCGGCCCCGAGGATGTCGAGCGCGCACGTCTCGCTGGCGACGATGTGGCCGCCGTCCCTGCGGCCGAGCACGAGCGGCCGGAAGCCGCGCGGGTCCCGCGCGGCGTAGATCGTGCTGCCCACCGAGAGCACGATCGAGAACGCGCCCTCGAGGTGCGAAAGCGCGTCGTCGACCTGCATGTCCACCGTGTCGTGTCGCGACTTCGCAATGAGGTGCACGAGCATCTCTGAGTCCGACGAGGAGCGGAAGATCGCGCCCTCCGCGACCAGACGGGCGCGCAGGTCGAGGTGGTTGGTCAGGTTTCCGTTGTGCGCGAGCGCCATCTCCCCGCGCGAGTAGCGTGCGGTGATCGGCTGCACGTTGGCCAGATCGTCCCCGCCCGCGGTCGAGTAGCGCACGTGGCCGATGGCGGTGCGGCCCTTCAGCCTCTCGAGCGCGGCGGAGTCGAACACCTCGGAGACGAGGCCCGCGCCCTTGTGGGCGCGGCTGATGTCGCCGTCGACGGCGGCGATGCCGGCGGCCTCCTGCCCGCGGTGCTGCAGCGCGTACAGCGCGAGGAAGGCGTGCTCGGCGGCGTTGTCCACGCCGCTCACCGCCACGACGCCGCACTCCTCGTGCGGACGGTCGTCCACCGCGTACCCGCGCGGCGCGTTCGGGGGCGCCACGGTCGGCAGGAGGCGCGGGCCGCTGCCCGGCGGTCGACTCATGTCACGCTCCGGGCTCCAGCGGAGCGTCCATGATGCGGGCCAGCGATCCGAAGTACGCGTCGGCCATCGTCGCCGGGTCGGCGGAGACCGAGCCGCTACGCACGGCGACGCGAAATCCGCCCTTCGCGTCCGTGACCGAGCCGATCCTGCGCGCGGGGACGTCGTGCCGTTCCGCCACTCGGAGCACCTCCCCGGTGCTGGACGGATCGCAGGTGATCAGGATCCGTCCCTGGTCCTCGCCGAACAGCGCCGCCACCGGGGCGAGGTCGTCGTCCAGCTCGACGCGCACGCCGTGAGGCGTCGTGCCGTCGCCGAGCGCGCACTCGGCCAGCGCGCAGGCGAGGCCGCCCTCCGAGCAGTCGTGGGCCGAGCGCAGCAGCCCCTCGTGGGCCAGAGCGAGCACGGCGTGCTGGAGCGCGCGCTCGGCGACGAGGTCGACGGCCGGCGGCTCGCCGGCGACGAGCCGTGCGGTCACGTACAGGTACTCCGAGCCGCCCAGCTCGCCCCTGTTCTCTCCCAGCAGCACGATGTCGTCACCCGCGGCCCGGAAGGCCTGGCGCGTGAGCCGGCCCACGTCCTCGATCACCCCGACCATGCCGATCACCGGCGTCGGATAGATCGCGCGACCATCGGTCTCGTTGTAGAAGGAGACGTTACCGCCCGTGACGGGCGTCTCGAACGCCTCGCAAGCCTCGGCCATGCCCAGCACCGCCTGGCGGAACTGGAAGTAGATGTGCGGCTTGAGCGGGTTGCCGAAGTTGAGGTTGTTGGTCACGGCGGTCGGGACCGCGCCCACGCACACCAGGTTCCGGGCGGCCTCGGCCACCGCGATCATCGCGCCCCTCCGGGGCGCGAGGTACACGAAGCGTCCGTTGCAGTCGGTCGTGGCGGCCACGGCCCGGTCGGTGCCCCGAATGCGGATCACGCCCGCGTCGCCACCGGGGCGCACGACCGTGCCCGTGCGCACGGTGCTGTCGTACTGCTCGTAGATCCAACGCTTGGACGCCACGTTCGGTGAGGAGAGCAGCAGGAGGAAGCTCCTGGTGAGGTCTCCCTGGGGAATGAGATGCTCGCTCAGGTCGGCGGACCGCAGCGCCCGCACGTCCTCGGACTCGACGCCCTCGCGCTCATAGGTCGGGCAGCCCTGCGTCAGCGGCAGCGCCGGGATGTCGGCGACGACGGCGCCGGACTCCAGCACGCGGAAGCGACCGTCGTCGGTGACCCGGCCGATCTCGGCGGCCTCGAGCTCCCACTTCTCCAGGATGCGCCGCACCTCGTGCTCGCGGCCCCGCTCGGCGACGACCAGCATGCGCTCCTGCGATTCCGAGAGCAGGATCTCGTACGGCGTCATGCCCGCCTCCCGCACGGGAACGTCGGCCATCTCGATCTCCACGCCGTTGCCCGCGCGACCGGCCATCTCCGAGGCGGACGACGTGATCCCCGCCGCTCCCATGTCCTGGATGCCCGTGATGGCGCCGCTCGCGATGAGCTCCAGGCTCGCCTCGAGCAGCAGCTTCTCCGTGAACGGGTCGCCGACCTGGACCTGCGGCCGGCTGGCTTCGTCCGAGTCCCCGCTGAGCTCCTCGCTCGCGAACGTCGCGCCGTGGATGCCGTCGCGTCCGGTGCGCGCGCCCACGGCCATGAGCGTGTTGCCGACGCCGGAGGCGGACGCGGTGATCAGGTCCTCGTGCTTCAGCAGCCCGAGGCACATCGCGTTCACGATCGGGTTGCCCGCGTAGCCGCGATCGAACGCGACCTCCCCCCCGATGTTGGGCACGCCCACGCAGTTTCCGTAGTCTCCGACGCCCCTGACGACGCCGCCGAACAGGTAGCGCACCCTCGGGTCGTCGAGGTCGCCGAAGCGCAGCGAGTCGAGCACCGCCACGGGCCTGGCGCCCATCGTGAAGATGTCGCGCAGGATCCCGCCGACGCCGGTCGCCGCTCCCTGATAGGGCTCGACCGCCGAGGGGTGGTTGTGCGACTCGATCTTGAAGGCCAGCGCGTAGCCGTCGCCGATGTCGATCACGCCGGCGTTCTCGCCGGGACCCTGGATGACCCAGGGAGCCTTCGTGGGCAGGAGCCGCAGCAGGCGCTTGGAGTTCTTGTAGCCGCAGTGCTCCGACCACATCGCGCTGAAGACGCCGAGCTCGGTGAACGTCGGCTCGCGGCCCATCACGCGCCGCACGCGCTCGAACTCCTCCTCCGAGAGCCCGTGCTCCGCGACCAGCTCGGGCGTGATGGGCGGATCGCCCGGCCGGGGTGAGGCGTGGGTCTCCGTGGCCGTCCCTTCGGCGGTGCTCACGGTATCGTCGCTCGTTTCTTCGAGATGATCGTCGGAAGCGTCCCGTTTCAGCTCGCCGAGGCCGCGACGCCGGAGGCGAGAGAGGTGAATACCCCGGAGCCGTCGGTCGATCCCAGCAGCTCCTCGGTCGCCCGCTCGGGGTGGGGCATCATGCCCATCACGTTGCCGCGCTCGTTCACGATTCCGGCGATGTTGCGCAGCGATCCGTTCGGGTTGGCGGCCGCGGTGGCCTCGCCGGAAGCGTCCACGTAGCGGAAGACGACGCGGCGCTCCGCCTCCAGCGCGTCGAGCGTGGCGTCGTCGGCGACGTAGGAGCCGTCTCCGTGCGCGATCGGGATCCGCAGCACCTGGCCATCGCGGTAGTCGCCCGTGAACAGCGTGTCCGCGCGTTCCACGCGGAGGAGCACGTCGCGGCTCTCGAAGCGGAGCGAGGCGTTGCGGACGAGCGCGCCGGGCAGCAGGCTCGCCTCGCACAGCACCTGGAAGCCGTTGCAGATGCCCAGCACCGGGCCCCCGCCGCGCGCGAACGCGGTGACGTCCTCCATGATCGGGCTCATGCGGGCGATGGCGCCCGGCCGGAGGTAGTCTCCGTAAGAGAACCCGCCCGGAAGGAGCACCGCGTCGAAGTCGTCGAGTCCGCGCTCACGGTGCCACACGAAGCGCGCCTCGCCCACGCGCTGGGCGGCCTTGTAGAGGTCGTAGTCGCAGTTCGACCCCGGGAACGTGATGACGGCGATCCTCACGATTGCGCTCCTTCCAACGCCCCCGCGACCGAGACCTCGAAGTCCTCGGTGACGGGATTGGCGAGCAGCCGCCGGCACATCGCTTCGGCGAGCTCCACGGCGGCCGCCTCGGACTCGGCGGCGACGTCGACGTAGATCGCCTTGCCGACGCGCACGTCCTCCACGCCGTCCCACCCCAGCGCCACGAGCGCGTGGTGGATCGCCTTGCCGGCGGGGTCGAGCAGCCCTCGTCTGGGCTTGACCAGGATCTCCAATCGATAGGTGCTCAAGCGCGATTCTCCAGGTGCGAGTCGTCGTCGGGGTCGAGCGTCGGTTGCTTGCGCGGGCCGAGATCGGCGTAGTCGACCGCGCGCACCTCGGCGCGCCCGTCCTCCTCGGCATCGTCCTCGTCGAGCAGGGGATCCCCGCCGGGCAGCCGGTCGAGGAGGCCCAGCAGCACGGACTTGAGGAGCCCCCAGACGATGTAGAGCAGGAGCACGCCGAAGAAGAAGTACCGGGGCACGAGGAGCGCGGCGAAGACGCAGCCCAACACGAGGACGGTGTTCGCCATGCCCTTGCGCGTGCGCAGGCCGATCTTGGGAACGCGGCCGTACGGAACGTGGCTGACCATGAGCACCGCCAACAGGACCATGCCCACGCCCAGGATCTGCTGCCACGGCAGGTCCGCCAGGTGCCGCTGGAAGAGCGCCGTTTGGCTGAACGGGTAGTACGCGGCCAGCGTCATGCCGGCGGCGGGGGAGGGCAGCCCGTGGAAGTGGCGCTTGGCCTCGCCCCCCTGCTCGATGTTGAAGCGCGCCAGGCGGACCACGACCGCGGTCACGTAGACGAACGAGATGGTCCAGCTCCACTGCGTGTCCGTGAAGAAGAGCTCGAACATGATGTAGCCGGGCGCCACACCGAACGAGATCCCATCGACGAGCGAGTCCAGCTCGGCCCCGAAGCGCGAGCCCGTGCGCGTGAAGCGCGCGACGCTGCCGTCGAGCATGTCGAGCGTGCCGGCGAACACGATGAACCATCCGGCCCACAGGAAGTCGCCCCTGGACGCGACCACGATCGCGTAGATCCCGAAGAACAGGTTGCCGAGCGTGAACGCCGAGGGAAGGATGATGACCCCGCGCTGCAGCGTCTCTCGACGCGGCGGTCGCGGCGCTCTCACGCGCCCTCCCGCCCGACGCCGGAGGGCGCCGCGTCGACCCGGCCCGGCTGGCGCGCGAGCACGGTCGCGCCCACCCGGGCGCGATCGCCCACGGCGCAGGTCACCTCCCAGCCCGGGGGCAGGAACAGGTCCACGCGCGACCCGAACCGGATGAGACCGATGCGCGCGCCGCGCTCCACCCGCTCGCCCTCGGCGGGGTCGGTGACGATGCGGCGCGCCACCAGGCCCGCGACCTGGCGGACCAGCACCCGGCCGGCGGGCGTGGCGATGCCGAGCGAGCTCTGCTCGTTGTCCTCCGATGCCTTCTCCAGCCACGCCACCGCGTACTTGCCCGGCCGGTACGAGCGGTAGGCCACCGTGCCGCTCACCGGCGCGCGCTGGACGTGCACGTCGAAGACGCTAAGGAAGATCGAGATCCTGCGCGCGGCGCCCCCGAGGAACGTCGGCTCATCGACGTCCGAGACGTCGATCACGCGCCCCTCACCTGGGGCGACCACCGCGTCGGCCGCGCTCGGTCCCACGCGCCTGGGATCGCGGAAGAACCAAACGGTGAAGAGCGCCAGCGCCGAGACCGCGATGGCGAGCGCGAGGACGAGCCCCCCTCCCACCCCCAGGGCGAAGGCCGTCCATGCGCCGGCCGCGAGGAGGAGGCCCGACCCGACGAATGGGTACCCCTCGCGCGCCAGGCTCATGGGGCCGCGCTCAGCGTGAGCACCGCGGCGGCGGGTCCACGCCGTGTGCGTACCCCGTCCGGCGCCCTCACGGACCCTCCGGAAAGCGCGGCGGAACGTACGAGCCCAGGGGCGTTCCGGTGAGGCGCCGGAACACGTCGGCGTAGCGCTCCGACGCCGCCCGGACCACTTCGTCGGGGAGGTCGGGCGGCGGCGGCGTCTTGTCCCAATCGGGCAGTGCGTCGAGCCAGTCCCGGATCGGCTGCTTGTCCAGGGAGGGCTGGGAGGCTCCCACCCGGTAGCGGTCCTTCGGCCATAAGCGCGAGGAGTCGGGCGTGAGCACCTCGTCGATCAGGAGCAGGCGCCCCGTGCGGTCGAAGCCGAACTCGAGCTTGGTGTCGGCCAGGATGATCCCGCGCTTCTCGGCCACGTCGTGACCGTACCCGTAGATCCGGAGCGACAGCTCGCGTAGCTTGCTCGCCAGCTCGCTCCCGAGCAGCTCCTCGACCTGGCCGAAGGTGATGTTCTCGTCGTGCCCCTCCCGCGCCTTGGTCGCGGGCGAGAACACGGGCGGATCTAGTCGCTGGCTCTCACGGAGCCCACCGGGGAGCGGCTGGCCGGCGAGCGTGCCGTTCCGGCGGTACTCCTTCCACGCCGAGCCCGCGATGTAGCCGCGCACCACGCACTCCACGAGCACGGGGTCGGTGCGCCGGACGAGCATCGCGCGACGCGCCCAGGCCTCACGGCTCGCCTCGAGCTCCGGATGGAGGGCGACGATGCGGTCCGGGTCGACGGCGAGTAGGTGGTGGGCCACGTCCTCGAGCTGCTGGAGCCACCAGGCGGTGGCGAGGGTGAGCACCTCGCCCTTGCCCGGGATCGGCTGCGGGAGCACCACGTCGAACGCGCTCACGCGGTCGCTCGCAACCATGAGCAGCCGTTCCTCGTCGACGCGGTAGACGTCGCGCACCTTGCCCCGGTGAAGCAGCGGGAGATCGAGCGCCGAGTCGACGACGGGCGTGCGCTCAGACATGCGTGGGCTCGGACATGGGGGCCTCGTAGACGGAGGGCTCGGACATGGTGGGCTCGGGCTCGAGCAGCGTGGGCTCGGGCATCTTGGGCTCAGACATGGAGGTCAGCGTCTCCGAGGGCCCGGCTGGTCTCCGCCAGACCCTCGAGCACCGGACGCACGTGATCGTCCAGGAAGCGCGCGACCTGCTGGGGCGCGCGCCCGATGAAGCGTTCCGGATCAACGAGCCCGGCGAGCTCCTCGCGGGTGAGGCCGAACGCCGCGTCCTCGGCGATGCGCTCCAGAAGATCGGCGTCGGTGCCCTCCTCGTTCATGCGCGCCGCCGCGGCCAACGAGTGCCGCCTGAGCCGCTCGTGGAGCGCCTGGCGGTCCCCGCCGCGGGAGGCGGCGTGCATCAGGATCGTCTCGGTGGCCATGAAGGGAAGGTGCTCCGCGAGGTTCCTGCGAACGACACCCGGGTTCACCCTCAGCCCGCTCGCCACGTTCTCGAGCAGCACCAGGCACCCGTCCAGGGTCAGGAACGCGTCCGGGATCGAGAGCCGGCGGTTCGCCGAGTCGTCCAACGTCCGCTCGAGCCACTGGGTGGCGGCGGTGAACGCGGGGTCCTGCAGCAGCACGATGACGTGGCGGGCGAGCGCGCAGATCCGCTCGGAGCGCATCGGGTTGCGCTTGTACGGCATGGCGGACGAGCCGATCTGCTCGTCCTCGAACGGCTCCTCCACCTCACGGAGGTGCGCGAGCAGGCGCAGATCGTGCCCGATCTTGGAGGCCGACGCGGCCACACCGGCCAGCGTGGCCTGCACGGCGAAGTCGACCTTGCGCGGGTACGTCTGGCCGCTGACGGGATAGGCGGCCTCGAAGCCCATGGCCTCGCGGACGGCCGCATCCAGCCGGTCGACCTTGTCGTGATCGCCGCCGAACAGCTCCAGGAACGACGCCTGGCTGCCCGTGGTCCCGCGCACGCCGCGGAAGCGGAGCCGCTCCATTCGGTGCTCGAGCTCCTCGAGGTCGAGGAGCAGGTCCTGGATCCAGAGCGTCGTCCGCTTGCCGACCGTGGTGGGTTGCGCGGGCTGGAAGTGCGTGTAGGCCAGGGTCGGCACGCCCGCGTGCTCGCGCGCGAACGCGGCGAGCGCCCGGACGCAGCGCGCGACCCGCGCGCGCACCAGCCCCAGCGCCGCGCGGTGCAGGATGAGATCGGTGTTATCCCCCACGAACGCGCTCGTGGCGCCCAGGTGGATCACGCCGCGGGCCGCGGGCGCGTCGTCCCCGAACAGGTGCACGTGCGCCATGACGTCGTGCCGGAACCGCCGCTCGTACTCGGCGGCGCGCTCCAGGTCGAGCGAATCCACGGCGGCGCGCATCTGCTCGAGCGCCTCGGCGGTGATGTCGAGCCCCAGCTCCGCCTGAGCCTCCGCGAGCGCGACCCAGAGCCGCCGCCACGTGCCGAACTTGCGAGCCGGGCTGAAGATCTCCTGCATGGGCGCCGAGGCGTAGCGCTCGGTGAGCGGATGCACGTAGCGGTCGTGGGGCCCCCCCGCGCCGCCGGCCGAGTCCGCACCGTCCGAGCGCGAGGAGCCGGCGCGCCGGCGGCTACCGGCCTTGGCCGCCTCCGCGGCTGGCGTCGCGCGTCCCGGCGCGTCCACGGGCTCCACGCCT
>Ga0302046_10004588_pt1 | contig 12292 bp, 16 predicted proteins | sample RVTome_11_FD_200261 | JGI IMG/M metagenome (GOLD analysis project Ga0302046, IMG submission 200261) | Soil microbial communities from uranium-contaminated site in the Upper Colorado River Basin, Wyoming, United States - RVT147D111 (version 2) ... | reverse complement strand
CGAAGCGACCGTTTCCGGGGGCGATGGATTGGCGCGGATTACGCTGGGCGGTCAGTTCGACCTTGCGGCGGGCCAAGCGATGGCGACGGCGGTGCTGTCGCCACTCCTGCTCGACGAGGCACTGCGCCGGCTCCGCGACGTCTGGCCGATGCTGGCACCCGTCACCTCGATGGCCGGGCGTGTCGCCGCCGAAACGCAACTGGCCTGGAACGGAAGCAAATTGACGAGCCGCGGCGCCGTGACCCTGGACGAGCTCTCCCTGGCGACGCGAACCGCGGCCGTCCGCGGCCTTTCCGGCCGCATCGCGCTGGACACACTCTGGCCGCCGGAGACCCGGGAGGCGCAGCGCTTAAAGCTCCGCGGTGTCAGCGGCCCCATCGAGGTGCGCGATACGGAACTGATGCTCGCCCTGGAGCCTGTGCCCGGCCGGGTGATCGGCCGGATCAGGCTGGAGCGGGCCGAAGCGGTGACAGAACTCGGACATCTGATCGCCGCCGAGGGCATCTTGGATCCCGTCGGCGGCGAACACGCGCTCACGCTAGGCACCGAGGATCTCGACCTCGCCAGGCTGCTCACGCTGGTCAAAGTCGAAGGCCTCGCGGGCACCGGGCGTCTCGCCGGCAGGCTCCGCGCCGAATACAGCAACGGAACCCTCACCATTCCGCCGGCGACGCTGACCGCGACCGGCCCGGGCGTGATCCGCTTCACCTCGGCGGCGGCGAAGCGGGCGCTCGCCTCGAGCGGCGAGCAGGTCGCATTGATGCTGCAGGCGCTGGAGAACTTCCACTACGACTCGCTGAGCCTCGGCCTGGAAAAGCGCGCGGACGGGAGCGGCAATGCCAAACTCGCAATCCGCGGCAACAATCCCGAGGTGCTGGATGGCTATCCCTTCGCCCTGAACATCGATCTCAGCGCCGACTTCGACAGCCTGCTTGAAACCGTAATGGAGGCCTATGACTTGTCCGGTAGGGCGCTACGCGCTACCGTGAAATGACCTCGCGACGCGACGGAATTGCCCGCGCGGCCACGCAGAACAGGCCTTCGCTTGGAACACCGTCCGGCCTCGACCCTAGTACCCACTATCGGGATTAGGTGCATCCTGATGGCGAACCGCCTCGCAGTCCTGATCGTCGCCCCGCTGCTGGCGCTCTCCTGCACGCCAACGGTCAAGGTTGAAGCGCCGAAGGAGCCGATCACCATCAACCTCAACATAAAGCTCGAGGCCGATGTGCGCGTGCGGCTGGAGGAAGCGGCCAAGCAGGACATCGAGCAGAACCCGAAGATCTTCTGATGCGACACTTCCGCACATTTACGAACTCTGCGATGCGGCGCGGCCTTCCGCTTGGCCTGCTGCTGCTCAGCATCGCCCTTTGTATCGCCGGCAGTCCGGCGCGCGCCCAGTCGCTCGACGCGCTGCGCGCCAGCGGCCAGGTCGCCGAGCGCTACGACGGCCTGATCGCGGCCCGGTCGAACGATCCGGCGGTTCGGGTCTCGGTGGAGCAGATCAACGCCGAGCGCCGCAAGATCTACACCAAACGTGCCACCGAACAGGGCGTGCCGGTCGACCAGGTCGGCCGTGTCTATGCCCAGGAGATCTTCCGCGGCGCACCGACGGGTACCTATTTCGTGCAGGAGAACGGCGAAACCGTCCGCAAGTAGCCGCGCCGGGCAAGGAGCAGAAGCATGACCGTAGCGTTCCTCTCCACCGTCGTCGGCAGCCTGCCGAAGCCGGATTGGGTGCTGCCCTGGGCGCCGCGCGGACCCGGCGACCAGAAGGTCGGCAGCGGCCGCGCCGACTGGCGCTACGACGGCGAAGCGCTGAAGGCGGCACAGGACGACGCGACCAGGCTTGCCATCCACGACCAGGAGCAGGCCGGCATCGACATCGTCTCCGATGGCGAACAACGCCGGGTTTCCTACATCACCTATATCACCCAGGCCCTCGACGGCATCGATTTCGGCGAACTGGGCGAGAAGATGATCCGTCGCGGACGCAGCCTCGCCACGGTTGGGCGCTGCATTGGACCGGTCAAGCGGGCGCGCCCGATCCTGGTCGACGATCTGGCCTATGCGCTGGCGCAGGCGACGCGTCCGTTGAAGGTGACGCTGCCAGGGCCGATGACCGTCGTCGACACCACGCTCGACACCTATTACGGCGACGACAAAACCTTCGCCTTCGACGTCGCCGCCGCCCTGAACCAGGAGGCCCGTGCGCTCGATGCACTGGGGCCGGCGGTGATCCAGTTCGACGAGCCGGCCTTCAGCCGCTATCCCGAACGCACCGCCGAATGGGGCATCGAGGCCCTGGACCGCTGCCTCGACGGCCTCAAGGCCGCGACCGCGACGCATGTCTGCTACGGCTATCCGGTGCAGGGCGTAGAGCGCCAGGTGCGTGACACCTACCCGGAAATTCTGCAACTCCTGGAGAGATCGAAGGTGCAGCAACTGGCGCTGGAGTTCGAGACGCCGAAGCTGGATCCGAAGCACCTGCGGCTTTGCCCCTCGAAGACGGTACTGTTCGGCTGCGTCGACAACACCACTGACGAGATCGAGGCGCCTGAGCACGTCGCCGGCCAATTGCTGCGGGCGGCCGAGCATCTGCCGCCGGAGCAGATCCAGGCGGCGCCGGATTGCGGCCTGATCCCGTTGCACCCCCGCGTCGCACGGGCGAAGCTGGCGGCACTCGCGGCCGGCGCGCGGCTCGCGCGCGAGCGCCTGAAGGTCTGAATGGCCGAGTTCCTTCTGGGCTACGACCTGCGCTTTCCGTATTCGTGCTTCGTGCCGCAGCAATGGACGCCCAGTCGTCGTGCCGCCTTTCTGCTGCGCCCCGAGATCGAGACGCCGGCTTCGGTCGACAGCCTGGTCTGGCCGTCGCGCTTCGTCTTCCCCGGCGCCTTCGTCGCCCGGCATCCCGACGGCCTGGAACGCGTCACGGCGCCCATCGCGCATCCCCTGCAGCAGTGCCTGGACCTTTGGCCGACAGCCGACGCCATGGCTGCGCATTTCGCCGCCTGCGGTGCCGGCGGCGACGCCATCCCGATCGCGGTGGCTCTTTGCGCGGAACCGGCCGCAAGCGGCAGTTGGACGGCATTGCTGGGGTCGTCGGCGGCAACCTGGGCGCCGCATGCCGGCTGGCTGCCGCTCGGCTTCGACATCGCCGACGGCAGCCTGACGAGCGGGCTCTCGAACTGCGGCTACCGCGACGACGAGGTGTCGGCGCTCCGGAACGACTGGGCGAGCGAAGTCAACGACTTCGGTCTGTTTGAGCATTTGGAGGCGGCCCAGGCCTTCCGCGCCGTCACCGACGCAAGGGTGCCCGAGCACCAACCCTTCGAAGTCTACCGGCTGTATCGGGGTCCAGCCTGACGATATCGCCCGACACCGGATCTCCCGCGGTCGGCGTCAATCGCGGCTCGCCGCCTTCCGTTCCGGTGCGGCGGCGGCCGTGCCGTCCAGGAACTGCTTCAGGGCGATGCGCGCGCGGGCGACGCGGCTGGTCACGGTACCTACCGGAAGGTCCAGCACCTCGGCCGTTTCGGCATAGCTGAGCCCTTCCACCGCCACCAGCAGCAGCGCCGCGCGCTGCTCTTCGGGCAGACGTCCGATCAGACGCCTGAGCGTGCCGAGCAAGGCACGCTGTTCGACGCTGTCACCGGTGTCCTTCGGGAAGGCGCCGTCGTTCTTGACCGACTTCAGGTGACGGTTCCGTACCTTCTGGGCGCGGACATCGTTCAAGAACAGGTTGCGGGCGATGCGGAACATCCAGCTATCGAGGCGGGTGCCGGACTCCCAACTGTCGATGTATCGGATGGCGCGTTCGAAGGTCGCCTGCACCAAGTCGTCGCCGTCTGCCGTGGAACCCGTCAGGCCGATGGCAAATCGCCTCAGCCTCGGCAGCAAGGCCAGCATTTCCTGTCTTGTACTGTCGTCCACGGCCCGTCCCGTCCCCGCTCGAGGTACGGGCGTTACCGGGGCCGTCGGCCCTTGCACCCCAGCGAAAACACCCGATTTGGTGCAAGCTACCCCAATCTCGAAGAAAAATCATTCCCGACCGGGACGATGCCGAATTCAAGGTCGACCGAGCGGCGCGATTATTTCGGCGGGTGGGCGCGGACGGCTTCCTCGTCGACCTCGGCGCCCCAGCCGGCGCCGGTCGGCAGCAGCAGGTGTCCATCCACGATGCGCGGCGGCTCGGTCACCAGATCGTCCTTCCAGGGCACGTCGTCGACGTCGATCTCCATGATGCGGAAGTTGGGCACGGCGGCGCAGAAATGCGCGCTCATCAGCGTCGACAAGTGGCCGTAGAAGTTGTGCGGCGCCACGTTGACCTCGTAGGCGTCGGCCATCGCGGCGATGCGCACCGACTCGAGAATGCCGTTCCAGGGCACGTCGACGATGGCGACGTCCATGGCGTAGGCCTCGAAATAGTCGCGGAAGCCACGCCGGTGGAACAGGGATTCGCAGCTAGCCACCGCCTGCGGTACCGAACGCCGGATGTGCGCCAGCGCGTCCGGATCGTAGATGTCGATCTCCACCCACATCAGATCGTGCGGCTCGAGGGCCCGCGCGACCCGCACGTAGCCTTCGGTCTTGAAGTTGAAATTGAGGTCGAGCAGGAATTCGACGTCCGGTCCCGCGCCCTGCCGCAGGGCCGCGAGTTGCTCGTCCAGCGCGGCGACGATGCGGCGCGAGGGATTGAGCTCGGGCCAGCCGGCGCTGCGCGTGAAGCCCGGCATGTACATGTAGGGCTTGGCCTCGTCGAACAGGAAGATGTTGGTCTTGAGCGCCGTGAAGCCGCGCTCGGCGACGCGACGGCCGAGCGACACCAGATCTTCCGGACCTCGCAGGGGCGGTACGCCGATGGTCGCGGCATGGTCCAGGACGTAGGAGCCGCAGTGCGACCAGTAGAGCCTGAGGCGATCACGCATTGGCCCGCCCAGCAACTCGTAGACCGGCACGCCCAAGGCCCTGGCCTTGATGTCGACCAGCGCATTCTCGATGGCGGCGATGGCCTGGCCGTTTATGCCGCCGGTGGCCTGTCGGGTGCGCGCGTGCATGCGGTAGACTAGGTGATCGACCGGTCGCGGGTCCTGGCCGATCAGGCCGTCGGCGAGCCGCCGGATGATTGCCGTCAGCCCCTTGGCGCCATAGCTTTCGTTGTACTCGGACCAGCCGGTGATGCCTTCGTCGGTCTCGATCTTCAGGAACGAGAAGTTGCGCCAACCGGCATCGCAATGCAGATCCTCGACGCGGGTGATCTTCATGGTTTCGCTGTCCTCCAAGCTGCCGCGCCGCTGCGAGCGGCGAACTGGTCGCCGCCGATCTCGCGCAGCAGCTTGCGGCGGATGGCGTCGATATAGTCGTCGTAGGTGTCGGCCTTGACGACGAAGGCGTCGGCACCGCCAATCACCCACCTTTCGAAGTAGAAATGCAAGGACGGCACCTCGTTCAGGATCGCGAGGCCGTTTACCGTGACGCCTTGCGAGACGGCATAGTCCCGAGCCTGGCCGACGTCGCGGCCGTTGTTGTTGCGGCCGTCGGCAGAGATGTCGATGACGTGCCGTTTGGCCGGCTGCGGCACTTGCGCCAGCAGCGCGGTGCCCACGTCGATCATGGTCGAGATCGAGGTGCCGCCATCCTGGGTCAGGCGAGGTGCCGTCAGCAGCGCTTCCGCCACCTGCGCGGACGAAGCGGCGTCCTGCACCACCGTCCACGGCAGGACCAGCACCTGCGACTTGACGCTCGACCACTGCACGATGCTGACCGCGATGGCGCCGTGCTTGCCGACCCTGATCGCCTCGACGACGCCCGGGTCCAGGAAGGCCTTCGCCAGTCCCTGCATCTGCAGTTCGAACTCGCGCTCGTCGACGCTGTAGGAACAGTCGATGGACAGCACCAGCGCCAGGTCGAGCTGAGCCTGCGCGCGGACCGGGAGGACGGCAGACGCCAGCAGGGCAAAGCCAAAAGCGCCTGCTGCCGCCCGCCTCACGTCCGCTCCCCGCCAAGCCATGACGCCCCGAGCCTAGCGCAGCCCACCGCTGGCCGGTAGCGTAGGATTGTGGTCTGTTGCAGCGGGACCGGGCGGGAGGGGAAACGACGATGGCCGACAGAAACGTCGCCCTGATCATCGGCGCCGGCGACGCCACCGGCGGCGCCATTGCGCGTCGCTTCGCCGCCGAGGGTTATACCGCCGTCATCACGCGGCGGCGCCGCAACCTCGAGGCGCTGCAGGCTTTGGCCGCAAGCATCGAGGCGACGTGCGGCAGCGCCCGGGCCTTCGGCGTCGACGCCCGCCGCGAGGACGAAGTGGTCGCCTTCATCGCCGAGGTGGAGGCCGAGATCGGTCGCATCGAGGTGGCGGTCTACAATGTCGGCGGCAACGTGCGCTTCCCGATCCTGGAGACCACCTCCAGGGTCTATTCCAAGGTCTGGGAGATGTGCGCCTACGGCGGCTTTCTTCTGGGCCGCGAGGCGGCACGCCATATGCTGCCGCGCGGGCGCGGCAGCATCCTCTTCACCGGCGCCACCGCCAGCCTGCGCGGCGGCGCCGGCTATGCCGCCTTCGCCGGCGGCAAGGCGGCGCTCCGCGCCCTGGCACAGTCGCTGGCGCGCGAACTCGGCCCTGAGGGCATTCACGTCGCGCACGTGGTGATCGACGGCGCCATCGACACGAAGTGGATCGCCGAGAACTTCCCCGAACGCCACGCCTTGAAGGACCGGGACGGCATCCTCAACCCCGATGACATCGCCGAGGCCTACTGGAACCTGCACCGCCAGCCGCGTAACGCCTGGACCCACGAACTCGACCTGCGCCCCTGGCTCGAGCCGTTCTGACTGTCAGATCACCTCGTCGTCGCGGTCGGCAAATTCGCCGATGGGCGGGTTGGCGCCTTGGTAGGGCCGAATCAGGACAAAGCGTTCACCGCGATGCCGGAAGGGACTATCATTCGATGTGGCGGTGCAGATGACGACCATCAGCGGGAGCTCGCAAGCCTCATGCATGAGCGCATCGAAAGCAATCCGGAGATCATGGGCGGCAAGCCGGTTATCCGCGGCACCAGGGTACCGGTCGAGACGATCCTGCGTAAGCTGGGGGCTGGGATGTCGACGGAGGCGGTCATCGCCGACCATCCGCGCCTGACGCCCGATGATATCCGCGCGGCCCAAGCCTTTGCTGCCGACTACCTTGCCGACGAGGAGCTGGCCTTCGGCTGAGAGGAGACGCGGTGCGCTGGCTGGCCGACGAGTGCGTCGAGGCAGGCTTGGTCGCGCACCTGCGAGCTGCAGGTCACGACGTCGTTTACGCCGCGGAGACGGCGGCCGGTGCCACAGACGCCGAGATCGTCGAGCGGGCGATGGTTGAAGCGCGGCTACTTCTTACGACGGACAAGGACTTCGGCGATCTGATCTTTCGCAAGTCGCAGGAGGTGCCGGGCGTCGTATTGCTGCGCCTGACACCTGACAATCACGCGTTCCGGAAGGAGCGGCTGTTGAACGCTGTCGAGCGGTTTGGGGAGCGGCTCTTTGGCCGCTACACTGTGGTCGAGTCGGGTCGGCTCCGCTCGCGACCGCTCACTTAAGCGACAGCCCCGAATACGTGAAGGCGATGCGACATCAAGGGTCCCGTTCGAGCCGTTCTGACCGTCAGATGACCTCGTCGTCGCGGTCGGTGGTCTCGCCGAAGCGGCTGAGCGCCGGCGGTTTGGTGCCTTCGTAGAGCTTCTCCAGGCGCCGGTTGATCTGGCGGTTGGCGTCGGCGAAGAGACTGTTGCCCTCTGCGTCGCCGTCGACGATGAACGGCCCCAGGTTCTCGATCTCGAAGACCCACATCGCCTGGGCGATGCCGAGCTCGTCGAGCCAATAGACATCGCGCACGCCCTTGATGCCGCGGCCGAGCAGCGCGCCGGTGCCATAGCCGACGGTGGTGAGATAAACCGCGCCCGCGGGCACGAAGACGTCGCGATAGTCCGCTTCTGACATGCCGCCCTTGCCGATGATGACGCGTGCGCCGGAGAGTTCGAACCAGCGCCGCATCCAGCGCGAGAAGCGGAAGCTCGCCGTGGCGGTGACGGCGCCGACCACGTAGCTGCCGTCCGCTTGCTTCGCCGCGGCGGGAGAGCAGTGGAAATTCACATTGCTGAGCGCACCGATGTCGACGGGCAGCGCCTCGCCGTCGTCGATGCAGCGTTTGTAGACGCCCTCGCGGCCGGTATAGAGCAGGCCGTCGAGGAAGACCACGTCGCCCCGGCGCAACCGGGCGATGTCTTCTCCGGAGACCGGTGTCTTGAGCCGCACCTGGTTCAGGCTCATTCGACGCCCTCCCGCCGGTAGTAGGGCGTGAACCACTGCGGGTCGGTGCGGAACTCGACCTCGCCGGTGCCGTGGATGCGCGCCGTCGCCCGGCGCGAGGAAAGGCAGAAGCTGTGCACGCTCATCGGCATGCCGCCGGTGTGCGTGTAGCCGATCTCGACGTGGCAATCGACCACCATGGCGTTGCCGGGGAAGCCCATGGCGCCCATGCCGATCTCATTGCCGAGCTGGGTCAGCTCCTGCTCCAGCCGCGCCACGTCCGGATCGGGATGCGGGTCGCCGACGACGCGCAGGCAGGCCGCTTCCTTGCCCAGCCGCATCGCCGTGTCCTTGTTGCCGCCGAGGCCGATGCCGACGATGGCCGGCTGGCAGGCGAGCCCGCGCCGCCCGTGCGAGACCATGACGTCGAGGAAGAAGCGCCTGATGCCCTCGACGCCGTCGCCGGGGAACAGCATGCGGTAGTCGGTACCGAAGAGGCCGCCCTTGTGCACCGTGGTGATGTCGAGCCAGTCGCCGCCCGGCTCGAAGGTGTAGGCGACCTCCGGGGCGTGGATGCCGACGTTGTTGTTGAAGTCCCTGCGCGTCAGGGGGTGCACGCGGTTGGGCCTGAGCGGGATCGAATGCGTGGTCTCCGCCGTGGCTTGGCGGAGCGCGCGCTCCAGTGCCACGAAACCGCCCTCGACAACCGCCTCGTTGCCGGCCTTGACGTAGTAGCGCGGCAGGCCGGTGTCGGCGCACATCGCCCGCTGGTCCTCCTCGGCCGCGTCCCAGTTCAACAGCATGGACTCCAGCGTAAAGCGGCTGAGCTCGCCGGTCTCCTTCGCCGTCATCGCCCGGACTCCCTCGCGATAGTCGGCGGGGATCGAGATCGAGGCCCGGCGCATCAGCTCGACGGCGGTCCGGTGGATCAGTTCGGCTCGGATCATCGGCATTGCCTCAGGCGGCCTGCTCCTCGGGGATCAACGACTGGCCCGGCTGCACGCGGCTGAAGACCACCGGCTGGGCCTCGACCCGCATCGTGCCGCCTTCCAGGCGGACGCGCGTGAACGCGGAGGCCTCGTAATCCCCCGGCTCGGGGAAGTCGTCGCGATAGTGCGCGCCGCGCGAATTCTCGCGCGCCAGCGCCGCGGCGACGATGGCGCGGCCAACCGTCACCTGCGAGTTCAGGTTCAGCCAGTCGTGCCAGGTGAGGTTGAAGGCGCGATGGGCGTCGCCGAGGCCGGTTTCCGCCAGCCGTCCCGCCAGCCCGTCGAGTTTAGACGCGGCGCGGCGCAGGCTTGCCCGGTTGCGGACGATGCCGGCCTCGTCCCACATCATGTCGACGAGCTCCAGGCGGATCTCGTTCAAGTCGCCGGCCGGGCGCGCAAAGGGCGACTCGGCGAAGTCACGGGCGGCGGCGACCCGCGCTTCGTCCGGCGGCGGCGCACCGCCGGCCTCTGCCACCCAGGTCGCCATGGCGTCGCCGGCGATGCCGCCGTAGACGGTGGAGTTGGCGACGCCGTTGCCGCCCAGCCGGTTCGAGCCGTGCACGCCGCCCGAGTCCTCGCCGGCGCAGAACAGGCCGGGCAGCGCCGTCTTGGTGTCGATGTCGATCTCCACGCCACCCATCATGTAGTGCGCCGTCGGCACCACCTCCACCAGGCCGCCGGCGAGGTCCTGGCCGACGTCGGCGCAACGCTCGACCATGCCCTTGAACATGGCGCGCACCTTCGCCGGCCCCAAGTGCCCCATGGCGATATGCACGCCGCCGTTCGGCGTCGTGCGACCGGCGCGCATCTCGGCGAAGATGGCGCGGCTGACGACGTCGCGGGTGGCCCGCTCGGCGCCGTCGTAGGCCAGCATGAAGCGTTCGCCGGCGCCGTTCAGCAGGTGGCCGCCGGCACCGCGCAGGCCTTCCTCCAGCACCGTGCCGGTGAGCCGCGTGTCCGGCCCGGCCAACAGACCGGTCGGATGAAACTGCACCATCTCCATGTCGCGCAGCGCCAGGCCGGCCTGCAGCGCCATCACCATGCCGTCGCAGCTCTTGTCGCCGGAGGGCGTGTGGTAGCGGTACATGGTCGGGCCGCCGCCGGTGGCCAGCAGCACCGCCCGCGCCTGGACGAAGCGGTAGCCGCCCGTGCGCATGTCGATCAGCAACACGCCGGCGACGCGGCCGCCGTCCGCCGCCGGCACCAGCGCGATGGCGCGGTGCTCCTCGAGCCGCGCGATGCCGCGCGCCCAGACCTGCTCTGCCAGCCGGTTGATGATCTCGATGCCGGTGAGGTCGCCCTTGTGGATGGTGCGGTCGAAGCTCTGGCCGGCGAAGGGCTTGCCGTGCACCGAGCCGTCGGGGTTGCGGTCGAAGAAGCAACCGTAGGCGCTTTCCAGCTCGCGCACGCGCTCCGGTGCCGTGGCAACCAGGCGCCAGGCCAGTTCCTGGTCGGGCAGCCACGAGCCGCCGCGGATGGTGTCCATGAAATGCCGCTCGACGGAGTCCCTCGGGTCCAGTGCCACGTTGTAGCCGCCTTGCACCATGCGGGTGCAGCCGCATTTGCCCAGGAGGCCCTTGACGGCGATGACGATGTCGAGGGCCGGGTTGGCGGCGTGCGCGTGCAACGCCGCCAGCAGCCCGGCGCCGCCGCTGCCCAGGATCAGGATGTCGCACGCCTGCCGCTCAATCTCGTCCATCGCCTCAGAACGCCTCGATCAGGAACAGCACGCCCACCGCCAGAGCGGCGGCGGCGGCCGCCGTCACCAGGTGCCGCTGCCACTCCCGCCAGGGCAGGAACTCGATCGTCAAGATCCGCAGGCCACCGACCAGGTGCAGCGTCAGCAGTACGACCAGCACCGCCTCGGCCAGCTTCACTGCGGGCGCCTCGCTCCACTTGAGAAAGCCGTCCAAGCGCGCCTCGTCCTGCAGCGCGAGGCTCAACGTCCAGAAATGCAGCGGCAGGAACAACGCCAGCAGCACGCCGGTGATGCGCTGCAGTACTGCGGCCCAGTCCTGGATGCTTCTGTCGGCGAGCGGCGTCACAGCACCACTCCGGCGACCGCGCGAAGCCCCAGCACCAGCAGCGCCAATCCGAGCAGCACCGCCGCGACGTCGAGCCCGCCGCGCCGCCAGGGCGTCAGCTCGCGCACGACGCCGCGGATACCGATACTGGCATGCACCGCGACGGCGAGCACGAAGACGCCGTAGACGGCACCCCAAAACACGCTGCCCTGCGTGCGGGCGAGGATCTCGGCGGCGCTGAGGCCGCCCTGCACGGCGTATACGATGGTGGCGAGGTGCAGCGTCACCAGCAGCGCCAGTACCGCGCCGCTCAACCGGTGCGCCAGCCAGAGCCAGGTCTCGACCCGCGCGCTCAAAGCTCGCCCCTCAGGGCCGCCGCCGCGGCCAGGCGCTTCAAGCCGGCGATGGAGGCGGTCGGATTGAGCCCCTTCGGACAGACCTCGGCGCAACGCCGGTGCGTGTGGCAGGCATGGCAGCCGCCGGCGGCGGCGACGGCGCGCAGGCGCTCGCCGCCGCCGCTGTCGCGACTGTCGCGCATCAGCGTCCAGGCGCGATTGAGCGGCGCCGGCCCGAGGTATTCGGGCAGTGCCGCCACCACCTCGCAGGCGGCATGGCAGACGCCGCAGTTGATGCATTCGATGCCGGCGTCGATCGCCCGGCGCTCCTCGGATTCGGGCGCGATCGCGGCCATCGCCGCCGCCGGGTCGGCGGGCTCGAAACGGCCCCGCGCCCGCTGCCATTTCTCGAAGAAGGGCGTCAGATCGGCCACCAGGTCGCGGATCACCGGCAGATTGGCGAGCGGCCTGAGCTCAAGCCGGCCGCCCCGCAGCACGTCGCGCACCAGGGTGCGGCAGGTCCATCGCGGCCGGCCGTTCACGGTCATGGCGCAGGAACCGCACATGCCGACGCGGCAGGCGAAGCGGTAGGCGAGGCTGGGGTCGAGGCGGCGCTGAACCTGCGTCACCAGGTCGAGCACGGTCTCGTCCCGGC
>Ga0302046_10004587_pt1 | contig 12292 bp, 8 predicted proteins | sample RVTome_11_FD_200261 | JGI IMG/M metagenome (GOLD analysis project Ga0302046, IMG submission 200261) | Soil microbial communities from uranium-contaminated site in the Upper Colorado River Basin, Wyoming, United States - RVT147D111 (version 2) ... | reverse complement strand
GCCCGAGCGTCGTCGCGCGGATGCTGTCCGCTCTCCGTTCGGGGGATCCATGGAAAGGACGCGATCGAGGGCGCTCGTGACGGTTTGCTTGCTCGCGGCGGCCTACGCGTCGTGCGCCGGCGAGGAGGAGGCGGCGCGCCCCGCCGACGAGGCGCTCGCACCTTCGCTGCTCCACCTCGCCGACATGCTCGAGGTCGCCACGGTCGCGAGCGCCGCGGCTCCCTCGCGCGCGAGCCTGCGCTGGGGACCGGAGGAGCTCGAGCGCGACTGGCACGCTCTCTCGCGAGCGGAGGACCGCCGGCTCGGCAACGCCGTGCTCGAGCGCGGGAAGGACTGCCTCGGGCTGACCGTCTCCACGCCCGCGAACCCGTCCTTCGGCCCGCCGATCGCCGGCCTGGCGGTCGAACTCGAGCCCTCGCCCCTGGGCGACTGGACCGGCGTCCTCGTGCGCGCCCGCAGCAGCGACCGGTTCGCCGGCCTGACGGTTTCCTACGGGCTGTCCGATCCCGGCGCGATCCCGGGCCCCTTCGCGTTCTTCGGCGGAGGCGCGAGCGCGGCGCCGGTCTTCAACGACGGATCGGTGCAGACCTACCGCCTTCCGCTCGAGGCGCGCGGCGAGGGCGAGGAGCTGAAGGACCTGGCGCTGCTCGCGGGAGCGATGGGCTCGGGCCGCTTGGACGTCCTCTCCATCGAGCTCGTCCCGCGCGGCGCGGACTTCCTCGAGGCTACCGGGGTGCGCCCGGTGACGCGCGAGGAGGTGACGCGCCGCACGCTGTACGCGCACACGCCCGCGCGGCTCGCCTGGCGCGTCGCCGTTCCCGCGGAGGGACGGCTCGACCTCGGGCTCGCCTGCCTGCCCGAGGAGTCCCTCGCTTGCCGCGTCACCCTGACGAGCGCCGGCGCGAAGCGCGTGCTCGTCGAGCGCGTCGTCGACGACCCGGAGAGCTGGGAGCAAGTCTCGCTCGATCTCGCGGCCTTCTCCGGAGAGGTCGTCGAGCTCGCGCTCGAGGCCGAGGGCGAGCAGCCGGGCTCCGTGGCGCTCTTCGGCGCGCCGATCCTCTCCGGCGCGCCCGTCAAGCCGGCGAAGCGACCCAACGTCGTGTTCTACGTCATCGACGGCGCCGGTGCGGACCTGATGAGCGTCTACGGCTACGAGCGCGGCACCACGCCGTTCCTCGAGAGACTGGCGGCGGAGGGCGTCCTCTTCGAGCAGGCCTACTCGAACTCGACCTGGACGCAGACCTCGACCGCCTCCTTCATGACCGGCCTGCACCACAGTGTGCTCGGCGGCCTGCGGCGCGGCATTCACTCGACGCCGGTGCCCGACGCGGCGGTCACGATGGCGGAGCACATGCGCACCGGCGGCTACTTCACCGCCTGCTTCACCGCCAACCCCAACGCCGGGCGCGTGATCGGGCTCGAGCGCGGCATCGACTACCTGAACGACGCAGAGCCGGAGGACCACTCGACCTCCTCCAAGGAGCTGCACGAGCGCTTCTTCCGCCTGCGCGAGGAGGTCCCCGCGGAACCCTACTGGGTCCACTTCCAGACCACCGATGTGCACGAGCCGAACTCGCCTGTGCCGCCCTTCGCCGGGACCTTCGTGACGCCCGAGGACCGCGAACGGCTGAACGGCTGGGACGGGAAGCTCTTCGGCGCGGCGGGCGACCTCTTCGGCACGACCAGCATCGTGGACTTCTACGACCGCGCGATCGCGCACGCCGGCATCGACCGGCACGCCTACTACGACACGCGCCGCGGCCTGTACGACGAGACCATGGCGCACCAGGATCGCGAGCTCGGGCGCTTCGTGCAGGAGCTCGAGGACCGCGGCGAGTGGGAGAACACGCTGCTCGTGATCGGCTCCGACCACGGCCATCCCGCCGGAACCTTCGCGCGCTTCGGTCGTGGCCTGATCGAGCCCGCTCCGCCGGGCTGGCAGGGCGCGCTGTTCGACTCCTGGGCGACGCGCGTCCCGTTGCTCTTCGTCTGGGCCGGGCACCTCGAGGGCGGCCGGCGCTACGCCGATCCGGTCTCGATGATCGACGTGCTCCCGACGATCCTCGACCTCGTAGGCCTGCCGGCGCCGGAGGTGCTGCAGGGCCGCTCCCTCGCGCCATTCCTGCGCGGCGGCACGCTCCCGGCGCGCGAGGTCGTCTTCGACGAGTTCCGCGTGGACGAGGCGACGGGCGAGATGATCGGCAACCTTGAGCTGCGCGACGGTCGCTGGGGCGCGTCGCTCGAGATCGCCCCGGTCGCCGCCGGCGCCGACCCCGCGCTCGGCCGCCACGCCGCGCCCGCCGGCGGCCGCTGGGGAGCGGTGCACCCCTACTTCGCCGACAAGCCGCGGCTCCTGCTCTACGACCTCACGAAGGACCCCTTCGCCGTGCACGCCGTGAACGACGAGCACCCCGACCTCGTGAAGCACTACGAGCGGCTCCTCTTCGAGCGATGGGAAGCGCACCGAGCGCTGGCGACGAGGTTCGAGGAAGGCGAGGGCGCCCCGCTCGATCCTGCCCAGCTCGAGCAGCTCAGGGCGCTGGGTTACGTGCGCTGACGCGCTTCCCGGGCCGTCCCGCGCCTACTCGCTCGCGGACCGCGGCCGGTCGAACGGTTCGCGGCCTTGAAGGCGCGCCATCGAGCGCTCGTACTCGATCCACGGCCCGAGCCCTACCGCCGCGCGGCGGACGTCCAGGCCCTCGACGTCCTCGACCAGGGGCGGGAGGGAGACGAACGTGCCGCCCTCCGTCCGCTCACCGGCGTACTGCGTGCCGTAGACCTGGGGTCGGCCGAGCTTCACGCGCACGCGGTCGGTCAGGTAGGCCACGTCTCCCTTCGAGACCTGCCCGCGTTCGGCCGCCTCGGCGAGTAGGGGTAGGCAGCGCTCCTGGAAGTCGGGCCGGTGATCGGCGTGCTGGACGAGCAGCCACGCGGCGTGCGCACCGTCCTCGCCCACCAGGCTCACGTCGGGCCAGCCCCACCGGTCCACGATCTCCTCGAGTCGCGCCGTGTTCTCCCGGTCGATGCGCGAGTCTTCCTCCGAGACCCTGGGAGTCTCGCCGCGCTCGAAGGCCGCGACTACGCGGCTGCGGATCTCCTGGTCGCGCTCGGCCCGTTCGAGGAGCTCGACACGTAGGGTGGCCGCCTCTTCCAGAGTGGGCGCACGGTCGCCGCGTTGCTCCGTCGAGGCACAGCTCGCGACGATGCCGGCCGCGAGCAGGAAGAGAACGGGGCGTCCGGTCGGCGCGTGAATCGTCATCACCCGGATTCTACAGCGCCCCGGCGTGCAGGCCGAGCGAGGTCACGCGTGCAGGAACCCGTAGAACCCGGCGTTCTCCAGCGGCGGGTTCGCGTCGCGGCGGATCTCGAAGGTGCGCACGGCCCACAGGTCGCGGAAGACGCGGTAGGAGAGCGCGGTGCGGTCCAGGTAGTCGACGCCGCTCGAGCCGCCCGTGCCCGTACGCCGGCCGATCACGCGCTCGACCATGCGCGCGTGGCGCTGGCGGAAGACGAGCATGAGCTGCTCCAGCTCGATCAGGCCGTCCAGGACCTCGCGCGGCCAGGCGAGCAGCGGGAACTCGCGGTAGGAGTGGATCAGGAGCACCGCGGCGCGGATGCGGCGGCGACGCGCGCCGCCCTCCGCCTCGGTCGGGTGCAGGAACGCGTGCAGCGCGGCCTTCTCGGCCGCGTAGCGCTCGCGCAGCCGCTCGCGGTCGGGCTCGGAGCGCGTGCGCTCGAGGGCGTGGCGGCAGGTCGTGTCGACCTCGCTCGCCTGCGCGGCGAGGTACGCGTCGACGAAGCGCGCGAGCGTCGCCTCCGCTCCCGCCTCCGTCGGACCGACGCCGTCGATCGGCGTGCGGAAGAGCCACTCCTCCACCGCCGCGAGCAGGCTCGGGCCGTTCTCCAGTTGCTCGCGCACGCGCCGCAGCGCGGAGGACTCCGAGCCGTCGTGGGCGCGCAGCGCGTCGAGCCAGCTCTCGCTCGAGCCGAGCGGGATGCGCTCCGCGGCCGGGAGCCCGAGCAAGATCTCCATCTGACGCATCTGCCCGCTCTGGAAGCCGCTGGCCGGCATGAGCTTGTCGCGGAACCCGAGGTAGGCGCGCGTGGTGAGCGTCTCCATCACCTCGAAGTGCGCCGCGCACTGACGGAACAGCGTCGACACGCGCCGGATGCTGCGCACCGCGTTCGAGAGCGCCTGCTCGGCCACGACTTCTTGATGGAAGAAGTCGCGCAGCGAGCCGAGCTCGCGCAGGACCAGGTGGAACCAGAGCTCGTAGATCTGGTGCACCGTGATGAAGAGCACCTCGTCGTTCGAGACGCCGCTCGAGTCCTGTTCGAGTCCGCCCTGGAGCGAGAGGAGCTCCTCGACGCGGATGTAGTCCCAGTAGTTGATCGGCGGCTTGGGGTCCATGGGGGCGGACAGGTTAGCGCGGAGTCGCCGGACCGAGTACGGCCGCGCCCTAACGACGCTTCGGCTCCGGTACCTCGCGGTCTCGGAAGAAGCGCGTGATCTCGCTCCACACCTCCTTTCCCAGGTAGAGCTCGACGATCTCGGCCTGGACCTTCTCGGGGATGTCGTAGTCGAGGTCGCGCTCCCACTGGCCGTCACCCTTGGAGACGCGGTTGTCCGCGTCGCGATAGTCGGCGAGGGACTGCGCGATCAGGGACAGCACGGTGGGATGGAGTCTCGTCAGGCAGTTGACGACGCCCCAGGAGATCCGCGCCGCCTCGTCGCGGTAACGGCCTCGCCGCCAGCTCGTGAACTCGCGAGGATCGAGCACGTCCTTTTTCTTGCCTCGATCGGCGAAGCGGCGCTGGAGCTCGCGCTCCCAGCCGCCGTGCTCGCCGATCCCGACGAACTCCGAGCGGTAGGGGAAGCAGTAGATCGCACCGTTCACGGCGAGCTCCGCCGTCCACGCGATCCCCTGCACGAGCCAATTGGGCAGAGTTCCGAAACGACGCAACGCGAGCACCTGCGTGAGCCGGTTCACCAGCTCGTTGTCGGGATTCCACTCCTCCTGACCGTCCGCCAGCAGGAGGAACGCGCCGGCCAGCGGGAGCTGGAGCGAGAACCCTTGCTGCCGGGTCGCCTCGCGAACCCAGGTGGCCAGGTAGGGGTAACCCTTGCCGAGGAAACCGAGCAGCTTGCGATAGTCCCGCTCGTCCCGAACGACCAGGAACACGATGGTCTCCACGTCCGGTTCGACGCTCTCCACGCCCCACTTCGTCTCCACTGGCGCGGACTCGGTCTTCTCCGTCTTCTTGCCGAAGCCGCCCGCCTCCCAGGGCGCCTCGCCCTCCGGGTCCTCCGGCAAAGGCCCCACCTCGGGGGCGACGGGCTCCGGTGCCGGAACGATCGGACCGTAGGGTCGGAGCGCCTGGGGATCGGCCCTGGGGACGTGCTCGTCGAAGAACTCGATCGCGCTCTCCACCAGTTCCAATTGCGCACCGACGCGTCCGTTCTCCGACGGGCTGATGAGCAGCACGCGCCCGGTCCGCTCCAGATCCAACCGATAGTCGAGCTCCTTCGTCCACGCGGACCAGGCCTCGATCGCGGCGCGCGCCGCCACGGGGATCTCCTCCGGGAGCCGGGTCGTCTCGTAGGAGCGGGAGTTCCAGTGGACGACGGGATCGTCGGCGGCGCTCGGCGCGCCCGTCGCGGCCAAGGCGAGCGACGCTGCGAGCAGGCGCATCAGCGGCGCTCCCCCAGCCAGCGGAAGATGCGCGCGTCCAGCTCCTCGAGGTCCATGCCGAGGTGCTCCTTGCTGGCCGCTTCCAGCGGGCGGTTCTTTCCGACCTGCGACAGGAATCGGCCGGACGCTTCGGGCGGAACGCCTTCGAGCAGGTAGGCCACCGTGACGTAGCCGAGCAGCAGATCCTCGGTCGTCAGGTCGTTGGCCGACTTGGCGAAGACCTCCGCGAGCTTCGGCCGCACGTGCCCCCGGAGCATCTCGTAGGTCGTGTTCATCCAGTTCGTCTCTTCCATGAGCAGCCGCTGGCGCAGCGAGACATCCGTCTGGGCGTCGAGCAACTTCGAGGGCTGGACGAACCAGCTCAGGCGCGTCCCGATGAGCTCGCGCGTCATGTAGAGCCCGAGCCCTTCGTGGGCCCAACCGTGGCCCGTGTAGATCCCGAAGGCCTCCCGCGCCAGCCAGCCGATGGCGAACCGTACGGTGGAGTCGACGCGCCACTCCTGCTTCAGTCCCCACTGCGCGAAGTCCGGACATTCGTGGAACCCCGAGCCGTCGAGCTGTTCCAGGTAGGGCCGGTCCTGCGGCCGGATGGCCGGATGTCCGTCGAGGAAGACCGACTTCTCCCGCGCCTGGTCGGCCAGCAGGTAGACCGTGACCCCGTCCCCGAGCGCGGCCTCGACGTTGAAGACCCGGTCGAAGTAGCGCTCGGCGACGTACAGGGCTCGCGCCGCGAGCAGCACCTCGTCCTCCGCCCCGGTACCCAGGACGCGCACGGTGTCGTTCTCCACCGCGTGGGTCCAGTTCACGCCGATCTTCGTGTCCTTGCCGCTCGGCTTCGTCGGCAGCGGTTCTGGTGAGTTCTCGTAGAGGTTCCGCACGAGCTCGCGCAGCTCGACGCGACGCTTCTTCGCCAACGCCGTCTCGGTACAGACCCAGAGGCCCTCGACCTTCACGTCGCGGCGGAGTCCGCGCACGACGGCGTTGTCGGGGTCGACCGTCAGGACGTCTTCCAACAGGAGCTCACGCTCGCCGAATCCGAGCGTCCGCTCCGCGAGCATCGAGAGCACGCACTCGATGAAGCGCCGCGTCGCCTGCTCTCGCTGGAGCGGCAGCTCGAGCGCCGCCTTCTTGTCGAAGTCCTTCGCCTGCTTCGACTCGACGGCGAACCAGCGTCCTTCCTTGTCGCGCCGGTGTCCGAGCCCCTTGTGCGCCGTTCCGTTGTCCGGATCGAAGCGCAAGATCTCCTCGTAGACCTGGTTGCGACTGGCGAAGAGACGGTTCTTCGCGCACCAGGTCGAGAGCCCTTCCAGGTCCTCCACCAACAGAGCCAGCGCCTGCTCTCGCGCTTCCGCGAAGGAGGTCTCCTGCGCGTTCGCGTCTCGGACCGCGACGAACGGGCTGGCGAGCAAGGGAACCGTGAACGCTACCTCGAGCATGCGAGTCTCTCCTCGGCCTCCGGCTACCGACCGAAGAGGGACCATGATAGGCGAGACGGAGCGAATCCGTACGGCTCGGCGGCTGTTGCGCGCATCGGTGCCGTCGCGAACGGGTTTGGCCGGCGCGGGCGCGGTCCGCCCGCGGCGAGACCGTAGAATCCGCCCGCCATGCCGAACGCGCTCCTGTCCGTCACATTGGCCGAGGTCGAGGCCCTGCTCTCGCGTCCCTTGCTCGAGCTCGTCTACGAGGCGGCCTCGGTGCACCGCGAGCACCACGACCCGCGGCGCATGCAGTGCTCGCAGCTCCTGTCGATCAAGACCGGCGGCTGCCCCGAGGACTGCGGCTACTGCTCGCAGAGCGCGCACCACGGCTCGCCCTCCGGCAAGGCGCCGCTCGCGAGCGTCGAGGAGACACTCGCCATCGCCGATCAGGCCAAGGCGAACGGCGCGGACCGCTTCTGCATGGGCGCCGCCTGGCGCGAGGTGAAGGACGGACCCGAGTTCGAGCGCGTGCTCGAGATGGTGCGCGGAGTGAAGGCGCGCGGGCTCGAGACCTGCGTCACGCTCGGCATGCTGAACGAGGCCCAGGCGCGGCGCCTCGAGCAGGCCGGCCTCGACTACTACAACCACAACCTCGACACCGGCCGCAGCTTCTACGGCACGATCGTGACGACGCGCGGCTACGACGAGCGTCTGGCGACGCTCGCCAACGTGCGCCGGGCCGGCGTGAAGGTCTGCTCGGGCGGGATCCTTGGCATGGGCGAGTCGCGAGCCGCGCGCGCGGAGCTCCTCTTCGAGCTGGCCTCGCTCGACCCGCAGCCCGAGAGCGTGCCGATCAACGCGCTCGTGCCGATCGAGGGCACGCCGCTCGCGGAGCGGGCGCCGATCGACTGGTCCGAGCTCGTCCGCGCCGTCGCCGCCGCGCGCATCCTCATGCCGCGCGCCGTCGTGCGGCTGAGCGCCGGGCGCACCGAGATGACCGAGGAGGGGCAGGCGTTGGCCTTCCTGGCCGGCGCCAACTCGATCTTCGTCGGCGACGAGCTCCTGACGACCCCCAACCCCGGACCGTCGAGCGACGCGGCGCTGCTCGAGAAGCTCGGTCTCGAGCCGGTCGAGCGCTAGCAGCCATGGCCGACCTCGCGCGCGAGCTCGCGCTCGAGCTGGAGCGCTGGGAAGCGGCGGGGCTGAGGCGCACGCTCGCCGCGCCGCGCGAGGGGTCGGTGGACCTCGTCTCCAACGACACCCTCGGGCTCGCGCGCCACCCGGCGGTGATCGCGGCCGCGCGCGCGGCGCTGGAGCGCGCCGGAGCCGGCGGGCGAGCGTCGCGCCTGCTCGGCGGAGGCTCGAGCGACCACGTCGCGGCCGAGCGCGCTTGCGCCGACTGGCTCGGCTGCGAGGCAGCGCTGCTCTTCCCCTCCGGCTACCAGGCGAACCTGGGCGTGATCGGCGCGCTGGTGCGGCGCGGCGACGCGCTCTTCTCCGACGAGCGCAACCACGCCTCGCTGGTCGACGGCGCGCGGCTTTCTCGCGCGCGCGTGCACGTCCACCGCCACCTCGACCTGGCGGAGCTCGAGGCCGGGCTCGCGCGCGCCGCGGACGCGCGCCGGCGCCTGGTCGTGACCGAGGGCGTCTTCAGCATGGACGGCGACGCGCCGGACCTCGCGCGGCTGGCGGAGCTGTGCGCACGCCACGACGCCTGGCTGCTGGTCGACGAGGCGCACTCGGTCGGGCTCCTCGGACCGCAAGGAAGCGGCGCCTGGAACGCCGCCGGCGTCGAGCAAGAGGGCGTCCTCGCCGCGCGCATCGTGACCGGCGGCAAGGCCCTGGGCGTCGCCGGCGCCTTCGTCTGCGGCAGCGCGCTCCTGTGCGAGCACCTCGTCCAGCGCGCGCGCGGCTTCGTGTTCACCACCGCGCCGACGCCCGCGACCGCCGCGGCGCTCGCGGCGGCGATCGGGCTCGCGCGCGGCATGGACGCGGAGCGCGCGCACGTGCGGGAACTCGCCGGCGAGCTCGCGCGGCGCCTGCGTCTGCCCGCTCCGGCCGCCGCCATCCTCCAGGTCGGCGTCGGGAGCGCGGAGCGGGCGGTGGAGCTGGCGGCGACGCTCGACCGGCGCGGCCTCGACGTGCGCGCCGTGCGCCCGCCGACCGTTCCGCCGGGCCGCTCGGGCCTGCGCGTCGTGCTGCACGCGTTCAACAGCGCGGCGGAGGTCGACGAGCTCGCGCGCGCGCTCGACGGAGTCGAGACCGTGCGCGAGGAGGAGCGGGGCTCCCGCGCCCTCGAGCGCGCCCTGTTCGTCGTCGGCACGGACACCGGCGTCGGCAAGACGGTCGTGTCCGCGCTGCTGCTGCGCGCGGCGAAGCGCCTGGGAGCGGCCGCCTACTGGAAGCCGGTGCAGACCGGTACGGACTCGGACACCGGCGCCGTCGGCGCGCTGACCGAGGCGGCGCCGCACGAGCTCCTGCGCCCGGCCTGGAGCCTGCCGCTCGCCGCCTCGCCGCACGAGGCCGCGCGCGCGGCGGGGAAGGCGATCGAGCCACGGCACCTGATGGACGGGCTCGGCGGACTCCTGCGCCTGCTCCCGGACGCGCGGATCGTGGTCGAGCTCGCCGGCGGACTCCTCGTCCCCTACCGCGTCGAGCCGACGGTCGAGACGCAGGCCGACTGGCTCGAGCGCACGGCGCCGCCGCTCGTCCTGGTCGCGCGCTCGGGGCTCGGCACGCTGAACCACACGCTCTTGACCCTGGAGGCCCTGCGCGCGCGCCACCTCGAGCCGCGCGCCCTGTTCCTGGTCGGCGAGCCGCACGACTCGAACCGCGAGACGCTGCGCACTCTCGGGCGCCCGGCGCGCGTGTACGAGCTGCCGTTCCTCGCCGACCTCACGCCGATCGCGCTCGACGACTGGCTCGACCGCAACGACGTCCTGGAGGTCCTCCGCCCGTGAAGGACCTGATCGAGCGCGACGCGCGTGTCCTGTGGCACCCCTACACGCAGCACGGGGTCGACCGCGATCCGTTGCCGGTGGTCGCGGCCGAGGGAGCGCGCCTGCGCCTCGCCGACGGGCGCGAGCTGATCGACGGAATCTCCTCCTGGTGGGCGACGCTGCACGGACACGGGACGCCCGAGCTGATCGCCGCGATGGAACGGCAAGCGCGCACGCTCGACCACGTGCTCTTCGCCGGCGCGACGCACGAGCCGGCGGTGCGCTTCGCGGAAGAGCTGCTCGCCGTCGCGCCGGCAGGCCTCGCGCGCGTCTTCTACTCCGACGACGGCAGCACCGCGGTCGAGGTCGCGCTCAAGCTGGCCTACCACGCGCACGTGCACGCCGCCGCGCCGGAGCGCACGCTCTTCGTCGCGCTCGAGGGCGGCTACCACGGCGACACCTTCGGCGCGATGGCGGTCGGCGATCCGCAGCCATTCTTCGCGCCCTACGCGCCGTTCCTGTTCGACGTCGTGCGCGTGCCACCGCGGGCCGATGCGCTCGTCGCGGCGATCGAGCGTGCCGGCGAGCGCCTGTGCGCCGTGATCGTCGAGCCGCTCGTGCAGGGAGCGGCGGGGATGGTCACGTACTCCGCCGACGCGCTGCGCGCCGCGCGAGAGGCCTGCGACCGCGCCGGCGCGTTCCTGATCGCGGACGAGGTGATGACCGGTTTCGGCCGCACCGGGACGCTCTTCGCTTGCGAGCAAGCGCACGTCTCGCCCGACCTCCTGTGCCTCGCGAAGGGCATCACCGGCGGCATGACGCCGCTGGCGGCGACGCTCGCGACCGAGGCGCTGTTCGAGGCCTTCCTGGCGGAGGAGCGCGGGCGCTTCTTCCCCCACGGCCACACCTTCACGGCCCACCCGATCGGCTGCGCGGTGGCGAGCGCGTCGCTCGCCCTGTGCCGCGCGAACGACGTCCCCGCGCGCCTGTCCGCGATCGGCGCCCGCATCGAGGCCGGCCTCGAGGAGCTCGCCGGCGACACGCGCGTGCGCGAGCTGCGCCGCATCGGTGGCATCGTCGCGCTCGAGCTCGCGGCGGACGCGCCCGGCTACCTGTCCAACCTCGCCCCGCTCCTGCGCCGGCGCGCGATCGAGGAGGGCGTGCTGCTGCGTCCCCTCGGGAACGTGCTCTACGCCATGCCGCCGGCCTGCACGGGCGACGCGGACTGCGACGCGATCGCGCGCGCGCTGGGGACGCTGGTGCGGGAGCTGTGAGCGGGCTTCCGTCGGCGCGTTCCTGAAGCGAAGACCTCTTGAAACCGTCGATTGACGAAACACGCCTTCCGTAACAGGCTAGGGAAGGCGGAGCGGAAGTCACTCCCCCTCGCCGACGTCCATGAAGCATCCGTCGCGGCCGCTGTCGATCCTCGCGCTCTCCCTCGTCCTCGGCGGGATCCTCTTCACGGTCCCCGGCTCGGTCCAAGTCGCGGCCGACGCTGCTTCCGGCTCCTCGCTCACGATCGGAGCCATTCTCCGGGACTTCTTCGACCCGATCGTGTTCGCGCTCGCGTTCCTCGCGGCGTTCCTTGCAGGCGGAGTCCGCGGCTTCGGCAACGCGCTCCTTCACGCTCTCGGTCGGAGCACCGCCCCAGAGTCGAGAGCAGCGGCCGCGGGAGCGCTCTCGTTTGGAGCACGCACCTGGCTCTGGAGCTTGTGCCTCCTGAACGTCGCCGCGATCGTCTCGTTCTACTGGCCCGAACCGCCGACCGAGTCCTTGGGGTTCCTGCCGCGGCGGATGTTGTCCGTGAAGGTCGGCGCCTTCCCGGTCGCTGCGTTCGCGCTGCTCTTCCTGTTGCCCCAGGCCGAGACGCTCCGCAAGCCCCGCCCGGGCGTCGCGGACTGGCTCGACGTCACGGCGCTGTTCGGGCTGGTGGGGTGCGTGCTGGTGCTGCTCCTCGCCGTGCTCGTCTACCAGGCACCGGTGATCGGGGAGGAGCCCCCGTCGCGGATGATCTCCCCCACGTTCGACACGCTGGGCCCCGCCTTCCTGGCGTGGAGCGTCGTGGTCCCGCTCGTCCTGTCCGCGCTCGCCCTGCTGCAGGTCGGGCTCGGGAGCGCGACCCCTCGGTCGATCCTGCGCGGCGCGCTCGCCGCGGGAGTCGTCGCCGCGATCGCGGTCGAGGCGCAGGGCATGAACGAGATCGCGACCACCGGCGGCCAGGGGAATTCCGTTCCTCTGCAAT
>Ga0302046_10004584_pt1 | contig 12293 bp, 14 predicted proteins | sample RVTome_11_FD_200261 | JGI IMG/M metagenome (GOLD analysis project Ga0302046, IMG submission 200261) | Soil microbial communities from uranium-contaminated site in the Upper Colorado River Basin, Wyoming, United States - RVT147D111 (version 2) ... | reverse complement strand
CGGCATGGGCTTCGATCCGCTGCGAGCGCTTGTCGCCGCCCCGCGGCCGCGGACCCACATCGCCCGTCCGGCGCCATTGAGCGACCCACTTGATCGCCGTCGACGCCGCAAGGCGGGTGGTCACGGGCCACGACAACGAGGGCAAGGCGGTCGTCGTCTCCGACGTCGACGCGGCCGACATCCAGGTCGGCGGCGGACGGCGCGGGGCGACGCTCTTCAACCTCTGGCGCACCGACGCCACGCCGGCGGCGATCGGGGGCCCGGACGAGACGGTGACCGAGCAGTTCACGCTGGCCCCGCCCAAGGGCGGCTCGATCTTCCGCGTCGTGGAGTTCCCGCCCGAGGACCCCGAGGCGCTGAAGACCATCGACGGCAAGGCCGCCTTCGCCGAGATCGGCGCCGCCGACGCCATCGTCGAGGGCGCGCGCCATCCCTTCATGCACCGCACCGAGACCATCGATTATGCGATCATCCTAACGGGCTCGATCACCATGCTGCTCGACGACAGCGAGGTCGAGATGGCGGCGGGCGACGTCATGGTCCAGCGCGGCACCAACCACGCCTGGTCGAACCGGGGCAGCGAGCCGTGCCGGGTGGCGTTCGTGCTGGTCGACGCGGAGCGGTAATCGGGCAGGTTCCGGCGGCTTTGTTTCCCCTCCCCGGAGGGGAGAGGGGAAGCGCGGGGGGCGGCCGGAACCATGATCGGATAGCGGCACGGGCAGCTCGCGGGTAGCGTGCCCGTTGCCAGAGCGAGGCCGTCCCATGCCGCTGCAGAACCGCGTCACCCCGTTCGGCGAGATCGTCGCGCATCCGGCGCGCGGGCTGTACCTCGGCAACCGCGGGGTGCTGCACGACGCGCACAAGACGCTCGGCAGGGCGCGCTGGCGGATGCCGCATTGGGTGACCTGCGTGCTCGCCTTCAAGGGCCGGCACCGCGCCGTGATGACGCCGCGGCGCTACACCGAGCTCTTCTTCCTCGACGAGGCGGTGGCGCTGGCCGCCGGGCACCGGCCCTGCGCCGAATGCCGGCGCGCCGACTACAACCGCTTCCGCGACGCCTTCGCGGCGGCGCATGGGATTAAGGGCCGGCTCTACGCGAAGGAAATGGACGCGATCCTCCATCCGGCGCGGGTCGAACGCGCGACCCGGGCCCAGGTGCGCCACCGCCGCGCCCTGGCCGGCCTGCCCGACGGCGCCTTCGTGGCCCGCGACGAGACGCCGGGAACCGCGTTCCTGGCCTGGGGTGAGCGGCTGCTGCCCTATGAGTTCGGGCGCTATGGCCCGGCGCGTCCGCGGACGGACGAGACCGTTACCGTGCTGACCCCGGCGCCCACGGTCGCGACGCTCGCGGCGGGCTACGAGGTTCGGATTCACCCAAGCGCCGGCTGACCGACCGCGCGCCGCCGGCGGCAGGGTCGATGCAACGAAGTTGCCGATTGAAGCCGGCGCGGCCGCCTGCTACATCCGGCCCCGGATGCTGAGGTCGCTCTACGACTGGACGATGGGCCTCGCGGCCCACCGGCACGCGCTGGCGGCGCTCGCGATCGTCTCTTTTGCCGAAGCCTCATTCTTTCCGGTCCCGGCCGACATCCTGCTGATCCCGATGATCATCGCGACGCGGGCGAAGGCCTGGCGCATCGCGCTGACCTGCACGGTTGCGTCGGTGCTGGGCGGCATGTTCGGCTACGGCATCGGATTCTTCCTCTTCGAGACGCTCGGCAAGTGGGTGCTCGACTTCTACGGCTACGCCGAGCAGTTCGCGCGCTACCAGTCGCTCTACAACAAGCACGGCTTCTGGATCGTCATGGTCGGTGGCCTCACGCCGCTGCCCTACAAGGTCGTCACCATCGCCAGCGGCCTGGCCAAGCAGGACCTCGCCACCTTCGTGCTCGGCTCGGGGATCTCGCGCGGCCTCCGCTATTTCGCCGTGGCGGCGCTGCTCTACTGGTTCGGCCCGCCGATCCGCGACTGGATCGAGCGCCGCATGGCGCTCGCCGCGACGCTCTTCGTGGTGCTGCTGATCGGCGGCTTCGTGCTGATCAAGTATTTGGTGTAGATCGGAACCCGCCCCATTCCCCGCGACCAAACGACGCCCTTTTTCCGCCGGGCCGGGAGGCTATGATGCGTTCCATGAACGCCAACCCGACCCGCGAGCTGACCCGCCTCGCCCCGGCGCTGCTCGTCGCCGTCAGCGCGGCGCTGCTGCTGGGGGCGCTCGGCTTCCAGTACCTGGGGGGCCTTAAGCCCTGCGCGCTCTGCATCTGGCAGCGCTATCCCCACGGGGCGGTGCTGGTGCTGGGCGCGCTGGCGCTCGGCCATGCGCTCGCGGGCAAGCCGAAGGCGGTGCCCTGGCTCACCATGCTCGCCGCCGTGGCGATGATCGTAGGGGCCGGCATCGCCGCCTTCCACGTCGGGGTCGAGCAGGGCTGGTGGAAGGGGCTGGAGGCCTGCGCCGCCGGCAGCAGGCCGCCGGGCACGCTGGAGGGCGCCTTCGAGGCGCTGAAGAAGGGCCCGGCCGCGAGCTGCAGCGATATACCCTGGCAGCTCTTCGGCATCTCGATGGCGGGCTACAACTTCCTCATCTCCGCCGCCGTCGGGATCTTCGGCCTCGCCGCCACCCGCGCGATGGTGCGGCGCGCGGCATGACCGGGCGACCCCGACCCAAGGACGAGCCCGCGCCGCCCGTAGCGACGCCGGAAGAACCAATGGGGGGGCGGCCGGACGTCACGGGCGAGGACGCGCTGCCGGGCGATCGCTCGCGCGACGAGCTGATCGCGCGCATGATCCGGGTCGACCAGGCCGGCGAGTACGGTGCCGTGCGCATCTACGCGGGCCAGCTCGCGGTGCTCGGGCGCACCGGGTCGGGCGAGGCGATCCGCGCCATGGCGGCGACCGAGCGCGAGCATCTGGAGCGCTTCGACGGTCTGGTCGCCGAGCGCGGCGTGCGGCCGACCGCGCTGCAGCCCATCTGGCACGTCGCCGGCTACGCGCTGGGGGCGGCGACGGCGCTGCTCGGCGAGCGCGCGGCGATGGCCTGCACGGTCGCCGTCGAGGAGGTGATCGACCGGCACTACGCCGGGCAGGCCGCGCGCCTCGGCGAGGACGAGGCCGAGCTGCGCGCCACCATCGAGACGTTCCGCGCCGACGAGCTCGAGCACAAGGACGAGGCGCTGGCGCACGGGGCGGCGGGCGCGCCCGGCTACGAGCTCCTGACCGGCGCGGTCAAGGCGGGCTCGCGCCTGGCGATCTGGCTCTCGACGCGGATCTGAGACGGCCGTCGCGCCGACTTTCGAGCATCGGTATTTCCGACAGGGGGGCGAGGCATGGCCTACAGCCGGATCATCTACGAGACCCGCGAGCGGGCGGCCTGGATCACGCTCAACCGGCCCGACGACCTCAACTGCATGGACGACGTGCTGTGCGAGGAGCTGTGCGCCGCGATCGCCGAGGCCGAGCGCGACGATGCGGCCCGGGCCGTCGTGCTGACCGGGGCCGGCCGCGCCTTCTGCGCCGGGGCCGACCTGAAGCACGTGCGCGGCATCCTGGGCGGCGGCGACCCGGAGACGATCCGCCGCTTCATGGCCTTCGCCCGCGACACCTTCGCGCGCGTGGCGGCCTGCGAGAAGCCGCTGATCGCCGCGGTCAACGGCATCGCCGCGGCCGGCGGCCTGGAGCTCATCCTGGCCTGCGACCTGGTGATCGCGGCCGAGAGCGCCGCCATCGCCGACGCGCACGCCAACTACGGCTTGCTGCCCGGCGGCGGCGGCTCGGCCCGGCTGCCCCGCAAGATCGGCCCGACGCGCGCCAAGTACCTGCTCTTCACGGGCGAGTTCCTGCCCGCCGCGACCCTGCGCGACTGGGGGCTGGTGAACGAGGTCGTGCCCGACGCCGAGCTGACGGGCGCGGCCGCGGCGCTGGCCGCCAAGCTGGCCGCCAAGAGCCCGCTGGTGCTGCGGCGCATGAAGACGATGGTGGACGACGGGCTGGAGAGCACGCTCGACGCGGCGCTGCGCCTCGAGACCACGGTTTGGGAGGGCCACGCGACGGCCGCCGACTTCGCCGAGGGCCTTGCCGCCTTCAGCGAGAAGCGCACGCCCAGCTACACCGGACGCTGATCGGCCCGCGCCGCGCGGCCGTCGCTTATACGAGGGAAGCCAAGGCCGCGGAGGCGGCCGCCCGGCGCTTGAGGGAACAACATCGGGTCATCCTCATGACCCGTTGATGTGTCAGTCGCCGCGGTAGCGGTAGCGCTGGGCCTTGCGGCGCTTGCGCCGGCCGTAGATGTGATAGGCGATCGTCCCGTGGACGCCGTGCAGGAGCATGTAGAGCAGCACGGCTTCGACGGCCAGGCTCAACCCCGAGATCGATCCGTCGGTGCGATACTGAAACACGATCAATCCGACAAAGCCGCTGAGCACCAGCAGCGCCGCGATCCGGGAATGGAAGAAATAGCCGATCCACAGCACGATCAGGCCGAAGACGGTGCCCGCGGTCGCGGCGAAAGCCTGCCAGTTCTCGGCCACGCCGAACTCCGAGCCGAGCAGCTCGGTGCGGATCACGTTGAGGGCGTAGAGCAGCACGATCGTGAACGCGACCAGCCCATAGCGGCTCTTGAGCCGCGAGCCCTTGCGCGTCGAGCCGGTCGGCCAGAGGTAGGGCAAGATACTGATCGGCGACTTGGGCTTCGGCGCGGGCAAGGTCGGGGACCTGCGGCGGCGTCCGGTATAGCCGTGGCGCGGCTCGGCGCCCCGTTCCGCGGACTGCTCGGCGGACGGCTCGACGATCTGCAGCGACGAAAGCACGCTGGCCGGTATCCGGAGCTCCGGCGTCGGACCGGCGCCGGGCGCGGGATCGCCATCGCTTTCCCGGCGCGGCGACGCGCCGCGCGGCGCGTCGTCGCCCGTCGCCCCGGGCGGGTCCCGGCGCTCGGCCGGGCGGTCGTCCTCCGCCGGCGCGCGCAAGGGATTGGTCCTGGCCGCGGCCGCCCGGTCGCTCTCGCTGGGCGGCGGCGGACGGCGTTGCGGTTCCTGGTCGGGCTCGACCGGCCGCGCGGCGCTCTCGGCGCCCTCGGCGCGGTCGGACGTGTCCGTCTCCTTCTTGTCCGAAGGTGCGGACGCCCCCGCGTCGTGCTTGTCTGTCTCCCCGGTCGGTTTCATCGCGCAGGCGGCTCCGTCGTCGGATACTGCCCCCCGACCGAATCCCGTGGACGCGCCGCGCATATCCGGTTGCTCGGGGTCGAGCATAGCAGCGCGGTCGCCGAGGATTTCCATGTTTGCTTTGGCTTATTCATTGTTGGCTTGAGTATTGACGAAGGTCTACATTCCTGTTTTATTTGGTTAATTACAAGTAAAATTCGCAAATTAACTATATTTATTATTATGGTTAATGTGGTATCCAGTAAATCAACGTGCATTCTCGCATTGTCCGTAAATAAATATACTTGATTCGTAACACCTGTGTGACGGCCGTCGGGCCGCCGATCGGCGGTCGCGGGCGAGCGCGCGACCGCGACTACTGCTGGAACGCGAGTAGCGGCCCGTCATCGTGCATCAGGACGGCGGCCTGGACCCCGGCATCGATCACGGGCTCGCCGGCGCAGACCAGCGCGCCGGCGACCCGCAATCTTTCCTCGAGGTCAACAATGCAGACCCGATAGGGCGCCAGTTGGGCAAAGGCGCGGGGCGCGGCGTGAACAATTGTGTGGCTGTAGAGGGTGCCGCGGCCGGAGAGCTCGGACCATTCGACCTCGCGCTCGAAGGAATAGGGGCAGAAGGGCCGGGGCGGAAAGCTGAGCCGCCTGGAGCCCCGGCCCCGCGTGGTCACTAGGCGGCCGGCGGCCAGCGCCTCCCAGAAAGTGGCGGTGAACTGCGAGACCCGCGGCGGATAGGGACGGGGACCGGCTCGGCGGATCGTCGGCAGGCTCATCGGGCGGCCTCGAGGATGTGAACCAGGGCTGCGTTGTAATTCCCCAATTCGGCCACAATCATCCCCATATGCGCGGAGACAATTTGTCGCTTTCCCGCGCGGCCGCGCAATTGCTCGGCGGCCTCGACGAAGCTGTAGAGCCCGGTGACCCAGGGCGGGTGGCCGCGGCTGAGGCAGCCGCCGGAGGGGCTGATCGGGATGCGGCCGCCGGGCCCGGTTTCGCCCGCCGCCGCCGCCGCGGCGCCCCGGCCGCGCGGCGCCAGGCCGAAAGCCTCGCTCGCCAGCACCTCGGTGATGGTGCAGGGGGCGTAGATCTCGGCGAAGTCGAGGTCGCCCGGCGCGATCCCGGCGTCGTCGTAGGCCGCCTTGCCCGCCGCCTCGGCCGCGACGTAGGCGGTCATGTCGTTGGGGACCTCGTTGATCTGGTGGGCGCCTTCGTGGAAATAGCCGCGGCCGCGCAGGCGCAGGTAAGGCGCGCCCGACGCGCGCGCGACCGCCTCGGAGGCGAGCACGATGCAGACCGCCCCGTCGGCCCGGCCCGGCACCTCGAAGAGCCCGAGCGGCTCGACGATCATGCGCTGGGCCAGCACCTCTTCCAGGGCGAGCGGCGTGCGGTACTGGGCGAGCGGGTTGTGGACGGCGAAAGCCCGGCTCTTGACCGCCACCGAGGCGAGCTCGGCGCGGGTCGCGCCGGTGTCGTGCATGTAGCGCATCGCGTCCATCGCGTACCAGGAGATCGGCGTGAAGCCGAAGGGCGTGTGGAAGTCGACGTCGCCGGTATGGCGCATGGTGTTGTCGAGATGCTCGTCGGTCGGGATCCCGGTCTCCAGGTTGATGCCGAGGGCGAGGGCGACGCGCGCCCGGCCGAGCAGGATCTCGTTGGCCGCCTGGTCGAAGGCGAGCCCGCCGGTCATGCCGTTGCCTGTGACCTCGGCCAGCGTCGCCGTCGCCGGCAGGCGGAGGTAGCTGGCCATGAAGGTGCCGAAGTAGCGCTGGCGGGGGTAGTCGCGCTCGAGGCCGAAGACCATGGCGTCGACCAAGGACTTGTCGATGCCGGCATCGGCCAGCGCCTCGATCACCACCCCTGCCAAGAGCTCGCGCTCGAGCGTCTGGATATCGGCGTCGCGGGGCGCCTGGTAGCGCCCGACGGGCAGGGCGGCGGCGCCGATGATGCAGGGGGTGGTCGTCACGGATCGAAGCCTAGAGCAGATCGCGACCGGATTGAATCATTGCATGCTTCAATCCGGTCGCGTGAATCTGCTCTATCATTAACGAGTTAGATCGGATTCACGCTTTCAGGCTGGATCTCTTTTTGATCCAGCCTGAAAGCGATCCGAACTAGAGCACAATTCGATCAATTTGATGCGTCATTTCGACCGAGGGAGCGCCCTTCGAGACGATGCGGCGTGGTGACGCCGCGATCGATCCGCCGATGATCCTGCCTGGGCCCCTACTTGGATCCGGGCCTGGGCCCCTGCCTGGATCCGGGCCTGGGTCGGGACCGCGCTCAGCTCTGCTCGAGCTCGCTGTCCCAGTAGAGGAAGTCGCCCCAGCTCTGGTGGAGGTAGTTGGGCGGGAAGCCGCGGCCGGCGTCCTGCAGCTGGTAGGTCGTGGGCTGGTCGGGCCGGTGCATCGGGAACATGTCGACCTCGCGCGGCAGCCGGTCGCCCTTGCTGAGGTTGCAGCGGCTGCAGGCGGTGACCACGTTCTCCCAGCTCGTGCGGCCGCCGCGCGAGCGCGGCACGACATGGTCGAAGGTCAGCTCCTCGGCGTGGGCCTCGTAGGCGCAGTACTGGCAGGTGAAGCTGTCGCGCAGGAACACGTTGAAGCGCGTGAAGGCCGGCCGCCGGTGGTTGGAGACATACTCCTTCAGCGCGATCACGCTGGGCAGCTTGAACTCCCGGCTCGGCGAATGGACCACGCGCTCGTACTCGGAGACGATGTTCACGCGGTCCATGAACACCGCCTTCAGCGCGTCCTGCCAGTGCCACAGCGACAGCGGGAAGTAGCTGAGCGGGCGGAAATCCGCGTTCAGCACCAGCGCGTGGCAACGTTCAAGCGGCGGCTGCATAACCCGAGGCTCCTCCGAATGCGGCGGACCTTACACGGGTTGGGTAACGAAGTCATTACGAGGGGCCCCGCGCCGCCGGCCGCGATCCGCCCATGAATCTTGGGATTTTCGGCAAAAAATCAAGCGGGCCGCCGGCGCTCCAAGGCCGCCGACTGGTCGGGCGGGGGATTTATCCCCTAGAGCAGGTCGTGATCAGGTCGAATCACTTCTTGATTCGACCTAATCACGTGAATCCGATCTAGCCCTCCACCCTCAGCGCACCTTGGTGGCGAGGCGTTCGGCGATGAAGCGGCCGGCGAGGGCGATGCCCTCGGGGTCGATGCCGTGGCCGAGGCCGGGACGGAGGTGGCTTTCCACCTGGAAGCCGGCGGATGTCAGGGCCTCGGCGGCGCTCGCCATGGAGCTCGCCGGGATCATCTCGTCGCGCTCGCCGTGGATGAGGCAGATCGGCGGCCGCGAGACGGCTTCGTCCTGCAACACGCCGGCGCCGATCAGGCGGCCGGAATAGCCGACGAGGGCGGCGACCGGAGCGGCCCGGCGGGGAGCGACGTGGAGCGCCATCATCGTGCCCTGGCTGAAGCCGACGAGGGCGAGGTCGTCGGGCGTGAGGCCGTGCGCGCCCAGCTGCTCGTCGATGAAGGCGTCGATCAGCGGCGCCGCCAGGCGCACCCCGGCGAGGATCGCCTCGGGCGAGCGGTCGGCGATGCTGAACCACTGGCGGCCGAAGCCCATCTCGCAGGGGAAGGGCGCGTGCGGCGAGACGAAGGCGGCGCCCGGCAGCAGCTCGCCCCAATAGGGCGCCAGGCCGATCAGGTCGTCGCCGTCGGCGCCCCAGCCGTGCAGCAGCACCACCAGCGCGGCCGCCGCGGCGCCCGACGCCGGGGCGGCGCTGGGGCCGGAGAGCGCGAGGCCGGCGGTCATGCGGCGGGCTTCATGATGACGTGGTGGTAGTAGTGCCAGAGCATGTGCGCGGCAGCCCCGCGCCAGGGCCGCCAGGCCTCGGCGATCTCGAGCACGCGCGCGCGGTCGGGACGCTCGTCGAGCCCCTTCATGTGGCCGGCGGCGGTCATCAGCGCGAGGTCGTCGGCGGGGAACATGTCGGCGCGGCCGAGCGCGAAGAGGAGATAGACCTCGGCCGTCCAGCGGCCGATGCCCTTCAGCATGGTCAGCGTCTCGATCGCCTCCTCGTCGCCGAGGCGCGGCAGGCGCTCCAGGCGGATCCTGCCGGCGACGATGTCGGCGGCGAGCCCGCGCGCGTAGGCGACCTTCTGGCGGCTGAGGCCCGCCGCGCGCAGCACCTCGTCGCTGCGGTCGAGCAGCGTCGCGGGCTCGAGCGGGTCGACGGCGGCCGCGAGGCGCCCCCAGATCGCGGCGGCGGCGGCGATCGAGACCTGCTGGCCGACGATCGCGCGCAGCAAGGCCTCGAAGCCCGGCTCGCGCGAGCGCAGGGCCGGATAGCCGAAGCGCTTAAGCGTCTCGGCCATGTCGGGGTCGGCCTCGGCGAGGCTCTTGATGTCGCGGCGGAGCGCGGCCTTGGTGTAGCGGGGCATCGGCGCGATCCCGATAGCGCATTGTGGTGGCGCGGGCCCGTGCACACTATAGATGGCCAATGACGCTCACCACCCGTTTCGCGCCGAGCCCCACGGGGCGCCTGCACCTGGGCCACGCGCATGCGGCGCTGGTCGCCTGGGGGGCGGCGCGGATCGGCGGCGGGCGCTTCCTGCTGCGCATCGAGGACATCGACCGGGGCCGCTGCAAGCCTGAATTCGAGGAGGCTATCCACCGCGACCTGGCGTGGCTGGGGCTGGCCTGGGAAACCCCGGTGCGCCGCCAATCGGATCATTTCGACGACTACGCCGAGGCGCTCGGGCGGCTGGCCGACATGAGCCTGCTCTATCCCTGCTTCTGCACCCGGGCGGAGATCCGCGCCGAGATCGAGCGCTCCGCCGGCGCGCCGCATCAGCCGGGCGACGGGCCGGAGGGACCGATCTATCCGGGCCTCTGCCGGCGGCTCGATCCCGCCGAGCGCCAGCGCCGCATCGACAAGGGCGAGCCCCATGCGCTGCGCCTCGACGTGGCGCGCGCCGCCCGGCTCGCCGGCGCGCTCACCTGGACCGACCGGCTGCGCGGCGAGCAGGCGGCGACGCCGGAGATCTTCGGCGACGTGGTGCTGGCGCGAAAGGACGTGCCGACGAGCTATCACCTCGCGGTCACGGTCGACGATGCGCTGCAGGGGGTGACGCTGGTGACGCGCGGCGACGACCTGTTCTTCGCCAGCCATGTCCACCGGCTGCTGCAGGCGCTGCTCGGGCTGCCGACGCCGGAGTACCACCACCACGCGCTGATCGCCGATCCCGCGGGCAACCGCCTCGCCAAGCGCGACAAGTCGATCACCATCGAGGCGCTGCGCGAGGCGGGCAAGAGCGCGGGCGAGGTGATCGGGATGGCGGGGTTCGGGGGGTAGGCGCGCTATGGTGCGTCGCTGCGCGACGGCCCCCTCACCCCTGAAACGCCGAAGGCGTTTCAGCCCCCGAGGGCAGAGGGTCAGGCTTTTTTTCCGCGCGCGTTACGCCGTCGCCATCGGCGGCAGCGCCCACGGCCGCGCGGCCTCGAAGGCGGCGGCGGCGCGGAGCACCGTTTCCTCGTCGTGCAACGCGCCGATGATCTGCAGGCCCGCGGGCAGGCCGTTGCCGCAGACCCCGCAGGGCACCGTCGCGGCGGGCTGGCGCGAGAGGTTGAAGGGGTAGGTCCAGGGCGTCCAGTCGACCCACTGCTCCTCGCCCGAGGCCTTCGGCGCCAGCTCGCCGACCTCGAAGGCGGTGACCGGCAGGGTCGGCATGACCAAGAGGTCGTAGTCGTGCATGAAGGCGTGGAGCGCGAAGCCGAGCGCCTGGCGGCCGTCGAGCGCGGCCACGTAGTCGGCGCGGGTGATGCGGTCGCCGAGCTCGATGCAGGCGGTGAGGCCGGGGTCCATGAGGGCCTTCTGCTCGGCCGTGAAGGTGCGCGCGAGGAAGGCGGCGCCCGCGAACCAGTGCTTGGTGAAGATGTCGCCTGCGCCCTCGATCGGCGGATCGGCGCGCTCCACGGTGGCGCCAAGCTCCTCAAGCAGCCTGACCGCGCTCTCGACATGGGCGGCGATGTCGGGCTCGACCTTCACGCCGCCGGGGGCCGGGGCGTAGGCGATCTTGAGGCCCTTGACGCCCTCGTCGAGGCCTTGCGTGAAGTCGCGGTTGAGGGGCGGCAGCGCGTACCAGTCGCGGGGATCGGGCTGGGCGAGCACGGTCAGCATCAGCGCGCCGTCGGCCACCGTGCGGGTCATGGGGCCGACGTTGGCCAGGGTGCCGAAGGGGCTGGGCGGCCAGGCCGGCACGACGCCGTAGCTCGCCTTCATGCCGAAGAGCCCGGTCAGCCCCGCCGGGATGCGCACCGAGCCGCCGCCGTCGGTGCCGATATGGAGCGCGCCCATGCCGGTGACGCAGGCGGCCGCGGCCCCGCCCGAGGAGCCGCCGGGGGTCTTCTCGGGGTTCCAGGGGTTGCGGGTGATGCCGGTGAGCGGGCTGTCGGTGACGCCCTTCCAGCCGTATTCGGGGGTCGTCGTCTTGCCGAGCAGCACCGCGCCGGCTTCGCGCAGGCGCGCGGTGCAGGGGGCGTCGTCCTCCCAGGGCTGGTCGGGGTCGACGGTCTTCGAGCCACGCAGCGTCGGCCAGCCCTTGGTCAGCACGATGTCCTTGATCGACGTCGGCACGCCGTCGATCGGCCCGGCGGGCGCGCCCTTGGTCCAGCGCGCCTCGCTCGCCTTGGCGGTTTCGAGCGCGCTCTCGGCGTCGACCAGGTTGAAGGCGTTCAGCACCGGGTTGTGCTTGTCGATGCGCGCGAGCGCGGCCTTCGTCGCCTCGACGGGCGAGGCCTTGCCGGCGCGGTAGAGCGCGACGAGCTCGCTCGCCGGCATGAGCGCGAGATCGGTCGTGGTCATGATGTCCCCCCGGGTCTTGTTGCTTGCCCGAACGGTAGCAAGGGAGGGCGGCGGCGTCTGCCCTTTTCGGACGTTGGAGGCCGGGGCGGAACAGGCGTGTCTTGATTGTAGGGGCGGGTTTCAAACCCGCCCGTTTTCACCACAGAGGCACACAGACGCAGAGAAAAGTCACAGAGGAATGCTGACGCGTCGCCGCGCCTAGATCGAGTCGCATTTGGGCCAGATCAAAATTTGATCCGGCCCAAATGCGTGAATCCGATCTAACTACTTGATAATAGAGCAGGTCGTGATTAGGTCGAATCAAGAAGTGATTCGACCTAATCA
>Ga0302046_10004582_pt1 | contig 12296 bp, 10 predicted proteins | sample RVTome_11_FD_200261 | JGI IMG/M metagenome (GOLD analysis project Ga0302046, IMG submission 200261) | Soil microbial communities from uranium-contaminated site in the Upper Colorado River Basin, Wyoming, United States - RVT147D111 (version 2) ... | reverse complement strand
GGCGATCATCGCGATCGAGGCTTCGAGCGCCTCCATGGCGGCGGATCCGGTGCGGCAATTGCCGAGCGACTCCTTGAGGTAGTCGCATTGCACGTCCACGACGACGACGTCCGCGAGCCGCAAGGCGTCGTAGGTGTAGGTCGCGATCAGGGTCCTCTTGTCCTTGACGCAGCGCGCGATCATCGGGTCGACGTCGGGATCCTCCGACTTGACCGGGGACACGCCGCGGTTCAGGAGCGCGATCTTCCAGTAGCTGCGCGTGCTCGGCCTCTGCATGCCGATCACGAATTTCGTGGGCTGCCCTGCGGAGTCCACCGCGTCCGCGATGACCCCGGCCATCACCGCGCCGACGAAGCCCACGCCGACCACGACGACGATCTCCTTGCCGCTCTCGCGGTGCGCGGCGACGGCGTGCTCCAGCCGCCGGAACTCGATCTCGTAGTCGTCGGGCGAGGGGATCCGGAACTTCTCGCCGCTCGGGCTCACGGAGTACTGCGCTTCGGGCATGGTCGCTCCTGCGGGTGGGGTCATCGTATCGCTTGGAACGCGGCGCCGAGGGCCAGGCCCAGCGGCAGGGTGGTCAGCCGGGTGACGAGGATCATCGTGATGACCTTCCAGTGGCGCTTGCCGTTCACGGCGCCGATGCCGAAGATCGCGCCGCAGCTGACGTGCGTGGTAAACACCGGCACGCCGAAGCTCGAGGCGCCCAGCACGAGCGCGGCGGTGACGAGGTTGGCCGTCAGCCCCTGGCCGGTGTTCAGGTCGGTGATGCGACGGCTCATCGTCTCGGCGACGCGGCGCGACTGGATCAAGACCTTCCTCCTCGCTCCTCGTCTGCGGCTCGCAAGCCCCATGCGCGCGACCCGAGCGATGACTCGGATGGGCTCCTCGCATCATAAGCGAGAAAAAGCGACATCCAGGTTGCTCGCGAGCGCTTTTCGTCATAGATTCCTCGGCAGGTTGGGGATTCTCCGACATCCGGGCCGCGGTCGAGACCGTCGCGGGCTCGGGGGTAGACCTCGATGCTCGTGGCGAAAGGCGAACGCTTCAATGCCCTGACGCACCTCGTGGGTGCCGTTCTGACCCTCGCCGGCCTGCTGTGGCTCGTCGTCCCACCCCTGATCCACGGCGAGATCAAGAAGGTCCTGGGGTTCACGGTCTACGGGGTGACCCTGTTCCTCGCCTATCTGGCCTCGACCGTCTACCACAGCGTGAAGGGCGAGGTCCGCGACGTCTACCGGCGCTACGACCGCATCGCGATCTATCTGGTCATCGCCGGGACCTATACCCCCGTCACCCTTCTGAAGCTCTCTCCCGGGTGGGGCTGGCCGCTGCTCGCGACGGTGTGGGCGCTCGCGGTGGTCGGATCGGCGGCCGAGCTCGCGGCGGGACATCAGAAGAAGACGATGTCCGTCGTCCTGTACCTCGTCATGGGCTGGATGTCGCTGATCGCGTTCAAGCCGCTGCTCGAGTCCCTGACGCCGGCCGCGGTGATCTGGCTCGGTGTCGGAGGCGTGTTCTACACCTTCGGTGCCATCAATCTGCGCTTCAAGCTCCTGCCGCGCAGCCACGAGGTATGGCACGTGCTGGTGCTGGCCGGAAGCGCGTGCCACTTCGCCGTGATGCTGCTGTACGTCAGCTGACCCCACGCCGGGACGCGTCACAGCATCTTCAGGATCACGACCGAGCGGTCGTCCGGTCTCTGTTCCACCGCCGCGGCGAACGCGGTGCTGGCGCGGATCAACCCCTCCGCGATCTGCTGCGCCGAGACCGAGGCCAGCGCTTCCAGCACGTCGAGGACGAAGCGATCACCGAACTGCTGCCCCTGCCCGTCGATCGCTTCCTGGAGGCCGTCCGACGCGAACGCGACGACGTCGCCGGGCTCGAGCGTCACGACGCTCTCGTCATAGCTCACGCCGAGCAGGAGGCCCAGCGGCACGCCGCGCACGGGGAGTCTCTCGATGCGCCCGGCGCGCATCAGGAGGGGCTGGGTGAACCCGCCGTTGGCGAGCGCCAAGGTGCGATCGCTCGGATCGAAGATCCCGAAGATCATGGCGACGAAGCGGTTGTCGACCCGCGGGAGGTGGAGCTGCGCGTTCAGGCGCTGGAGCATCTTGGCCGGCCGCACGGGATCGCGCACCACGTGACCGCGCATCATCCCCACGGCGAGCGAGGCGTACAGGGCCGCCGGCGTGCCTTTGCCCGCGACGTCTCCGACCGCGAACGCCATGCGACCCTCCGGCAGCGGCAGGAAGTCGTAGAAATCGCCGCCGAGCGTCGTGACCGGCAGATAGGCGCAGCCGATCTCGAGCCCGTCGAGCTGCGGCCGCGCGCGCGACAGCAGGCTCTTCTGGATCTCCCGGGCGGTCGTAACGTCCTGGTGCAGGAGTCGCTCCTGGCGCGTCACGCGCTCGTAGAGCCGCGCATTCTCGACCGCGATGGCGACGTGCGAGGCCAGAGCCGTCAGCATGTGCTCGTGCTGCTCGGTGAACGCATCGAGCTCGGTGCTCTCCAGGTCGATCACGCCGATCAGCCGCTCCTTCAGGATCAGCGGCACCGCCAGCTCGGACCGGATCTCGACCTCCGCGTGGCGGCGCCTGACGTAGCTCTCGTGGCTTCGCACGTCCGCGACGCGCAGGGGGCGCCGCAGCTTGGCGCACGTCCCGGAGACGCCGACCCCGAGCGGGAAGCCGCCTTGGAGCGGAACGTGCTCGCCGCGGCACTGGGAGAAGCTGTGTTCGAGAAGGCTGGTCTCCTCGTTCCACAGCATCACGCAGAACAGATGACAGTCGATCACCGCGCGGGCTCTCGCCGCGACTTTCTCGAAGACGGTCTCGAGCTCCAAGCTGGAGTTGAGATCCTCCGCGGCCTGCACGAGGAAGCGGAGGATCGACGTCTCCGATCCCGCGCCGGAGAGCGCTCGCACGAGGTCGTCCCCTGTCCGCGAATCCTTCATGCCCGTCACGCCGCGCCGCCGTGGAGTGGACGCTCAGGATAGCAGGTATCGACGGGTCGCCCGGGAGCCGCTACCCTTCGGTCGCCGCGTGTCGAGGCGGCGCGAGGGCGCATGGAAGCTCATCTCGTCGACGGTACCTACGAGCTGTACCGCGCGTTCTACGGCCCTCCGGGCGCGCTCGCGCCGGACGGGAGGGAGGTCGGCGCGACCCGCGCCCTGATGCGTTCCCTGCTGTCCCTGGTGCGCGCGGGTGCGACGCACGTCGGGGTGGCGTTCGATCACGTGATCGAGTCGTTTCGCAACGACCTGTTCGCGGGCTACAAGACCGGCGCCGGCATCGAGCCCGCCCTGCTCGGGCAGTTCGAGCTGGCCGAGACCGCGGTCCGCGCCCTGGGCATGGTGGCCTGGCCCATGGTCGAGTTCGAGGCCGACGACGCGCTCGCCACCGCCGCCGCGCGACTGCGAGCCGAGCCGCAGGTCGAGCGCATCCTGCTGTGCAGCCCCGACAAGGACCTCGCGCAGTGCGTGTCGGGCGCGCGCGTCGTGACTCTCGACCGGCGGCGCGACAAGGTCCTCGACGAGGCCGGGGTGATCGAGAAGTTCGGCGTCCCGCCGGCGTCCATTCCCGACTGGCTGGCGCTCGTCGGGGACGCCGCCGACGGCATTCCGGGCGTTCCACGCTGGGGCGAGCGTTCGGCGGCCGCCGTCCTCGCCGTGTATCGCAGCATCGGGGGCATCCCCGACGACCCGCGGCGCTGGACGGTCCGCGTGCGCGGCGCCGCAGCGCTCGCGGACAGCCTGAGCGCGCATCGCGCCGAGGCCGAGCTGTACCGCGGGCTCGCGACCCTCCGCACCGACGTTCCCCTCGAAGGGAGTCTCGCGGACCTGGAGTGGAGAGGGGCGCTCCGCGAGCCGATGCGCGCGCTGTCGCTCGCGCTCGGCGACCAGGCGATCCTCGATCGAGTTCCGCGCTGGCGGGAATGAACCGCCCTGGGTTTTCCGGAGACCCCCTTTTTTGAGAGGATGGGGTCGATGGATAGAGAAAGGTAGGCCACATCGCGTGAAGAAGTGACCCGCCCATACAACCGCTGAACCTCCAAGCATAGCTCGGGTGAATCAAGAGCAGTATTTACGGCCATTTCCAGTGTACGATAGGTCGTGGGCCTATCGTCCGTGCAGAGGCCTATTGCGTCCCCAACTCTAGACGGCGCCGCTCTGAGATCTTGCGCCACATGGAGTTGTGTCGCCTCGTAGTTCGCCTCACTACATCCGTCAGCACCCGATCCGGTCTCCCTCGGTGCCTCGTCGCAAACACAATCGCCGGCGACGATACAGATGACAACGATTGTGACCGAGCATCGTCGCACAAGCCCATCCATGTCGGTTTAACGATCCGGATGACCCGCAGGCGGGATCGGCGCGGGCCTTGCGCAGGCAAGGCCCGTGAGTGCGCCCGGCATGGGCTCGGAACAGGGAGTGTAACTCTCCTGGGGACCCTGGCGGAGGGAACCCCGCACCGGAGACAAGGGCTGCCCCGCGAGGGGGGTCCGGTGGAAGTCCGAGGTGAGAGCCGAGTTGACGGTATGTCTGAACGGACATATACTGCTGAACCGTGAGCCCGAGGGACAAGCCTCTCGCCTGGCTGCACGGGGAGATCAAGACTCCGCCCTTCTCCCAAGCCGCCAGGGTGGAGGCGGGGTACTTGCTGCGTAGGCTTCAGCAGGGCGAGTCGGTAGGAATGCCACACTCGAGACCGATGGCCTCGATCGGGGCGAGATGCTACGAGCTGCGGATCGAGGACGTGGCCGCAACCTGGCGAATTATCTACCGTATCGACCCTGACGCAATCCTGGTGCTTGAAGTGTTCAGCAAGAAGACAGCGACGACACCCAAAGGGGTAATCGGAACCTGCCAGAGACGGCTTCGGGAGTACGACCATGCGTGACGAGAAAAGGCGAAGGCTCGAGGCGAAGGGCTGGAGAATCGGAACCGCCCAGCAGTTCCTCGGACTCTCTGACGAGGAGGCAGCCTTCATTGACCTGAAGCTGAAACTGGCGCGCAGCCTACGAGAACGGCGCCGACGCCGGCGGCTGACGCAAGTTGCCATGGCCAAGTTGCTCCGGTCGAGCCAGTCTCGCATCGCCAAGATGGAGGCAGGCGATCCATCTGTCTCCTTGGATCTGCTCGTACGCTCCCTTCTCGTGCTCGGGACGTCGTCTCGCGAGCTTTCCAGGATCATCGCCTCCCGTTCTTTTCGCAAGCTAATTAGGCGGGGTTAGGCGCGCTATCTGCCGGACACTGCGAGAGCCGTCTGTGTCCTATTGCCGCTGTATCCGACATCGCGCGATCAAGTTCCGATTGCATCTTGGTTTGCCTCGGATCTGGACTTCTTCGGTCCCTCGATACACAGCCCGCATATCCCGGAGCCGTACCGGTCAAAGACGGGCTACGGGGCTCCTGTGATCTCGGAGGCCCCATCAACGACGCTTGGCACGCAGGCGAAGTCGACGCTTGACACTCTCCATGGATTCTCGGGGTTCCTTGGTGCGAGAACGGGCAAGGGCAACGTCATAGAAGTCTTCCCAGAGCTGGGCGTTCTTCTTGAGGTCGATGAGAACCGCGGTCTTCTGGCCTTCATCGTCGACCAGGAACTGTACGCCACGCATGGCTGACTCCTTCGAGTTGTCTGTTCCGTATACCCCCCAGAGGAGCCATCGTCCGAGGAGTGGATTGCTCTCGGTCGCTCCGCTCATCGTCTCCGTTCTTCAAGCCCCTGATCCGTGAACTATAATGGCACCGCCTCCAGGAACCGCCCGGGAGATCGCCATGCAGAGCAAGTCGAGTCCGAGGACCGCCGTCGTCAAGAACGCCGCCGCCGTCGAGCTGAAGGAGGTCGCGGCCGGGACCGCGACGCGGTCCCAGGTGCTGCTGGGGCCGGAGGACGGCACGCCGCACTTCGCGATGCGGCGCTTCACCATGGGCGCGGGCGGGGGCATGCCCCGGCACACCAACACCGTGGAGCACGAGCAATTCGTCCTACGAGGCCGCGCGCGGATCGGTGTCGGCGATCGCGTCTACGAGGTCGGGCCGAACGACGTGCTCTACATCCCGGCGGGCGCGCCGCACTTCTACGAGGTCGTCGAGGCGCCGTTCGAGTTCCTGTGCATGGTGCCCAACGGCCCGGACCGCATCGAGATCCTGGAAGCCGAGTAATCTCCCGCAAGTCGAACACCCGGGAGGGGTTCGCGAAAAAGTCGCGAGGAATGGGCATTCCGGTTGCGTGGTGCGGTCGCGACGCGTAGGTTAAGATTGCTGAGCGGTTGGGGGGGACACCCCGCACGGCGGGGCGGGGCCCTACGGAGATGAACCACCGGATCGCGAACTTGCTGAAAGTCGGGCTGCTGGCGGCCGCCGTCGCGCTCGCCGCGGCTTGTGCGTCGAAGAGCTCGTCACCCGGGTCGCAAGGGCAGCCGTCCTCGGGATCGCAGCACGGAGAGCAGGGCACGGAGAGCGGGTCCGGCACGGGCTCGGCGAACGGTACGCCCGCTCCCGGCGCCGGGTCCGCGGCGGGCGGCGCGCCGGAGTCCGGAGCCGTGACCCCCGGCGAGAAGAGCGCCGACCTCGATCGCCGGCTCGACGACTCCCTTGAAGAGTACGACGCATCCTTGAAGGGCGAGCAGGAGCGGCAAGCGGAACGCATGGCCGAGACCGTCCAGATCGTCGGGGCGCGGGAAGACGCGGAGAGCTCCGCAGGCGGCTCGGATCCTGGGAGCGCGGCTTCGAAAGACGGCGAGCAAGGCGGGACCCAGGGGGACGAGAAGCAGCAGGGCGCTGCCCCGTCCGGAGGCGCGGGCATGCAAGGTGCCCCTCCTCCCGAGAACCTCCCCGACGGGCACGACGACGACGTGGTCGCACGCCAGTTGCGCGAGGCCGCCGAGAACGAGGAAGACCCGGAGCTCAAGGCGAAGCTGTGGGAAGAGTACCGACGGTACAAGGAGGGCGGGAAGCCGAGCGAACCCGCGAGAGACGACGACACGAAGGACGCCCAGGACGCGAAGAACGCCGAGGACGCGAGCGGCGCGGCCGCCGAAGAGCAGCCGGGACCCCGCCCATGAGCCTGCGGCTCTCGACCGGTGTTCGCGCGTGTCTGCTGTCGTGGACGGTGGCCGTCGTCGCGATGCCCGCCGGCGCCGGCGTCGATTCCGTCGAGATCGTCCAGGCCCAGACCGAGGTCCCGCAGGATCAACTGCTGGACGTCGGGATCGAGATCTTCGACCCCGGTCTCCCGGAGGGCGACCCGAGTTCGCTCGAAGAGAAGGGCATCTTCCCGGATGTGCGAAGGTCCGAGGCACGGTACATCCCGTTCCACCTCAAGGACACGCTCGAGAGCTCCGCGAGCTGGGGCGCGGTGCGCGTCATCCCGCGCGGCGCCTCCGGCGTGGACCTGAGGGTCTCGGGCCGGATCGTCGAGTCGAACGGTATGAAGCTGGTCCTCGACGTCGCCGTCCAGGATTCCCGGGGACGCACGTGGATCGAAAAGCGCTACGAGGGCGAAGCCGATCCGCGGGCGTACTACGACGAGGACGGCGCCTACGACATCGCCGACCCCTACCAGGGGCTCTACAACGTGATCGCCAACGACATGCTGGTGGACCGCCTGCGGCTCGACGCGAAGGAGATCGCGGACATCCGCGCGCTTTCGGAGATCGATTTCGCGGCCGATCTCGTGCCCTCGGCCTTCGGCGACTACGTCAAGGTGGGCCGCAAGGGCAAGGTCTCAATCAACAAGCTCCCCGCCCACGGCGACCCCATGATGGCCCGGGTCCTCGAGGTGCGCGAGCGCGACTACCTGTTCGTCGACACCTTGAACGAGCACTACGCCGACTTCTGCCTCCGCATGGCCGGACCCTACGATTCCTGGAGGCACTTCAGCTACGAGGAGCAGCTCGAGCTTCAAGAGATCCGTCGCAAGGCTCGCATGCGAATACTCCTCGGCGCGTTGCTCGTCATCGGCGGGGTCGCCCAGGGAGGCAACGTCGGCGACGTGGCCGCGGTGGGGGGCACGCTGGTCGTGGCCAGCGGCATCCAGAAGGCGCAGGAGGGGAAGATCCACCGTGACGCGCTCCAGGAGCTGGCGTCCTCGTTCGACGCCGAGATGACGCCGGTGCTGGTCGAGGTCGAGGGGCAGACCCTCAAGCTCGAAGGCTCCGCCGAAGCGCAGTTCGCGGAGTGGCGTCGGTTGCTGGGAGAGATCTTCACCTCGGAGACCGGCCTGCCCGCAGATCCGGACGCCGTCGGCTCCCCGGAATCGCCGGGTGGCGCCAGCCTCTGAGCCTCGCGAGACTTTTCGTCCTATGTCCGCGCTTCGCCCGGGTCAGTCCCTCACGGAACGCTTCGCCCTCGTTCGGCGCCTGGGGGCGGGCGGGATGGCGGAAGCGTGGCTGGTCCACGACACCGAGCTCGACGAGCACGTCGTGGCGAAGGTCGTGACGCGCGTCGCGTCGCCCGACCTCGTCGCCTTGCTGCGTCACGAGTGCCGTCAGGCGCGTCGCCTGGTCCATCCGAACATCGTCCGGGTGTTCGATTTCCATCGCGCCGGCGATACCTGCTTCGTGACCATGGAGCATGTCGACGGCGACTCGATCGCCGGCTTCCGCGGGCGTGCGCCGGCCGAGATCGTGGAGGTCGTGCTACCCATCGCGGACGCGCTGGGGTTCGCGCACCGCCACGGCGTCGTGCACCGCGATCTCAAGGCGGGCAACGTCGTGTGCGACGCCTCGGGCCGGCCGCGGCTGCTCGACTTCGGGATCTCGGGACTGCTCGATCCGGGTCCCGGCGACCCGGTCCTCTCGGGCGGCGGCTCGCGGGGAACCGCGAGCCCGCAGCAACACGGCGGGTCCGAGCCCCGGCCGGCGGACGACATCTTCTCCCTGGGTGCGGTGATCCACGAGCTCGTCAGCGGTCGTCCTCCGTTCGACCCGGGCGCCGCGTCCGGCACTCCGGGCCCGCCGCCCGCCATGGTCTCGGCGCACTCCGTGCCGCCGCGACTGCAGGCACTCGTCGGCCGCATGCTGGCCGCTCGACCCGAGGACCGCCCGTCCGACATGGTGGAGGTCCATGCCGAGCTCGATGCGATCCGTCGCGATCTGGCGCCGCGCGGCGCGGCGAGCCCGGCCTCCCCCCCCGCTCCGCCGAGCGTCAAGCTGACGCCGCCGCCGCGCGCCGAGAAGGTCGCCGCGATCGCGCCCGGCGGGAGGACGGCATCGGCGCCGGGAGCGGAGAGCACAACCTCGCGCTGGCTCGGCTGGGCCACCGTGCTCGTCATCGCGATTCTCGGTCTCGCCACGGTGGCGGTGTTCGTCTGGCTCCCGCGGTGGGCCGAAGCGCTCCGGAGCGGTGCGGGCGACAGGCCGACCGCACCGCTCGCTGCCGTCCCGGAGCCCGAGACCGATCGCTCCGGCTCCGATGCGGCGTTGCCGAGCACCCCGGCGGCATCCGCGACTCCGGATCCCGCGGCCGGGCCGGTCGACCCCATGGACGACCCCACCCCCGATCCCGGCCTCGATCCCGTGCAGGAACCTGCCGCGGAGCCGGCCGGATCCGAGCCCGATCCGGCCCCCGCGGCCACGGCGGAGGACGCGGCCGCATTCGCGGCGGCGATGTCCGCCGGTCTCGAGGCCGAGGAGCGCGGAGACTGGGAGTCGGCGCGCGCCGCCTTCTCGCGCGCCGCCGCAATCCGTCCCGGCTCGCCGGATGTCGCGGACGCGATCGTGCGCGTCGATTCGGAGCACAAGCTGGAGATCATCGCGGCCCACCGCCGCGACGCCGCGCAGGACGAGGCCGCCGAAGCGTGGGTCTCGGCCGTCGGGCACTACGCGGCGGTCCTGGCTCTCGACCCGACCGTGCGCTTCGCGCAGGAGGGCGAGCAGCGCGCAGGTCCTCGCGCCGACCTCGATCGCCGGCTCGAGTTCCACATCGCGCACCCGGACCGGCTCTCCGCCGACAACGTCTTCGAGGAAGTGTCGCACGTGCTCGTGGAGGCGAAGGAGATCGCGCCAGCGGGTCCGAGACTGCTCGGTCAGGTCGCCGCGCTCGAAGCGTTGCTCGAGGTGGCGGGGACCCCCGTGCCGGTCCATCTCGAATCGGACGAGAAAACCGACGTCATCGTCTACAAGGTCGGTCACCTCGGGACGTTCGCCCAGCGCAAGCTCGAGCTGCGTCCCGGGCGGTACACCGTCGTGGGCAGCCGCGACGGTTACCGCGATGTGCGCCTCGATATCGTGGTCGTCGCGGGCCAGCCTCCCGGACCGTTGACGGTGCGGTGCGAGGAGAAGATTTGAGCCCCGGCATCGACCTCGAGCAGGGCGGAGCCACGCGCCGCGTCGAGCCGGACGAGTTCCCGCTCGCCGTCGGCGGCCGGGAAGCGGCCGTCCCGCTGCCCGGCTCCTCGGAGCCGGTGGCCTGGCTCGGCAGGTCGGGGGACGAGCTGTTCGTGCAGCCGGTCCGGGGCGCGGTCGTGCTGTGCAACGGCGCGCCCGTGGGCACGTCGCAGTGGCTTCACCACGGCGACGTCCTGCGAGTTTCGGACCTGACCCTGGTCATCGAGACCGGCACGGCGGGAACTCGAGTCAAGGTCGTGCTGCCGGCTCCGACCGAGCCGGTCACGGAGCCCCCGATCGTCGTCGCGACCGGATCGGCGACCGACTCCTCCGAGTTGCCGGCCGTTCGTCCGGTGGACTTCAAGCCTCGCAGCGCCGCCGACGGCGCGCGCGGGCGCACCCGGATCCGCGCCGGGGCCGCGATCTTCTGGACGGCGATGGCCGCCCTCGTGGTGGTCGTCGGCTTCGTGTTGACGGCGTCGCCCCTCGAGATCGTCGTCGATCCGGCGCCCGACCGCGAGCGGATCGAAGGCGGCTTTCCGGTGCTCAAGCTGGGGAACCGTTACCTGCTGCGCTCGGGGACCTACAGGCTGGTGGCCGAGAAGGAAGGCTACCGGCGCCTCGAGGCGGAGATCGAGGTCTCGGGGGAGTCCGGCCGGACGGTGAGCTTCGCGCTCGAGAAGCTGCCCGGCTTCCTGATCCTGGAGGCGGGGCCGCTGGTCGGCGCCGTCGTCACGGTGGACGGCACCGAGGTCGGCGTGACGCCTCTCGACAGGATCGAGCTTGCCGCCGGGGAGCACACCGTGCGCGTGCTCGCCGAGCGGTACCTCGACTTCACCACCACGGTGACGATCGACGGGCGAGGATCGACGCACACCCTGAACGTCGAGCTGACCCCGGGTTGGGCCCCGGTGACCTTCGAGTCGGACCCTCCCGCGGCGACGGTCGTCGTCGACGGCCGGGGCCTCGGAACCACGCCGCTGACCCACGAGCTGCTCGCCGGGAGCCATGCCTACGAGGTCCGGCTGGCGGGGTACAAGCCTCGAACGGGAGCGTTCACGGTCTCGGCGGACGAGCCCCGGACGGTCACCGTGGAGCGTCTCGAGCGCCTCGACGCCACCCTGCGGATCGACACGCGGCCGACCGGCGCCACCGTGACCCTGAACGGCGAGTACCGCGGAGCGGCTCCGCTCGAGATCGTGGTGCCTCCGGACCGTGAGTTCGAGATCGCGGTGTCGAAGGCCGGATACGAGGAAGCGGCTCGTGAGGTGCGGTCCGAGCCCGGGGTCATCGCCGACGTGACGATCGACCTCGTTCCCGAGCTGGGCGAGGTCGAGATCGTCTACTCGCCGGCCGATGCCGAGCTGCTCGTCGACGGCGAGCCTCGCAGTCCCACCGGTGGGGCGCTGCGCCTCAATGCCGTGCCGCACGACATCGAGGTTCGCAAGGAAGGGTATCTGTCGTACCGCGCGACCGTGACGCCGCGCATCGGTTTCCCTCAGGTGATCGAGGTCGCGCTCGAGACCGAGGAGCAGCACGAGCTTCGCACGACCCCGCCCGTGATCCGCAGTCCTCAGGGGCAGAAGCTGGTCCTGATCGCGGGAGGCAAGCTCCGGATGGGGGCGTCCCGGCGAGAGCCCGGCAGGCGGGCCAACGAGACGGAGCGCGAGGTCGAGCTGACGCGGAGGTTCTACCTCGCCACCACCGAGGTCTCGAACCGCGACTTTCGACAGTTCCAGGCCCAGCACGTCTCGGGCCGGGTCGAAGAATTCAACCTCGAGATCGACGACCATCCGGTGGTCCGCGTGACCTGGGAGGAGGCCGCGCTGTACTGCAACTGGCTCAGCGATCAGGAGAAGCTCCCGGCGAGCTATGTCCAGCGCGGCGGCCGGATCGTGGGCGTGCGGCCGCTCGCGACGGGGTATCGGCTGCCCACCGAGGCCGAGTGGTCGTGGGCCGCG
>Ga0302046_10004580_pt1 | contig 12298 bp, 12 predicted proteins | sample RVTome_11_FD_200261 | JGI IMG/M metagenome (GOLD analysis project Ga0302046, IMG submission 200261) | Soil microbial communities from uranium-contaminated site in the Upper Colorado River Basin, Wyoming, United States - RVT147D111 (version 2) ... | reverse complement strand
CGGCGAGATCCGCTGGTGCGGTACTCCGCTTCCCCGCGGGCGTGGCGAGCTTCTGGCCGAGCTGGCCTATGTGGGTCACAGCGCCGGGGTAAAAGACGACCTGAGTCCCCGGGAGAACCTGCGGCTCGAGGCAGCGCTCGCCGTCCCGCGCCCGGGTGTCGACCTCAGGACGGTGCTGGAGCGCTTGGGCCTGTCGCGCCAGGCCGACTTGCCCTGCCGCAGTCTGTCCGCTGGCCAGAAGCGGCGCACCGCCCTGGGCAGGCTGCTCATGCGCCGCGCCCGGGTGTGGCTGCTGGACGAGCCCTTCACCGCCATCGATCGCGCCGGGGTGGAGCAGCTGACTGTACTCATGTCCGAGCACGTAGACGGTGGCGGGCTGCTGGTGCTCACCACCCATCAGCCGGTGCGCTTTTCGGGGCTCGAGCCGCGCCTCCTGAGGCTCGGAGCATGAACGGGTCCAGCCTGCCCCGTGCCCTGCTGGGCCTGTTGCGACGGGATCTCCTGATTGCCTACCGCCATCGCGGCGAGGTGCTGAATCCGCTGCTCTTTTTCGTGATCGTGATCAGCCTGTTCCCGCTCGGCATCAGCCCCGAGGGCCGGGTGCTGGCGACCCTGGCGCCGGGCGTGATCTGGATCGCGGCCCTGCTCTCGGTGCTGCTGTCCTTGGACAGCGTATTCCGCTCCGACTTCGAGGACGGCAGCCTGGAGCAGCTGCTGCTGAGCCCCCAGCCGCTGACCTTGCTGTTGCTGGCGAAGATGCTGGCGCACTGGCTGATTACCGGCCTGCCGCTGGTGCTGGCAGCGCCGCTCTTGGGAGTGATACTGCATCTGCCGGCGGCGGCCATGCCGGTGCTGGTCGCGAGCTTGGTGCTCGGCACGCCGGTGCTCAGCCTCATCGGCGCCATCGGCATGGCGCTCACCGTAGGCTTGCGCCGGGGCGGCGTGCTGCTCTCGCTGCTGGTGCTACCGCTATATGTGCCCGTGCTAATATTCGGCGCCACCGCAGTGGAGGCGGCCGCCGCGGGACTCAGCGTGAGCGGTCATCTGGCGCTGCTGGGGTCGCTACTCCTGTTTGCCGTGACGCTGGCGCCGCTGGCTACCGCCGCGGCCCTACGAATCAGCATCGGCTGACCGCCTCATGTGGCGCTGGTTTCACAAGCTCGGCTCACCCAAGTACTTCTACACCCTGGCCGGCCGGCTCATCCCCTGGCTCGGCGGCGCGACCTCGCTGTTCTTCCTGGCGGGGCTCTATCTGGGCTTGGTGGTCGCGCCCCCGGACTATCAACAGGGCGACAGCTACCGGATCATGTTCATCCACGTGCCGAGCGCCTGGATGTCCATGCTGGTCTACACGCTCATGGCCTTCTGGGGCTTGGTGGTGTTGGTCTGGCGGGTCAAGATCGCGGAGGTGCTCGCCAGCGCCAGCGCACCGATCGGCGCCTCCTTCACCTTTCTGGCGCTGGCCACCGGCTCTCTCTGGGGCAAGCCCATGTGGGGCGCCTGGTGGGTGTGGGACGCCCGGCTGACCTCGGAGCTGATCCTGCTCTTCTTGTACCTGGGCTTCATGGCGCTGGAGGCGGCCATCGAGGATCGCCGCACCGCCGCCCGCGCCACCAGCGTGCTGGCGCTGGTGGGGCTGGTGAACATTCCGATCATTCACTACTCCGTCTACTGGTGGAACACCCTGCACCAAGGGGCGACCGTCACCAAGCTCGACCAACCCTCCATCCACCTGAGCATGCTGATCCCGTTGCTGGTGATGGCCTTGGCCTTCCAGCTCTACTATCTCACCGTGCTCTTGATGCGCAGCCGCACTGAGCTCTTGGCCAGGGAACGAAGAGCCAGCTGGGTTATCGAAATGGTCCAGGAACGATGAGCCTGGGCGAATTCCTGCACATGGGCGGCTATGCGTTCTACGTCTGGAGCGCCTATGGCTTGGCGCTGGTGGTGCTGGCGCTCAACCTGACGCAGCCTTGGCGGCGGCGGCGCGTGTTGTTGCGCGAGATCGCCGCCTGGCTGCGCGAGGAGAGAGAGAATCCGTGAGCCCACTGCGCACCCGGCGGCTGCTGTTGGTGGTCCTGTTGGTGGCGGGTATTGGCGTCGCCACCGCGTTGGCGCTGTACGCCTTTCAGAAGAACCTGCTCTACTTTTTCAGTCCTAGCCAAGTGCTGGCCGGCGAGGCCAGCCTCCAGCGCGCCTTCCGGCTCGGTGGCATGGTGGTGGATGGCAGCCTCAGCCGCCTCGCGGACGGCTTGACCGTGCGCTTCGAGGTCACCGACACCGCCGCCAGCGTGCCCATCGTCTACACGGGTATTCTCCCGGACCTGTTCCGCGAGGGGCAGGGCATCGTCGCCATTGGGCGGCTCACCGACGACGGTACCTTCGTGGCCGAGGAGGTGTTGGCCAAGCATGACGAAACGTATATGCCCCCAGAGGTAGGTGATGCCATGAAGGCGGCCCAGCGCGCCAAGGCCAAGGTGGCTGAGCAGTCCGCGGAGAACTGACGCCATGATCCCCGAGCTCGGTCATTTCGCCCTGATTCTTGCGCTTTGCCTGGCCCTCACCCAGTCGATCGTGCCGTTGATCGGGGCCGCCCGCGGCATCCCGAGCTGGATCGGTCTGGCCTGGCCTGCGGCCCGGGCCCAGTTCGCAGCCGTGGTCCTGTCTTACGCGGCGCTCACCTGGGCCTTCCTCAGCCACGACTTCAGCGTTCTGTATACGGCGGAAAACTCCAACTCGGCGCTGCCGCTGCTCTACCGCCTGTCGGCGGTGTGGGGTGGCCACGAAGGCTCGCTCCTGCTCTGGGCCCTGGTGCTCGCTAGCTGGACCCTGGCAGTCAGCTACTTCAGCCGCAGCCTGCCGCGGGTCTTCGCCGCCCGCGTGCTGGCGGTCATGGGCCTAGTCAGCGTCGGCTTCCTGCTGTTCATGCTGCTGACTTCGAACCCTTTCGAGCGGCTGCTGCCGGCGCCGGCGGACGGTCGCGATCTGAACCCACTGCTCCAGGACCCGGGGCTGGTGATCCACCCGCCCATGCTGTACCTGGGCTACGTGGGCTTCTCGGTGGCCTTTGCCTTCGCCATCGCCGCGCTCCTGGACGGGCGCCTGGACTCGGCCTGGGCCCGGTGGTCGCGACCCTGGACCACTGCCGCCTGGATCTTCCTCACCATCGGCATCACGCTGGGCAGCTGGTGGGCCTACTACGAGCTCGGTTGGGGCGGCTGGTGGTTCTGGGACCCGGTGGAGAACGCCTCCTTCATGCCCTGGCTGGTGGGCACCGCCCTGATCCATTCCCTCGCCGTCAGCGACAAGCGCGGCACCGCCAAGAACTGGACCGTGCTGCTGGCCATCGCTGCCTTCTCTCTCAGCCTGCTCGGCACCTTCCTGGTTCGCTCGGGAGTCATCACCTCGGTGCATGCCTTCGCCACCGATCCGACCCGCGGGGTATTCATCCTGGCCTTCCTGGGGGTGGTAGTGGGCGGCTCCTTGACTCTCTACGCCTGGCGCGCGCCCGGCACCCGAGACACCGGCGGCTTCTCGCTGCTTTCCCGGGAGACGTTGCTGCTCGGCAACAGCATCATCTTTGTGGTCAGCGCGGCAACGGTCCTCCTCGGCACCATCTACCCGCTGGTGGTGGATGCGCTCGGCCTCGGCAAGCTCTCGGTGGGGCCCCCGTATTTCAACACCGTGTTCGTACCGCTGATGCTGCCGGTGGTGCTGCTCATGGGCATCGGTCCTCTGGCTCGCTGGAAGCGCCAGGAGTGGGCGCCCCTGGCCCAGCGGTTAATGGTCCCGGCAGCGGCTGCGGGTGCGCTCGGCCTGCTGGCCGCGATGATGGTGGGCGAGCCGGGCGTGCTGGGGGTCGGGCTGGGCGTGGCGCTGGCCGGCTGGGTGCTGGTCTCGGTGATCCAGGACCTGAGACACCAGCTGCGCAACCGCTCGAGCCTGCTCTCGGGTCTAGCCAGCCTGCGCCGCGGCTATTACGGCATGACGCTAGCCCACCTGGGAGTGGCGGTGTTCATCGTCGGCGTCACCGTCAGCAGCGTGCACAGCACCGAGAAGGACGTCCGCCTGAGCCCCGGCGAGAGCACCCGGGTCGGCGGCTACGAGTTCCGTTTCGACGGCGCCCGGGAAGTGGCCGGTCCCAACTTCAGCGCCCTGCGGGGCACGGTGGTGGCGACCCGGGGCGAGGAGCGGATCGTGCTGGCGCCGGAGAAGCGCGTCTATCGGGTGCAACAGATGCCCATGACCGAAGCGGCCATCGACCCGGGCCTCACCCGCGACCTCTACGTGGCCATGGGCGAGCCGCTGGAGGACGGCGCCTGGGCTCTGCGGGTCTACCACAAGCCCTTCATTCGCTGGATCTGGGCGGGAACGCTGCTGATGGCCCTCGGCGGCCTGCTCGCCGCCAGCGATCGGCGCTATCGTCGCCTGCCATTGCGTGAGGAGAGCCCCGAGGCCACGGCCGGCCAGCTGACGGCTGTCAGGAGTCCGGCCTGATGTTGCGCTTCGTCCTGCCGCTCGGCATCTTCCTGGCGCTGGTGGCGCTGTTCGCCGTGGGTCTGACCCGTGATCCCAAGCTGGTCCCCTCGCCCCTGGTGGACAAGCCGGTGCCGGCCTTCCTGCTGCCGACCGTGGAGGACATCGAGGGCGAGATTGGCACCGCCGATCTCTCGGGACGCGTGTCGCTGGTCAACGTCTGGGCCAGCTGGTGCGTGTCCTGCCGGGTGGAGCATCCGTTTCTGAACGATCTGGCCCGACGGGGCGAGATCCCGATTTACGGACTGAACTACAAGGACACCCTGCCGGAAGCCCGCCGCTACCTGGAGCAGTTCGGCAACCCCTACCTGGCCAGCGCCTTCGACGCCGACGGCAAGGTCGGCATCGACTGGGGCGTTTACGGTGTGCCCGAGACCTTCCTGGTGGATGCCAAAGGCGTGATCCGCTACAAGCACATCGGCGTCCTCACTCCGGAGGTGTGGGAGCGGGAGCTGCTTCCGCGAGTGCGGGCGCTGCGCGAGAGTCCCTCATGAGGTTGCTGCGAGCGCTGTCGGCAGCGTTGCTGCTGGGGTCCTCGCTGCTGGCCGAGGCCGCCTTCGATGCCCGCGAGTTCGAGAGTCCTGCCCAGGAAGCGCAGTATCGGGGCCTGATCGAGGAGCTGCGCTGCCTGGTCTGCCAAAACCAGAATCTGGCCGACTCCGACGCCGATCTCGCCAAGGACCTCCGCGGCCAGGTCTACCAGATGGTCCAGGAGGGGCGCAGCGACCGCGAGGTGGTGGCGTACATGGTGGCCCGCTACGGCGATTTCGTGCTCTACCGGCCGCCCGTGCAGGGCACCACGCTGCTGCTCTGGGCCGGCCCTTTCATCTTGATCACCATCGCCGTCCTGGTGCTGGTTCGCGCCGTGCGCCGCCGCGCGGGTCTCTCGGCACCACCCAGCCCCGAGCCCGAGGGGGGCGGCACTCACGTGGAAGCCCGCGAGGGGGACGCGTCCCGATGACGCTGTTCTGGCTGGCCAGCGCACTCATGGTGGCGCTGGTGCTCGCCGTGCTGCTGCCACCGCTGCTCGGAGGCGGCGGTGAGCGAGGCTTTCGGCGCCGGCTGCTCGCTGCCCGCAGCGAGCTGGCCGCCCTGCGCGCCGAGCGGGAGCGCGGCGAGCTGGATCAGGAGGGCTACGCCGAGGGCCGCCGCCGGCTGGCCGACGCGCTGCTGGTGGGACTTCTGGAGCAACCCGCGGGGCCGGCGGACAGTCACAGCCGCGGCCTCGCCTTAGTGCTGGCGCTGCTGCTGCCGGCGGCCGCCTTTGGTCTCTACGCCTACCTGGGCGCCGGCAACACCGCGCTACGGGCGGAGCGCGCACTGGCCCAGGGAGGCGAGGCCGGCAACCCGGCCGGGCAGTCCCTGGACAGCATGATCCAGCGCCTGGAGGCCCGTCTAAAGGCCGAGCCGGAAGACGCCCAGGGCTGGGGCCTGCTGGGGCAGAGCTACCTGGCCCAGGGACGCTTCGCCGAGGCCGAGGCCGCCTATGCGAGAGCCTATGAGCTGGAGGGCGAGCAGCCCGCACTCCTGGTGCGCTACGCCGAAGCCATGGCCAGGGCCCGCGACGGCGATCTGACCGGCCGGCCCTCGGAGCTGCTGGCGCGCGCCTTGGAGCTGGCACCCGAGGACGAGCTAGCCCTGTGGTACGGTGGGCTCGCGGCCTACCAGGGCGGCCAGCCCGAGCGCACCTTGTCCTTGTGGCGCCAGCTGCTCGCCATGCAGGCGCCCGCCAGCGACGCGGCACGGGCGATCGGTGAGCAATTGGCACGCATTCAAGCCGAGAGCGGCGCGGTGGCTACGGCTGCGCAGCCCGCCGCGGCCCCCGCCGGTGCAGCAAGCGGTGCTGCCGACACAGGCCCGGCGCTCGAGGTACGAGTCAGCCTGAGCCCTACGCTGGTGGCCCCCAGCGACCCTGGCGCCACGCTCTTCGTCTACGCCCGTGCCGCCGACGGGCCCAAGGCTCCCCTGGCGCTGGTCCGGCAGCAGGCCGGGGCGCTGCCGGTGACGGTGAGGCTCAGCGACGCCGAGGCAATGCTGCCGCAGATGACGCTGTCCCGCTTTCCCCAGGTGGAGGTGGTGGCGCGGATCACTGCCAGCGGCCAGGCAAGCCCGCAGAGCGGTGACCTGATCGGCGTCAGCGGGCCGATCGATCAGGGCAAGCAGCAGGGACCGGTGGCGGTGGTGATCTCCGAGGTCGTGGAATGAGGCGCTAGACCGGCTGCCGCCTCGACCTTCGGGCCGAGGCGCCGACCCCCTGTTCCGCCACGAAGGGGCATCTACGCCCCGCTGGATACACGCCGACGGTGCGCTGGCGTCGGCGCGGACGCCGCCCCAATCCTGATAAGCTCGCCGCCACCATAACGCTTGCCGCAACCCTCGACTCGGAGCCCGACCCCGGATGGACTCCCTTTGGCTTGCCCTCGCCTTCGGACTCGGACTTGCCTTCAAGCGCCTCGGCTTTCCACCCCTGGTAGGCTACCTGGCGGCCGGATTCGCCCTAGGGTCTACCGGCGTGACGGCCAGCTCGGCGCTGCATCAGGTGGCGCATCTGGGTGTGCTGCTCCTGCTTTTCACCGTTGGCCTGAAGCTGCGCTTGCGCAGCATCGCTCAGCCTGAGGTCTGGGGCTGCGCGCTGGTGCATATGACGATCACCGCGCTGTTGCTGCTGCCGCTGCTGGCCTGGTTGACCGAGCTGTCCTGGGTCGGCGCCGCCCTGATCGCCCTGTCTCTCGGATTCTCCAGCACCGTGGTGGCGGCCAAGGTGCTGGAAGCCAAGCATGAGCTGCGCGCCTTCCACGGCCGAGTGTGCATCGGCATCTTGGTGGTGCAGGATCTGGTGGCGGTGGCGCTGCTCACCGCCACCGGCGCCGGCAGCCCCTCACCCTGGGCGCTGGCGGTGCTAGCACTGCCGCTGCTGCGCCCCGTGCTGCTGTGGCTGATGACCCACAGTGGCCACGACGAGCTCTTGGTGTTGTTCGGCGTTCTGGCGGCCGTGGCCGGTGGCGGCGCCTTTGCCGCGGTGGGGCTGAGCAGCGAGCTGGGTGCCCTGCTCATGGGGGCGATGCTCGCGGGGCATCCCCGTACCCAGGAGCTCTCCGACCATCTCTGGGGATTGAAAGAGGTGATGCTGGTGGCCTTCTTCCTGGAGGTGGGACTCGCGGGCATGCCAGATGCCGCGACGCTGCTCGGGGCCTTGGCGTTGGTGCTGCTGCTGCCGCTCAAGGGCGGCCTGTTCTTCCTGCTGCTGCTGCGTTTCCGGCTGCGCGCCCGCTCGGCCTTCCTGGCCGCCCTGGCGCTGACTTGTCACAGCGAGTTCGCCCTGATCGTGGCGGGACTGGCCGCCTCCCAAGGGCTGCTGCCCAATGAGTGGCTGGTAATGCTGGCCTTGGCGGTGGCCATCTCCTTTGCCGCCGGCGCCTGGCTAAACCGCGTGGCCCACGGCCTCTACGGCAGGCTCGAGAGCCGACTGGTGGCTCTGGAGACCCACGACCGGCATCCGGACCAGCAGCCGATCAGCCTGGGCAGCGCCCGCGTCATCATCATGGGCATGGGTCGGCTGGGCACCGCCGCCTACGATTTTCTCACCGCCCGCGGCGAGCGAGTGGTGGGCCTGGACTCCGACCCGGGCCAGGTGCAGTACCACCTGCAACAGGGCCGCCGGGTTCTGTATGCCGACGCCGAGGACCCGGGCTTCTGGCATGAGCTCAACCTGCGCGCCATCACCGCCGTGCTCTTGGCCATGCCGGACCTGGAGGCCAAGATGATCGGCGCCCGAGAGCTCCGGCGCAGCGGCTATGGTGGCCTCATCACCACCACCAACCTGCACGAGGACGACGACCCCCTGATCCTGGCGGCCGGTGCCGACAGCACCTTCAATTACTTCTCCGAAGCCGGCGTGGGCTTCGCCGAGCATACCTGGGAGGCGCTGCATCCGCAGCAAGCAGAGCGCATGACCAAGGGGTGATGCTCCGGCTGGCAAGCCTGAACGTGCAGAACCTGGGTGCCGGGGAGCCTGGCTGGCGGCTGCGGGCGCTGGCCGAGGCGCTGGTGCAGTTCCTGGACGCACCAGACCTGATCTGCCTGCAGGAGATCTGCGGTAGCGACCCGCCGGATGCGATGGGTCGCATCGGCGCCAGCGCGACCCTCGCCGCCATCGCTGCCGCCATGCAGGCCATCGGCGGGCCCCGTTACCAGTTTCTCGAGTGCCCGCCGCTGCCCGGCGAGCAGGGGGGCAAGCTGGGCGCCGAGATCCGCACCTGCCTCGCCTATCGCCCGGAGCGCCTGCGGCCTGCCCGCCTGGGCCTGGCGACCTGGGATGACACCCTCCCGGAGCGCGGCCCCGCGGCCTTGGGTGCGGGGGTGGCGGCCTTCGCGGGAGACTCGGAGCGAGGCTGGGTTCCCAGCCGCCGGCCCATCGCTGCCGGCTTCGAGGCCGCCGGTCGGCACCTCCTGGTATTGGGCTGCCACCTGAAATCCATGCGCGCACCCAGCCCGGAGCTCGCCAGCATTTTCCAGGCGCAACGGATCGCCCAGGGTCGGTTTCTCGGAGACCTGGCGGCGAGCAGCGCGCGAGCGCAGCCCGAAACCCTGGTGGTGGTGGCCGGCGATCTCAACGACACCCCCGGCTCGGCCACGCTGGCCGCAATCTGCGGCGACAGCCTGGCCGACCCGGGCGCAGGGCTTTCGCCGCGTCGCCGCCATACCGCCGTGCACGAGAAGGGTCCAGTCACGCTGGACTACCTGCTGCTCAGCCGCTGGGCGGCGCCCGCCGCGATCCAGCGCGTGCCACACCTGAACACCGGCATCGCGGCACCGGTGCGCTTCAGCGACCACGATCCGGTGCTGGTGGATCTGCCCTGGCCCAAGCCGGAGCTCGCCGTCGGGCTGTAGTGGCCGCCCGCAGGTGCGCGGCCTGAGCGGCCGGGTGTCGACGCCCGCGCCGTGCGCTGCCACCTGCCTATGAGCGCAGTCAGCTACGGATGCCGACCCCGCGACTCAGAAGGCGCAGTGCAACCGCGAACAAGAGCACCACGAAGACCACGATGATGGTGTAAGCCAGGGCCAGGGAGATGTCCGAGCGGCCGAGAAATCCGTGCCGGAAGGTGCTGACCATGTAGAGGATGGGATTGGCCAGCGACACGCCCTGCCAGATGGGTGAGAGCATGTGTATCGAGTAGAACACCCCGCCCAGGTAGGTGAGGGGCGTCAGCACGAAGGTCGGGATGATGGAAATGTCGTCGAAGCTTTTGGCGTAGACGCCGTTGATGAAGCCACCCAGCGAGAACAGGGTGGCGGTGAGCAAGACGGTGGACAGCAGGACCAGCGGGCTGTGCACGCTGAAGTCCACGAAGGCCAGGGAGACCAGGGTCACCACCGCGCCCACTGCCAGCCCGCGGGCCACCCCGCCGGCGACGAAGCCCAGCAGGATCACGTAGCTCGGCACCGGCGAGACCAGCATCTCTTCGATGTGATGCTGAAACTTGTGACCGTAAAACGATGAAACCACGTTGGAATAGGAGTTGTTGATCACCGTCATCATGATCAGCCCGGGGACGATGAACTCCATGTAGGTGAAGCCGTCCATGTCGCCGATGCGAGGGCCGATCAGGTTGCCGAAGATGATGAAGTAGAGGACGGTGGTGATGGCCGCCGGCAGGATGGTCTGCACCCAGATGCGGCTGAAGCGCAGGACCTCCTTGACCAGGATGGTCTGGAAAGCGATGTATTTCTCGCGGCTGGTCATGGCGCCGCCGCTGGTGCGGCACCGCGCTCCAGCAACCGCATGAACAGCTCCTCCAGACGGTTGGTCTTATTGCGCATGGAGCTGACCTCAACCTGCTGGGCCGCGAGCGCCGCAAACAGAGGGCCGAGGCCTTGATGCTTCTGCACCTCCACTTCCAGGGTGCACTCGTCCACCAGCGTCGCCGGGTAGCCGTCGATCCGGGGGGCCGCGTCCAGCGGCTGAACCAGGTCCAAGATGAAGGTCTCCACCTGCAACTTGGCCAGCAGGCGGCGCACGCTGGTGTTCTCCACGATCAGACCGTGGTCGATGATCGCCACGTTGCGGCAGAGACTCTCCGCTTCCTCCAGATAGTGCGTGGTGAGGATGACGGTCGTTCCTTCTGCATTGATTTTCTTTAAGAAACTCCACATTGAACGACGGATCTCGATGTCCACCCCGGCGGTGGGCTCATCCAGGATCAGCAGCCGTGGCTCGTGCACCAGGGCGCGGGCGATCATCAGCCGCCGCTTCATGCCGCCGGAGAGATTGCGAGACATCTCCCGGCGCTTCTCCCACAGCCCCAGCTGGCGCAGTAGCACTTCGGCGCGCGGCACCGCAATCCGGCGGGGGATGCCGTAGTAGCCCGCTTGGTTGACCAGAATCTCGACCACCGGCTCGAAGGTGTTGAAATTGAACTCCTGAGGCACCAGCCCGATCGAGCGCTTGGCGGCGGCGGGCTCCCGGTCCAGATCGTGGCCGAAGATCTCCACCCGGCCGCCGGACTTGTTGATCAGGGAGGTGATGATGCCGATGGTGGTGGACTTGCCGGCCCCGTTCGGCCCCAGCAGGGCAAAGAAGTCGCCCTTGCGCACGGCGAGGCTGATACCTTTGAGCGCGGTCACGCCGCCGCGGTAGGTCTTGGTCAGATTCTCGATGGCAAGTGCCTGCATGGGCGCAAGAAGTGGGTTCCCAGGGAAGCGCGAAGGGTGCGCCAGGCGAGTACCGCAGTCAACCGAGGGCAACGATGGGAGAGTGTCGATGATCGACTACCCGCAGGCACTAGAGCGCATCCGGGCCATCGTCGGTCCCCAGGGCTGGCTGGAGGCCGAGGGAGATCTGCAGCCTTTCCTGCAGGAGACCCGCGGCCGCTACCGGGGCGTGGCCCGGGCCGCCGTGCTCCCGGCGGACACCGCCGGGGTCTCGGCGGTGCTCGCGGTCTGCCACCAGGCGGACATCCCGGTGGTGCCCCAGGGCGGTAACACCGGCCACTGCGGCGGCGCCGCTCCCGACGACCCACAGGCACTGGTGCTAGGGCTGCGACGCCTGAACCGGATCCGCGAGCTGGATCCGGTGAACTACACCATGACGGTGGAGGCCGGCTGCGTCTTGGCGGACATCCAGGCCGCGGCCCGCGCCGCACGACGGCTGTTCCCGCTCAGCCTGGCGGCGGAGGGGAGCTGCCAGATCGGCGGCAACCTCGGCACCAACGCCGGCGGCAGCAACGTGCTGCGCTACGGCAACGCCCGCGACCTGACCCTGGGGCTGGAGGTGGTGCTGGCCGACGGGGCGGTGTGGGAGGGCTTGAGCACGCTGCGCAAGAACAACACCGGCTATGACCTACGCGATCTCTTCGTGGGCTCCGAGGGCACCCTGGGGGTGATCACCGCCGCGGTGCTGAAGCTCTTCCCCGTGCCGGCAGACACCCAGACCGCACTGTTGGCGGTGCCCTCCCCCGCGGCCGCCACCGAGCTGCTGGCCCGGGCCCGGGAGGCCACTGCCGATCTGCTGAGCTCCTTCGAGCTCATGTCGCGCACCGCGCTCGCCTTCGCCCTGCGCCACGGCGCCGGCTGTCGCGACCCCTTCGCCGAGACCCATCCCTGGTATGTGCTCATGGTGCTGAGCGGTGGCCACCGAGCCGGCGCGCTGCGCGAGTCCCTGGAGGATCTTCTGGGCGTGGCCTACGAGGCCGGGCTGGTCAGCGACGCGGCGCTGGCCGAGAGCGAGGCTCAGGCCCAGGACTTTTGGCGCATTCGCGAGGCG
>Ga0302046_10004579_pt1 | contig 12298 bp, 12 predicted proteins | sample RVTome_11_FD_200261 | JGI IMG/M metagenome (GOLD analysis project Ga0302046, IMG submission 200261) | Soil microbial communities from uranium-contaminated site in the Upper Colorado River Basin, Wyoming, United States - RVT147D111 (version 2) ... | reverse complement strand
AGAATAAAAACTTCATGCCCTGCATGGTCTTCATGGTTAATTATAGTTTGGTTCTGGCTCACCGAGGTTAGGATTACTATAGACTTTCAGCCGAGGATGCTTAATGACACTTAACCAAACCATGCAGCGGGCCGTCATCACCGGTCCGAAAGCGGTTGAAATCGAAGAAGTTCCCCTGGTCGCGCCCGGTCCGGACGAGGTCCTGGTCAGGGTTCACTCGTCCGCCCTGTGTACCTTTGAACAGCGAGCCTATATTGGCCTGGATGCTCGTTTCTATCCGCTGCTGGGCGGGCACGAACTGGCCGGCCTGGTCGAGGCCGTGGGTGACGAGATCGACAGTGTCAGCCCCGGCGATAAGGTCGCCATCTCGGCCCTGGATCGCTGCGGCCACTGCTATTCGTGCCGGCGGGGGTATGGTTGTGAGAACGTGTGGTACAAGAAAGAACAAAAGGACCGGCCCAAAGGACCCATGGGACCGGCCGGGTTAGCGACCCATCGACTGGCCAAAGCGTATCAGGTCTTCAAGCTGCAGCCCGATACCAACCTGCTGCACGCCGCCCTGACCGAACCCCTGGCCTGCGTGCTGCGCAGCATCAAGAAGGCGCAGATTCAACCCGGTGATGTTGTCGTGATCCTGGGCGGGGGCGTCATGGGCATGCTGCACACGATGCTGGCCAAGGGCCACGGTGCCAGCGTCATCGTCAGCGAGCCGGATGCCGAGCGCAGACAACAGGCGCACCGCTTCGGGGCCAACCATGCGGTCGATCCGTTGAGCGGTGATTTTGTCGACAGCATCAAGGCCCTTTCCGGCGGGCGTGGCGCCGACGTCATCGTCGTGGCGACCGGTGTGACCAAGGCGCTCGAGCCCGCGCTTGGCGCATTAGCTAGAGGCGGACGCCTGCTGGTCTATGCCCGCATGTTTCCCAAGGGCGAGACCATCGCCGTCGATCCAAACCTCTTGCACGATAATGAAATCGTTTTGACCGGCGCCATCAGCCAGAGCCACGAAGATTTCCAGCAGTCGGCTGAAATGATCAGCCGGGGCGGGATCGACCTGGGGCCGATCATCTCTGAAACGTTTCCGCTGGAGCAAATCAAAGCGGCGTTCGAAGCGTCCATCGACCTGAAGACCTATCGGGTCGTGGTCAATCCCTGACCGGCTTGCCAACAAGGACAAACGGGACGTGAACCGTGACTCGCTGCTGTTAGGGATCGATGTTGGCACGACGCAAATCAAGGTCGGTGCGTTTCATCTGGACGGTCGACTGGCGGCGCTGGCCGCGGCCGATTATCCGCTCGCCTTTGATGCGACTACCTACGCCGCCGAGCAGGACCCGACCGATTGGTGGGCCGCCACGGTTCGGACGATAAAACAGGTGCTGGCTGAGGTTGACGCGACGCGCCTGCTGGCCTTGTCTGTTGGGGGCCAGGGACCAACCGTGGTAGGGGTCGACCGTGATCTCAACCCCGTCGGACCCGCGCTGACCTGGCTGGATCGCCGCGCCGGTGGAGAATTGCAGCAGCTAAGCGAACGCACCAGCCGCGTCCTGCCGCCACACGCTTTTGTGCCCAAGGTTATGTGGCTAGCCACCCATCGACCTGGCATCTATGCTGCCACCCACCATTACTGCCAGTCATGGGATTTTGTAGCGGCCCGGCTGTCCGGCGAGTTGGCGGTTTCCATGTCGCCCAGCATTGCGCCGTGGGATGATGAACTGCTGACCGTCTCGCAACTAGATCGAGCCAGGTTCCCACGGCTCCACCCGATGGCGTCACCGCTTGGCCGGGTCACGAGCGAGGCTGCTCGCCTGACCGGACTGCCGGCCGGGCTGCCCATTGTAGGCGGCATCAGTGATTACTTTGAAAGTTTGATCGGCGCCGGCGCCTTACAACCGGGCCTGGCCTGTGACAACGGGGGCACATCCGAGAGTCTGAATGTGTGTTGGGATGCCGCCCTCAAGGTCGAGGGTGCTTTTTGTATTCCCTCCTTTACTAACGGCTATTGGTACCTGGGCGGCCCGGCCTCGACCACGGGTAAGGCCCTGGAGTGGTGGCGCGAACAGATCCTGGATCAAGCCAGGGACGATTGGCAGATCCTGCCCGAAGCGGAGGCCATTCCCCCCGGCAGTGATAATTTGATTTTCCTGCCTTACCTGGCCGGCGAGCGCGCCCCGCTGTGGGACCCCGACGCCCGGGGTGTGTTTTTTGGTCTGTCTCTCAACCATCGCCGGGCCCATCTGACCCGGGCCATTCTGGAAGCGGTGGCCTATACGCTGTGCCATCTCATCGAGACCGTCGAGGCCGCCGGCGCGCAAGTGCGCGAGATCCGGGTTTGCGGCGGGCAGGCCCGGAGCGAACTGTGGTGCCAGATCAAGGCCGATGCCACCGGCCGGCGCGTGGTCGTGCCTGAGGTGTCGGAGGTGGCCGTCCTGGGAGCAGCGATTATTGCCGGCGTCGGGATCGGCCTGTTCGATGCATATGCCGCCGGTGCGGCCCAAATGGTTCGCCGGCGTACCGTGCTCGAACCGAACGAGGCGTACTACAAACGCTATCGAGCCCTGTACGCCGTCTATCGCGACTTGTATCCCGCCCTTCGGCCATTGTATGAACGGTTGAGGCATATTGATGATGGCAGTGCTGGCAGTTTTCAGACAGATTAAGATTTCCCGATCGTGGAAGGCCCAACGATGATTATCGACGCCTTTGCCCATCTTTATCCGCCGGCCTACGTCGAGTTCGTGACGACGTTGAATCGACCCCTGCCCATGTTTTTTCAGGACGCGCCGCTCTTTACGTCTGCCGCGGCCCGCATCGAGGAGCTGGACCGCCATGGCATCGATATGCAAGTCCTGGCTGTGGGCACGCCGGCTTTCGATGAGTTGTTCGAACCGGATCAGATCGCCCAGGCGCAGGCGGCAGCCCGAATAGCCAACGATGGCCTGGCCGCCGTCGTGGCGGATCACCCGGATCGATTTATTGGGGTGGCTACACTGCCCCTGGTCAGTTTAGAGGCCGTCGATACCGCGCTGGCGGAGCTTGATCGAGCCATCACTCAACTCGATCTGAAGGGGGTCCAACTTTACACCGAAGTCACCGGCAGCCCCATCGATCTGCCGGAGCTGTTTCCTATCTATGATTATCTCGTCGCCGCCGATATCCCGATCCTGCTGCACCCGGCCGGCGGCAATTACAACCGGCGCACCCAGGATTATTTGTTGTGGCTCACCTTTGGCTGGCCGTTTGAAACCAGTCTGGCCATGGCCCGGCTGGTCTACTCCGGCGTCATGGAGCGCTATCCCGACCTCAAGATTCTGACCCACCACCTGGGCGCGTTTCCGCCCTATATGGCCGAACGGATCAAAGGCGTCACCACCACCCTGGAACGCTTTACCGATTGGGAACTGCCTCAGCCTATCCTGAGTTACTTCAAACGTTTCTATGGCGACACAGCGGTCAACGGCTACAAGCCGGCCCTGACCACGGGCCTGGAGTTTTTTGGAGCCGATCACGTCTTGTTTGCGACCGATTTTCCCTTCGTGCCGGTGGGCCAAACGCTCTGCTCGATTTTGGATTGGGATATCGCCGGGCCGGAAAAAGCCCAGATCCTCGGCGAGAATGCGCGCCGGCTCTTCAAAAAAGGATAAAACATGGCTAGGCCAACCCAAAGCAAAGCCGTTCGCGTCAATTCAACCGTTTTGACAACCTTCATTCACAGCGTCTTGACCAATCTGGACGTGCCGCCCGAGCAGGCCGCCATCGTGGCCGAGGTCATGGTGGCGGCCAATCTGCGCGGCGTTGACTCCCATGGGGTGGCGCTGCTGAATTGGTATACGAATGTCTTGAGGGATGGCTCCATCGCCAAGCAGGCCTCACCGACGCTCGAGGCGGAAGGGCCCGGCTTCGCTCTGGTTGATGGCCACAATGGTTTGGGCGCGCCGGTAGGAGTCATGGCGATGAACAAGTGTCTGGACTTGGCGGCGTCAAACGGGGTCGCCTGTGTCACGGTTCGCAACAGCAACCACTTTGGCATGGCCGGTTATTATGCGCTGCGAGCCTTACCTCGAGCTATGATCGGCCTGGCTATGACCAACGCCTCGCGCCTGATCGCGCCCACCTTTGGCGTCGAACCGATGCTGGGCACAAACCCCATCGCCGTGGCAGTCCCGGCCGGCACCGAACGCCCCTACGTACTCGACATGGCGACCAGCGCCCGGCCCTTTGGCAAAGTCGTCATGGCTAAAGCCCGGGGTGAACGGCTGCCGGAGGGCATCGCCATCGATCAAGACGGGCAGCCGGTGCGCGACCCGGAACAATTCATGCAAGGCGTGCGCCAGGATTTCAGCACCGCTCTGCTGCCTCTCGGCAGCTTGGCCGAATTGGCCAGCTACAAAGGCTATGGCCTGGCCATGTTCGTCGATATTTTGGCCGGCGTCCTGTCCGGGGCCAATTTTGGCAAGCACGTCGGCGCAGACCCGCCAGACCCGGCCAACGTCGGGCACTGGTTCATGGCCATCAAGATCGAGGCCTTTATGCCCGTCACGGCGTTGAAGGCGCGCATGGATGCACTGATCAAGGAACTCAAAGAATCACGCAAAGCCCCCGGCCAGCCGCGGATCTACATTCCCGGCGAGATCGAATTCGAGACCGAAGCCGAACGGCTCGAACATGGAATTCCCATCGATCAGGCTATATTGAACCAACTGCGATCCCTGGCCGATCAAACGGGCACTTCGTTTAACCTTGAGACATCTGATCCTTAGAACGATGACAATATAATTTTCAAGGAGGAACACATGACCGGTGCAGATCTCCGCGAAAAGCTGCGTAACGGTGATATCATATACGGCACGATGCTGTTTGCAGCGCGCAATCCACGCTGGGCCCGCGCCCTGGCCGGGCTTGGCTTCGATTACATCATCATCGACAACGAGCACGCCGCCTATAGTCGCGGCGAAGTGGCCGATTTCATCGCCGCACTCGGCCTGTCGGGCCTGACGCCCATGGTGCGGATTCCGTCTCCTTCGCCCCACCAGGTGACCATGGCCCTGGACGCCGGCGCGCACGGTGTGCTGGCGCCCTATTGCGAAACCGTGGCCGAAGCCCGGGCCGTCGTCGGCGCAGCCAGGTGGCGGCCGCTCAAAGGTGCGCTCTTGCAACAAGCCATCGAAACGGGCGACTTGCCAAGCCCGGCGGCCAAGGAATATCTACAGCAGTTCAACCGCAACAGCTTTATCATGATCGGGATCGAAAGTGTCCCGGCCATCGACAATCTCGAGGCGATCGTACAGGTCGAAGGCATCGATGCCATCTTTGTGGGACCACGCGATTTGACCGTTTCGATGGGCATCCCTGAACAGGTCGATCACCCTGCATATGAAACGATGCTGCGCCGCATCATTGGCATTTGTTCGGCGCGCAACATTCCGGTGGCCATCCACTTGAATTCGGTCGAGGCGGTCACCCGCTGGGTCGACGAAGGCGCCCGATTTGTTCTGTTTATGAGCGATACCCAGGCCCTGGCCGAGAGCTTCCGCCGGAATTTAGAGACGATCAAGAGCCGGGTGAGTTGAATCAGAAAATAAGTGTCAGGTGTCATGGATCACGGTGTTCATTCTCGGTGACTTCTTCCACAGGTAATAAATGAATTGATTTAATTTGTTTGACAAATTAAGCCGGATGTTGTATAGTACGGACCTCTGGGTTGATTATCACTGGTATACAGGAGTCGACTATGCGGCTCGAATTAGCGTCGTATCAAGTGAATCGGCTGGAATTTGCTGAGCGCACGCAGTTGAAAGATGGCGTCTTATCGATCAACCGGGCTGAGTTGGCCGCCATCCTGAGCGAAGCAGATCCCATTCGTGGAGTCGATGTCGCGCTCGCTCACCCTGGCGACCAGACCCGCATCGTACATTTGCTCGATACGATTGAGCCGCGCTGCAAAGTCGCCGGTCACGGGCGCATGTTTCCCGGCTTGTTGGGGCCGCCCGACACCGTCGGCTCGGGGCAGACCCATCGCTTGCGCGGCATGGCCCTCATGGTGACCGCTCGCCCACCGCATCCCGTGACCGGGCTGTTGCAGCCCCGCGAGGGCATCGTCGATATGAGCGGCCCGGCGGCGCCTTATTCCCCCTTCTCTGAAACGGCCAATCTGGTCGTGACCTTTCATGCCGCTGCCGGGGTTGACAACGCCGAGTTCGATCACGCCCTGCGCCTGGCCAGTTTGCGCGCCGCCGAATATCTGGCCGGCGTGACCCGCGACCTGTCGCCGAATGAGCTTCAGACCTTCGAACTGACCGAGACCAACCCGTCACTCCCCCGCATCGTTTACCTGTATCAAGCCCAGTCGCAAGGCATATTCTCAGACACCTATTTATATGGAAAAGCCATTCAGGATATGGTGCCCACCCTGATCCATCCCAATGAGGTCATGGATGGGGCGCTGGTCAGCGGGAATTACGTCTACGCTTGTTTCAAAAATCCCACCTATCTGCACTGTAACAATCCCGTCATCGAGGAGCTGTATGCCGGGCATGGCCAGACGCTCACCTTTGCCGGGGTGGTTTTTTATCGCGGTCACAACTACACCCAGGCCGAAAAGCAGCGGGCCGCCAATTACGCCGCCAAGCTGGCCCACCAACTGCGGGCCGATGGCGTCATCCTGACCGGTGAAGGCGGTGGTAACTCGGCCATCGACATGCTGCTCGCCTTGCAAGAGTGCGAACGCCTGGGCATCAAAACCACGGTCATAAGCTATGAACTGGGCGGCCCGGAAGGCCAGGATTTTCCCCTGGTCCACATCGTGCCCGAAGCCGGGGCGATTGTCAGCACCGGCAGTATCGACCGGACCCTGACCGTGCCGCCGCTGCCAAACGTTTTGGGCGGCGAGCAGTTTATCGATACCGGCCTGCCCGCTACCGAGGGCCGTGATCTGAGTTTTGACTATTTATACGGTATTGCCGATCAGCTTGGAGCCGGACGGATGATGGCTCAGGCTTATTGAGTGACTGTCCATAAATGAAGTCAAAATATCCAGCTTATTTGCCTGCAAATAGGGAAGTTATTTAATCCTAAGCCCTTAGAGACCAAGGGGAGCGAAGAATCTCCACCTCGACCACGAAAACCGGATTACAAGTTACGGAAATTCTTCGCTCCTTTTGGGAACTCAGTGTGAAGTTATGACGAACAAGATCAGAGTCGTCCACTACATCAATCAATTCTTCGCCGGCCTGGGCGGTGAAGAGCACGCTGCCACCCCACCGCAGCGCCGGGATGGCGCCGTTGGGCCGGGCCGGGTATTTCAAGCGACCTTTGGCGATGCCGCCGAGATCGTGGCCACGTTTATTTGTGGCGACAACTACTTCAGTGACCAGCCCGATCAGGCTGCCGATGACCTGCTCGATTTGATCGTACCCGATCGACCGGATGTGCTGATCGCCGGTCCCGGCTTCGACTCCGGCCGCTATGGCATGGCCTGTGGCAAAATCTGCCAGGTGGCCGGGCAGCGGTTGGGTATCCCAACCGTGACCGGCGTGGCCCTCGAAAACCCGGCTGCCGAAATCTATGCCCCTTACACCTACATTGTACCAACCGGTAACACGGCGGCCACCATGCGCCAGGCCGTGCCCTCGATGGCCGCCCTGGCCCTCAAACTGGCCTGGGGCGAGACCTTAGGGACTCCGGAGCAGGACAACTACCTCCCGCGAGGCCGCCGGCGTAACATCTTCGACGAGGACACCGCGGCCCGCCGGGCGGTGCGCATGCTGCTGCGCAAAGTGGCCGGGGAACCCTACCAAACCGAACTGCGGCTGCCAAGTTTTGATCACATATCCCCCGCGCCGCCGATTGTCGACTTGACCCAGGCCATCCTGGCCGTGGGTACGGAAGGCGGCACGGTGCCGTTTGGAAACCCCGACGGGATCGAAGCGGTCCGGGCTACCAAGTGGACCCAATATTCCATCGCCGGGCTGGAGGCAATGCCTGCCGGTCAATACGAGTCGGCCCACGGCGGCTACGATGCCCGCTTTTCCAACGCCGACCCCAACCGCATGATCCCCTTGGACGGCCTGCGCGCCCTCGAAGCCCGGCACGAGTTCCGGCAGCTTTACCAGAGCTATTTTTCGACTGTGGGCTGCGGCATGCCTGTCGCCAATGCCACCGCCATCGGGCAGGCGATGGCCCAGGAGATGAAGGCCAGGGGCATCGACGGCATGATCATGACCGCCACCTGAGGCACCGGCACGCGTTGCGGCGCAACGCTGGTCAAAGAAATCGAGCGGGCCGGACTGCCGGCCGTCGTCATCACCTCGATGACCTCGGTTGCCCTGTCGGTGGGCGCGAATCGCATCGTCAAGGCCGGGCGCATTCCCCATCCGACCGGCGATCCCACCAAAGACCCGGAACACGAGCGGGCCTGGCGGGTGCGGGTCATCGAGACGGCCTTGCAAGCCCTGACAACGCCCATCGATGAACAAACCGTATTTGAAGCGTGAGGAGGATGTCTGTGGCGGTCCAGGACCACGTGATCGTGCAGGGATTACATAAAGTCTTTACAGCCGGTCGCGGCCAGCGCGAGGTGCAGGCGCTGGATAATGTCGATTTACGGGTTGGAGCGGGCCAATTCTTCTCGGTCTTGGGACCGAGCGGCTGCGGCAAATCAACCTTGCTGCGGATAGTGGGCGGCCTGATCGATCCCACGGCCGGCTCCGTGTCTATCGGCAATGGCGCCGGACCCCACGATGCCCAGCGCGCCAAGGAAATCGGGTTTGTGTTTCAAGAGCCGGGCCTGCTGGCCTGGCGAACCGTGGCCGAAAACATCGAGGTTGCGCTTCAGGTCAACCGCAAGGCCAATCGACCGCGCCAGCATTCGACCACGGAGCTGCTTGACCTGGTCGGCCTGACCGCCTTCTCTAAAGCCTATCCGCACCAACTTTCGGGCGGTATGCAACAGCGGGTGGCCATCGCCCGGGCCCTGGCCTTTGACCCAAAAATTTTGTTGATGGATGAGCCGTTCGGGGCGCTCGACATGATCACGCGCCAGGCCATGCGCTATGAACTGCTGCGAATTTGGGCGCGGGCCCAGAAGACCGTGATCTTTGTGACCCACAGTATTCAGGAAGCCATCATTCTATCGGACACGGTCGCGGTCCTGTCGCCTCGGCCGGGACGGTTAACCGGCATTGTCGATATCGACCTGCCCCGGCCCCGGACCGAAGCTATGGAACGTAGCTCTGAATTCTTGCAGACCATCGATCAGCTCAAGCAGTTGTTACGTGAGGAGACAAATCATGCAGCAAACAACTGAACTGGTCCAAACACCCGCCGTGGTGCCGTCACAGCGTTTGCGCAGTTATGGACGGACGCTGATCGAGGTGGTGCTGCCACCCCTGGCCTTTTTCATCGTGCTCCTGGCCCTGTGGGAGATCCTGGTCGATGTCCGCGAGATTCCGGCGATTATCTTGCCCAAGCCGTCCGCCATCATCCGGCGGCTGGCCGAGGAACCGGGCTATTTTTTCATCGAGAACGGTTTGATTACGTTCTACGAGGCCCTGGCCGGATTTGCCGTCGCCGCCGTGACCGGTATTGGGTCGGCGGCGCTGATGGCTCGCTCTCGCATCATCGAGCGCACATTTTTTCCGCTGGCGATTGTCATCAAAGCCACGCCCATCATCGTGATTGCCCCGCTGCTGGTCATTTGGGGCGGCTATGGCCCGGCTCCCAAAGTGATTATGGCCGCTTTACTGTGCTATTTCCCGATTATGGTCAACACTATCATCGGCCTGCGCTCGGTCAATCCAACCTCACTGGAGTTTTTTCAGAGTGTAGCCGCCTCGGACCTCGAGATCTTTTACCGGCTGCGCGCGCCTCATTCGCTGCCATATGTTATTTCCGCCTTCAAAACCTCGGCCTCGCTGGCGGTGATTGGGGCTGTCGTGGCCGAATGGGCCGGGGCCGGTCAGGGTTTGGGCCGGGTCGTTTTCCTGATGGCCTCTTACCTGGATCAGGAAGGCGTGTTTGCCGGGATCGTCGTGCTGGCCGCGATGGGTATCTTGTTGACGGCCCTGGTCGGCTGGCTCGAACGGCGTTTGCTGCACTGGCACGAGTCGATGATCGTTGGCTGATACCCAGGGCGAGACGGCACAGGGTGCGTTAGGTTGAATGTTGAGCAGGAAGATGTGGTTGTGTCCGGGGCGTTGGGCGCAGGAATGCTTCCCCCGGCTCCCGGTTATGTAGTCTGTCGGTATTTCTGCAAACCCTGATTATCGATTGCTCGTTAAAGGAGGAGTGTCATGAATACTGTCCGAAATATGAAATGGGCTTTGTGGTTGCTGATCATTGCCAGCTTGAGTCTGATCGTAGCCTGTGGTCAGGCCGCCCCTGCCGTGCCACCCCCCGCCGAAGAGGCCGTGGCCGAAGAAGCCGCCTCGCCGGCCGAGGAACCGGCGATGGAGATGGAAAGTATTACCTTCCAGGCCGGTTACTTGCCGCAGGGCAATATAAGCTTTATCCCGGCTTATGTAGCCAAAGAGAAAGGCTTCTTTGAGGAGCAGGGCCTCGACGTAACCATCGAGCATACCCCGCCCGGCACGGGAGCCCAATTCCAACTGCTTGCCGCCAAAAACATCGAGTTTATCACCTCGCCTTCAGACACTCATCTCAAAGGCATCGACCAGTCCGACACGCCCTTTGTCGCGGTCATCACCCTGGGCCACGCCGCGGATCACGCCCTAATGGTCCTGGATAACGGCGAAATCGAAAACCTGGCAGATGTCAAAGGCAAGCTGGTCGGCTATAAATTTCAGCCCGATCCCTGGCTGCTCTCGATGCTGACGGCGGTCGACCTGAGCCTGGACGATGTCCAACTGGTCCCGGTCGGCTTCGATCCGCGTGTGCTGCTGCCTGAGTCGGGTGAAGGCAAGGTGGACGCGCTTCAGGTGTTCAAATCCAATGAACCCAACATTTTGACCCACGAAGGTCATCCGGTCAAGGTCTTCTACCCGGAAGATTTCGGGGTGCATTTTCTCGGTCAAAATATCCTGACCCACCGTGACTTCATCACCGAACGGCCCGAAATGGTCCAGCACTTTGTCAAGGCATTCTTGAAAGGGCTTGAGTATTCGGTCGATCCGGCCAACACCGAGGAAGTGGTCGATATCATCATCCAGTATGCCGGCAAAGACGCTGATCGCGATCACAACCGCTTCATCTACCAGACCGAAATCGAGCCGAGCTACATCACCGGCCCCGGCACCGGCGAGGTTGGTCTCGGCTATGCCACGGATGAGGAATGGCAGGATATGATTGACATCATGCTCGAGTTCGGCGGCATCGAAAATGAAATTCCTTTGGACCAGGTCGTGGACATGCAATTTGTCAAGGCCGCCTATAATAATGGCGAACTGATCTGGCCGTAAAATTCCCTAACCGGAGTTGTTGGAGATTGGAGATTGGAGATTAGGCTACCAATCTCCAATTACCAATTACCAACCTGAACCTATGATAGACTACGAATCATTGCTCGAACTCATCCGAAGGCGACGAACCGTCCGCTTATATGACCCCGGCCGGCCTGTCAGCATGGCCGATATCGAGCGGGTCATTGAAGCGGCTCGCTGGGCCCCCAGCGGAGCCAACTCGCAGCCGTGCGAATACGTGGTCGTGACCGAACGGGCAGCGCTGGACGAAATCGACCGGGCCCTGCGCGAGCGTCGCAAGCGGCGGCTGTCGCTGCGCGCCCAGGCCGGCGCCCGCTATCTGACGCCGAGCAAAGACGCCCTGGTGGATGGCAACGCCCTGATTGTGGTCTGTAGTGACCCGCGCATGCGGCGGGCCTACCCTTCCGCGTCCGAAGGCGATGTCACGGTGGCCGATCCGCTGCACGCCTACTACGCCACCTTCGGAGCCACCCTGGAGAATCTCCATCTGGCGGCGACGGCGTTGGGGCTGGGCCTCGTCTGGATCAGCGTCGATCCCGATATGGAGCAGGTCTTGCGCGATTTGCTCGACATTCCCGACCTGCTCGAGATCGTCTTTTGCTGCCCCATTGGGTATCCCAGCCGCGAGCCGGCGGTGCCAACCCATCGCCCGCTGGACGAGATCATTCACTGGGAGACCTATGACCGTCCCCGGCTGCGTGACGAGGCCCAGGTCAAGCAGTGGCTCGAAGTCGACCGGATTGCCGGGTGGAGATCGGGCTGATATGACGTCAACGGCGATTGATCCCATCCTGCTAGCGGTACTGCGCCGGCGCTTCAAATCCATCACCGAAGAGATGGGCCTGACCCTACTGCGCACCTCC
>Ga0302046_10004578_pt1 | contig 12302 bp, 11 predicted proteins | sample RVTome_11_FD_200261 | JGI IMG/M metagenome (GOLD analysis project Ga0302046, IMG submission 200261) | Soil microbial communities from uranium-contaminated site in the Upper Colorado River Basin, Wyoming, United States - RVT147D111 (version 2) ... | reverse complement strand
CCGAGCTTGCTCCAGAGCATCGAGAACGGTATGCCGAGCAGCACGATGAAGAGCGGGTTCAGCGACTGGAACCAGCCGGTCGGCACCGTGAACGCGCCCACCGTGCGGTCCGTGTACTTGTCGGCGAACAGGTTGAGCAGCCCGCCCGCCTGCTCGAACGCCGCCCAGAAGACCACGACGAACGTGAAGATCACGAAGATCACGCGCAGCCGGTCCTTCTCGACCTGGGTCAGCGGATGTTTCGTGCCGCCGGCCATTGCGAGCGAACGCCTTGCCGCCGGCTGGATGCCGACATTGCCGATGAAGCGGTTCGCGAAGGCCAGCTGGATGAGCACGGACAGCGACATGCCGATGCCGGCGATGAAAAAGCCGACGCGCCAGCCGTACGCCGGGTCCTCGCCGAAGGTCGAGCAGGCGAGCGGTGCCAGGAAGGCGCCGAGATTGATGCCCATGTAGAAGATCGTGAAAGCGCCGTCACGGCGCGCGTCGCCCTGCTCGTACAGGTCGCCGACCATCGTCGAGATGTTCGGCTTGAAGAATCCGTTGCCGAGGATCAGCAGCAGCAGTCCGACGTAGAAGCTGATCGGGGTTTCCGGAAATGCGATGCCGACAGCCGAAGCCGACCAGGCCGCGCTCATGCCGAGCGTGTCGAGCGGTGCCGCCAGCGAGAACTGGCCGAGCGCCATCAGCACGCCGCCGATGATCACGGACTTGCGCTGGCCGATGTAATTGTCCGCGAGCCAGCCGCCGAAGAGCGGCGTGAAATAGGTGAGACCCGTGTACCAGGCGTAGAGCTTGAGGGCCTGGGGTTCGGCCCAGCCGAGGCCCGGGTTTGCCGCATGCGTCGCCGCGACGACGTACAGGACGAGCAGCGCGCGCATGCCGTAATAGCTGAAGCGCTCCCACATCTCCGTCATGAAGAGCAGGAACAGGCCCTTCGGATGGCCAAGCAGAGTTCCCGGCGGAATCGTGACGTCGGTTTTCATTCTTTACTCCAGAGTCCGGCGAGTCTCCGCGATGTTGCGGTGCAACATCAAGCCGGATCACCCTCCGGGCCGGGCGGCTGGGCGCGTACCAGCACGCGTGACATAAGGACGCCCGCCTCGTACAGCAGGTACATCGGGATCGCCATCATGGTCTGCGAAATCGGATCGGGCGGCGTCAGGAACGCGGCGACGATGAAGATGCCGAGGATCACGTAGCCCCGGTTCTTTGCGAGCGTCGCGCGCTTGACGAGTCCCGTCCGCACGAGCAGCACCGTCGCGACCGGAATCTCGAAGGCGATGCCGAAGGCGAAGAACAGCAGCACCGCGAAGTCCATGTACTGCGTCATGTCGGTCATCATCTGCACGCCTTCGGGCGTCGTGCCGACGAAGAACCTGAAAGCGAGCGGGAACACGACGAAGTACGCGAATACGGCGCCCGCGTAGAACAGGAAGACGCTCGACACGAACAGCGGCAGCGCAAATCGCCGCTCGTGCCGGTAGAGCCCCGGCGCGACGAATGCCCAGACCTGGTAGAGGATCACGGGCATCGCGAAGAAGATCGCCGCGAACAGGGCGAGCTTGAACGGGGTCATGAAGGGCGCCATGACCGAGGTCGCGATCAGCGTCGTTCCGTCCGGGAGCTGCGCGCGCAACGGCGCGGAGAGCCACGAAAAAATGTTGTTGGCAAAGTAGAGGCATGGCACGGCGATCACGAGGGTCGTGAGCAGTGCGCGCAGCAGCCGGTCGCGCAGTTCCAGCAGGTGAGAGAGGAGCGTGCTCTCCTTGAGCGGTTCGCTGTCGGAATCCGTCGGGTTCATACCGGAGGCGGCGGCCCGCCCGGCTTTTCAGCGGTCGCGGAGGAGGCCGCGTCCGTCGCGGGCGGTTCCGGGGGCGGCGTGCCCGGCGGGCGCCGTGCGGCCGGATCGAAATCCGCCTTTGAGACGATCGTCACTTCCTCGTCGAGCTGCTGACGCAGCTGGCGCGCCATCGAGCGCGCCCGGCCCACCCAGCGTCCGATCTGGTTCGCCAGCTTCGGCAGTTTTTCGGGACCCAGCACCAAGAGCGCGATGCCGAGGATCAGGATGATCTCGGTGAAACCGACCTCGAACATCGGGCGTCAGGCGTTCTTCGAGGAGTCGGTGCTTTCGCGGTCGCGTTTGAAGTCGGCGTCCGGGCGCTCGTCCTGCGCGAGCTTTTTGCCGGCTTCCTCGGACTCGCCCTCGCCCATGGACTTCTTGAAGCCGCGCACCGCGGCGCCGAGATCGGAGCCGATATTGCGCAGTTTCTTCGCCCCGAAGATCAGCAGCGCGATCGCAAGGATGATCAGCAGTTCGCGAAAACCAATACCCATGTCGATGACTCCGGCCCGCGCACCTGGCGGTAGGGCATCATGATACGCCATTCCCTCCCGCATCCCCGGGGCCCGGGACCCGGATCCAGAACGTGACGGGACCGTCGTTCGTGAGCGAAACCCGCATATGCGTGCCGAACCGGCCCGCCTGCGCGCCCGGCAGGCGGATTGCGGCGCGTGTCGCCAGATACGCGAACAGGCGCTCGGCCTCCGCCGGCGCCGCCGCCCGGCTGAAACCGGGACGCAGGCCCCTGTCAGTGTCCGCGGCGAGCGTGAACTGCGGCACCAGCAGCAGGGCGCCGCCGGAATCGAGCAGCGACAGGTTCATGCGCCCGTCGGCATCGGCGAACACGCGGTAGGTGAGCAGCCGCTCCAGCAGCCGTTCTGCGGTCGATTCGCCGTCGCCGCGCTCGACCGCGACCAGCACCAGGAGCCCGGCGCCGATGCTCGCGATCTCGCGGCCTGCCACTTCGACCGTCGCAGCGGTCACGCGTTGCAGCAGGCCGATCATGCGGCCGGCTCAGACCGGGCGCGGCTTGCGCAGGCGCTTCAGGAACACGGTCATCTCCTTCGCGGCCTGGATGTCGCCCGCGGCATTTGCGGCGGCGATGCCGCGCTCGTAGACGTCGATCGCGCGATCGATCGTGCCGGCCCGCGTGTGCGCCTCGCCGAGCGCCTTCCACGCCGCGGAGTACCGCGGGTTCTGGTCCACGGCCTGCCGCAGGTGATCGATCGCGGTCACGAGATCGCCGTCCTTCAGGCATTCCTGGCCGAGCGCATAGCGCAGCAGCGGCGAATCCTGGCCGCGCTCGAGCATCAGCTGCAGGTTGTCGCGCAGCGCCACGTCATTTCTGCCAGAAAGCCGGCGTCAGCAGCAGCAGCAGGGTGAAGATCTCGACGCGGCCGATCAGCATGGCGATTGCACTGACCCACTTGGCCGCGTCGGGCACATCCTTGAATGTTGCGGTCACGTCCCCCAGTCCCGGACCGACATTGTTGAGGCAGGCTGCTATCGCCGACCAGGCGGTCACCTGATCCAGGCCGAACATCATCAGCAGGAACATCAGCGCGGCGAAGACGATGAAATACATCGCGAAGAAGCCGGCGATCGCGCCAATGATGCGCTGCGGCACCGGGCGCCCGGCGAGTTTGACCGGGATTTCCGCGCTCGGGTGCACGAGGCGCTTGAGTTCCGCGACGCCCTGGCGGAATACGATCAGCCAGCGGATCACTTTCATGCCGCCGGTCGTGGAACCTGCGCAACCGCAGATGACGGTCAGCAGCATCATCAGCGCCGGCAGCGCCCCCGGCCAGTGCGCGAAGCCACTGGTGACGAATCCGGTGCTGGTCTGGATCGAGACCACCTGGAAGCTCGCGTGGCGAAGCGCAAGCGGCAGCGTGTTGAATTCCTCCATCAGCCACAGGTAGACCGTCGCGCCGGCGATGAGCACGGCGAGCAGCCAGAAATAGGCCTTGAACTCGGTGTCCCGCAAATAGGTCCGCGGGTCGCGGCCGCGTATCGCCATGAAATGAAGCGCAAAGTTGGCGCCGCCCAGAAACATGAACATGGTTGCGATGGCGTCGATCGCGGCGCTGTCGAAGTAGGCGAAACTTGCGTCGTGCGGTGAGAAACCGCCCGTGGACAGCGTTGTGAATGCGTGCCCGATGGCGTCGAAGAGGCCCATCCCCGCCAGAAAGTAGCCGAGCGCACACAAAGCCGTCAGCGACGCGTAAATGGTCCAAAGCGCCTTGGCCGTCTGCGTGATGCGCGGCGTCAGCTTCTGGTCCTTGAATGGACCCGGCGTCTCGGCCTTGTACAGCGACATGCCGCCGATACCGAGTACCGGCAGCAGCGCAACCGCGAGCACGATGATGCCCATGCCGCCCAGCCACTGGATTTGCTGGCGGTAATAGAGAATCGATTTCGGCAGCTCGTCCAGGCCGACGATGACGGTCGCGCCGGTGGTCGTGAAGCCGGAGACGGCCTCGAATACGGCGTCTGTGAAGCTCAGCGCGGGCACGTCGCTGATGAGGAGCGGCGTCGCGCCGGCGAACCCGAGGAAGAGCCAGAACACCGCGACGACCAGGAATCCGTCACGCAGCCGCAAGTCACGGCGGACGCGCCTTACCGGCAGCCACAGCGCCAGACCGACCACGGCCACGATGAAGAAGGCGGACAAAAAGGGATGCCAGTGGCCGTCGCCGTAATAGAAGGCGACGCCGATCGGCGGCAACATCGTCAGGCTGAACATGATGAGCATCAGCCCGAGAATGCGCTGAACCATCGACAGATTCATGCGCGAGCGCCGGCCTGGAACAGCCGGCCGACGTCCTCCACGTGGCGGCGGTCGGTCAGGAACAGGATCACGTGATCGCCCGCTTCGATCACCGTATCGTGGTGCGCCATGATCACGTCGTCGCCGCGCACGATGGCGCCGATGGTGGTGCCTTCGGGCAGCGCGATTGCGTCGATGCGCTTGCCGGCGACCGGCGAATCCCGGTTCTCGTTATGAACGATGGCTTCCATCGCCTCCGCCGCACCGCGGCGCAGCGAATGCACGCGCACGACGTCGCCCCGCCGGACGTGTGCGAGCAGCGCGCCGATCGTGATGGTTTGCGGCGAAATCGCGATGTCGATCTTGCCGCCCTCCATCAGCTCGGAGTACGAAGGCTTGTTGATCAACGCCATGACACGGCGGGCGCCGAGCTTCTTCGCGAGCATCGCGGACAGGATATTGGCCTCCTCTGCATTCGTCACGGCGATGAATGCATCCGCGTCGTCGATGTTTTCCTCCAGCAGCAGTTCTTCATCCGCGGCGTCGCCGGTCAGGACCAAAGTGTTTCGCAGGGTTTCCGCCGCGCGCCGCGCCCGCTCGGGGCTGCGCTCGATCAGCTTGACCTTTACGCGCTCTTCGAGCACCTGCGCGAGGCGAAAGCCGATATTGCCCGCGCCGGCAATGACGACACGTCGCACGGAGGCTTCCTCGGTGCTGAGCTCCTGCATCATCGCGCGCATGTCGTCGCGCGCGGCAATGAAGAACACCTCATCGTGCTCCTCGATCGTCGTGTCGCCTTCCGGCGTGATGTTGCGGTCGCCGCGGTAGATGGCGGCGACGCGCACTTCGGCATCGGGGATGTGGGTGCGCAGGTCCTTGAGCTGGTGGCCGACGAGCTTGCCGCCTTTCAGGGCGCGCATGCCGACCAGCCGCACGCGGCCGTCGGCGAATTCAAGGACCTGCAATGCGCCCGGATATTTGATCAGGCGCTCGACATAATCGGTCACGAGTTGTTCCGGGCTGATCGCAAGATCGACCGGGATCGCGTTATCGCCGAAGAGCTCCGGGCGCTGGTGGTAATCGCTGGAGCGGATGCGCGCGATCTTCGTCGGCGTGCGGAACAGGGTCCATGCGATCTGGCAGGCGACCATGTTGACTTCGTCGCTCGAGGTCAGCGCGACGAGCATGTCGGCCCCGTTGCTGCCCGCGGCTTCCAGCACCGCGGGATGGGCGGCGTTGCCGGAGATGGTGCGGATGTCCAGGCGGTCCTGCAGGTCGCGCAGCACCTCGTCCCGGGTGTCCACGACCGTCACGTCGTTGGCCTGTTCGCGCGCCAGCTGCTGGGCGGCCGTGCTCCCGACCTGGCCCGCACCGAGAATGATGATCTTCAAGTCGACTCCCTGGCCGGCGGCGTAGCCATCGGCAATTCGTCGCGGATTCTAACGCAGCGCGTGCCATTCGGTCCGCCACGCGCGGAATCCGGCGGCGATTCGCGGCGCGCGGGCCGGGCGGCCGGAACTCCGGCTCGCTCGCTCATCCCGAACTTATTCGCTCGCTTGCCGGGTTCCGTCCACCCACCTGCGCGCCGCCTGACTGCCGTGGTCCCGCCAGCGAGCGCATCGCACGCCTATGAAACCTGCTCGAGCCGTGCCAGCTCGAACATCAGCCACTTCTGCCCGACCTGCTCGAAATTGACGTGCACCTGCCGGCTTTCGCCGGTGCCTTCGAAGCGCAGGATCGTGCCTTCGCCGAACTTCGGATGGCGGACGCGTGCGCCGAGCCGCATCGGGGCCTCGTCGCCGGCGATCGGTGTCGCGGCGCGCGAGCGGCGGCGCGTCATCGATGCTTCTGCCGCCGGTCCGTGCCGCACGATCGGGATCGCAGGCGAGGCATACAGCGGACGACTCACCGAGATCCGCGGGCGGATTTCCTCGAGCGCTTCCGGCGGCAGTTCCGCCAGGAAGCGCGACGGGTCGCGGTAGGACGTGTGGCCGAATATTCGCCGGCTCTCGGCGTGGGTGAGGTACAGCCGCTGCATCGCGCGCGTAAGCCCGACGTAGCACAGCCGTCGCTCTTCGGGCAGCCGGTCGGCGTCGAAGGCCGCGCGCTCGGACGGAAACAGGCCCTCCTCGAGGCCCACGATGAACACCGTCGGGAATTCCAGGCCCTTGGCCGCGTGCAGCGTCATCAATTGCACGCAGTCGAAACCGGTTGCCGCCTGTGTCTCGCCGGATTCGAGGGTCGCGTGCGCCAGGAATGCGCCGAGCGGCGTCAGTCCGTCGTCGTTGTCGGGCTCGAAACCTTCGGCGGCGTTCACGAGCTCGTCCAGGTTCTCGACGCGCGCCTCGCCCTTATTGTCCTTCTCCTTCGCATGGTGGTCGCGCAGGCCCGACCCCTGAATCACCGCCTGCACCTGTTCGTGCAGCGGCAGCTCCGTGATGGCGGCGGCAAGTCGGTCGATCAGCGCATGGAAGCCCCGCAGCGCGTTCGCCGCGCGAGCCGGCAGGGATGGCAGGAGCGCAACGCCCGCGTCCCAGAGGCTGCGGGCGTGATCGCGGGCATCGGCCCGCAGCAAATCGAGCGTCGCGCCGCCGATTCCGCGCGTCGGCAGGTTGACGACGCGCTCGAATGCCATGTCGTCGCTGCGGGACTGCGTCAGGCGCAGGTACGACAGCGCATCCTTGATCTCCGCTCGCTCGAAGAACCGCAGGCCGCCGTACACGCGATAGGGGATGCGCGCCGCCATCAGCGCCTCTTCGAAGGCGCGGGACTGCGCATTGCTGCGATACAGCACGGCCGCCGACGCGAGCGGCAAGCCGCGGGCGGCGTGCTCGCGGATGCGATCGATCACGAAGTCCGCTTCGTCGCGCTCGTTGAACGCGGCATAGACGCGGATCGGCTCGCCGCCCCTGGCCGCGGTCCAGAGCTCCTTGCCCATGCGGTCCGAGTTCTTCGCGATCACCGCGTTTGCGGCCGTTAGGATCACGGCGGTCGAACGGTAGTTCTGCTCCAGCCGGTACACGGTCGCACCAAACTCACGCCGGAAGTGCTGCATGTTCTCGACGCGCGCGCCGCGCCAGCGATAGATCGACTGGTCGTCGTCGCCGACGACGAATGGCGCGCCAGTCTTGCCGACGAGCTGCTTGAGCCATTCGTACTGCACGCCGTTCGTGTCCTGGAATTCGTCGACCAGCACGTGGCGGAAGCGCTCGCGGTAATAATCGCCGAGCGTGGCGACGTCGCGCAGCAGCTCGTAGCTCCGCAGCAGCAACTCGGCGAAATCGACGACGCCTGCCTGCGCGCAGCGCGCCTCGTAGATCGAGTAGAGCCGGATGAGCTGCCTGCGCGTCGGGTCGTTGCGGTCGTCGAGCTTCTTCGAACGGCGTCCTTCGTCCTTGTTGTTGTTGATGAAGTTCTGGACTTCGCGCGGCACCCAGCGCTGCTCGTCGAGCTGCTGCTCGCGGATGATCCGGCGCACGAGGCGATGCTGGTCGTCCTCGTCCAGGATCTGGAACGACTGCGGCAGGCCCGCCTCGCGCCAGTGCCGGCGCAGCATGCGATGGGACAGGCCGTGGAATGTGCCGATCCACAGCGGATCGGCCGGCACGCGCAGGAGCGTTTCGATGCGTCCTCGCATCTCGGCGGCCGCCTTGTTCGTGAAAGTGACCGCCATCAGGCCGTGCGGGGAGACTCCGCATTCGAGGATGAGCCACGCCGCGCGGTGGGTCAGTACGCGCGTCTTGCCGCTGCCCGCGCCCGCGAGCACGAGAATGGGACCGACCGGCGCGGAAACCGCGTCGCGCTGGGCGTCATTCAGGGAGTCGAGCAGATCGCTGATCATGGACCGCGGATTCTAAAGTGGACGCAACCCGTTATTTCCCGTTTTTTCCTGCGGGTCCCGGAATAAAGGGTTGCGTCCCCTTTAGATTTTTGACTCCCGGGCAAAACTGATCAGGGCAAGCGCGAGCGCGATCACGATGGGGCCCATGAAGAGCCCGATGAAGCCGAATGCCGCAAGCCCGCCCAGCACGCCGATGAAGACGCCGATCGTCGGCAGCACGTCGCGCCCCGCGATCAGGAATGGCTTCAGGAAGTTGTCCACGGTGCTGACCACGACGCCGAAGGCCAGCAGCACCCCGGCACTGACATAACGCCCCTGGAACATCAGCATGATGACGGCCGGCGCCCAGACGAGCGCAGTGCCACCGATCGGCACGACCGACAGAATCGCGCCCAGCACGCCGAATACGACCGGCGCGGGCAGTCCGACCACCGCGAATCCGATGCCGAGCAGGAACCCCTGGATCAGCGCGGTCAGGATGGTGCCGCGCACGACCGCGCGCGTGACCGAAGCGAGCCGCTGGGCGAGGGCCTCGCGCCGCTCCTGCGTGAGCGGCACGAGTCCGGTGCCGCCGCGCGCGATGGCACGGCCGTCGCGGATGAAGAAGAACAGCAGAAACAGCATCACCGTGAACGCGAGCACCGTGCCGACGGCCCCGAGGAAAGCGGTCCCTCCCAGCGATGCGAGCTGCTCGAACAGGCGTTTGCTGCCGTCGACCAGCCAGGCCTGCACGTGTGCCGTGCTGATCTGCACGTTCTGCTCGAGCCAGGCGAGCGTGTCGCCGATCACCGGCATTTGTCCCAGATCCGAGAAGCGCCGGCCCTGCTGCTGTCCGACCCAGGCCTGAAGCCGGGCGGCAAGATCCGCCGCCTGGCGCGCGAATGCGAGCGCAAGCGCCGTCAGCGGGCCGAGGATCAGCACCAGCACCAGCATGGTCAGAGCGAATGCGGAGGCTGATGCGCTGCCGCGCAGCCTGCGCGTCAGGCGCGCGTGCGTCGGCTGCAGCAGGAAACCGAGGAACGACGCCCAGGCGATCGGCCCGAGAAAGGGCTCCAGCACCTGGTACAGTAGCATCACGACGACGGCGATGCCGCCGACCGCCATCACTCGCTGATAGAACCGCGCGTCGCTCGTGTGCATGAAGCGTCCTTTCAGAGCGCAGCACGCAGGCGCGCCGCCTGCTCGGCGAGCCGCGCCGGGTCGGCCTGGGCTGCGGCATGGATGCGAAGGTCCTTGCCGGCATAGCGCGGAATCACGTGAAAATGCAGGTGGAACACGCTCTGGCCGGCGGCTGCGCCATTCAACTGCGCGATCATGATGCCGGGCGGGGAGAAAACGGTTTTTACGGCGCCCGCGACTTTCTGCGCGATGCGGATCGCCGCCACAAGCGAATCGGGCGGCGTAGAGAAGATGTCTTCGCCCGCGTTCCTGGGCACGACCAGCGTGTGTCCTTCTGCCTGCGGCATGATGTCCATGAATGCGATCGTATCGGCGTCCTCGTACACCTTGTGGCAGGGGATTTCACCGCGAACGATGCGCGCGAAGATGTTGTCCTTGTCATACGCCATTTCGGCCCTCCAGGTCGAGTTCGATCGAAATGAAGCAGTGATCGGGCCAGCGCCCGCCCGCCGGGTAATCCCAGGCATGGAACGATCCGGCCACCAGCCGGCGCGAAAGCTGGCGGCCAAGGACCAGGTGATCGATCGGCATGCGCGGGCCGTGGCCGTTGTTGCAGCCGATGGCGCCGTAGTCGGCACCGGGATTCATGAGATCCGCCCCGGCCGGTTCGCCGTCGTCGAGTTCCGGCCACATCGCCGCAGTGCGACCGTGGGCATCGCGCGCGGCGTCGCTCTCCCGGTCGAAGCGCCGGTTGAAATCGCCGACAACGGCGAAGGCATCGCCATTCCGGGCGCGCCGGTCGATCCAGTTTTCGAGGACGGGCACCTGCTGCTGCAGCGTGCGGCAATCGTCCCGCGCATCGGTCAGCGGATCGCGGTTGCAGGCGGACTTCAGATGCACGGCGAGCAGGTGCATTTCCTGCGGGGCGCCGGGGTAGAGCGTCAGGTCGGCGCCCCAGCGCACGGCATTTTCAGCCAGCCCGAGCGCGCGGTAGTCGCGATTGCAGCGGAACGGAATGCCGCGGCGTATCGCGAAGCCGACATTCTGCACGTGTTTGCGTTTGGTGAAACAGAACTGGTGATCGGGAAACACCTGTACCGCGGCCTGGGGCCCGTCCGTTTCCGTCAACGCAACGACATCCACGGGCAGCGTGGATGCAAACTGGCGCAATCGCGCCAGGTCCCGTTCACCCCAGCGCGCCTGCGGAACGATGTTGCAGGGGATCGACCGTTCGCCGCCACGGCCGTACCGGCGGTCGTCCTGGCAGCGTGCCGCGAGCGCGTCGAAAGTGACCGGCGTCATCATCCATTCGAGGTTCCAGGTCCCGATCATCAGGCGCTCGGCGGACGCGCCGTCGGCGAACGAGAGTGCGACGGCGACGAGCGCCGCGCGCGTCATCCGGCGGATCCCCGGCGGTTCGCGACGAGATCGCTGACGACCGCGGGATCCGCCAGCGTCGATGTGTCGCCGAGCTGCTCGTGCTCCTCCGCCGCGATCTTGCGCAGTATCCGGCGCATGATCTTGCCGGAGCGCGTTTTTGGCAGGCCCGGCGCCCACTGGACGAAATCGGGCGTCGCAATGGGGCCGATTTCCCTGCGCACCCACTGTGCGAGCTCGGCGCGGAGCTCCTCGGTCGGCGCCTCGCCGCTTTTCAGCGTGACATAGGCGTAGATCCCCTGGCCCTTGACCTCGTGCGGGCAGCCGACGACGGCGGCCTCGGCGACTTTCGGGTGCGCGACCAGGGCGCTTTCGACCTCCGCCGTGCCGATGCGGTGGCCGGAGATGTTCATCACGTCGTCCACGCGGCCGGTGATCCACCAGTACCCGTCTTCATCGCGCCGCGCGCCGTCGCCGGTGAAATACTTGCCGCGGAACGTCGTGAAATAGGTGGCGATGAAGCGCTCGTGATCGCCATAGACGGTCCGCATCTGGCCGGGCCAGCTGTCGAGCAGGACGAGATTGCCGTCGGCGGCGCCTTCGAGGATGCGCCCTTCGGCATCGACGAGCGCCGGGCGCACGCCGGGCAGCGGTAAGGTGGCGGATCCGGCCTTCAACGCGGTCGCGCCGGGCAGCGGCGAAATCAGGATGCCGCCGGTCTCCGTCTGCCACCAGGTGTCGACGACCGGGCAGCGGCCATCACCCACCACGCGGTGATACCACTCCCATGCCTCGGGATTGATCGGTTCGCCGACCGTGCCGAGCAGCCGCAGGCTCGAGCGCGATGTCGCCTCGACGGGCGCATCGCCTTCCCGCATCAGCGCGCGGATCGCGGTCGGCGCCGTGTAGAAAATCGTCACCCGGTGCTTGTCGACGACCCGCCAGAATCGCGAGGCGTCCGGGTAGTTCGGAACGCCTTCGAACATCAGGCTCGTCGCGCCGTTGCTGAGCGGCCCATAGACGATATAGCTGTGCCCGGTCACCCAGCCGACATCGGCCGTGCACCAGAAGACATCGTCCTCGCGGTAATCGAAGACGCAGGCGAACGTGAAGTTGACGTAGACGAGATATCCACCGGTCGTGTGCAGCACGCCTTTCGGCTTGCCCGTGGAGCCCGACGTATAAAGGATGAATAGCGGATCCTCCGCATTCATGCGCTCCGGCTCGCAGATCGCAGGCTGCGCCGCCGTGATCTCTTCGTAGCGCAGGTCTCGTCCCGGCACCCAGCCGGTATCTACACCGGTCCGGCGCACGACGACGACGTTACTGACCGGCAGACTGTGCGACGCGAT